>Ga0209960_1000069_pt1 | contig 379946 bp, 328 predicted proteins | sample ThiBiot_500_plan_2_FD_183947 | JGI IMG/M metagenome (GOLD analysis project Ga0209960, IMG submission 183947) | Wastewater bioreactor microbial communities from Cape Town, South Africa - Thiocy_expt_500_plan (SPAdes) | ecosystem: Engineered > Bioreactor > Thiocyanate-remediating >... | reverse complement strand
TTCCGTTAAAAGGTAATAAGCTAAATAGTTCAATTAAATGATATATAAATGTTCTTCCTTAATACTTTCAATTAAAAGGTGATAAGTTAGATAGTTCAATTAAATGATATATAAGTGTTCTTCCTTAATACTTTCCGAATTTAGGAAATAAGCTAGATAGTTCAGTTAAATGAAACAATAATACTCTTCCTTATTACTTTCAATTAATATGAAACAATCTAAATAGTTCAATTAAATGATATATAAATGTTCTTCCTTAATACTTTCAATTAAAAGGTGATAAGTTAGATAGTTCAATTAAATGATATATAAGTGTTCTTCCTTAATACTTTCCGAATTTAGGAAATAAGCTAGATAGTTCAGTTAAATGAAACAATAATACTCTTCCTTATTACTTTCAATTAATATGAAACAATCTAAATAGTTCAATTAAATGATATATAAGTGTTCTTCCTTAATACTTTCCGAATTTAGGAAATAAGCTAGATAGTTCAATTAAATGATATATAAGTGTTCTTCCTTAATACTTTCCGAATTTAGGAAATAAGCTAGATAGTTCAATTAAATGATATATAAGTGTTCTTCCTTAATACTTTCCGAATTTAGGAAATAAGCTAGATAGTTCAATTAAATGATATATAAGTGTTCTTCCTTAATACTTTCCGAATTTAGGAAATAAGCTAGATAGTTCAATTAAATGATATATAAGTGTTCTTCCTTAATACTTTCCGAATTTAGGAAATAAGCTAAATAGTTCAATTAAATGATATATAAGTGTTCTTCCTTAATACTTTCCGAATTTAGGAAATAAGCTAGATAGTTCAATTAAATGATATTTAAATGTTCTTCCTTATTACTTTCCGTTAAAAGGTAATAAGCTAAATAGTTCAATTAAATGATATATAAGTGTTCTTCCTTATTACTTTCCGTTAAAAGGTAATAAGCTAAATAGTTCAATTAAATGATATATAAATGTTCTTCCTTAATACTTTCAATTAAAAGGTGATAAGTTAGATAGTTCAATTAAATGATATATAAGTGTTCTTCCTTAATACTTTCCGAATTTAGGAAATAAGCTAGATAGTTCAGTTAAATGAAACAATAATACTCTTCCTTATTACTTTCAATTAATATGAAACAATCTAAATAGTTCAATTAAATGATATATAAGTGTTCTTCCTTAATACTTTCCGAATTTAGGAAATAAGCTAGATAGTTCAATTAAATGATATATAAGTGTTCTTCCTTAATACTTTCCGAATTTAGGAAATAAGCTAAATAGTTCAATTAAATGATATATAAGTGTTCTTCCTTAATACTTTCCGAATTTAGGAAATAAGCTAGATAGTTCAATTAAATGATATATAAATGTTCTTCCTTAATACTTTCAATTAAAAGGTGATAAGTTAGATAGTTCAATTAAATGATATATAAGTGTTCTTCCTTAATACTTTCCGAATTTAGGAAATAAGCTAGATAGTTCAGTTAAATGAAACAATAATACTCTTCCTTATTACTTTCAATTAATATGAAACAATCTAAATAGTTCAATTAAATGATATATGGGCGTTCTTCCTTAATACTTTCAATTAATATGAAACAATCTAGATAGTTCAATTAAATGATATATAAGTGTTCTTCCTTATTACTTTACGAATTTAGGAAATAAGCTAGATAGTTCAATTAAATGATATATAAGCGTTCTTCCTTATTACTTTCCGTTTTTAATAAACAAGTCAGAAGTATTCAGTTAAATGTTCTTCTTAATAATAATTCGGATTGTTCAATTTAAATGAGTAAATAAATAACTCAACTCATTAGTTTCAGTAAATCAATCAGAATGCTCAATTAACATGTATTTTTAATTTTCGATAAAATATTTTTCTTATTTATTCAAACAAAACCAATATAATATATTATTATAGTTTGTTACTTTTATGTTTGGAAGGTAACAAGCTGATTAATCTAATAATATTTGAATTGTGGATATACATAATTATTGCGAGGATAATGCGGGACAAACATAATGACGAAATTGTATGTCAAAAAACTTATGATTATTCCGACGGTTAATAAAGTAAATACTGATTTGCCTTGTGTGAATCCGAAATCTCTAAATTTATTATTCTGATGGTCATATAAAAAATCAGGTTTTAACATGGCTAATACCAGTATTATTATAATATAAATTATTATTGCACTAAATGCGGGCGAATAGGGCATATATATAATTAGTGAGGATTTTTAAAATATTTAATTATATGTTCGTTCTTCGAGGACATTGGAATTAAAAGAGTTATACCCCATAATGTTAGGCATTTTACCGCTATCCAACATTTGATCGTTGTTAATGTCAGATGTAAACTGACCCATTTCTTTAGTTCTATCCTTGTATTTTTTTATTAATTCTTTAACAATAACTTTATCACTCAACATATTTTGATTTTCCTCATCACCAAAATTATAAAAATCATCTGGCTTTTTACCAGAAGTATCAACAGTACTAGTTGTCATATAACCAATTACAAAAATTTCTTCTATTATAATTTCTTTTTCTTCATTTTTATCAGAATCAAAAAACTCTCTATCTTCATTTATCGATGTTTTATTCATGACAAAACTCACTTTTAACAATAATTGATCTTTAATATTTTTTTTCATAATAAACATAAAAACCACATACTTTAATTCATCTTCAGTTTCATATTTTTCTACTCTATCAATATTAAGAAGAACTACTTTTGATTTTTTGGCAGGATTATTGTATATGCTTGTTGGCAATCCCAAGTGTTCCATTTGTTTGTCCCAACCAGATTTGATTTTTTTTTCAGGAATTAATTCATCCCAACCAGAATTAGCATTTCTGTATTCAGGAATATCATTCAATACATTGGTATTTATTGCCCTAATGAAATCTTTTACAATTTTTTTAACATTATCAATATTATCTAGATGTAAAACAGAAAAATTTGCAGGAATATTACTTTGATTGAAAACACTTTTTTGACAAGGGGCGATATTATTAAAAGCCGTTATCGTGTCTCTGTAATCTTCGTGATATTGAGATTCGACGAAAACAGGATTTGCTTTAAATTTATTTTTCTTTTTATTACTTATTCTGATTAGGTCATCTAAATAATCTTTTTCATCAGAATCATTGAATGTTTCATTACCAGATTCAATAATGATTTTTTTGTCAGTTTGCTCATTATTAGAAAACATATTTTTTGCCAGAACATATATAATTAGTATTATGATGAATAATAATAATATATCGAGAATATTCATTTATATTATACAAAGATTTAAAAAAAGTTGAAAAAAAAACATTTTGATATTGACACATCAAGATTAAAAGTATAATTACAAAATGAACAATCAAGAAATTTTATTCGGTAGTGAAACTGAAAAGAGAGTTAGACTTCAAACAGCAGACCAAGTTGTTCATGTCGTACCAAGAGCGTGGATGGAAATGGCGGGTCTTATAAAGGATATGATAGAAGATGAAGATGGAGATAGTAATGAAGTTATTCCATTGCCCAATATTGAAGAATCAGAAACATTAAAAAAAGTTATTAGTTATTGTGAATATCATCATAATAACAAAGCAGTTGAAATTGAAAAACCTTTATCAAAACCTTTTAACGAGTGTGTTTGTGGTTGGGACTTTAATTTTGTCAATGTTGAATTTGAACCAACATTAAAAAAAATGATAATGGCAGCTAATTATATAAACTGCAAAGATATGTTGGATTTGTGTTGTGCTAAAGTAGCAACCATGATTAAAGGCAAAACGCCAGAAGAAATGAGAGCATTATTTGGTATCGTAAATGATTTTACTCCGGAAGAGGAAGAAAAAATAAGAGAGGAAAATAAATGGGTAGAAGAACACTAATTGGATTAATCGTATGGATTAGGAATTGTTGGTTCCCAGAAAGTATTTTCAGGATTGTCTTTAGGATATTTTTCAGTATCTTCGTAAGCATATTCATAACGTGATGCCCAATCAAATCCGTCTTCATTAGGATCATCACCGAAATCAAGTTCTTCGTCAATATCTAATGCATCAGCTTCTTCCTTAGCATCAGTTTCCGCATCAACTTCTTCTTCAGTTTGTTTATCATCAGGATCATTATATTCTTGATAAATACCGACAGTTTCACCAGATATTAAGTTTTCAATGTCCTGAATATACAATGAACTCTTGAGAGACATAATAAATCTCTTGATATCATGATTATTTATCTTGGATTCGATATTAAACATATCAAACATGATATTTATAAACTCTATTAAAAACGCAATAATATTTGATCTTAAAACTTTATTAGTATTATATATCAATAATTTATGCATTTCGCTGACAATATAATATAATAACAAATTACCATTCAAATCATAAATATTTATATCTTCAGAGTCAATCAAATTAGATTCAGTATCAATATTTAAATTAAGATCAGTAAGATTGTCAGTTTGCAATTGTGAACTAACTGCTTTCCAATGTTTAAATATTTTATGTTTTTTATTTTGATCATACAAATTCATATTAAATAGTTTCTTCGAATATTTGTTAGTGACAATTTCAATTGTATTAACTTCTTCTTCCTCTTGCTTTTCATTTTCCTCGTCAGATTCCTTCTTTTTACTGGTATCAGTCACATAGCCATTTTTAATTCTATTCATAAATCTTTGGAATTCATATATAACCTTTTTAAGATTTACTATTCTGGTTCTAACTAATTCTTGGAAAAGTTGTTTAAATGCATCATCTTTTGTAAACAGATATTCACTTTTAATATTATAACTATCTAATCCAATATATTTATCTATTATTTCATCTAACTTATCTTTCAATACAATAAATTTACTTTCATACCCCATAATTTTTAGTTTGTTGTAAATTGAATAATTTATTTTAAGTTTCTTGTCTGGTCTGACAGATGATACAAATTCTTTACTAGCCTCCTTATAACCTAATAGAATTAAAGTAGTTGCGTCATAAAAAACATCGATTCTTCCGGTTTTGGTGGATGTGTAATATAATACATCTGTTTTGTAAAAAGGATGGTTTTGTTTATATTTAATAAGATTATCTTTGTCAGTAATGACAATTGGCTTATCGTATGGATATCCCAGATGATCATGATCAATGATATAAACATTATCTTTCAGGAAAACATCATTGCCAAATCCCGATTCTGTACCAATTGAGTATTGTATTTCATTTATTAATTCGTCAATATATTTATACATATTATCCTTTGTAACATTTTTCTTGTAAGATTCTAGTAATGTATCAACCACTTGTTTTTTATATAAATTATCTTTATGTTCTTGCTCATTTTCTTTTTCAATTAAAGTATTATCTGTTTTATTGACGACTGATTTACCTTTTAGCAAATTGGCTTCCAATTGATCTAATTCTGTTCTTGGGCATTTATAATTTTCGTCCTTATTACATTTACTACAAATAGTTATTTTTGTGTTATCATCAAAAGAATAACTGTGTAAAGATCCTTGAACACAATATTTCTGAGCAAGTTTTTGAAGTCTTGAATATTTGAAATTAATATAAATTTGTTCTGATAATTTAGCATCAAATTTTAAGTCATTTAGATTAGTTTGACATATTTCACAAACAAAATCACTACCTTTTGTTTTCCAAGAATGAAAAGATCCTTCAGGACAATTTGTAATGTTACTAATATCATTGTATTTTTGAACAAAAGTATCTCTTTTAGGTATAAAATATTTTGGTAATCTACAAAACAAATACTTTGCATCTTCGAATTGGTGTGGTATGAATCTACCAGGAAGAATAATTGGTTCATATTTTGTTAATATATAAGTTTTTTTGTCGGAAGCTACTGAAATTTTGTCACTTTCAGAACTGAATTTCTTGATCAAATCATCATTATTGAACATAGATGTTAATTTCTTGAAGAAACGAGTTGTTATTATTTCGTAAATATAATGAACATCTTTTATTGCGCTATTTTCTATGACACTATTGAGGAGATCAATGACAGTGTGAATGACAGATTTTTGAACAACAGGATTAAATTTCTTTTTCTTAGCATCCTCATTATCAAAGAACCACATATTATATTTTGTTATCATACATGAAATAATATACAAAATATAACAAAGCACTCTATAATTTTTAATATTATCGATATCACCATCTCTATTTTTTCTGATTTTAAGTCCATCAAATAACACGTGTCCATATTTTTCAAAAACTGGATAATTACAAATTCCTTTTTTATCTCCAGTCATAAATGTTAACTGACTTTCATTGATTTCAAGAATAAGGAGAATGATTATGTAAGATAATATATTATTTTGTTTGATGGGTTTATAATAATCTTTTTCTTTGCTAGAAAACTTGAAAATATCATTATCCAATTCAAAAACGAAAAGATTTGATAGATCTCTACTTATACCATATTGTTTCGAAGACATTTCATTTCTTTCTTTAAAATTCTTTTTAAGAATTCTGTTGTTTATGAGTAGTAGATCAATGACATCTTTAATGACTGCCTTTCTTCTCCATTTGATAGACAATGTGGTTCCTATAAAATATGGTATATTACCAATAACTGCAATTCTTTCAGCCAATTTGTCCATATTTCTAATAGAAGTTCTATATTTTTCGTATTCAGGTATATCTTCTAAAGAAACTTCCATAGGCATACTGTAAGTAACGAATTTTTGAGTATCGCCATCATATTCACCATCAATAATATATTTTTTAATATTGAGAAGTGTACCACAACTTTTACAAACATAATCTTGATCATTATTCTCGATAACATATTGTTGAATAAATTCGTAAAGAAGATCAGTGTATTTTCCAGGATTCTTTTTTCTGAGCATAGAAATATATTCCCATGTAATATTATGTTGGCACACACCTTCAACAGTCTCGATTTCAGTATATTCGTTTTTAACAGTGTTAATATTTGATGTGTCAATTCTGATTGTTTGAATACGAGGTTTAGGCAATGGAGGAGCATGTTCTAATTTAATGATATCACCCGTCAGTCCGAAGAATATATCTTCTTTAACATCATATTCAGGCTCAATTTTAATACTTTTATTAAAGAAAATTTCGTTTTCCAAGTCATTGTACAAATCAGAATTTCTGGGAATCTGAATAGTTCTATTTTCAACTTGTTTAACAATTTTAAGAGCCTTTTGTATTTCCCATTCTTTAGACAATTCGAGTTTTTTTAATATTTGATAATAAATACCACTCAATATTTCATCATACAATTTATTAACAATTAACTTTATTTGTTCTTGGGGTGTCATTTTTGTTCCTTGTTCATATGTATCTAATTTAATATTGTCTGTATTCAAATCGAACAGCCAATAAACTGAAGAATTATGAGATTTATTTTCAATGACTGCTTTTTGTAAATATTTTAAAGTTAAGTTAAATCCGTTTTGGTTTTCATTGTCCAAAGTTTTAATATTTATGATATCCCTTACTTTCAAACAATTCATATCTTTTCTATTAGTGGGTATGAAGAAACCAACAATATTAACAAGTTGATCTTTACTGCCGATTCTCAGTTGAATAGGATTTTTATTATTTTGTTTAAAATCACCAGTTTTTTCAATAGAAGTCAATCTTAAAATGTCAATTGTTTTGTTTAAAACCATACTAAAACCATATTTTTCAAAATCTCTGAAATTAATATATGGATATGTTCTGTAATTCATAAGATCATTAAAATAATCAGAATTTTCAACACTTTTTTTACCAACATTCATGAATTTGGTAATAATTTTGAGTTCTTCATTGTTGTTCATAAGTATTGCCTTTCTGTCCATTAGAGGTTGAAAGAAATTCTTCTTAATATTTGATCGGAGTTTTTCATCTTTTTTAACAGAATCTGAATAATATTCAGAAGTACTATCTATTTTATTGATAATATATCTAATTTTAGTATCCTCCTTTTTTTTTATTTTGGAAGGATCAACATTTTTATCATATTTTTCACTATCTTTGTGATATAATAAAAAGTCATCTACTATTGGAATAACTATTCCTGAATTTATTAACATTAACAATCTATCATCTATCGAATCTTGTGTGATTGTTATTTTTTCTTCGTTATCTATAATAAAGTTCCAAAATTCATTAGTTAACCCTCTAACAATTTCTCTTTTTGTCAATATATTTTCAACAGAGTTATAATCAATATATCTTTTTTTTGGAACAACAATTTCAATAAATATATATTCTCCATCTTCCTTATCAATAGATTCTAAAATATTAAAAACATCTTTTTTTTCATTCTTTCTGTAAAGTTCAAGAATAATTAAAGTTTTCACAATATTATGAGCCTGATCTTTTTTATTATTATTTAAATTTTCCAATCTAAAATTAGAATTGATGAATTCTTGTCCCAATAAGTTAAGAAATTCAACAGCAGACTTCATTTCAGGTTTTTTAATTATTTGAGAAATTTGTCCTGTTTCTGTTTCAAGGATTGTATAGATATTTTTTATTTGTGCATGATAACCAATTAAAGTAGAATTATTTTCACTGTTAAAAAAATTTTGTATTTTGTAATTGAATCCAATTTGATTTTTTGAAAATTCTATTAAGTTATTGGTATAATTATCCAATGTACCTTGATAGAATGTTCCCAAGAAAAGGAAGAAATAATATGCAATGTATCTTTTAACAATTCCCAATATAGTAACAATATTATCTTCATTTTTAATAATATCTCTCAACTGGCTTATATTAATTGTTTTATTGTAATCGATAAATATTTCATTAATTTCTTTTTGGAATTTTACAAAGTTAGTTTCACTTAATAATTTGTCATTTTTTTTTTCAACAAATGTATTAATATAAAAATCATCAATAATTTTATCGATTATATCATCAATTTTGTTAATATACATGATTAAGAATTATAATATATCAAAAGAATAATATTTTAAAAATTATTTTTATTATTATAATGTGGAAAATGTGTTTATAAATAAAAGTTTTATTCTTGGTTATTATAAGAATGTTTGATAGCCAAAATATTGATATAAATGACACTCTTACTATGAGTGATATTGTGCGTAATTTTACTTGTAAATATTCAGGAGAAAAATTAAAAGAATATTTACAATATTTGTTTGGAGGATTTATTTTGACATCTTGTTTGGATGAAACAGATGAGTTATATTTGATTAATACAAAATTATTGTCAGAAAATTTGGATTATCAGAATAGATTTTATTCTGTCATAAAAAGATCTCCATCCATCATTATTGATAAAAGTGATAATTGTAAAATTATGATAGAATACAATAATAACATCAATTTGCCAGATACGACCATTGATTATCAATGGGAAGATGTAAAAGTGTCACATATTTATCCAGGTTTAAATATAATACTTTTTTATTATAAAAACGAATGGAAAATTTCATCAGATGAAACGTTGAATATGGAAAATGAAATAATCAATTATGATACTCTCATGAATATAATGAACTATTTAAAAAATAAAATTGATTTAAATACTTTGAATAAAAATAGTTATTATCATTTTATATACCAAACAAATAAAGGTAAGAATCATTTGGATAATCGTTTATCCAACAATTCTGATCAAACTTTATTGTTTGTGGAAAGTTATCAAATGTACGAATTTACAAAAAGTGACGAAGAAATATTAGAAATAACTAAAATACCTGAACTTTTTTTTTCTTGTATGGATGAATTGACAATGAGATTGGATTATATGACTTATGATAGTAAAATAAATAAATGTATTTATTATGCCGGTTTTATTCTTAAAATTTATAAAAACAAAAGAAACACAAAAAATATATATCTATACAATGAAATTTATAAGTTTATTTCTGAAAATGTGTCAAATAATACGAATATACATAGAGTGTATTTAGAACTGTACCAAAAAAATAATTTAAGTGATATATTACCATATATATCAGATTATTCGTCAGAAATAACACATAGGTTAAATATGTCAATGAAAACCATATCTCGAGAAATATTGAATATATATCACACAACAAGGAAAAAGAAACATCAAGAATTATATAAACAGTTACCAGAGTCCTATAAAAAAATATTATATGGTTTACACGGAGTTTATATAAATAGTAAAAAAAAAGAAATAATAAATAGAAAACCAATTGAGTATGATGAAACAAAATCTATAACTGTGCATGATGTTTATTATTATGTAAAAGAATTAACATCATATCAATTGATAGAATTATTCAAAGAACGAATACAATTGTTAAAAAACAATAATTTTGAAGAAACAATGAATCACAGTTGTATATATACCTTAACACAAACAAAATTAATGTTCGATGATGAAGAAAATTAGATTTTTTTAGCTTTAGACTCATAAAGTTTGACTAATAATTTTTCAATGTGTAAATAAGTTTCTTTTAACAAATTTATTTGCTCAAAAACAAGTTGTATAGGGTTTTTAATTTTTTCAGAGCATGCAATTTTGAATTTAACAGAATTGACCAAATGATCTGGTTTGGAGACTCCAGAAAAAATAATATCAGGATGATTTTGGAAAGAAAAGTTAAGAAGTTCTCCCATAGTATGGTCTTCACCATCCAAAACAATAATAATTTCATTTGAATCAACTATTTCTTTGGCTGAGAATTTTTTGTTTAAATCATTTTTAATATCTGTTAATTTTTTGACAATGAAATTGCATGATTTTATTAACATATCATATTCGTCATAAGATCCTTGAGATTCTACAGTAAAATGTATTTTATTGTTGGGATTGTCAATAAATTCTCCTTTGATATCGTCAGTTGTCATATCATCATAATATACATTGGCTGCTGCAGCCCAAATATTATCTCTTTCTCCCACTCCCAAAGCTGCTCTCATTGAACATTTAAACGTTTGAGCTGGTCTCAATTGTATTATTAAGAATGGAGCTTCTTTATTATATTTTTGTATCTCTTGACCATCTTGATAATACCGAATATCGTTTGTAGTAATATTTTTTACAAAATTTGTATCATTATATGAATTAATAGATATTTCTATTTGTTTTTCAGAAACATGTTTAGGTCTTTTGGGATCTGAATAATCAACACCATTCCAGAAAACAGGATCAAGGTAATAAATGTCTAAATCTGTATTTATTACAGGAAGGTTAGATAATCTTAACTTCATATAATCGTTATTAAATATAGTTGTGTTATCACTAATTTTGATTAGATCAGTAGGAAACGCATAAGTGGGTATATTATCATACATTACTCTTCTCATAGTATTAACAATAACATTAGCATTATCTTTGCCACTAAATTCCAAAGTTAATTTACTCGATACAGGTACTTTATAAGTATATTCTTTTACGTTTTTATCCAATAGACTAACTTCTTCGATATGATAATTAATCTTTTTGACTTCTTTGATTTGAATATCTATATTAGGCATTATGTTATATATATTAGTAATTCTTTATATTTATATAGTTCATTCGTCAAATTTTTGTATAATTTATATAAACTAATTGTAGTGAAATGAATAATCAGGTAAAAACGAACTTGTTGTTTTATAGTAATAAATGTCGTGACTGTTATACTTTTATTAATTTGATGAAAAATGAAGGAATGATACAATATTTTAAAATGATATGTGTTGACAATAACATAAAAGACATACCAAAATGCATAACACAAGTGCCAGCATTGATATCAGCAGATCAAAACAAATTATTCATGGGTGAAGAGGTTTTTGCTTGGTTACAAAGAATGAAATATATAAGACAACAACAAATTTTAAATGAGCAGAACAAGAGAATTATACAGTATAATATGTATAAAAATATGCAATCTCAAATGAGTGGTCCACAGAGTTTTACATCATCAGAAATGTCAGGAATATCAGATAATTTTGCTTATACAACAGTAGATGTTGCCCAACCAAAAAGTTTCCAAGAATATGGTAAAGATAAGCAGGAAATTATTTTTACTCCTCCACCTGAAGATAATAAAATGTCAGAACAACAACAACAAAAAATCATGAAGAATATACAGATGAAACGTGAACAAGACGAAAAAGTATTATCAGATATGATGAAACAAAGTCAATTGCAGGCAGTTATGAGATCAGAAAGAGAAAAAATGATGGGAATGGGATACAATTAACAAAAAGACATATAAAAGCTTAATCAATAATAAGTAAAATAATGGAAATGAAATATAATTTGGAGTCTAAACAAGAAGATGATATTGAATTACCTCCCTTAGAAATGTCAGAATTATATCAAAAAATATATAACAATATAATTAACTATAATAATACAGAAGAATTATCTAACGAATTAAATAAAATGAAAACAAAAAATGATAATTCAATTGACGAGTTTAGGAAAATATTATTAGATTTTACAGAAAATTTGGTACACATAAGCGATAATATGACTTTGAGAAATTTTAAAACGGACATACTAAAAGCGATTAATTTATATCCCAAAAAAATAATAGATACTTTTATAATTCATGGTTATATGAAAGACAATGGAATGTATAGAAGAGGGATTGTGGAAGGAAATGAATATTTTTTTATGAATAAGTCTTACAATGAATACACAAATGGAGATTCAGATATAATTAATTATATTTTTCAATTTAAAAGTTTTTGGAGCAAATTGAGTGAAGACAATAAATTTATAATAAAGACATTTTTATTGACATTGTGTTATTATTCTGACCAAAGATTTATAATTTTTAATAGATACCAAGAAATAAAAAAGAAAAATAAAGAAAGATTTGAAAATATATTTTTGCGATATGATTTATTGTTGTAAAATTGATAATCCTTCAGAAATATCTTTTGCTATCATAATTGTTATAATAATACCAAATATTTTCTGTAAAATATAAGAGTCATCAATGGTAAATCCAAGAAACTTGAATGAATCCCATTCAGAATCAATAATATCTTTCATAATAATCCAAGACAAAGTTTCAGATGATTTTACTGATGATATTGCTGAAATTTTAGAATGATATGAAATTTGCTGATTAATATCGTTATTATGGTTATTCATAATAATAATATCAGATGATTTATTAAAAATTTGTGATACAAAATTAACAGATACCATTTCTTCCTTGATGTTATCGATGCTTTTTTTAACTCCATTGATACAGTATATATATATTGCCTCAATTATGAGAAACAATATGATATTTACAATTTCCATAATTAAAAATGTTTTATTGTTGATATTTTTAATTGTAAAATAAATGGCAGTAAGACCAGTAATATTGGCAGAAGAAAACATTAAGTTAAGATTTTCTATGGTAAGATTATGTTCTTTTCTAATTTTAAAGAATTCTTCAGAAACGGTATTTATAATATAAGACAAATTGTTTGATTCTTGTGTTTTAAGATTATCACTAAATAATTCTATTTTCCTTTTATTATGTATCTTGACATATGAAAAAGTGATCATATTAACAAAAAAAACTAAATAACAAAAAAACTTGTCAAAAAATAGAATGATGTTAATTAATATAGTTGTCCACAAAGAAGACGATAATTTGATTATATGACTGTATGCAACAATTTGTTGGTTATTATTAAACAATATAAGAGTGACTGATGATAATATTAGACTCAATACAAAAGATATACAAATCAATACAGTATATGTTAATGGTTTGACAGAATTCGTTTTTAGTATATTGTACAAATGATCTTTAGAAAAGTATAAAAACCCAGAAATATATTGCGAAACAAAAAATAGTTGAAAAATATCATCGGTCAAATATGTCAATTCTCTATACATTCCAAATATCACTATGGAATAAATGAATGACCAACTCAAAAGAGCAGTGAGACAAATAATATAGAAATAATTAATAATATTTTTAGTACAAGAACTTTTTGAAGTAATATTTTCACTTATATCCAACCTTTCATTATTAACTGAAACATTTATTACAATACTATTTTTATCACAATCATTATAACTATTATCAAAGTAAATAGGATACCTATTCCAATTATATCCTAATATATAAAGTATATAACAATAATTTGGTAAAAAATATTTTAACTTTTTTTTGTAAATAATGTTGTTAAATAATTTGTCATAAATATACTGAAACATTTTAAGTAATTATAATAAACAAGATTGTCTATCAATAAAAGTTTCAATTTTATTTCGGAAAGATCATAATTCGGCAAAATAAACAAAAATATAATATATTAATATTAATATAGCTAATGGAAACAGAATCTTTACAAAAATATCATGATTTATTTGTTATGAATATAACTTTAATATTAAATACAATAATAACTGAAATAAATGATAATTCGTCAGTCAAAAAGAATGCAATAATATTTTATCAAGCACTGGACAACAGACAGTTTGATATGACCAAGACAAGTGAAATGATAAAAAAAGTTTTTTCAGTGATAAGTAAGAATTTAGATTTGTTTAAGAACAAAGATTCGAGAATATTTGAATTAAAAGAAATGAGAGAAGATAGAGAAGTAAAAGTAACAATTATACCAGGAATCGATTTATATGAAGCATATGTTAGATTTAATGACACATCACGTAATTTATTATGGAAATATCTAAAAAGTTTGTATTATTCATCTATAAAAATGATTTATACAGTAAATGGATCGATGGACCCTGAAATTTTAAAAATTGAAAGAGCAATTAAGAAAGTTATTTCAGAAACAGAGATACAAAATGATTTTTATGAAAAGAATCCATACAGTAAATTATATAGAAAAGAAGATACATTTAATCCATATATTGGTGTTGGTGATGATACAAATGGAAATTTCGGTGTTGATGAGTTAAGTTCTGGACCAGAGTTATTGGGTGATCAGACTGCTCCAGGAATAGGTTCAATGGCATCATTATTAGGAATAGACAAGATGTTTAATTTGAGTCAATTGACCGATCAATTAAAGAATATTGATCCAAAAGAAATTGAAGCACATAGTGAAAGTATCAAAAAAATGTTAGGTGATAATGTAGATGAAGGAACATCAGAAATGATAAATATGATGTTGCATGATATAACTGATGAGTTAAAGAAAGATAAATTGTCGCAGTCTCAAAATCCAGTGGACAGTATAATTAAAATAGCTGAAACAGTGGCAGGCAAAATTGCTCCGAGATTGGATCCCAAGAAGATGGATATGAACAAAATCTGGCAATCAACCCAGAATTTAGCAAAAAATTATACTGATCAGAAAGGTGAGAAAGTATTTAATAACGAAAACAATCCATTAACAATGTTGACCGGTTTAATGGAAAAACAAATGAAATCAGCAAAAGCAGGTGTTCATGGTAAACAGGCCCAAGGTGAAATAATAAAGGAATATCAAGATGTGATGAATAAGATGGGAATGGGTAATATAAATTTGAGTGGTTTACAAAATATGATGAATAATAATAGTCCAAGCAATAGCAGTGGATCATCACAAAAGAAGAAAAAATCTAAGAAATAATCTAAGAAAAAATCTAAGAAATAATCTAAGAAATAATCTAAGAAATAATCTAAGAAATAATCTAAGAAATAATCTAAGAAATAATCTAAGAAATAATCTAAGAAATAATTTTATGCGTATTTTCGAAATAAAAAAAGTAATTATAAAAGGTAGATAAGATAAATATGAATTATAATATCTATCAAGTAATTAGTGAATCACAGATAAATGATATATTAAATAAAAATAGTGAAAAATTAGTTTGTTTGATATTCACAGTAAATGGTACAAAACATATATCAGCAGAATTTAATTTAAAATTCAAGAAACATCTAAAAAGAAATATTGCATTAAAATATAAAGACAGTATTTTTGTTTATGTAGATTTAAGTAATTACAGACACAGAGGTACTTTTATAACGGATGCTATATCAATAAATATGTTGCCATATATATCGTTATATTGGAGACATAACAAATTTGGTGAAGTCAAGTCCACAGAGATTGAAGTGATCGATGATACAATTGAACAAGCATTAATGTTAATACAACAATATTTGGATAAGAAAAAAACAGAAAATCAACAAAATAATAACCCAAAAACAGAACCAGAAAATATCCCAGTGGAAAAGGAATCAAATAGTCATGAAAATATTCAGTCAAATGACGAAATAAATAACGAAATAAATAACGAAATAAATAATGAAATAAATAATGAAATAAATAACGAGATAAATAACGAAATAAATAACGATGAAGAGAATATGATCTCTGAATTACAAAAAGTTAAAGAACAAGAAATGTTCCAGGAAAAAATGAAAAAAATAAATGAATTGAAAAATGAATATATTGTAAAAGAGTTAGATAAATTTATAAAATTGAAAGAAAAAAAAGAATTATCAGAAAAATCTAAAAAATGATTTATTATAATAAATATGGTATATTTATATATGCGTATATAAGTATATGGAAGAGCAAATAAAACAAAACAATAATGTATTTTGGTTGAATGATCCTAAAATACTTTATGTGGATGGTAATTATTTAAAATTTATTCCTGATAATAAAATGTCGAGAATTGAACAGTTAAATTCGATATCTAGATTTTGTATATATTTAATTATAATATTATTAGTGTTATTCGGATTTACACAATGGTTATATATTCCTATTGTAATTTTGATATTGTGTATTATAATTTATAATATTTACTTAATAGACCCAAACGCCAAAGAAAAAGAATTATATAGACAAAAAATGGAAAAGTTTGATAATTTTAAAGAAGAAGATAACAGAAATGTCATCGTTGAATCAGGATATTATGACTTTGATGGAAAATTAATATTAGGTGAAGAATATGATGCTGAAAGAAAGAGTCCTCCTAAGATTCAATATAATTTGGATGAAATGGAAGAATATGAAAAAGCATCATGTAGAAGACCAACACCAGATAATCCATTTATGAATACTCCGGTGACAGAATACAATAAAGAAAATGTTCCATCGGCATGCAACGCAGATGATGATGATATTAAAGAGCAAATTGACAATAGTTTTTACACTAATCTGTTTAGAGATGTAGGAGATTTATATGGAATAAAAAATTCACAAAGAATGTATTATACAACTGCTCAGAATCCTCCTGATCAAACCACTTTTGCAAATTGGTTATACAGTGAAAAAGAAAATTGTAAAGTCAATATGAAAGATTGTTTAAAAGTTGAAGACTTACGTAAATTTAGAGGATATTAATAATAATACAAATAAAAATCTGGATCATTGGGAGGAGAAAAATTAATTTTCACAATCTCATTAATATTTTCTTCTTTTATTGGTTCCTGATAAGATTTAGAATATTTTCTATATACCAACAAAGGAATATTTTTTCTACCACCATTAGATTTATAACATCTATAATGAGCAGAATGATATGAAATTTCCTGGCTAGTTAATAATATGATACATTTAACAGTGTATCCTCTGGCCAAAGCAAGATCAATATAATTTTTCCGAGTGCTTTTATCAGGATTTGTGTTATCGATAACGACAGATTTTTTTGCAAGTAACATTCTGTCACATTCTTTGATACATTTAGCTTTAGTTTTTAATGTATCCATATTAATTCTTTCGTATCCAAGAGGAATTAATATATTTTCAACGAAAGTTGACTTACCAGATCCAGGATAACCAACCATTATTATCATTTCCTTATTTTTAAAAGTCATGCTGGGATGTGAATAATTTACAATTTTTTTAAAGTCAACATTGTAAGTTAGAGTATAATTGTTTTTGGATTGTTTACTATCATTAAAGAGTTGTTCTGGAGTGTAAAAAAGTAATTTACAATTTAGTGAAAACTTATAATCAGTATCAGAATGATCAGAAGATCTGCCACAAGCATCTCCACAATAAAAAGATTCTGGATGTACATTTTTAATATTTTTAGTAATTATATTCCATATGGTTGGATAAGGTTTTCTGTAAACATCATTGTCTTTACTAGCATAAATTTTAATGGGTACATTTAAACTTTTGCATATTAATTCCAATTTTTTTTTCCAACTATCTTCATCTTGTTTACCTTTGGATATACCAGCTTGATTAGATACAATAATTAGACAAAAATCGTTTTTTACGAATTCAGAAAGTTTTTTTGTTACATTAGAAGAAAACAATATCCAATCATTATGATCCAATGGAAATTTGTTACCAGATTTGACATTAATAAGAGTACCATCTAAATCAAAGCAAGCAATCTTTTCTTTAAAAATAAATTTTTGATTATTTGGTTCAAAAATTCCATCAATATATTTGTTGTTTGTCCAGTTCATTTTGAAATAGTAAATATAAGGTTCTACATATAAAATCTTTAAAATATCAATTTTTTTGCGGTACAATAAACATATTTTATACCAAAAACAATATTATAATTATTTAATGCAAGATAAATATATTCGAGAAACTAATAACTATGATAAATCAAATAGTATGTTGGATAGAAGAACATTTGAATTTGCCAGCCAAAGACCAACTGTTATAATGGATAACAATAAACTACTTGAACAATATAATGCTTATAGTAACAAACACACAAAAATCAATAACAATAACAATAACAAAAATATTGGAGAAATAACAGGGACATTGTTTGATATATCCGGAATAGACAAAGGTATGCCAATGAGAAGTAGTTGTGGTTTTTCTAAGAAAAAGAATAATGAGGATGATAAGGGACGTAATAGATTAACAGATTTTGATATATTCAACGATGAAAATGAACCAAATTTGCAGATAGATTATTATGATCCGGACGGAGGCAAAACATGTGTATTTGATGAAATGATGGAAAACACGACAATGGGAGCATCAGATCCAATCGATCAATCAAATTACATAATTAATGATTTTAATTGGTATATGTTTGACAACATAAAAAACCTAATGAACAATAGTACATTTTTTTCACCGTTCTCAATAATATTATTGATGACAGGATTATATATGTCATCAGGTGGAACAAGTGAAACTACATTAACTGAATATTTTAATTTTCCAGAAAAACATGTCATGAGTCAAGGAATATTTCAATTAACAGATAATGTAAACAAATCCAAATGTTTAGATATTAGAAGTGTCATATTGGTTGGGAATAATAATAATATTAATATGAATTTTGTTAATTATATTAACAGATATATAACAATATTTAAACTGAACAATAATGATGAAATTATTGAGTCAAAAAAAATAAATGAGTGGTTTAATAATATTTATGGCTCTTTATTGGGAAATGTTTTAAGTTCAAACCACATAAGAAATTTGAATATAACATGCTTATCAGCAGGAATATTGAGAACAGTATGGAAAATACCATTTGAAAAGACAATTAAGCTGAATGGAAATAAAGAATTTATGTATAATAATTCAAAAACGTATGATTACTATGAAGACAATATTGTGCAAGTTATTGATATACCTCTTTATGATGATATTATTAGTATGGGTATAGTTTTACCCAAGTCCGATTCTGGTAGTTTGCCGAATTTAACATATAGGCAATACACAATGTACACAAATAATTTGAGATCATTAAATATAGATGAGATAGCCATACCTAAATTTAATCAACATTCAAAAATAAGAACAAGTTCCATATTGAAGAAAACAGGATTAGGGAACATATTTGATAAAATAGAAGTTCCAGAATTTATAAAAAATAACACAAATATATCAGATTTCGTGCAGAATATTTATTTAATAGTAGAAAATAAGTATTTAAATACACAATCTCATAATTATAATGGAGGTGCAAAAACAAATATTAAATTTGTGGCAAGTAAACCGTTTATATACTATTTTAGATGTGTCATAACAAATACAATAATAATAACTGGACAATATTTATTTATTTAACTTTTTGAATTTAATGGTATATATTTTATCGTAATCATTAGGTTTTTTTTTAGGATCTTTTGGTTTACAAAAGACAGCTTTCATATTTTCTAACAAATTAGTTGGATTATAACCAGCATAAATAATAAAATGATATGGTTTATTTACTCCCTTATTTTTTAAAATTTTAGAATCATATGGATTATCTGCCAACAGTATTTTACAATATTCATTTTGATCAAATATATACTCAGAAGCTTTGTATTCCTCAACAAAAGTTAAAAATCCCAAACTTTTAATCCAATCTTCACACAATTCTAATTTTTGTTTATTCAAATCATAAACATTTATTTTTTGGCGAGGAGATTCAGGATCGCTTGATATTGATTTTTTTAGACGAAGCATGTCATATAATCGGTGTCCGTGCATCATACCTTCCATATATATAGTGATAAGAATTTCAAACAAAAAAGATGTTTCATCCTTGTCCATATTAACAGAATAAGGCAAGAATTTGATACTACATGGATCATTTGGTAATTCTTCAAAAATAAAACTGGCAAGGTCTTCTGGAGAAAAGTTTTCACCCTCAATATTCATAATATATAATAAACATATGTTGAGTAATATTTAAGTATAATAATATATGTAATAATGATATATGGCAAGTATAAATGAAGTATTGAGAAACGGAGATGACATATTTTTTGAACCAAGATTACAAGAATATTTGAATAAGAAGAAATATTTTGAGGAGAACAATATTGAGCCAAATTATTCTCTAGAAAAGGAATTCAGAATTACATCAGAAGACAGAAAATTAATAAGGGACTACACAAAAGGAAAGAAAGATATATATAATTACGAAGAGAAAGATAAATATTTGGATTTAGTTGATACATCTAATCAAAGATTTCCATCACATGATTTCAAAAATGATGAAAGATATAAAAGATTTCAAAAAAAGATGTCGAGAAACAAAGAAGCAATAAAACAAAGACACAATTATTCGGAATGGAATGATGGATTTACAAAATTAATACCAGAAGAATCAGAACTTGTGATGTCGAGAGTTGAAGATATATACAATGGTCCTTTTAATGAAAGAAGTAGAGAAACAATAGTAGATAATCAATATTTAATAAAAAATAATTCAGTGGGTGGAAGAAACATAAAGTATGTAGACAGAGATAATAGGAAAAATACAAATATGTTTTATCAAGAGAGCCAGTTAAACAATCCACAAATCAAGAAAGTAATAGGTAATCAAAATTCTTATGCCAATAACAATATAAATGGATATCAGTTTAGTAACCAAATGGACACTGAATCAAAACACACAAAACCATCAATATATTCCAAAGGAAAAACTTATTACAATACATCAAAATATCAATCTGTTCCATGCATGGGCAACAAGGAAGGGTTAAGAGACATAAACACTGAAAATAATTTGAGACCAGGAAACAGAGAAAATTATCAAGAATACCGAACAAATAGTAAATCAAAAACAATAGGTTATCCCAATCCATCAGAGCACTATTTCGATTATATATCAAGAGAAATACAAACAGAACAACATACCATATTACCATTTCCAAGAGGAGGAGAGAATACTAGACAAAACAATACGACAACAGCAAAACAAGAATATAAAAGAGACATATATTAAATTTAAAGTCAAGAATAAAAATATAAAAATATAAATATCATTTTTTGGAATAAATAATATATCATAATAGTATAATTATGAATTCTGTTTATCAAGAACAACAAAATAATTGTTATAAATATGAATGCAATCAAAAAGGTTGCAGTAATATAGGAGCATCTAATAGACTCAAGTATGATGCATGTGAATATCAAAAAAAATTATACGAATCAACAAGACCAATTCAATATCAAATGTCAGAGTATAAATTTGAAAATTGCGGCAAATGCGTTTATGACAAATTTTATAGACCATTTGATTTAGTGGATGTAGAAAGTGAATTAAAGAACATAACAAGACCACAATCCAAATGTCCACAATTTAAATACAGTCCAAATTGCAAACAATCGAATAGTTGTTTAAGTACATATGATAACGCAGTACCAGTAGTTTTTGCTCCAGAAATATGCCCAATAGTAAAAAATAATATACCAAGAATGACAACTCCAGGTTACACACTTTCAGGCGAAAGTTTATGTGGAAACAATAGAATGCACCCAGAATCAAGAAATTAAAAAAATTGAAATTAAAATTATATGACTAATGTATATTTTACAATATATTATATTATAAAATGTCAAGTTTAAATATTAAGAGAATAAACAAAGAATATGAATCAACTATATCTGAAAAGAATTCAAATATTTTAAAGGTAGAGTGTGATTCGTCTAATATAACTCAATGGACTGCTTATATTAAGGGACCAGATGATACGGCTTATGAAAATGGTGTATTCAAGTTAAATATCAGTTTTCCAGGTAATTTTCCGTTCGTGGCTCCAAAAGTAAAATTTGCAACAAAGATGTTTCATCCCAACGTATCCTCAAGTGGAGAAATATGTTTGGACATATTGAAAGATCAATGGAGTCCAGCTCTATCAGTGTCAAAAGTATTGTTGTCGATATGTTCATTATTATCAGATCCCAACGCGAATGATCCATTGAACGGTGAAGTGGCAAGTATTTATAAGAATAACAAATCAGATTTTGAAAAAAAAGTCAGAGAATATGTTGAAAAATATGGAGAGAAGAAAGGTTTTGATTAAGATTTTATTTATTATAATGTTTACGACTATAATGAATATAAATAGATAAAAAAATAAAATTATATTCTCAAATATAAATATATGAGTAGGGTAAATTTTGGTCATAGTTCAAGATTGATATATGATGAAGATGCTTATAAGGATAGATTATCAGAATCAACAGCACCAGCAGATTATAGATTGGACAGAAATAATGTTTATAACTGTCAACAATGTTTTTCATCATTTGGTCCAAGAACTGCAGTTATGGGAAATTCTGTGAGCACAACAGTAGGATTTCCTCCTGCAACTGCATTGGAATTAACAGATGTGAGTTCAATATTAAGCAACAGAAATATGAAATTATCAAAATCAAAAAATTCAGAAGTAAACAGTGTTGACGTCACAAAATTCAAATTAGAACATATGAGATCATGTAACAATTTTTTAAATCCTTCATCAAGTAGATTAACAAATCCATCACAAAATTACAGAGATTTAGCGACAAATAGATTTTATGACTTGGAGAGAAATCCACAAGAAGCAATATTTTGGGATTTTTCTGTTAACAGTAAATTGGAAGCAAAGGACAATTTTTGTGAAGAGCCTGTATACCAATGGAAAACAGATGATTATCCAAATGGTTCTAACATAAGAGTAAATAATGTTTATAATATTCCAGTGGGAGCATATTGCAATCCTCGATTTTAATTTTAATTTTAATTTTAGTATGTAAAAATTTATTTGATTACAATGACAATCAGATAAATCATAGGTTAAAATATATTTTTTTATTATGTATGTTATTAAATATAGATGGATATATTAGCGGACTTTGCGTTTGCTGGTAAAACACCAAATAAAAAACAATATGTGACCAATAATAGAAAAATAGAGAAAAATAATAATAATATTTATAATTCCAATAATGTTGGTAGAACAAGAAGAATTGTAAGATCACTCGCTGAGAAAAAAACACTGCAAAGTAAGAATCCAAAAAAAACGGGAGTCATACCAGAACGTTATAATAGACAAAAAGACAAAGACGAACTACTTGCATCAGACTCTGATTCAGTTTTTAGTGAAAGTTTTGATGGTTCTATAAGTGAAGGATCAAATGAACAAGACATTGGAGTGAATTTGAATAATCCAACTGCTTTCTACAACGCAGTTGATAATTTTAATGAAAAGAAACCAAATATTAACAATGATAAAAATACTTTTTTGAATCAATTTGATGAGTTGAAATTTGATAATTCAAATGGACCCACACCAATAAACAATGGTAGTGTGAAACAAGTTGAGTTAGAAAGAAAAATGGCATTGCAAGAAGGTTTTTCTAATTTTGGAGGAGACGTTGATATGACTTATGGAATAACTGATAAAAAAGATTTTGTTCACAATAATATGGTCCCTTGGTTTTCTTCCAAAGACGGTGGATATAACCCATATGGCCAAGAAAAAATGAACGAAATTAATCAGAGAAGATTTGAAGATTTTTCTGGAAGTATGAATAGTTTGAATTATAAACCTCGCACTGAAAACAAACCTTTATTTGATCCCACCATAGGATTAACTAATTTGTATGGAACACCTTCAATGAATGATTATTATGAATCCAGATATATTCCAAGTAAAGAGAGAAGAAATGAATTACCTTTTTCACAAACTAGAGTTACTCCTGGATTAGGTTTAGGATACAACGAAGTAAACAGATATGGATTTACTGATACCTACAGAGTATTGCCAAAAACGACTGACGAACTTAGGGTAATAAGTAAACCAAAAGTTTCATATGAAGGAGTTGTAATCCCAGGACAAAAAGGATCAAAAGGACCAATTGCATCTAAATTGTACAAACACAGACCCCAAACATTCAAAGAGAATTCAGAAAAAGATATGTTACCGACACGATCATATTTGACAGCGCCAAGTATAACAGGAAAATTCGATGAAAACAATATGGCCTCAATAAACAGAGGAACAGAAGACACACAACATTATGGTCCGGCCAAACTGCATACAGATTTACCTACACCAGATAGCTTAATACCAAAGATCAGAGAAGGTTTTAAAGAGAATTATTTAGATGCAGGACCAAGAAATTTACAAAAACAAGAGGCAAAAGAAGCCAGAGGATTTGATGAATCACAGAATCCAAAAGACACAATGAGATCAATGAAGAATAATTATATAGGTCCAGCAGGCGTACACAAGAATGAACGAGGTTATGCATATGACAAAACAAATGCAATACCTGATCCAAATATGAGAACAATTCAGAACGAATATGATAGAGCAGGTGCAGGATTAAATAATAATCAAAATAATAAAAATTATGTGTATGACGAAACAAATAATATTCCTGATTTGAACATGAGGAACATTCATAATACGCCAGAAAGAGCAGGTGCAGGATTAAATAATAATCAGAATAACCAAAATTATGTTTATGACAATGTGACAAACATACCAGAACAAACATTGAGAGAAATTTACAATAAATTTAACAGAGTTGGTGGTGGTTTAAATAATAATCAAAATAATCAGAATTATGTATTTGATCAAACAAACAATATACCTGATGCAAATATGAGAAACATTCATGATAAATTAGACAGAATAGGTGGAGGACTAAACAACAATCAAAATAATCAATCATATGTGTTTGATCAAACAAACAATATACCTGACACAAATATGAGAAATATACATGATAAAACTGATAGAATAGGAAAAGGATTTAATAATAATCAATATGATAAACCATATGTTTTTAATAACGTTAACAATATACCAGATGCCAATATGAGAAACATACATAATAAATCAGACAGAATTGGAAAGGGGTTGAACAATAGTCAGTATGATAAACCTTATGTATATGACAGCACCAACAACATACCAGACGCAAATATGAGAAATATTCATGATAAGTTGGATAGAATGGGAAGAGGGCTGAATAATACTCAATATGACGGAACATATGTTTATGACAATGTTACTAATATACCAGATTCCAATATGAGAAATGTGCATAATAAACCAGACAGAGTAGGAACAGGATTAAATAACAATCAAAATGACAAATCATATGTATATGATCAAGTAAATAATATTCCGGACACGAATATGAGAAATATTCACAATAAGTCAGATAGAGTCGGAAGAGGATTAAATAATGGCCAATATGATAAGACATATGTGTTTGACAATGTGAATAATGTTCCAGACACGAATATGAGAAATATTCATGATAAATCTGATAGAATAGGAAAAGGACTAAACAATTCTCAATACGATAAACCATATGTTTTTGACAATGTTAATAATATACCAGATGCAAATATGAGGAATATACATAATGCATCCGACAGAGTAGCAAAAGGATTGAACAATAATCAATACAATAAAACATATGCATTTGATATGGTGGGTAATATACCAGATACAAATATGAGAAATATTCATAATAAATCAGATAGAGTAGGAGGAGGATTAAATAACAGTCAATATGATAAAACTTATGTATATGACACAGTAAATAATATACCAGACACAAATATGAGAAATATTCATGATAAATCAGACAGAATAGGAAAAGGTTTGAATAATAATCAAAATGATAAAGGCTATGTATTTGATGCTATCAATAACATACCAAATACAAATATGAGAAACATACATGATAAAACAGACAGAGTAGGAAATGGATTGAATAATAGTCGAAATGAAAAACCGTATGCATATGATACAATAAATAATATACCAGATGCAAATATGAGAAATATTCACGACCGTTATGATAGAATAGGAAAAGGATTGAATAATAATCAAAATGATAAACCATATGTATTTGATACAATAAATAATATACCAGATGCTAATATGAGAAATGTTCATAACAAGTCTGATCGTGTGGGTAATGGTTTAAACAGTAATAGAAACGATAAACCATATGTGTTTGATGTTGTGAATAATATACCGGATGCTAATATGAGAAATGTTCATTCGAAGACAGACAGAGCGGGTAATGGTATGGGTTCAAATAACAAACCATATGTCTTTGATAACATAGGAAATATTCCAGATGAAACAATGAGAAGTATCCACGGAAAAGCGAATCGGGCTGCAAATGGAATTGCAGCGAACAATAAACCATATGCATTTGACAATATAAATAATATTCCAGATGAAACAATGAGAAATGTGCACATTAAGACAGACAGAGCAGGCAATGGTATGGGATTGAACAATAAACAATATGTATATGATACAGTAAACAATGTACCGAATATGACAATGAGAAGCACATATTCGAAGGCAGAAAGAGCAGGTAATGGCATGGGAACACAAGAAAACGAAAGACCATATGTATTTGACACAATAAATAACGTGCCAGATATGACAATGAGAGATATTCACGGAAAAACAGAACGATTGAATCCAATAGGATCAAACGAGAAAACCAGAAACAGAGAAGATGTTTATAATATGAACATAAATACAGTAAAAGAAGAGATTATAAAAGGAAGAAAACCAACAAATTCAAATTATTCCAAAGGTCCAACATTTGAATTTACGAAAGTTTCACTAAGAGAACCATTAAAAGGGGACAGAGAATTATATCCACAAGTAGGAACATCCAGTGGAAAGATGGAGTTTGATTCGACAAGAATACCAAAACAATATCCAGAAGAAAAGTACAAATTGAATTCTTTGGTAAGAGAAACATTAGAAGGCAATCCTTACATAAACAATATAATAGATCAATCTCCAATAAAAATTAGATAAAAAAATTGAAAAAATAAATGGCTGCATATACTATAAAATTGAATATAATAAGAGTAAACAAGTAACAAATGTCAAAAATGATTTTCCAAAATAACACCAACTACAGCAAATTGTTCAACGAATCATACTGTTTCACAAACAACGAAATTAAGTTGAGTGACAGACACTGTGGCAAGACCTCAGTTTATGAAATTGCATTGAGATGGTTAAAGACCTTGTATGAAGCAAATAACAAAGATACTGAAGCAAACAGAATACTCGTATCAAAATTGAGCTTTATGATTCCTTTGTTGGAAGAAATTTTAGCATGGTCACATGAATGCCATGAAGTATCATTCGTAAGAGATTTGTTGTTAGTGGGTCCTAAATTTTTCGATGCTCCGGAAAGAAGAGAAAAAATTCCATTGGGTGAAGCAGGTTTAGAATTAATGTCAGTAATGCTTGTATCAAGAGTAAACACTGTGGCAGTTAGAGCAGTCAGCAGAATGTCATATCGTGATAATGAAAACAAAGAGCATTATTATGAATGCGTTACAGAATTAGGCAAATATAAACCAGTTTACTTTGACTGGAAGGATAGTACTTCAGAGACTCACTTGGATTTTGCTTTAGATGTTATGAAATGGTGGAGAACGTTGGACGAAAGAGTGACGACACTAGTTACAGAAGTGATTGAAGAAACAAAGGCTTTATCTCAGAAATACAAAGAACAGAAAAAACAAGATAAACTCTCAAGAACTAAAGAGATGGATTTGGAAGCATTGAACAATTATTCACAAAAGAAGAAAGAAGAAGTTCCACATATTATTGAATATGCGCCAATTTCAGCAAGTAACATAAATGTTTGGAAGAAGTTGGAACAACCAAAGCCAGTCGAACAAACTCAACAACAAAAACCAAAAATGGAAAAGAAGCAATCAAACAAAAGAAAAAATAATAAGCCAATGCGAAACAATAAACAAAAATCAAAGCCAGTTGAAGTAGAGGAAGAAGTTTCAGCAGAGCAACAACAAGAGAATGAAAAGCATTACAATGGAGATTGGCAAGTAAAGAAAAGAAGATCGTACAAAAAACAAGAGCAAGTTCAAGAAGATAACTCAGAACCACAAAAAAATGCCGTATCAGCAGTACGTAGAAGACAGTTTGTATTGAGAGGACCAAAGAAACCTCAACAAACAGCTTAAAATTTGTTTATGCATCAGATCATAAATAAAAAAAAATTATGAATTAAGATTTATATAACCTTGTTGATCAATAGTATGTTTGCAGTATATACATAAACGAGTATCTTTACCTTTATTACACATTTCATAACAATTGGAGTGAACATGTTTACCACATGAAAATTTGCATGTTAATATTTCTTCATCGTTAAGTAGATCATCAAGACATATCGGACATAAATCATCAAAATCTTTTTCTGAAATTTTTTTATTCTTTTTCATTTCATATGTTTTCTTAACATTTTCAGTAACTTTAAGAAAATTAGTAATTTCAGGAATATTTTTAAACATTTGTGTCAGTTCTCGATTGCTATAAGTTTCTTGATCAACATTGGGAGCATTCATTATTCTGATCAAAACAAAATATATATGTTTACATCTATTCATTCTTTGTGTATAATCAGGACAATTACAATGTGGATTGTTGCATATGACAACTTTATAAACGTTACCAGTGGAACCCATTATAACATATTCTTTTTCTAATTTTTTACCGGTTTCAACAGTTTCAATAAGAAATAATTTTTGTTTCTGACCTCTCATTTTTCGTAGATTGTATTCATAACTATCCATTTTAAATCTAATATATCAAACAGTAAGTCATATGGATCTAACGGAAAAAAATTCAAAATTTTATATAAAAGAAGATAATTATATATAATAATATGCCAGCAGGATTAATAAATATAGCAGTGTATGGAGCACAAGATTTGTATTTAACAGGAACGCCTGAAATTACTTTTTTTAAAATAGTGTACAGGAGACACACAAATTTTGCCATGGAATCAATAGAAGTTAATTTTGACGATACGTTTGGATTTGGCAAAGAGAGTAATAGTGTGTTGCCGTCCATAGGAGATCTCATACACAAAATGTATATCAAAATAAAGCTACCATATGTTCACTTGAGAGGCCGAAAAATAAATAACAGTTTAGCAAAAAGATTTATGGAGGAAGCAAAAAACAATTATTTAATAGTTCAGAAATTTATGAAATTAAACACAACAGCTTACAGAAAAGCATTAGAACAATATAAGGTAGATAATGTTGAAGATTCGAAAGATATGATAAAAGTGATATTAGAAGTGTTTAATCCGACTGTTACTGTAGGTGTTAGTAATACCACAAAATCACAACCAGAGAAAGTTGTTACAATAAAAAATTTTCACAATTTGGTGGCTCTGAGAAAATTTGATCCAACAACAGTGGATTTGGGTCTAATAGCACAACGATCAATAGGCACAATATATGAACAAGACAAGAATTTATTTTTAAATTTGATAGAAAGTGCAATAAAAGATTCGGAGACTATAAATAATACGTACAGTGAGTTATATGTGGAAGCAATAAAAAAATACGAAGATGCAAGTGATCCTGCCTACAAATTTGCTTGGATCAAAAGATTGGGTCATGGGATAATAGATTATGTAGATGTATATATTGGAGGAGAAAAAATAGATAGACATTATGGTGAGTGGATAGACATATGGTATGAATTGGCGGGTAACAAAAATATGAGCAAATCATACGATAAAATGATAGGTGATAGACCAGATTTAACTAATTTCGATAGATTACCTAAATATGATTATACTTTATATATACCCATGCAATTTTGGTTCTGTAAATATAATGGTTTGTCTTTGCCGTTAGTTGCCATGCAATATAATGATGTTTCCATAAAACTCAAATTAAGAAAAATACATGAATGTTGTTATATAGATGAAGAAGTGAAAGATATAACAATTCAAGATTTATTTGACAGAACAGATTATTATACAGATATTGATGTGAATGACCAAAGCACATTTACGAATGGTTTGAAAGGATCATTATATATAGACTATATATTTTTGGATGGACCAGAGAGAAGAAAATTTGCTCAAGTGGCTCATGAATATTTAATAGATCAACTGGAAATTCAATCAGACGAACACACAGAAGAAACTATATCTACTGTTTTGGGATTTAATTATTGTAGTAAAGAAATAATTTGGATAGCTCAAAAACAATCAAATTTAGAGAATTTAGATCAACACACTGAATGTAAATGGTGGAATTACGGAATTAATTGGAATGGCAAAGGAAATCCAATACTGAGAACCAAAATGGAGTTTAATGGATACACAATAATACCAGAAGAAACGGGAAATTATTTTAATTATGTTCAACCTTATTCTAAACATAGAAACACTCCAGCAGATGGAATTAATGTGTATTCATTTTCATTAAGACCAGAAGAACACCAGCCAACCGGTAGTTGTAATTTTACAAGAATATCTCAAAGTAGATTGACATTAAAAATTAATCCAAGAGTTTACAAAATATTAGACATAAAATTATTAATTCAATATATAAAAAATAATTATAATGAAAAAAAGTATGACCAATTTTTGAAAGAAATATATGACAGTAGTTTTGATGAGGAAAAGTTCTTTCTTGAAGAGAAGATAAGGAATGTCGAATTTAATGAGAATGATTATTACAAAATCGAAAAAGACAAAATATATTTAAAAATATATTCATTGAGGATGAATGTTTTGAGAATAATAGGAGGTTATGGAGCACTTGCATTTGTATAAACTAATTAATAACTAGATAAAGAATAAATTTATAGTTAAATAATAAATGACAGGAGGTCTGTTGCAGTTAGTTGCTAAAGGAAGAAATGATATATATATAACCGGTGATCCTCAGATAACTTTTTTTAAAATTGTATACCGAAGACACACAAATTTTGGTATGTATCCAAATTATTTAAATTTTGATAAAGAATTGGATTTTGGACAAAGTTCTAAATGTAGACTTAGATATAATGGAGATTTATTGACTCAATTATATTTGGAAGTTGAGTTACCAGATATATATATGAGAATGAAACAAATAAAAAGAAAAGATGTAAAAAACATATTAAATGAGTATGGAATACAATGGAATTATGACGGTAGAGGAGATGATATTATAACTGTGGATGTTTATAATAAAGAAATTATTCCATTAATAAATGACAATATTTCTAAGCAAATATCCATTTTAAACAATAACGAAATAGATTTAGCGTATCTAAATAAAAGTCCAGACAATTTTGTGGAATTAGGAATTAAAAATGGTGTGGATTTAGTTGAATCAATTATAATAAATAAGTCAAAAGGAAACATTAGTTACAGTAATCTTATCAATTATTTGGTAAAATATATAAACACATTGGAATTAGAAGAATTACAATTATTAACAGAATTATTTTTATACAATTATGATGACATTGTAAATATAATCTATAACACGTTCATGAAATATACTTCATCCGCAGAAACAGCTTATCCAGATCTAGTAAATATATACAATTTTGGAGACGTGATTATGTATAATTTGATAAATTATGGGAATTATATATTTTTGAGTCAAGATAGTGGAATACTTGTTTCATTATTTTTTGGTAATATAATAAATGAAAGTCTTAAATCATCAGAATTCGAATTAACAATAATGTCCATAATAATAATTAATTATTATTTTAGTTACTTGAATAATAATAATGAAGTAATAGTAAATTCGTCAGATGTGCAAAAATATAAGACAAGAATATTGGACAACATAGAGTGGAATATTAAAAAAACGATCAATATGTTAATAAAATTACTTCAAATTCTGAATAATACGGTTACAATGTACAAAGGATTCATAATAGGGATAAAAAAAAAATATGAACAAATAGCAGTTAATAAGTTCAATAGCGTTGAGTTATTCAATATAATACAATCAGAAGAAATAGAAAATAATTTTTATGACCAGTTGACTGAAAGAAAGTTGCCAAAAGAACCCAATAATATACAACATTTTTTTGGAGAGTCAGTAAGGAACGAGTATAAAAAATTCGAGAATAATATATTAACCATTTATCAAACATCAGTTGATCCAGGTTATTTTGATGAATACACGATTTGGGAAAGATTGATTTATAACGATGATTATTCAACAATTTCTCTTTTAGATACAATTCCATTATATCTTGTGGAAGATATACCAATATTTGTGTTAGAAAAAATGGATAATATTGAAATATTAAGACCATATAAGGGATATTTTGGTGAAAACAGTGATATTTATACGTTGAAAGATATATTAAACAATGAAATACGAGACGATATAAATATTAGTTCTAGTTATTTGGATAAAGTAAAACAAATTTATATGGGTGAAAATAACAGACTTATATTGTCTTTGTTTATGCCCAGTAAATTTTATAAACTATCAGATAGTGTAGATAATCCAAATTATAAACTTATAAAGCAATTAGAGTCCGAACAAAAAATAAAAGGAAAAGATATAGATTTAAATAAATTATTATCAATAGAATACATAATATTAATATATCTTTTTACTTATTTTGAAATAATTGACAAAATAACTTCGAATTTAAATAAAAGAATGGAAATGAAGAAAGCAATTTATGACTTATTGAAAATCTTTAGATATAATGATTATGTAGAAATATTTCCATCATATTCCACTTATGTATCAAACGGTTATTCTTTGTATTCATTATTCGGTGGTATTGCACTGGGACCAAAATATGTGGATGCAACATGCTCAATTTATTATGATTATTTAAAAAAAAACATAGTGGAATACAATAATTTTTTTGATAATATATTATCTTATAATAATATACAAAATAAAATTGGTCAACAAATGTCCAGAATTATCTTGTTATTTAATAACAACACAAAATTAAATTATTATTACAATCAAAACCTAATAAATAATACTGCAGAACATATAATACAAGATTATTTATATCCATATTTGTATTCATTCACAGAAGACATAATAAATTCTAAATCAATTGAGAATATTTATAATATTAAGAACATAGTATTTTTAGACCGAATTATAAATTATTATGAAAGTAAACAAGTAATGGGAGAAAATATATATGCAACAATAATTAAAGAAGATCCAACAATATTAAATTCATTTATAAACATAAACGAAATCATAAAATTTTTAATACAAGAATTAAATTATGCAGGACAAATAACAGTGTTTGAATTTACGAGTTTAATGTGTGATAAAATAAAAGAAGAAAGTGCTTTGTCAGAACAGGAAAAAAAAATATTTTTGGATATAACAGAAAATAATATATTTCTTATGAATAAAAACGATTTATACAATGAGCAACAGAAAATAGGAATTTTTAATTCACTTGGAACGAAAACAGATGTAATTCATTATATTATATATTTATTATCAAAAAAACTTGATTTATCATATTTGTATAATTATGTGTATTTGTATAAATTTACAGATATATCAATAATTTCACCAATATATGTATATATTGCAGAATTGACTGATGAACAAATAAATTTTTTATTATTTCCAGAGAATTACAATATGTATAATAACACAGCAATCAGAATTTCTGGAGATTATAATATTGATTTTAAAGTGGAAGAAGATGTGATGAAATATTTTAAAATTCTTGACAGTTTCACAGAGATTGAGTATAAAAAATATGGTATAGTGAGTAGTGATATATTAATATTAAAAATAACTCCTTTAATGAACTATCATGTGTTTCTTTTTACAGTTGCCACAAAAGAACAAAGAAAAAAAATCAGAGAAGATTCAGAACGAGTAAAAAATTTAATAAATCAACGTAATGAAGATAATTATAATTCTTTAATAAAAACCCACAAAAATTTGAAAACTTATTATGAACAATCAATAAGTAGATCTATAAACATTTTAAATAGGATAAGTGTAGAAAAGAAAAAGAGAAAAATAAAAATAAGGGAAAATATAAACAATCGACAATATGAAGGATCAGAATTAGAAGACAGATTAACTAAATTAATAAATTTGGATAGACAGAACTTTAAATGGATAAAGGAACTGGGTCATTATTTAATTGAGAACATATCTATAGAGATTGGTGGTCAGCTAATAGAAGATCATGATAGTGATTGGAACAGGATACAACATCAAATATTTTTCGATAAAAACAAAGATTATGGGTATAATAAAATGATAGGAAATGTACCAGAGTTGTATATGGTGAGTAAATATATAATAGGAGACAAAGTAAAGGATGGATATAAACTTTCAATACCAGTGAATTTTTGGTTTAGCAAGTATTACCAGTCAGCATTACCACTAGTAGCATTGCCTTATACAGATATAGATATAACAGTTAAATTAAGAAATCTAGAAGAAGTAGCGACATGGAACGAAAATGCAAGTTTTATGTACAAACCAAAAGTAAAATGTCAGATGTTGGGAAATTATATATATCTAGAGGAAGAAGAGAGAAAGAGGATTTGTGAAAATAGAATAGAAAATTTAATAGAAATCATTCAAAAGAGTGGAGAAATAATAATAGGAAATAATATATTGAAGGGTAATATTGCAGAAATAGAACCATATTTTAATTATTCTAGTAAATTTATACTGGCTCAAATAAAATTTGTGTCAAATAGTCAATCAAAAGAAGAAAAATTTAATTGGACAGATAATGGCATATATGAGATTATAAAAAGTGTGGATTCTGTGACAGGAGAAGAAAAGATAATAACTAGAAAAGTGAATCCAGTTAAAAATGTAATAATAAAGTTAAATGGTAAATTTCGTGAGTCAGCAAAAGAATTTGAATATTATAATTTGGTTCAATCATATAAAAGTAAGTCAGGAACATTATCAGAAAATATGTTATTATATTCGTTTGCATTAGATATACCATCATTACAGCCAAGTGGAAGTGTCAACATGAGTAAAATAAATAATTTCATTATATCTTTGGAATTAAATGAATATATAGTATCAGAAATAAATAAGGGAACAATAATAGGGAAAGTAAAAATATACAGTTATTCATACAACATATTGAGAATAATGAGTGGATTAGCAGGATTAGGTTTTTATTATTAAAATTAAGAATCAAACACAATACCACCCAAACCACTGGCTATTCTATAAATATTATAACCAAGAGAATATGCTCTAAATTTACCTTTGTTTTGTGAGTTAATAATAGATTCAGTAGAAAATTTAATAAAAGAGTTATCAATTTGACTCATATTACAAGTACCACTGGGATAATTTTTTTCAGGAAAGATAGAAAAAGAATAAATATTAATACCTTCATCAGGGTCATAAGAGAAATTTTGATATGGTTGAACATAATTGAAATATGCCCAATTTCTCATACTTAATCTTTCATAACTGTTCAAATATAATGTTTCAGAATTAATCAAATTACTACCCACCAGTTGATTATTATCATCATATTTATAATCGTTGGTATAATTGAAGAAATCATTATTTTCATTATTATTAAGATAAGCTTGTTGAGCAACCCAAATTAATAATTTGGATGGTTGCAAATAATCGATATTTATATAATTATTTGGAGAATCGAAAGTCTTTTCTCCAGAAAATTGCAATTGTTCAATCAAATAATCATGTCTAGAATTAGCAAATCTATTTCTTTCATCTTCATCAATATAATAATAATCAATGATCAAATAACAATCTTTAATAGTAATATTTCTCAATGGTTGATATATATAAGTGTAAGGTTTAGTTGGATTATTAACAGTGCCTATTTTCGGATAAACCCAAGTGTGATTTTTTGTACTGTATATTCTGTAAATGTCATTTTGATTGTTAATAATATTAAAAGGGTAATTATCATTATTTCTTAATTTTGAGTCAGATGGGATATTATTAGTTTCAAAATTATTGGACGAAATCTTTGTATAATACATTCTTTTGGTTTCAATATCAAAATGAGTAAACATACCGAATCTGGAATCATTCGAACTAATATCTTGTTGGATGTATTCGAAAGGTTCAAAGGGAGCAAAATCATTTTCAATTTCAATATAATGAGATGGGGTGATAATGTGACATTTATCAAAATCATTAAGTTCCACATTAATTTTGATATCTGAATATTGCAAGCTAATGATGGGTAAAGCTAATCCGCTAGTTCTACAAAACCAGAATTGTAAGGGAATATACAGAGTGTATCCATCTTTACCATTGCTGAATTTGTAAAGTTCAGGAATATTACCGATCATATTATCAAGACGAGAACTATCAGTTGTCAATTCAGTCCAAATATTTAACCATTCACCATAATGTCTATCAATAACTTTACCACCAATTTCGATTTCTATTTCTTTAATAATAGCATATCCAATTTTTTTGACCCATGCAAACTTAGTTTTGTTATCAATACCATTTGAATCTAAAAATTCTTTGATTTGGGGCAATTCGATAACCAAAAGGATTTTTCCCATTAAATCTCCATTTCTCGATACATTGCAAGTCGCTTTTTTTTTAAAGTCAAGATCTTGTATAAAAGTTTGTTTGATAGGTTCAACAGAAAAATTTGTGTGTCTTCTATAAACCATTTTAAAAAATGTAATTTGCGGGTCATTTGTTAAGAAAATATCTTGAATTCCGACAGCAGCTAATTGAATGAGACCACCCGTCATATTTTATAGTATATGAAGATATATTATAAAATTCTTTAAATATTGAACAAAACTAAACTCTTTGTTGGTAAAATTATTAGTTCAAAATGTTGTTAATATTGATTTCTTTCATATTATCACTTTCAGTGTCATCACTACCATAAGCCAATTTGTATAATGTCTTTAATAAATTAACCATGGAAAGTTCTTCACTGCCATGTCTCTTGTATAAATTAGCATTGCTGTTAACAATATCTCTCAAATTCTTTTCAGAAAGTGTTTCATATTTTCTATCACCAAAAGCATCAAGTAATTTAGTATATTCAGCAATGTACTTGATGTTTTGAACCATTTGCTTTTCCATCTTTTTCATTAATTCTAATTTATGATGAAGTTTTGTCATAAATTCAGGACCTAATTCTTTGTTGTGTTGTTTGATTTGTGTTAAGAGGTTATATATGATGGCTTCCATAAGTGATGCACCAGATGTACCTTCAACCAAACGTTTTAATTGTGGATCTAATCTACCACCATTTTGTACTGGTAAAATTGTGCCAAATGATGGAGATATAAAGTCACCGAAAGGTGAACGTAAAGTATTTAAGTTAGCAAAGTTATAATTATTGGCAGTGTTACCAAGGTTGCCGAGTTGGAGAATCATTGGTTTTTTGAATCCTAAGCCAAACATACCATTCTTGAAAGATGATCCCAAAATTTCAATATCATATAATGCCTTTGCTCTTGTGTTATCTCTTCTCAAAGGAATACCTAATTCAGCAGCATATGAATCTGGTTCAATTTTACCGACTTTTTCTTCGGTTGAACCGCCATATCCTGGATTTAAGATTGAAGGATTTGCGTTAACGAAATCAACGACTAAATTAAGGTACTGTAATATTTTTTCGTTACCTTCAATAGCCGTTTGAACAGTTGCATCATCAAATTTCTTCTTCATATAAGATTTAAGCCAGCTACCTACTTTTTCGACTTTAGTTAGGGAACTATTTGCCTCAGAATCAAAAGCTTCATGAGTTCTGAATCCAAATCTTTTCAATAAATTTAAAGCAACGATTGGAGTCATATTGTTAATTTCTTGTTTTGCTGATTGAGCAAAGTCCTGTTTTTCCATGACTCTAATACAACTCATAATATTTTTTGGATTATGATCTAACAAACATTCATTCATGAATAATCTGCAATTTTCTTTATCACCAAATGCACCTGTAGTGAAACATTTGTTTGATGAGGTCAACATATTGACAAAATCAGGATCATCTAAATTATGCATAATCTTCTTGCCATTTCTGACTGTGTATAACTTGTCACCTGAGCGTTTCCAAACATCTTGAGTAACCAAATCAAATATTTCATCATCATCATCGTCGAATTTTGATTGTGGAACAGCTGAGGGTTCTTTAATATTGAACAAACTATATCTAACTACTTTATCAACCCACAATTTTGGAAAATCAGATTTGTTTCTTAATGGGTCGTAAGCACTAGGTAAACCAGGCATTAATGCAAATGGATTTCCTTGATATAGAGCCAAATACATTTCTCTGAGTATATCTTCTCTATTAACTGCCAATGCAGCAGTTTTAAGATCAACAGTGAGCATTTTACCGATAGAATCATAATAATGTATTCTAGGCGTTACACTAGGTACCTTTGGTATGAGATTCCAGAAGAATGGAGCAGCTTCACCAATTGAAACCTTTCTTAAATTGACTCTATAGTTATTCTTAGCTACTTTAACATTTTTAGCTTCAATTTCAATTGCGTCAGTAACAGGTTCCCATCCTGATGTTCCCAATTTTTCCAAAGTTATCAAGTTTTTATAGAAATTCTTAGAATCATCAGATAAATTGTCCCAATTGCCAAAAACTTTATCAATAAAAGCTTCAACGTACTTGTTGGAAGCAGTGACAAAGTTTTTATTGAAATTTTTGCTAACAACTTTATCAAAACCCAATTTAACGGCCTGAATTACTTCATCGATCATATCTTTTTTAAATTTATTACTGAATAAAATGGAGTTATTTAGAGCTCCATTGTTGATATTGTTTATTATATAAGTAAATCTATTTAACATCACATCGTATAGTGTTTTTTTCACAGAATCATATACATCATTCGCAAATGCTTTCTTGTTGGGAACAAAATTTGCAAGATTTTTAAGTTCAGATAGAACTTTTGGATTACTTAAAATTTGTTCTCTTAATTCATTAACGCCAATAACACCAGACTTACCCACATACGAATCAATATAATCTTTCAATGATATTGAGCCAACAGGAGCGTTAAAATTCAATATTGTATTTTCGTCGACAGATGAACTACCTGGTACTCTTCCTTCTCCAATTGACTTTAGAATAGCAATAATTGTATTTAGATTATTGCTGGTTCCTGATGGAAGGTTGGAAGCGATTGTATTTGCACTTGCGGAACCTGTGAGTGCAGGTTGGTTTAATGGTAAAATATTATTTGTTAATAAACCGAAATTGTTTGACACATTCAACAAATCATACACTGTGTCATTGATAGCTCTTGCTAAAGGATCCATTATAGTTCCTGTTTTTGTGCTTTTATCTATTTCTCTGTGAAAAAGTGCAGTTTGTACAATGAAATCAGTAAAATCTGGATGAACATCATTGTCATTCATACCTGCATTATCTTCGTGATTCATAGCAGACATAACACCCCATGCATCTGTGCCGATTATACTATCAGCATTACCGCCATTGATGACTTGACTATAATTGCCTTGTGCGAAAAAAAATTTAAGAAAAAGTCTAGAACGTCCGTCCCCTCCAAAAAATGCTTCCTTTTCTTTTTGTATACTTACACCACTCATTAATCTAGATATATATTAAAAAATCAGAAAAATATTTTTATAAATATTTAATTTTAAATTATTATATCATCAAATATTATAATCTATATACAATAATGGAAAAATCTGGCATCAATGATTTTATTAGCAAAAATATGTTTCTTATAATAATTATTATTGTTTTTATAATTGCAATGTTATGTATTTTTTTTGCCAATTCAAACCAAAATAACGCACTAATAATAAAAAGAGAGCCTTTCAATTCAGACAAGCAATATAAAATAATTTTATACTACACAACATGGTGTGGATATTCCATAAAAATATTACCAGAATGGGAAAAGTTTATGGAACATATTAAAAAAAATAATATTAATAATTTAATTGTTGAAAAGATAGACTGTGACAAAAATAAGAGTGAAACAGGACATATAAGTGGATATCCAACCATAATATTTTATGACGATGAAGGGAATCATATTACAATGAACGATCCAAAATATTCACGAACAAAAGAAGGACTTTCACAATTTGTCAATGATAATATGAAATAATCATAATGCTTTGTATTTTTTATAAATTTTATTGCCCAAATCATATAATTCTTTTTTAAATTCCAAATATTTTAAGTTATTATTTGGAACATCTCCCCATCCATAATATGCTCCATACCATGCTCCGGCTATAGTTGCCACTGCAATTGTGTTACCAATATGTAAACCAGAATAAATTAAAAGTTTTTCCCAATTACCGGTACAATCTAAAATACTATCATATGCCATTAGAACAGCAGAATATCCAGTTGAACCGATATCTATATATGTTTCATCATTAAAATTATCAATAAAGAATTTACATCTGAAAATCAGATTGCTGCTTGATCTGGAGATGATATGATTGCCGTTTTTAAATTTTAGTTCTAAATATTTTTCCCAGTGCATTAGATAAGCATCATAATCTTGCTCATTTTCGTCTTTAACATAATTTAACACAGTTGGTGATTTTAAAATATCTAACAATAAAAATGGCCATTTTTGAACATCAATATTTTTAATAGCAAATGATGTAAATAATGATGTGGTAAATCCGGGTAAAAATCCTAATGCAGAATTATTAGTTATTTGGCTACATTTAATAGATAAATTTATAAGATTGTCTTTATATTTGTCATTGTTGTATAACAAACCGATTGATGCGGTTCTGACAGCAGCATTATTATCATAAGAATAAGAATCATATGGTTCTTGGGATTTATCAATATCCTTATTATATAATTTTTCTAAAACCTTTACCAATTTATCATTAATTCCTCTATATGTGCTTAATTCTTCAAACTCTTCATTTAACTCTGCAAATATTGTAATATAATAATTTCTACACTGTGTAATAAAATCCACTTGATCAATCAATGCATATGCGGTGCCCATACTCATTAAAGTATTAGTCGAAACAATCCAACCTTCCAAATCAATACCATTTATCCCGCCAAGTCTAATAAAATCATAATATAATTCGTGTATAACATCCAAAGTAACTGTTTTTTTAAAAAAATTATCTATCCAAATACCATTATAAAAACTCATAGTATCAGCAACAGCAGATAAAGTAAGACATGCAATAAATCGATTTTTAATATCATTATCATCATTGTTTTTAATATTATTATCTTTATTATCAACAGACATTATAATATATAGTTGATAAAAATTAATGCTTGTTTTTTGTGTCTAACGAATTCGTTTATATGGATATAAAAAAATGTTAATTAACATTAAGTATATTATGTCAAAGAACAATAAACCAAAAAATTATCATTATGATTTAATAGATTTTTATGAAGTTTTGGGAATAGAAGACAGAAATATGTCAACTAGTGAAATCAGAAAAAAATATGTAAAACTTGTTGTCAAGTATCATCCAGATAAAAGCAAAGATGCTGATCCAAAAATATTTGCTTTAATACAAAGAGCATGGGATTGTTTGGGAGACGAGCAAAAGAGAAAACAATATGATTTTTTCTTTGCCAACGAACAAAAAGCTAAAAAGGGTGATCATAACAATTTGAAGAGAGGGTTTGATACATTTATGGATCTGAAGAAGAATGAAGAAGAAGACGAGTCGCACAAAAAGAAGGCACAAATAAATTTTAAATACGCCAGCGAAGAAATGGATAAAAAGCATAATTTTAATAGAAAAAAATACGAAGAGAAGGCGATGGATCCAAAAGAAACTAGCAATAGATATAGCAATTTAATGCTAGAACGAGAACAACAAGAAATAGAATTTGCACAATCACGAATATTTCCCGAATCATCAAAATTCAATGAAGATACACTTAAAAAATTCAATAAGATATTTGACGAATATAAACATAAAACAGATAAAAAGGGTAAAAGTCACATTATAAATAATATAAATGGTCCTACAGCATGGAACAATGCATTTGACGAACAAATGTTTACTCCTTTAGATAGTTTTGATAATGTCTATGGTAATGACGATGATACTGGAGGATTGAATTACGGAAATTTGAACGAATTTGGTGATGAAATAAAAGTTGATATGGATGATGATGATTTTGACAATATAGGCGAGGCAGATTATGTAACAGCACATAATCTCAAAGGTGATGATTATGCAAAAGATATAGAAAAGAAATTAAGAGAAAGAGAAATGGAAACGCAACAATTACATAACAAGAAATTCGAGTATTGTGATGCAGATCAAGATAAATCTTTTATGTTCACACATGAAGTCGGAAATATGGGAACTATTGAATGGGACAATGATGATGACAGTGAGTTGCATGATGCATGTAACAGATTGTTAGAATTAGAAAGAAATAACAGAAGAATTTAAGTAATATATTTTTTTATAAATGAATTATATCCGGTGTCGAATATTTCTTGTTTTTTTTGTTTGTTTAGATTTAAATCCATTAAACTAATTCCCGATAAATTTATTTTAATGGAATATTTTTCGAATCCTTTTAATGAATTACAACTTATACCTTCTATCATTGATAAGAATGTGTGTATTAATGTATCTTCAATATTTTCTATTTTTTCAACATAATCTTTGATATCAGTTAGGTAAAACCCAATAGTTTCATCTAAATTATTCGAGAACAATTGCATTGGATAATTATCAATACAGCCACCATCAACATATAAATGCCCGTTATGTTCTATGGGGGTAAAATAAACAGGAATAGATATTGACATTCTTAACGCTTTCAAAACTTTTACTTGTGGAAAAGTATCAACAGAATAGTAATAAGCCTTTTTATCATTTATACACGTGACAGTCATAATAATCTTTTTTTTTACTTTATCGTATAATTCTTTGAATGTAACATCTTCAGAGAATCCTTTGTTTTTAAACATTGTTTTTATAACTGTAAGAATCTTCCTTCCATCATCCAATCCAAATTTTTCCAAGAAATTTTCTGCCTTCAGTCCTCCCATTTTAGACATATCAAATATCATAATAAAATCATACAAATCTTTGGGGGTGTAACCAATTATAAATAATGTACCTATTAATGCTCCAACTGAAGTACCAGCAACAGTATCAATATTATCCAAACAACCATAATCGTGTAATGCTTGCAAAGCTCCCACATGAGCAATTCCTTTAATACCACCACCACTCAAAACTAATTTTGTTTTTTTCTTAAGTTCAGAGCATAAATCCACATTAGTAATATTATTAATAATACTAATTGCTTCTCTCTTTATTTTTTCTTCAAGATTTTCAACATTCATAATATATAAATTCTACTGACAAATTTATATATTTTACGCAAACTCAAGTCAAAAAACGGAAAAATTTTATATTTGTAATATTATAATTATGGACAAAATAAATGTAAATATTTTATTTTCTGACAATTATAACACTGAAACTAACAACAATTCTGGTGTATTGGACGTGAATACATTGGCGAATATCAAAAGTAATAATGATACAAGTTTTAATATTGATTCGTTGATAAAAATCAGAAAAGAAAAAAGAGAGAAATTATTGGAAACATATATAAAGTATTATAATAGATGTATTGAGAAAATAAAAGTATTAAACAATAGAAATATAACGGATATGTTTTTTGAAGTACCTCTTACGGTGCCAGATTGTTATGGTTATAAACCAGTTGATTGTATAGAATTCATATCAAACAAACTTAACGTTTTTTATATGGATACTTATAAAATAAACAACCATACATTATTCATAACTTGGAAATATATTGAGGCAAATAAAGAAAGCGATAACAGAAGAAAACAATAATAACACAAGTAAATTAATAATTACCTGATCTCCAAAAAATATCAAGTATGAAAATAATTCCGATACCCACGAGAATAGCGATAATGATATTTTTTGTGTCAGATTCAAAAATATCTAAACTACTATCTTGTTTGATGTTTTTCTTCTCAAAATCACTGTCATGTAAATGATTTAATTTTTTATTACTTGGAAATACATGATTATTATCATTAATAAAATTTTTTAGTTTTTTTTTGCATTTATTGCAATTTTTAATATGCTGCATAACTCCGTCAATATTATCAGAACTAGACGAATCATCATGATGACTAGATTTAATAATATTTAACAACTTATCAACATTTTTTTTCTGTTTATTTTGATTTTGAAGACTCAAAATAAAAGAATCTTTTGAGTCTTGTTCAATGTGAGATATTGTTGACTTATCAGTATTTTGTATTTTAATAGAATCTTCTGTTGGAGATAAATAACTATTATTGTAATCGTTGCTATGATCATCGATTAAATTTCCCTGAGCAGAAAAAAAATGGAATTTATTATCTTTTGGAAAATCATCACCAATATATTTTGAATATTTATCACCGTAAATTTTTTTATTGTTTAATTCTCTTGCCATTTTATCCAATTCATCATATTCTGTAATATTAAATGCATCATTTATGTTAGAATAAGAAGTCATTATAAAAATATATAATTAAAGAAGATATTATATTGTTACGATTATATTTATAGATAATAATATAACTAGAAAAAAATTTAAGAGCGGATTTTTATTTAGGTTATTTAAAATTATGCGTATTAATATATAAAATACTTTCTTTTTGTGTTTTATAAATTAATATGTCTTTGACAGCGTCAGATAATTCAAAGGAGGTTAAAAATATTCAAAAAAATCATCACGATCATGGAGGTTTTGATGACAACAATTTACAGCAAACTAGTACAGACATGATGATTCCTTTTATAGCTCATCCTGATAAGATGGTTGACGAATCCAAGCAGTGGAGATGGGAAAAAAATAACAACAATAATAATAATAATAATAATAATAATAAATGTGAACTAGATGATCATTTTGGAAATTATCTAAAAAATGATGAAAACAAAAATAATTCATTTGACGATAATAAAAATGAACAATATGGAAACACTAATAATTATAATGAGAATTACAATAATAATAATAACAATTATAATAATAATAATAATTTTGATAATAATAACTATGATAACGGTGGAATTTTTCAAAAGAAACCGGAAGATAATTATCATTCTGAAGAAAAACCACAAGCACCGCAAAATTCCCAACCAATAGTCAATCAAGTTAAACAACCAAGTAACGAAGAAATAATGCTCCAAAAATTAGACATGTTAAAAAATTTAGTAGAATTAAAAAAAGCAGGAGTCAAGCTATCTCAGGTTTACAATATGAATTCAGATTTAAATACTATGAAATATGAGTATGAATTACATAAAAATATAAGAGCAAAACAAAATGGTATAAATTGGATGAGTAGTATGGCTTTGAATTGTATATGGGGTTTAGAAATGATGAACGAAAAATATAATCCTTTTGACTTGAAACTATCAGGATGGTCAGAACAAATAAATGCTGATATAAATAATTATTATGATGTATTTGGTGAATTATATGAAAAATATAATCAACCAGGAAAAAATATGGCTCCTGAAGTTAAATTATTATTAATGATATCAGGCAGTGCATTAAAATTTCACTTGCAAAGTTCAGTTTTGGGAAAAGCCTCAACATTGAATGATTATATGATGAATAATCCACAATTAACAGAAGAATATAGACAAAAAGCCATATCAGAGAAATTGAGAAACGAAACAATCCGTAATAATAATGAGTTAAATAATAAAATGAATAAAGAACACGAGGCAGCTGCACAAAGAACTAGTGATTTACAGAAGCTGAAAGACCAAGAAATGGAATATTTGAATTTTCAAAAAAAGCAGATTGAATATGAGGAATTAAGAAAAAAATTATCTATGCAACAAAACAATAATCAGACAAATATGTACCAAACACAATCCACTACACCTGTAAACAACAATACAGTAAATAATATGCCAACCAATCCAATGGTACAAAAAATGATGACAAAGATGACGAATAACAATGATGCATCTAATAATGCTTTATTAAAACAGCAAATGGAATATCAGAAACAAATTGCAGAAAAACAGGTTCAGGTATTAGAAATGCAACAAAAAGCAATTAAGCAAAAAATGGAATTAGAAGCAATCAGAGAATTACAACAAATTGAGAAATTGAGATCCGAAGAAGCAAATATACAAAAAACAAAACCAAAAAAGCCTGAAATTCTAAAAGCAAATACAGATGCAAATATGGACGAATTGTCTGTTTCTTCAACTAAATCCGAAATTAATTTTAAGAATTTAGATGAAGTATTTTCAAATACAAAAGAAAATGTCTTATCAAGTGATCACCACAAAATAGTACAAATAGATACAGTTGATGAAGATGATATAAATGGCACAATGTCTTTGGGAAGTAAAAGTAAAAGAAGTAAAAGTAATCAAAGTAAATCGTCAAGTAGAACTAGTAAAAAGAAAAAAGGAATAAGCTTAAATATATAATAATTTAAAAAGCTTCTTCTTCTATTGATTCATAATTTTCAGTATAATTTTGATTATCAGAATCAGTGTATTTACTGTACACTGAATTATTATCATCAGAGTAGTCCGCATCAAATCCTCCCTTTTGTTCAGTGATTTTAGAACCAGATCTGAGAGCACCATCAATGAGAACAAAAGCTTCGTCGAAAGCCGCAGTAATTTCATTTTTAGTATCCTGATCAGTTATAACCTCACTAAGTAATACAGCAGTTGTGTTGTTATGAATAGTTTTGATTAAACTCATAGTTTCATCAGGGTTTTCTTTAGCCATTTTATATAAAGATTTTGCTGCTGACTTGAGTAATGAGCCAATAAGTTTTGCAGAAGACGATAAAGTTGATTTTATTTTATCAACCGTAAAGTTTTTTTTAAAATATTCAGTAATGGTCTTTGTGGTACTACCTCCTTTCATTGTATGATATTTATTGTATAATTCAATGAGTTTCTGTTTACCTTGATCATTATTGCCAAAATGTTGTAACAGATGCTTAATACAATCGAATTGAGGCGCATTATTATAATTAATATTTTTAATAATATTACTAAAATCGTTCGCATCTATTTTTTTGCACAAATCAAAATATTTTTTTAAAATTTGTTCGTTCATTAATATTTATATAACTAACTATATATAAATTTTTCATCTTGGACATAGTTTTTGTTTATCTCCTTTAAAGACATATTAAATTATATTGATATAAATGGAAGAATCACAAGACATCCAAAATCAAAATAATATTACAACTCAAAAAAAGAGAGGAAGACCACGCAAAAATTTATTAGAAAATAACAAGAATACTGAGAAAAAAAAAATACAAACTGACCTTTCACAACAAAGAGAGATTATATTACATTTACCAATTCAAATGAAACAGGTGAGTAATGAATCAAACAAAAAATCGACATCAGAGTCAGAGAAAAATGATACTACATTAGTTATAAAAAATGCTGATGAAAATGTAAATAATAATACGATTTTAACAATTTCAGATAATATCGAAAATTGCTATGAATCTGATAATGATAATGAAAATGTTGATGAATTACTTGAACAGTTGAAAACTAAGGAAAAAATAATTAAAAAACTTAGAGATGAATTGTGTATGTATAAACAAAATGCATCCGATAATTTTACTATGACAGCTACGAGAGAACACAAATATATACCAATTGACGTTAAACTGGTAGATAATAATAGTGGAAAAACAATAATAGCGGAAAAAACTAATATAGTATGTTGGTGGTGCACTTATAATTTTGACTCAATACCATGTTTTATTCCAGAAAAACACGATAATGATAAATATTACGTATTTGGATGCTTTTGTACTTTAAACTGTGCCGTGTCCTATAATCTGAACATGGGAGATTATAAAATATATGACAGATATAGTCTTATAAAAAAGATGTATCAAAATATGTATGATATAAATGAAGAAATATTGATTGCACCATCACGAGAAGTATTGGAAAAATTTGGAGGACCTTTAACAATAACGGAATTTAGAAAAAATTTTAAACATTGTAATAAAGAATACAAATTATTAATGCCTCCAATGATACCCTCTATTCCATACGTAGAGGAAAGAAATAGAGAGAAAAGTATCATTAATAAAAATGACACTAATAGATACGACAAAAAGACAAAAAATGTTACTATTTTTGATACATTCACTGTTGGCAGATAATAAATTTATTTTTTTTTCCCTTTAACAATTATTTCTTTTTTCTCCAATTTATTTTTTGGAGATAATTTTTTATTTTTTTTATTTTTTTTATTATCACTTTTTAATTTTTCTACTGTATTTACTTCTTTTGCAACATTATCTAAAATATTTTTGTATTTTTCAGGCATAGATTCATTTTTACAGAACAAATAGAAAAATGCCTGTAAAAATGAATCACATAAATCGTCAGTTTTTGCCTGATTTTTGAGATATTCATATTTTTCAACATCTTCTTTTATTAAAGCCGTACAATATGATTTTCCCAAATTTTTGGTAATATCGTATATTACTTTTTTCGCCTTAGTATCCTCTGGTTCTTTCTTAATATTAAGTAGATTATTAGTGTGTTCGGTATTTACTTTTAATTTATTTGAAGGTGAAAAGAATTTAACACTTTCTATATTACTATTATTTAATTTTTTTTCATGTATACCTCTTAAACAAAAATAACTGTATAATATGGCTGATATCGTTTTCATTGTAGGATTTAAAAAAGTTGGTTGATTTTCAATAAGAATTTCGTTTGCAGTTAAAAAATTATGTTTTTTGTCAAGATTATCAAAAAGTTTTATGGCCAAAGTTTGAATAGGAATTTTATTGCAATTTTGATCAGCCATTTTTTTTGGAGCCAATGATCTTAATTTAGCACCCACTACCATTTTAGCGTGATTATTACAATAATGTCCTTCAACACTCTTGATTGAACAAGTAGCTTTCTTTTTACACTGTACATTGTTTTTATTTTGATATAAACATCCACCATCATCAGAGTTTTCTAAAATATCAAAAACAGGTTCAATATAATTATTTTTACATTTTTTACATAGATATTGAACTTTTTTGTCAATAATACATGAATACATGGCAGTTTTATTACATATTTTATTTTTTTTTAATACACTGGAGCATTTTTTTCTATCGTCATCTAAATTTATAATACCCCAATCTTCTATTTTAAAATTATCATTGTCTTTATTTATTAAACAATATGCCAAGTTTTTAATACCAACATCAAAAGACAAAATTTTCATATATGTATATATTGCTATACTATAATATCATGTCCTTAACGCAGTTTTTGTTTATGTTTTTTATTGTTAGATGAATTATCTTTAATAGAAAATATACTATCAGAACTCTCTGTATTTTTATTGCTATGTTCTGAAACACTTGAATTATGATTTTTACTATAACCACCTTTTTTAATAGGATTATATTTAATGGATTGAATATTATGTTGATTGTCACTATTATTCTGACTCATATATGGACTCATGTAATCGCTCGACCTATTTAACGAATATTTTTTGTTTTTTTTGAAAATTTCACTAGATTTGAAGATATCACTTTCGGGTCCGATTGTTGAAATAGAACTTGGTTCTGTCATTGTTGAATAAGTATCAGAATTATCATCATTTTCGTGAGAATATTCAGACGTATATGATGATAAATATTGATAATAATCATCACTAGATGCGATATCATCAAATCGATCACTGCTGATAACTTTTTCACTATCAATAGATTTATTTATTTGTCTTATGGCATCACTCATTTGTTCAGTATCACTGTTCATTACTATAATAGTAGATATTAAATTTAAAACTATAAAAATTTGAATTAAATATACTTAAAGAAATAAATATAATTAATGTAATCGATGGTATATACTATTATGGAATATATTGACGGTCATATGGATCTCACAGAAGTTAAACAAACCAAAAATAACAACAACAGTATAACAAAAGTAAAAGAAAAAATGGAAAATTTAATTGACATAAATTGTAAACCAGAGGATGTTACAATCTCAACGATGACTATAACATGCAAATTAGGAACAGATTTCAATGTTGAAAACATATGTAAATATATAGATTTGAGTAGAAATGGAGTAATAGAAGTTGTGAGCGGAAAGGACACACGAACGTTAATAACAAAAAAATGTAACAATCAGAAAAACAAAAAGGGAAAAAGAGAATTTTATAATCAAATAACATTAAAAGTCAATACCAAGAAAGATAAAGTAGTAAATATAAAATTATTTATAAATGGATCAATACAAATGACAGGATGTAAATCGGTCGAAGGATCAATTGAAGCATTGGAAAAATTATTAGAATCTCTCAAGAAAGAAAAAGCAATAATAAATACAGAAACTATGAAAATAGAGGACAAACCCTTTATGTCAAATGCATCAAAATTGAATGTCGAACATATACACAATTATAAAGTAGCCATGATAAATAGTAATTTTACAATAGGATTTAGTGTAGACCGATTGAAATTATTTAATTGTATGACAAAAGATGGTTTAGATGCTACATATGACCCAATCATTCATGCTGGTGTTATAATAAGATACAATACTGGAGAAAAAATAATTTCAATATTTGTTTTTGAAAGCGGATCAATTGTAATTACTGGTGCCAAAGGTTGTGTGCAGATAAATTCCGCATATAATTTTATAAACAAATATTTATTAGAAAATTACAAAAATATTGTTAAATCAAATAATCTTTCAAATTCTACGATTTTAAAGTATTTGGATGCTGACATAAATTCATAATATTATTTTGATTTTTTGAATATAATAATAAAAAGAATAATTGTGTTAATAATTAAATAAATTATTAATATACTAATTACTATTGCCGACAATCCTTTTCCATTGGTTATATTGTAAAATATATTTACAATAATGGCTAATGACAATACTCTAACGAAAGATATGATGAATAAGTAAGTTTTGTCAACTGACGTACACAACTTATCTAAAATATTAGGTGGAGGTATTAATAATTCATAATAGGAATATTCATAACTGGAGCATTTTTCATTCATTAATTATATTACCATAATATTTTTTTTATTGCTCTTGGATGTATGAAATCATACATTGCGTTTAATAAGAATAAATATATATATAGATATAATGTATATATTCATACATGCTAAATATGGACAATAAAATATCTTTTTTGAAGAACCTTATTACTTTATTTGGTTTTGAAAGTTTAACAGATTACAATTTTAAATTATATAATTATAAAATAACAAATGAAAAAGAAAAACAATTAATTCAACAAATTAATGATAAAATGGAACAAATTAAAGATTTATATGGAATAACTAGTAAAGTGTCTTCAACTGATCAATCAATTAAATTGTTAAGAGAAATATTTGGTATTTGTGGTATAAAGTATATTCATTCAAGAGATTCAAAATCATCCTACACAAAATTAATGCAAAAGGATGATGAAAACTTAGAATTAGTAGGTAATTATGTATTTGATACAGAAAAATGTGTTACAACAAATTCTCAATTCTCTTTAATAGGAGATAAATCACCAGATTATGCCAATGAATTAATCAAAATATCAGAAAAACCATCATATGACAGTAAAGAAAATGTTTATGATTATTGTATACCTCGTTACTCAGAATTATTATCAGCATTTATTCTTATAATTGAAGTAAATGACAAATTCGCAAATATAGATAATGTCAAAGATAATGTCAAATTAACGTTACATCAAGGTGAAGATAATATAAAACCTATTACAATAAAGAAAAGTTTTTTGAATAATAATAAATTATATGTATGTTGCATTTTTAATGATTGGATTGCACCGAGCCAATTGACTTCAACCAATTTGAAACTAAAAATAAAGAATGAGTATGGAAACGACTTTAAAAAAATATCTTTGTATGTGGATTATATATTCCTTAAAAGTGATCTGAGAAGAAATTTTCTCGCGTCAGGAGAAGACATTTTTATGAATAGTAATATACCGACAAATGTTACGTCCAATTTACATGAAAAACAGATTGAAATAAACAATACAAAAAATGTTATAATAAAGATAGATCATAATATAGGTTATCTAAGAGCCATATATATTGACAAATTACCAAAGAGAGCGCAATTGAAATTTGATAATAACATTATCAGGTTTGATTTATCTGAAAAAATATTGATATGTTATAAAAACATTTATAAAACTCCAGAAAATATGTATATATTGCCATTGGAAGCCTGTAATGGAAAAATGTCGTTTTTGAATACAAATAGATTGTTAAAAATTTGTGATGATATAACCTTAATATTGAATTATGACGAACCTGTCAACTGCAAAATAATTTTTGATACGTATAATGATTATATAAATAACTCATATATCATGAAAGTTAAAAGGTATCTTTATGAAACATACCCTGAATATATGATATTAGATTCCATTGAAAAAATAACTTGTTACCATGGGGACATAACAGTTGTAACTCATATTCATTGCGATGAATTTTGTCCTCCTCATCATTATTTGAAAACATGTAAAATCGTAGATGTGGAATCAGAAAAGTTTAGAATAAGTGAATATTCTTTTGTTTATAAACATAACGACAGTAATAAACATTTTACTATTCCTGATAATTGTTATGTATTGGTCCCAAGATATGCTTTTAAGGATAGATATATCAAAAATTGAAAAAAAAAATATATCATAATTAATCTATTATAATATATTTCATGAGTAATAATCAATATTATTTGGCTAGATATTCATATGACGATGGAGAGACATTCTTTTACGTTTTAGACACTAAAGAAACAATTATGTATCTTAACAATTTATTAAAGAAATATAAAAAAATTGTTATATTGGAAGGTGAAAAATTTACATCTGACGTTGTCAATGCAGTTGTCAGTAAATCTGGTATAAATAAAATATATTGTAATAGTGCTATATCTATCCATAAATGTGATAATATTAATGATTTTGATAATATTGAATTTTCTTAGAATAAATCAAATTGTTAATTTAATTTATCCATCTGAATGATGGCATGACCAATGCATAAGGTTAATGTTTATAATAATTTACTTAAATAAAGTTAGATTAATATAAATGGTATTAACTTTTGTATTGTGATATTATTGATAGTCATAATATATATTATCATTGTTTCTTTATGTGGTTTTTAAAAAATTTTTGTCCAAACACTAGTTTGTAATCATGTTAAATTATTTTATTGGTTTTATTAATTATTTAATTAATTAAATTTTGAATAGTTACGCTAAATAACAACAAATATAATAAATTAATATATATAAAATATAAAAACTCATTAATTATTTTACTCAACATAAGTTTGAACCAACTGTGTTAACAATAATAGTTTTATGATCCTATTTTAATAAATTTACCTACTTTTAATCGTTGAACTGATGACTTGTTAAATGATAGTGATTATTGTCCATTCATCTACAACTCACACATATTTATCGTGTTAATTCATAGTTTAGTTTGATGTCTAATTCAAGAGTATTTTTGATAATTTTTATTATTTATTGACTTTCAAAAGATATATATTCATATAAATTTTATGTTTTTAAGAGTTATAAATGGTGGGCGATGGGCGAAAACAATTTTACAAAAAATATCGAAATAAGAAAAAGTAAAAATATTTAATGATGAAAAAGCAAATAAAAAAATATAATAACAAAAAAAATTTATTACATCAATAACAAATTTTATTTAACATTATTAGATTTAATTATTATTTAATTAAATTTAATTGTGATTTGTTTGATGTTGGTGCAATTACTTACAAATAAATATAATAATTATAATTATTATTTAATTGCTATAAGCAAGACCACCCATACCACTCATAATTCTTAAGACATTATAACTGAAGGCATAGACGTAGAACTTACTGTCCCTAGCCAAGTTGAGTTGTGGTACTGGTTTATTTGATCTGAATGGATCTGCAAACTTGATGTTCAATTGAGTATTATCAATTCTAGACAAGTTAGCAGTACCTGATGGTTGATGTTGTTCTGGGTGTAAAGCAAAGCTGTAAACATTGATACCATCAGCTGGTGTACTGGTGTGGTGTTGATATGGTTGAACGTAATTGAAATAATTACCGTGCATCAAGTCGAATCTATCCAAACCATTGAGTTGAATGTTTGCTTCATAAACTGGATTCATTATATACTTCATATTTCTATGAAGATTAGACTATATCTTAAGATATATACCCTATAATTATATAGTCGTTGAACCAACTCTAATAATTCTTAAAGTTAGCTGCGAATTGTCCACGTTATGGCTATATTTTAACGTACTAAATTTTTTATCTAGTTTTGTATAAGCCATTTTGGATTTTCTCGCAATTTAATCATATTGCTTTCTTAAATATTTAAGAAAACTAACATTGGTTATTAGCCAATATTTTGTTGGGCCATCGACCCTTTCCGTCTAATCTAACACCGTAATTGCTGCATTGAACAACAGTAACATCGTATTTATTGACATTATCAATTGTAGTTGTTCTGTAATCTACCCAATCTTCCATTGGAATAGAAACATCATTCAATCTCAAACTGTGTCTAGTAACATCAATATCGTAACCAATTAATTCAGTTACATCAGAATTTGTGAAGAGAGCAACATCGAATTTATGAATGAATCTGCCCAAATTGTATGGATCTGGACCTCTGTCATTTGCATCAGTCAATGGATTTAATATAATGTATAAAACCAAAGTTGATGATTCAAGAGGAACTGGCAAGTGGAATGTAATAGTTAAATCGAAACCATTTGCTTTGTAATGGAATACGTAAATATCTCTGCCAGCTGGAATTGAAACTTCAACGAATTGAACTTCATCATTTGTTGGCTTATCGCATGAAATCATACCACGAGCAATATTTTCTGCAGCGTAATCCAATGCTGAAGTTTCCCATTGATCATCTTGATTAGTGTAGGTCAAGAATCTGCTCTTTTTATCGAAATTTCTAGTGCTTTCACCATTATATGCACCATTCTTTAATGCCCAAATTAATTCCTTAGTTGGGTGATTGAAACCTAACTTGTATTTTTGATTAATTCTAGTACCTCTGCTACTATCATTCAATGTTTCTTCTCCAGTGAATTGAACTTGTTCGATCAAGTATTCGTGACCAACTTGTGCAAATCTTCTTCTTTCTTCAGAATCCAAGTAGATATAATCAACCAAGATAGAAGCATCTTTCATTTGGAATTTTCTCATATCAAAGTTTGCATTACCAGAGTAAACAATTAATTTGTGTACTTCCTCGAATTCGAACAAAATTCTCACTTCGTGGTATTGTAAGGCAATTAAAGGAAGAGCTAAACCAGTGTTTCTGTTAAACCAGAATTGTAAAGGAATATATAATTCGTATTCTGGGATAATTTCAGCTGCACCACGAGTAACTGGGTGTAATCTGGTCAATTCGTTGACATCACCAATCATAGCTCTGTAACCTCTTTGTTGATTGAAATCATGGGTAAGTTCATACCATATATCTAACCATGTTCCGAATTGTCTATCAATTCTTGAACCACCAATTTCAATATCAACTTGTTTTAACAAACAGTGGCCCAATCTTCTGACCCAAGCGACGCTCAATCTTTCATCGGATTGATTGTCTTGTAAATCTAATCTGACACTGTTTAATTTAATCTTCAAATATATTCTTGTTGCCAAATCACCATTTCTTAAAACTGTAACATTTGAACTTCTGCCAAAATCTGGATTACCATTCAATGTATGTTCTACTGTTTCCATAGAGAAATTGGTATGACGTCTGTAAACCACTTTAAAGACATGATTACCCTCAATTTCTTGAGAGATTAGACTATATCTTGAGCCTTTTATGACCCATTAACACATAGTCGTTGAACTATATTTTTAAATTCAATTCATTTCAACGCTAAAATATATTTTTCTGGTAATACTTAATTTTTTACCACTATTATAATTTTACGTTTAAATGAATTTTTTTAAAAATATTAGATGCTGATTATCTCTGTATATTCAAAAATTATTCCTTTTTATTAAATTTAATAAATTAGGATATGAATCTTTAAGACTTTCCAGCACTTAGATAACGTTGCTCCACTGAGGAACTAGTGATTTATTAATCACTTTTATACTCTTATTCTAAAGTAATTTGTGGATTACCTGTACATTTGTTCCATATTTTCATATGGATGGACTATATCTTACACATTAATAATGCGTATTCACATATAGTCTCTTAACTTCATCCCGATTGGGATTTTGCTCCGACTGATCTAAATCTATTTATTGTGACTATGACATAATTATTTCAAATTATGTTTAGTATTAAGATAAAACTTTTCATATTCTGTTTTTGCCTAACATAAATATTATAATTTGATCTTTAATAGATTTTACAGACTTTATCGGACTTTGAGAATATTGCCATTATTTAATAATGACTAGTAACTGGTATTTGCTACTTTTATACCCTACCATTAAGGTAAACATCTTGAGCACCATAAGCTACTAATTGCATTAAACCGCCTCCCATTGTTATAGATATATTATTGTTCAAGAAAATAAATTTTTCGATTCAAAAAATATTTTGGAATTTTTATAAAACCTATATAGAAATACCATTTTAGTCCACAAAAATAACACATTTTTTATTTGCCATCTGAATTACTTTTTTTGCAAATCCATTATATTCAAAAAAATAGTGACATTTAAACATCAATTTGCTTGAATTGCATAATTGTGTCCAAAAATCTAACTGTATCATTGTCCAGTTCTGTCAGCTGATTCTTTTTCTTTGTTATTACAAATTTGTTACCTTCTATTTTTTTCACTTTCCATCCCAACATTATGGCATTAGTAACAGCCATCATTTGAAGTATCAATACTGTTAAACAATGATAACCATTATTTAAATTATTAATATTATTATTACTATTTTTATTATTCATTATAAAATATCATCATAAAAATATTATTATTGTATAAACCAGATAAATTCGGTATCACAATATATGCGCATAAAAAAGTAATTCAGATTAAAGAAAAATATTTTTTATCTTTCCACAAAAAAATAATATTTAATTTCAATAAAGTGTTTCTATTTTAAAAGGAAATTAGACAGTCACTTATTCACGTATGTTAAACACGATATTTTGTGGATCTTTAGACACACTTAAAGAAGTTTTTATATAGTATACAAATATAATAATGTCATCTTTTAGACACAAACCTGAGAAGCTAAAATATTTGTCCAACATCAACACATTGGATGAAGTTCATAGAAAACAGGTGTCTGAATTCGATTCTAAAAGATCCCAAATACCCCAAAAAAAAGATTTGTTGAGAACATTAAATACAGAATTAAGAGAAGTGGAAAAACAAGGATGTTTGACAATCGAAGATATTAAAAAAAGATCTCAAATCAAAGAGCAAATAGAAAAAGTCACTGAGGAATTATATGATTTAGAAAATGGATTACAAGAATTAGATTATTATAGTAAAGCAAATGACATTTTAACAGAATATTATAAAATGCAAGATGATATGCATGATCAAGAACCAAATGCAATTCAAAATGATGTCACACAAGAATCATCTGAAAAAGATAATTCTATTCCAATATCACAAAAATTAGTAGAATTAAATCTTTTGAGCCAACAAAAAAGAAAAGTGAAGAAACCAACCAGAAAAAGGATTAAGAGGACTGAACAAAAGCAAAAGCAAAATATTTTGTCGTTTTTTGCAGGAAATAGTGAAAATTGTGGTGCAACTGAAACTTCAGAATCAATTGCATCAGAAAGTTTAACAGCGAGTACATCAAAAATGTCTAATACAGAACAATATGAAGAAATAGAAAAAATAGTGTCAAATAAGGCAACATTATTTGATGAATATATGATGTTAACAGATAGAGCATATATGGGAGCAAAGAGTAGAATTAATAATATTAAGATGTGTACTAATTGCGATGTGGAAAAAACTTTAATACAATCTGAAGGATCTTATGTGTGTCAAATGTGTGGAGAAACAGAACATATCATCATTGAGTCAGAAGTACCAAATCATAAAGATGCCACATCCGAAAAACCACGATATCCATACAAGAGATTGAATCATTTGATTGAATGGTTAAACCAGTTCCAAGCAAAAGAGTCAACAGAAATACCAGATGACGTTTACAACAACATATTAGCAGAAATTAAGAGACAGAGATTGGATTCAAAAATTAAGAGATTACCGTACATGAAACTTAGATCAATAATTAAAAATATATTGAAAAAGTTAAGATACACTGCATATTACGAACATGTACCTTATATTGTTAGTAAAGTGACTCATAAACCTCCACCAATATTGAGTAGGGATGTTGAGGATAGGGTTAAAATGATGTTCAAACAGGCACAAGAACCTTTTAACAAATTTTGTCCTGATAATAGAATTAATTTCTTAAATTATTCATACATTCTCAATAAAATGTTTAGAATAATCAAAATGGATGAATATGCACAATGTTTTCCATTATTGAAGAGTAGAGAAAAATTGAGAGAACAGGATATATTATGGAAAAATATATGTAATTATTTGGATTGGGAATTTCATCCTAGTATCTAATAGTTTAATTAATTATAAATATAAAATTGTATATTTATAATAAAACGAAATATATAAAAGAATATTATAATAATACATATCAGAATGAGAAAATGTGATAATTCAGACAATGAGAATACGAAAGAAGAAGATTATTATATAACTCCATACAAAAAAGGAGAAATTACAAGATTTATTAAATTTATTTATTTGTTGTATTTTATAAATTTATTTAATAATAATATATATGGATTTCCAAACTAATATCACAAAATTTGTAAAATATGTTATTGTGTTTGCAGTGATATATTTACTAACAGTTTATGTTCCAAGTCAAAAGATGACAATTTATGAAAGTTTGATTATTTCCATGTGCGCAGCCATTTTGTACGCTATATTGGACATATTCTACCCATCGTATAGAATTGAAAATAAATTGAATAATAATACCAACACTTAAAGGAATAAATAAAATAATAATATTATAATGACAGAAAAAGAATCATCCAATAAAGAAAATACTGAAACTATTAAAATAGATCATTTGAAAGAAGATTTGCCAATACCAGGACAACACTTTTGCTGTATATCATTTATTTCCCCTGAAGGAGTGAAAAATACCACGATTAGAGGCGTAAAAGTTCGTGGTGTGTTTGATACATATGATGAAGCATCTGCTTATGCCAAAAAATTACAACAAGATGATCCACTGTTCAATATATATGTTGGAGAAGTAGGTAAATGGTTACCCTGGGATCCAAGTCCTGACGATAAAACAAAAGTAAAAGATAGTCAGTATGCTGAAGAAGAATTGCAGAATGTTATGCGCGAATATGAGAAGAACAGCGAACGAGCCAAGAAAGCAGAAAGTGATAGAAAGCAATCATTAATGAGAAAAGCACTACAAGATGCAAAAATTAATTCGGCAAAAGAAAAACTAGAAGCTGAAAAAGATAAGCTCAGACAAAAAGTACAAGAGAACAAGAAAAATCAAAACAAGAAACCAGAAGAACCAAAAGTACCAAAACAAGATGAAAATGATAAGGTGACTAAAGAGAAAATAGTTGAAAGAGAACAAGAAATAAAACGTTCTGAAGATAATTTGCAAACCCTTGATGCAAATTTAAATAAATTAAAAGATATATATGCAAATATTCAAGAAAAAAAGAGAAAATTAGCTGAAAAATAATTTTTTTATAATTATGTTTTATCAAATTAATATAATTATATATATGAACAAAGGTTTATTATTATTATTATTAGTCATAGGAATAATATTAGTTGTTATTGAATTGTCAAAATCGGACAAAAAAGAAGTTCAGGAAAAAATAGTGTATAGATATATACCAAGAACATTCGATGAAGAACAAAATGAACCAGTATATCCATCAGATATATTTAGGGCAATGTTTACTCAACCTTCTACATGGATAGGAGAGACTACTGATTTAGATACCAGAAAAAGAGAAAGCATCAATAGATTTTTTATTAGCCAGATGTAATCTTTTTTTTCTTTTTATCGTTATTATCATCGACCAATTGAATTTTTAATTCTGCTTTACTTTTCTTTTTACCATCCATATACTGTTCAACATTAAAACTTTTCTTTTTTTCAGCCCAATTAGGATCATAATTTTTTTCAAAAAATGTATTAAATTGCTCACAACCAAACTTAATATCATTTTTGTAGTCATTAAAATTAGGTGCTCTATAATGAAACACTTTTTCAAATATGTTAACTCTGGCACCTCTATTGACAATTACCATACAACCAAAATCTTTTGTCATTTCTGTAAAAATTTGTTTAAAAGCATAAAAATTAGGGAAACATCCAGCATAATGATCATAAATTCTCTTCAAATTAGATATAGTGTCTTCCGCCATCAAAAATATATAATCGAAATTGATTCTAAGCTCTGGACTAATACCCAATGGAAACTGCATAGTAAGAATGTACATTAAATGATAATGTCTGCCATTAAATAATAATTCTTGAATAGGAGGATCTTTTGCCCAGGAACCTTTTTGACTCAAACAATCATCCATAATAATGAAAGATCTGGAATCAACAAATTTTCCTTCTAAAAGTTTCTTCTTTTTTTTTATTATCATAGTCTCTTGTCTGGACAATATTCTTTCGATCACTTCTGTTTTATACTCATAGTATATGTATAAGTCTGGAAAGAATGTGCCATAAAATGAATTCATTCTTTCTGTTCTTGAAATTATTATTCCACATGGAATTTTATGAAAATGATGCATAATTGCTCGACACACATAACTTTTACCAGAACCTCTTTTCGCAACCATAACTATTGCTGGATGCTCCACCATTTGATCTAAAGTAAAAATTTGAATGGGAAATCTGTCTTGACCATTAATGTTAATTTCCAACATTGATATAGATTACTAATCTATATTAAATTTAATATTTTTTCAGTTTGGACGAGATTTATATTGTTTCAATGAAAACATCAGGTAAATTATTAGGTATATTTAAACCTTTTCCTATCAAATGAAATGATTTTGTGGGATCACTTGATGAATATAACATTTCTGTTTTATCATTCATTATATCATCCATTTTTTCTACTTTCATCACAGGTTGTTCAGGTAATATTTCTCCAAATATTGAACCAGTAAAATAATAAGAAGATGCTAGCCAAAATATTATACCAACACAACCCGTGACTAATATTGTGGTAGTGGTACTATATTGTTTGTCTTTATCATCCTTATTTTGACTATTGCTCCACATAAAATACAAGTATGTTAATGTTGCTGCAACTAAACCTATTATAACAGGATTCTTAATAATATTTATCATTTTTATAATTATATAAAAGATAATATTGCATTATAAAAAAACAAATTAAGATTTTAGTAATTTATCGAAAAATTCTTTTTGATTTTCTGGTTTCACATCTGACTTTATTTCTGATGCAGAGGGTGTATCTAATATCAAGCTTTTATCTTCAATGTTCGCTTTATTGACTTTTTTATTTACTTTGATATTTATATCATTTATACTGTCAGTTTTTTTTTCAGTATAGTCAAAATTATCTCTAAACTTTTCCACCTTGGGTTTATCTTCTATACTTTTTTCTGCTTTTGGTTTATCTTCTATATTTTTTTCTCCTTTTGTTTTATCCACTGAATTATTCCCTCCTAATTTTGTTTTATATTGATTGAACATTTCTAATAACGGATCTTTAGGTTTTTTGAAATTTTCTAATAATTTTTGTGCTCTTTCGTAGTCAACTTTTTTCTCTGGTTCTTTCGGTTGATTTTGTGTGTTGTTATTGTTCACAATTTCGTTTTTGACAATATTTTCTTTAGTATCTTCGACTATATTTTCTTTAGTATCTTCGACCACATTTTCTTTAGTCAGATTTTCTTTAACATCTTCTTTGACATTGCTCAATTGTTCTGTGTTATTAGTTAAATTCGTTTCCTCTTTACCATAAATTAATTCTTTGAAATTTTCTGTTACATTATCATCGTCAATTTTCTTATCTAAATCTTCAATTTCATCATCAAAATCTTTATCCGATTCACTATCTTCATCTTCCAATATTTTATGATAAGAGTTGGAATACTTGCTGTTGTGTTGTGGTTTGTCATCATCTGAATCATATGTTTCTTCTAAATTTCCTTTTCTTAATAATGTTTGCATATTTGTGTAACTCGACGATGGTATATCAGTTTCAATTTTGTTATCATCATCCACATAATCTTTTTTGAGATATTCTTGTAATATTAGTTTTACTGGTAACATTTTTCTTATTGCCTCTGCAATGGCTTCTTTTATTAAACTATGTGCTTCTCGTTGATTTCTTTTAATGTCAATGGTGCTGTAATTATGATAAAATATTTCGGGATAATTATAAAAAACCCTTGCACATTCAATATAACTTTTGTGAATAAATGATTCAATTCTTATGTTTTCATGATGCTTATCTTTTACTAATTTACATTTTTTACCAGAAGCATTAAAAGTTAAAAGAATAATGTTGCTTTTAACAACTGCTTTGACAAGATCATCAAACCAATCCGAACATTTGCTTCCGTTTCGAATTCTTTCATATTCACTATTTATCAAATGATCATTTAAATTTTGAACATCTTTGAGGTAAGACTGAAAAATTTTTAAAACTCCTGGGTTTTGAATATTTGGATCTACTGCCATTGCTTCTTTATATTTGTTTTCAGTTTTAAGTGCTCCATCGTATATATTTTTTATTCCTTCGTAAATAAGTGGAGCCATTATATTTGTCAAAAAGTTTGTGTACTCATGTTTAATCTCAACAATATTTTTTTCAAAATGGTGCATATATTATTATACTATTATGATATTATAATAATTTTTGATTTACGCGATGTTTGTGTGTTTATATTGACGTTTATATTGACGTTTACATTGACGTTTATATTATTTTTATGCATTGCCACCTCTGTCATACAAATATTTTTCCTGAGCCTTTGTGACACACATACAACCAGCATTTTGCCATGAATTATTGCACACATAGTTTGATGGTTTTAATTCGTCTTTATTATTACAAACAAAACTATCATATGGAATTTCGAAAGGAGTTGGATATTGGTTTGCACAACATGATGGGCTGCAAATATTATTACTTAAAGTAAAACTACCGCCTTGACCATCTGAAAGATCATTATTATCTAAAGTTTCGGCAACTCCATATTGTTCACCCCAAGCAGGAATTACAGTGTCCTGTGGTATGAATTCCTTACCAGCCATTATAGTGCCATTTTCAAGATTTACATATTCCACTGGAACTCTTGGTTCTTCATAAATTTTTTCGATTTCAAATGCTGGAGCTCTAAACATATTTTGATTATTAAAAGTTTCAGTATTTTTTGTGAATAAATAATAAATAATAAACGCCACCAAGACGATTATTAAAACCCACTGAACAATTTTGTTTTGGAAGAATTCCATTTATTTATAATAGTACTTTATAAAAAAATATTATTATATATAATATTAAATAAATTGTTTATCGAATGGGCTCAATGACATATATAGGCAAATATATTGTGTCAATTATCCAATTTCCAAACTCATCTTTTATTCTGGGAAAAAAATCAATGTGTAAATTGTGTTTTTCTAATAATTTATTGATTCCATTAATAAAAGTGAAATCTTGTGCTATTTTTGAATGAAAAAATTGAGTTGAAAATTCTATGCCATATTTTTCTATTGCATCCGATTGAAGATTTTGCATTAATTTTGTAAGACTTTTGTACATTAAATCTTCATTTATTTTAATTTTGCTTTTATCCAAACTATTTGTTCTAATATTGTACAAACCTTCTGCCGCAATAACTAAAGACCCTTGAGTTTCTCCTTCATTGTAATGGTCAATAAAATGAAAAATGTCACTTATACTGGGAAATTCATAAAGAATACCAATATTTGCTCTACCTCCTGGTTTTGGCGTCGGAGGATGAGTATGAAATATATATTCATAATCAAAAGCATCTGGCATATTTTTAGGCAAATATATTTCCTCATCTCCTTCATCAACTCTGTTAGTTCTACCTGATATTATTATTTTATCGACAGTATTTTCATTGAAATCTATTAATCCCGCATGTTCTGAATAACGATAAATATTTTTATTTTTACTATCAATATATTTTTTTGTGTATCCGCCATGGCTCATTAATGCATCCATAATCATTATTTGATTTCTATCTAATTTTAGATATTTCAAATCTTTTATTTTATACATTGTTCCATTGACATTCAGTACATTAGATTTTGTATCATCATGTTGAAAATTATATATTAATTCAATAAATTCTTCTGAAGGCTTAGTGTTGTGTACATCTATATAGTGAATTAATCCATCTTCCCAAATAACATTGTTTAAATTGAATTCTCCTTCTGTTATATTTTTTTTATCACATAGAAGACAATCTTTGTTTTTTTTATGTTTAAATTTTTTATTATTTTTCAATAACTTACATATTCTAATTAATCTATTGAGAAACTGCTTTTTATCTGTCCAATTTCTTTCTTCTTTGGGAAATGGAAATAATTTTCCATTTGAATCAACATAACTTTTATCATTCTGGTTATTTCTCCAATATGATTCAAATCTTAATATATTTCCATTTTTTTTGACAATATTCATTAATAAATATTCAATATATTTTTTATTAGTATAAATTCAACTATATTCTTATTAAATTTATTCACAGTTTTAATTATCCAATTTTCATCAGAATAATAAAGCATTATATGAATTAAAGATTCTATGTTTTTTATGACAAATGAGGATAATCCGAATGTTTCTGCAATATCTTTTAAATTACTAATTCTCTTTCTGATATGCATTGATTTTTTGGTAAGACTTTTATCAACAAATGGCAATTTATCAGACCAAAACCATTCATTTGTCCGGTTGTCATATATTCCTAATATTTCATATTGAGCAACTATGTTATATGAACTAGATGAATAATGAATAATATCTTCTTTTTCAAACCATAAATCATATTTCTCATTATTAAAAAAAATATCAAATATTTTTCTTTTTTCTTCATAATATTCTTCATATCTTTTTATCATATAACATATGTTGATATAATTTACATAAAGTCAAGTTACTTTTAATAAATTAATATATTATTAATATATTATGGATAATAAAAATGATAAATGGATTACTGTAGAAACAAAAAAAAATAAACAATTTCAACAAATATCTAAATTTTCAAAATTTGACTATTTGGAAAAAAATCAGAAAAAAATGTTATGTAATAATATTCTTAAAAATAAAAAATGTACATATGGAAACAAATGTATGTATGCTCATAATTTGGAAGAACAGAATGTTGATTTTATCAAGAAAAAGGCCTATGATATTTTAAATTCAAGTGAAAATATTAATATTGACTTATCAAAAGACGAAAAATTGGCAAAAACTTTTTTACAATTTACAAAACTTTGCGATGAATGCAAGAATAAAGTATGTCAGGGAGGGTACAATTGCAAATATGGTACAATAGACGAAAAATATTTAATATGTCATGAAGATTTGATGAATGGTGTGTGTAGTAAAACTGATTGTAAATTGATACATTTGACTAAAAGAGGAATAAAATCAATAATACCAAGCATAAGGCCAAAATCTGACATAAACAAAAAAAGATTTATTAGGGAAATAAATGATGGCATGATATTAAATGATGATTTTTTTGTCAATTTAGGAATGACAATGACAGGTCATACTGATGAAATTGATTCTGATGGTGAGTCTGCGGAATCTATAGAAAAAATAAAAGGATATTTGGAAGAGTATGATTCTGATGAAGATTGTGATAAATCAATTTTTATATATCAGCAATAAAAATTCCAATAACTCAATATATCATCTGGATAATCTTCTGTTAACAAAAAATTTCTATCACATAATTTCAAAGACAATGTTCCATATGGATAATTTTTTATAATATTACCATTATCAGTAAAATTCAAATAATCAATCATTTTGAATCTGATTATATAATCAGTATATTTTCTCTGAGCGACACTGGGTAAAACATAACCATACTCTGATATTGTTTTTGTGCTCTTCATTGTGTCACCATCATTATACACATAGAATGAACCAACTCCTCTATATAAATCTGTACAAACAATATCCCCTTCTTCCATTAAAGATAACAATTTATCTAATTCATTGTCAATATTACTGGGACATAAATCTGATAATTTTTTTTTATCAAAATTATATTTATTGGAGATCACATTGTATTCGCTTTCTACAATACTCCAGTTATTGGCATATATTTTCTTTAGCTCATCAAACCATATATTTAGTGATTTTTTATGTTTTATCTCTAAAAATTTTTCCTTATTTCTTTTCGATATTTTATCTAATTCTTCTTTTGGAATTTGATTGGAACACATAATATCGAAAAAATATGATGGTGCGTTAATATGTAAATAATATATATTTCTCATACTTGGATTATACATATTTCACTAAATAGTATATCAATATGATTCTTAATCAATTTTTGACAAAAAATTGAATAAAATATATTTGATATAAAAAAATACTGTTATGTGTATACCAATGGAAACTATTGATCCAACAAATAAAAAGACATCAACATCTTGGACCGACAAATATGCTCCCAAAAAAATATCAGAAATTATTGGTAATTATAAGGCCATAAATGGTATATGTGCTTGGTTAAAATCATTTGATAAAAATAAAAAAGATGCAATAAAAAAAAATAAAGATAGTAAATCGGCAAAAAGAAAAAAAAGAGTCATTAAAAGTAAACTTGTGATAGATACATTAGTGGATGAAGATAATACTGATGATAATGATTTAACATTGGTTGATGATGTTGATGAAAATGATATGACAATATCTAAAAAAAAGACAAAAAAAAGAGAAGGTCCATTTAGTTGTTTGTTAGTTACTGGAAATCACGGAGTTGGAAAAACTTGTTCAGTTCATACCATACTTCACGAATTGGGTTATAAAATTCAAACAATAAATTTTTCTAGAATTCAGAAGGCTGAAAATATGAAAGATCTAATTGACAGATTGACAAATACAACAGATGTTATGGATATGATAGAAGAAAGAACAAAAGTAAAATCAGCCCTAGTTGTTGACGAAGTTGAGTCACTAGTCTCAAAATTAGAGATTGGTTGTGTCATGGCGTTAATAGAAAGTAATGATTTAAGATGGCATTATCCTATAATATTCATTTCAAATAATCAGCACAATAAATTTATAAATGAAATAAAAAAGAAATCTCATGAAATAATGATGTGGCAACCTTTTCCCGATACAATGATGATATTATTGAACAAAATAAGAGAAAAGGAAAAAATTGTTTTACAAGACAGAATGGTATGTAATAAAATAGTTGAGCATTCTCAAAAAGATTTTAGAAGATTAGTGACAATATTACAAGACATAAAATATGTGTATGAAAATAAAACAATTACGCATCAAATAATTAATGAATATTGTAATTTAGCGAAACGAAAAGACATTGATTATGATTTGTTCAAAGCATCGAGCAATATTATTCATCAGTATATGGGAATAGACGATACATTGAGATATCACGAAACTGACAAAGTTAATTTACCATTAATGATGCAAGAAAATTATATAAAATCGATAAATATGGAAACAGACAAACTAAAAAAATATAATACTGCAAAAGATATAACTTTATCTCTATCAAAAGGTGATGTTATCGAGAATTATATATATGGAAATCAAAATTGGAGTATTCATGAAGTACATGGATTTTATGCGTGCGTGTATCCATCGTATTTGATAAATTCCATAAGTAACAGTGATGAACCAAAAAATTTTAGACTTGATTTTCCGAGTGATTTAAATAGAACTTCTATTAAAAAGATAAATAAAAAGAATATATTAAAAGTCAATGAATTTCTCAAAAACATGAATATAAAAGATTATGTATATATAAACCAACTTATGAGAAATTTGATAGAAGACAATAGAATTTCAGAGTGTACAGATCTATTTGAAGGATATAATCTATCCTTAGAAAATATAGATAAATTATTAAAAGTTGATAAAATAAAATCCACTAAAATAAATTTAACATCTAAACAGAAAAAAGAAATTACAAAAAATTTAAATCCAACATAATTTTTTTATTTTAATTTTAAAATATAGTTTTTTTTAAAATTTAAAAAATAATGTGTATATAGTATATACTTAATGTCTTATCCAGATACGAGAGGTATTAACACGAATACTAAAGAAAACAGCAGCACTGATTTTAGAGGTGATGCAAGAGGTGAAGTCGGTAAGCTGATACGAGAAAATGCAGATGATTCTCAGGTTTTAAGAAAAATAAGAGAAAAATATGCAGATAAAGATACTGTAGACAAAATATATAGTGAATATGAGAAGAGAATGAATCATATTAAGAGAAAAGCTCAAAAATTCGCTCAATTGGTTCTTACCAGATATAATCACCTTGGAACACAGAGAGTTATAGAAAAGGCAAAGAAATTGAAGAAGAAATATGAATTCACTGACGATGAATTTCATGCATTTGTCAACATTGCATTGAGCGATAGAAATATTGCAGGTGTTAATGTTTACAATGTTCCAAATACACCAATGAGCAAAACTCTCGGATACACTCCTGACTCCAATGTTGGAAAATTGTCATACAAAGCAGATGATGGAAAATATTTACAAGAAATATTGGCTTTACATCAAAGCAGTTTGGCATTACACAGTCAAGTTGTAGCACAAAGTTTAGTTTATAGAGATATGGCACCTGAAGCTTTAACTGGTAAATTTGATAGAAGTAAAATGAATGCATACAATTACATTCATCCAGTTATAGTAGCATTATTCTTACCAAGAATTAAATACATTGATGAACATATGTTGATTGGCAGTATTTCTAACGTTGTAGCTCAAAGACAAAGAGGTGAACCAATTAAAATTCAACCTGATTGGGAATTATTCTATGACATTATAACAGATCCAAATGAAATTGCATGTGCTAGTTTCAGAGACAGCCCAATGCAAGATTTATTACATAGAACCAAATTACAAGTTGAATTATGGAAGGCTGTTAGAGATTTGAGAAATGGTAGATATTATCCAAATGATGCTGACGCTGCTAGCTTTATGGCTGCTTTAGAACAATGTAAGAACAGTATATTTGATGCACCAGATATGACTTTCGTGAAAGATGAAGGTACAATTCTTAGAAAGTTAATGGGTGCATTTTCATTGAGACCAACAATTGTCAGTATAACACCATTCGGAGGTACAATGACAGTTAATTACCCAATGAGTGCTCATGCATTGACACAAGTTACCTCAATACCTATTGTTAACTTCAGATTACCATTAGACTTGAGAGGTACAAATTTATCTGTTAACTTACAAGAATCATTGGCACAACCTGACATGTATGTTGAAAATAAAATGATTGTTGCTAAAATGAAGAATATAATATATAGCAGAGATTTAATTGTATTTTATGTTAACAGAAGATATCAAAATATTAACTTTGCAAGATTGGTAGCACCACATAATTTCACTATGCTCCCAACCACTCTTTCAGGTTTCGAAACAATTAATGAAGTTCAAGTTAATTATCCATCATCATTAAACGTGGGTGACGAATCATTCACATTAAGATCCGTTGTCATGGTTGAAAAATCTTGCTTTAACAGAGATCCTTCAAGAGATCCAGTCAAAGAAATTATTGTGGGAAGTTCTGCTGGTTTAATTGTTCCAGAAGATATTTCTAAGGGTAAGGTAAATAAATCATGCTTTATTTATGATCCACAATCATCTGCACTCAAGATAAGAAGCGATACTGGTGCATATGAAGATTATCCACCAATTTCATGGGTTCCATGCACAAGTGGTTTATACACTTCATCTACTGACTTTATTGAACCATTCGATTCTAGAGCATGCAAGAGAGGTACTATTTATGTATACGTGAAACCAGAAGCATCTGCATTCTGTAGATTAACTGTTTGCTAATTTTATTAACTTAAAAAATTGAAAATAAAATTTAATGATATATTCACTAAATTTTTCCATATATAATTATAATGTATTCTGACACTTTTAACAAACAAGATCAATTATTACAATTGCAAGATGAAGTTGTAGAAAAATTATTAGTAAAAGTAGAAAATTTACATAGTGTTAGTAAAGAGATAAATACTGAATTAAAAATACATAACAAATTATTGTCGAATTTAGAAGAAGGAATTGACAAAAATAAAAATGCGTTATCAAAAGGTAATCGTAATCTTAAAAAATTGGAAGAGAAGGCTTTAATGTGTGGTTTTCTATGTAATGTACTTTAACTTATATCCCCCAAACACTACTCAAACTAGGTAATGTTCTTCTTCCTGCATTATTTACATTTATAGGTCTAGCAATTGGTTTTAGAGGCTGATTAATTTCTTGTATATATGCGTACGATTGTTTTATTTGAGTTATTACATCTGGTATAATATAATCCAATAATTTCCTATTTAATTCTTTCACCTGTCTGACTATATTAGATGGCAAAAATCTACAATGTTCATAATAAACTGCTCTCATAGCTACTAATAAATCACTTTCATCTTGATCAGTATCTAATCTAAAAACACCTTTTGTTCTCGTATATATTTCTCTCTTTATCATTTTTTGAACTCTTTTCATATTTTCATCTGAAAAGTATAATTTTCCCACTTGATCAACATTGGAATCACCATCACATGCTCTGTAAAAATCACCTTTTAATGCCATTTCAGAAAAATCTTGAGTTTTTATATTTGCTTCTTCTTGTAATTTTTCGAAAGTAGGTAAATCATAGTCTGGATATGAGCTTCTATAATTTTCGTTTGTTCCTAATGATGAATAGTTCATATATATTATATAAAATATTTAATATTTATTTTTTTACATTTCAACTTAAAATTCAAAATTTGAAAAATCAAATGTCTGAAAAAAACATATATATTGGATAATATATCATATCAATATGTACGAAAATTTTGAAGATCTACAAAAACAAACTTGTGTAAATACTTTTTGTATAACAATATCATTAATTAAAGACAACTCCGAATTGTCTTTCTTTTTTCCATCATATTTGTTATATTTATTAGAAAAAGAAAAATACGAGAGAACTATCAAATCAAAAGATTTTGTTGAATCTAACAAATATATAATATATTTGGCAGAATATGAAGATTTAGAGGATTCCAAAGATTTTTTCAAAGATTTTTTTCAGTACTATTCCACAAAAAAACCAATATATATTGATGTTTTTTTAAAACACAAAAAATTTCTGTTTTCCACCAGATTTAATAACGATATTTACACATTTGTTGTTGATTGTTCGAAAAAAATAAAAAATACTGAAAGTACATTTAACACTAATCATTTTAATCTAATAATAAGAAAACCATATTATTCAATAATTATTGATCATATATTAACATTTTTTTTGAATAAGATAAAAGAAGATTCTTTTGGGAAAAGATCAATATCTTTGTGGGAATTCACTTGTTATATTTCGAATAATGAAGATTTAAATGAACATATTATGAATAATACAAAAAAATTTATTAAAAAATTTTCAATATTTGCGCATCGTTTGTGTTTTAATTTTCCCTATTCAATTAAAACACTTCTATTATATCAATATTTTAGCAATTCATCATTATTCGTAGATGATGAAAATATTATTGACAGTAAAGGAGATATATTTAAAATTATTAAAAATGATGTTGATTTCTGTACAATACAAAAATCAAAAAAAGGTGAAAAAAAATTTATCGATTATATGAATTTTTCTCTAAAAGATTATAATAGTCTAGTACTATTGAAAGATGATGATAATACTGAAATTTTGTTAATTTAATTTTTATTTATTATGTATGTTTCCAATAAATCATCTTCATTTAAATTCGATTCGTTTACTCTGAAATTTTGGATAATTGGTTCAACTTTAGAATATTGATACAATAATGATACAGCCACATCCATTTCGATGATTTCATTTGAACGTGCATCTTTATTGAGAATTCTACACACTCCAGGTGATGATTGACCCATATACAAAACAAAACGATATGTTCCTGCTGATTCTTCGTAAATAACTATATTTCCTTTGGAGAAATCTTTAATATCATTTTTTCTTATACTTACAACTTCAGTTTCTTTAAGATAAGTACCTATTCTGTTGTTCATGAAATGTCTCATAAATTTATGGAAATAATCTCCAATATTATTTGTTTTATCTGTTGTTGTATGATTCATAATTTTTTCTAAAAATCTAATTATTTCACTTGAAGGTTTACATCCTCCAAAATCAATATATGATTGACTGAATATATTTGTGTTGAACGTTCTTTTAAATTGATCAAATGTTCTTGCATGTATCTCTTCATCTGGCATATTATCATTAAATGGTTTTCCGGAAATTTTGAATTTTTGTCTGTTTAATAAAATAACACTAGTTTCGGATTTAGTTGTGTCCAAGAAACTACTATCGAATAATGCAACATAACCATAATTTGGTATATAATAATCAATACCCTCGATTTTATATTTCCAATAATTTGTGACATTTCCATGAGGGTTAATGTCTTTTATATATATATTATTCTCAATATCATAATTGTTAAATATAATACCATGATTTTGAAGAGTGTAAAGAATAACCATTATTTGGAAAAGCACAGAATACCAAACTTTATCTGAATGGAATCCAGTATTTATCATTCTTCTTATGTTTCCTTCTGCTTGGTATATTTTAGATGACCAATTAAACAAATTATACAATGGAGATTCTGTCAAAGCCACTAATACTTTACCCGAATATGCTTTTGGATTAGAATAGAAAATCATTGGATTTTTGGTATCTAAACATGGACCTAAATGACAATTTGTATTTGTAAATCCTTTTGTTAACATTTTGTCTAATGGAAACTTTGATGTATCTGATATTTTTTGAGTTGGTTTAACTATTGAACCATTACTCAACACTTGAGTATTGTTTATTTCTTGTTTAGTTGGGAATACAGATACATATTTTTGTTCTCTAGAGCCTTCTTTACCTTTCAAAGTAGAAATCTTATCAAAATCAATCTTACTATCTTCATTTAAATAATATCCATACATAATTACAAAGTTTGGACATTCTTTTCTTTTTACAATTTGTTCTCTCACATATTCATAGTACGCAACATCTCTCCAAACATCAAACTGCATCAAATTAGTATTTTGAGTTGTGTTTACATTATATGCTTCATTTATTAATTTATATATTCTAACATTAGCTCCCATACAATTCTTTGCACAGGATACAGTACTTGTCATTGGTTCATGTCTTATCGGATAGCATGATCTGTATATTAAAAATCCTTCAGGTAATCCTTTATAAGGATTGTTAGAAAATTTGTATGTATTGTAGGGATTTAGATCCATAAACTTAATATGTGAAATTAAGCTATTTGCATCTTTACCATCTAAATTAACTTGAGAACCATCTCCTTTACTAAACATCACAGATCTCACATAATCATGTGTTGATATTCTTTCACTAATAGTTGTTGATGACATACTCATATTTTTGGCTGGTAGTACATCTTCAAATATATATGATAATTTTGAATGATCATCTGTTGGACCTGATGTACTTATTTGATAATTTTTAATTATATTCAATGGATTTGTTTGGCCATAAGATGGATTCCAAAAATATGGTGGTATTCCCATTTGTGGAGGGAAATAAGCATTTGGCACTGTTGATGCTATAAAAGTATTTGGATCTACTGGAGGTTTGTCTTTTGGTTTAGTAGGTTGATATACTTGTAAATTAACCATCGGGGGGTTTCTACTGTCAAAACCAGTAGTTTGTGGCACCGCTGTTTGTTGTGATTGAGATCCCATTTTATCCCTATATATTTCTTTTTGCTCATTTGAAATAAACGGAGTGTTCTTTTGATCTTTGTAAAGCGGTATTATCTTTTCGCCTCCCCCCCTATTTAAAAAAAAAAATCCTTCTTTTGTTTTTTTCCACCTATTTGGGGCATTGGTTGTCCCATATTTGGAGTCATTGATGGCAAATTTGGCACCATTGGTAAATTTGGTATTGCTGCTGGCATTGCTGGCATTGTTGGCATTGCTGGCATTGTTGGCATTGCTGGCATTGTTGGCATTGTTGGCATTGTTGGTAAATTTGGCATCATTGGTAAATTTGGCATCATCGCCTGTTGATCTGGTAATTGTATTGGCAAAGGTTGTTGATTTTGTCCTTTGAGAGCAGCTGATCCTACTCCAGGCATACTAAAATTATTAGATAATGCTTGAGGTAATGATGGTTGATTGGACTGTGGCATCATGTTCATAATTTGGTTTGGTTGAACTCCTAATGCTTCCATCATAGGATTAGACGTTTGAGGAACTTGGTTAAAACTAGGCATTGAGTATTTCAATGAATCCGGTAATTCTCCAGAATAACCTTCAGGTAATTTATTTAAATACTGTTTGGTGTTGTCTGGCAATGAATTAAATCCGTATGATGGCATACCCGTCATTTTATTATCATCGGTTGGAGTTATACTAATTTCTGAGGTGTCATCATTTTCCTCATAATCATTGGATTTAATATTGGATCTTTTTTGTTTGTTTACTTTATCATTTTTCGTTTTGGTATTTCCCTTCGCTCTTTTTAATAAATTAATAAACTTTTCTGCAGGCACATCATCATTTCTAACAGTTTCATCACTTTCATAATCTTCCATTTCCACATCACGAATTTGTTTCGGACTGTCATCAGATTTCTTATTGCGTGATTGTCTTTTCATTATTGGGCTATCATCAGATTCCTTATTGTATGTCTGTCTCTTCATTCTTGATTTTTTATCTTCTTCTCTGTACATATCTTGTTCATCATACACTCCCTTAAAATCTTCTTCAACTTCATCTAAATTTTCTACATTATTATCTTCATAATAATTTTTATAATTATTTTTATCTTCGTTATTATATTTGCTTCTACTCATATCTTCTCTACTCTTTCTAGTTACAGTATCTCTATTCTGGGTGGATTTCTTATAAGCAACTTCTGCCTTTTCGAATATGTCATCACCTACACTATTTTTTTTTATAATATTTGGTCTATTTAATTTACGAGAGCCTTGAATCATACTACTATTATTATTATTATTATTATATGTTTTATTTTTATAATTAATATTTCTTCCTAACATACGAGGTTCATCTGAATTATCAGTGGGAGAAGAAAAATAGTAGTCGACATGTTTATCCTTTTTGCTCAATCTAGATGTTTGCATTTTATCATCATTTATAGGAGAAACTGATAAATCCATATTTTTAGTTATAAATTGTGTGAAGAAATTATTTTTTCTGAGAATATTTGCTGGTACCATATAATGCACTGGGATTAAATCAAATAGTTGTTCATCAAGACCATCAAAACTTTTTTCATCTGTTGATTTCAATTTGTCTGGAATTAAATCATTAATAAATTTATCTAAATCCGCATTGATATATTTATGTTCTTTTGTCAAAAACATTATATATTGCAAAAAATAATGAATATCATAGTACGGATTTTCAGTGTTTTTATTAGTATTTTTATTTCTGAAATAATCGCTACTATAACTCTTGTCAAAATTAGTTATTTTGATGTCAATTCCAATATTTGGAAGTTCAAAGACCGTATTTCCAATTTTATACGTATTTGTTTTCTTTTTGTCATCCGTATTTATTACAAAAATGGATTCTAAATTTAAATTGTTATGTCTAAAATTTTTTATTTTCTCTGATATTTTGTGTAATGAATAAAGAATTTGAAAAATTATTACTTTCCAAAAAACATCGTCCAGATTATTTATTTTTTCCTGAATATATTTTTTTAGTGTTTTGGCTGGAAAATAGTTCTCACAGATACACACATACATTTTTCCTGATTCTTCTTTTTTTGATATATTTTCTGTAAAAATCTTATTGTATTTTATTAATAAATCATATTGTATGTCAAAATTAAATATTGGAAGTAATATATGTCGAAGTCCTTCATTTGCCGCTAATTCACTCAAAACGTAATGAATTTCCATATTTATTATTTCTCCTCTTTCCATATCATTATAATTTATGTTGTCGTTATTATAATATCCTACACATAACAAACATGGATAACTAGATCCGGATGATCTGGTGAAATACCATTTATTGTTATAATATCCAAAAAAATCAATTTTCTCATTAAATATTTCATCAGGTATAAAATCTTTGTTTTTTTTTAGTTTTTCAATTGTTAATTCATTTTTTACTATTGGAACAAATTTATAACAATTTTTATCATTTTTATTATAAAAAAAATCATATAACGTGTTTAAACAGAAATCAATTTGATCGTATTTATTTTGATTTTTCATATATATTATACAAAAGAATTTAAAAATAAAAAATCAAAATATATTTTAAAATTTAGTCATCCAACAAATCTTCTAATTTTACATCTTCAATATTGTATTTAGATTTTGTTTTACGTTTCGACGTTTTAACTGTGTTTGCTGTGTTATTTGTCTTTTTGACCATATTGTTTGTTTTTTTGACTATGTTGTCAATGGGAATTTTATTGACATTTGTTTTTATTTTATTAGTGTTATTAACTAAGTTTGTGTTATTTAAAAAACTTTTAACATTTGTTTTATTGGTTTCGTTTACAAAGTTTTTTTTATTATTGGTTGTTGATTTTGCAGACGGTTTTACGCTGGCGTATTCATTCAACATTTTTGTTTTAAACGAAGGATCACTGAACTCGGCAAAAAATTTGTCTTTGCATAAAACTTCCCAAGGGGTAAGATATTCGTCATTTATCAATATTCTACCTCTTTTATGAACATTTCTACCTTGACGAAATCTTTCTGGAACTATTCTACCAATAAAATCCTTTACCTCTCGAGGAACACATTCGTCTGTTAATATTTGAGGCAAAAATCCCTTTTTAATCAAAGTATTGAAAAAATAATGCATATCATAATATTTATTTTCATGAGGAGTAACATTAATCAACTTTGTCCAATCAGAAGATACTTTTGCATTATCAACTATACCTGGAATACAAGAAAAATCAAAATCCCATAGTTTTAATTGATATCCAATATTGGGAACATAAAAATGTTTGTCACATATTTTGTATGCATGAAAAATAGTTTGTGATTCAGTTTTATGAATGAGTATATTATTAGCTTTGAGATCATTATGTCTAAAAGAAGGAAATTTTGACTGTATGATTGCCAAAACTGAAATTATTTGAAAGAAAAAAACCTTCCAATGTTCTAACTCGAAGTTTTTGTATCTCTTTCTCATGAAATCCAAAAAATCTCCTTTGTTGGCCCATTCGCTTATCAATATAGAAACATCATCATAGAATTCCCCATTTTTATATTTTTCAACAAAATCTGCATATTTTGAATCTTTACCACATCCATCTGGATCTTTCGCGTCAACAACATTATCATCAATTAAAGTAACAAAATGAGTAATACTAGTGTTAAATGTGCATATGGGCAGAACAATATGTGGAGTTCTATTTTTTGCAACAAAATAACTCAGCAATCGTATCATCATGAGTTCTGCATTTTCGGGTCTGGAAGTATCATATATATCACCATATTTGTCTTTTTTGGGATAAGCTACCACTTTGACAGCATAATTTATTTCATGTCCGTCTTCCATTATAATGCCTTTAAAAGTATGTCCGGTTGTTCCACTTTTTATGTATTCTAGTCTACCACCTATCTGATTTATTATTTTACCCAAATTAAATTTTTTTTTGTTTAATATTGAGCGAGTGTCGTTACTGTCAGGAGTATCTTCAAATCCATTATCATCCTTTACAAGACCCATGAAATTTTCTGTTTCTGTGTTATCAAAATTTACCATCGGCTTTAAATCTTTATCCTTCATTAATTCTTTAATAAATTCTATTCTAACTGGAATAGTGTGATTACTCGTATTTTTTGAATTCAGTGTATGATTACTCTTATTTGACATTTATAATATATATATAAACAAATATTATACTTCATTATTTTATGTGTGAACGCGATTTAATTATACATATATTCTTTGGTTTTCTTATTTCTTATATTATATTCTCCAGAAAATTTAATATTTTTTGTTGCAAGTAATATTCTGTCAATATTTAGTGCTGGTATCATTGGTACGCATTGCCAGTATAAATCTTTGTTTATCATATCTAATTCTATTTTAGTCGGAAACATGTCAATAACTGGAGACTCTGACGATGTAACCAAATTTCTAAACTCTTGAGGTAACATATTGCAGCAACTGGGTGGCAATACACACATTAGTTGAGTGAGACAATTGATTGGTTCATTCGCTTTAAATGTTATATTGTTTATATTTCTATTTGCTTTAATGTAATTATACAAATCTGATATGAATGGAGCATGATTATAATCATATTGCCATTTCCAGTCACTACATTCTTTGAAATAATATTCTGTTACCCATTTGAGACCCTTTGTGTAAGACTCGCAAACATCTTTGATTGTTTCTTTTTGATATTCAATTGTGTGAAAATAATGTTCATAATATCTGAACTTCCAATCTTCCTCTTCTCCCTCACCTAATTTAATAGGATCATCGATTTCTATATTTTTCATATTTTCCATTTCCCATATCTCTCTACTATACTTATCACTGAGAGGACAACGTCTGTGTTGTTTTCTGCTATTAATTTCCGGTAAAATTTTTGTAAAAAAATATTTTTCATAATTTGATATTTTTTTAATTAATTCCACAAAAAACTGATTATTTATTTTAACATCATTTTTGTCCACTTGAATTAAATTTTCTCCACAATTTATGTAAATATCTGTGTAACAATTTAATATTATATCTAGACCATTTTTTTTAATATCAATTGATGGGAAATGTGGTAAAAAGTCATTTCCTAACAAATAACACATAAATGTAAAGTCGTTACAAAAATTAATGTTTGTGTTTATCTCTGGACGATCATAATCTATTTGTTCTAATTTCGTTTCTAAAATATTTTTAATTTGTTCGTTATAACAATTTTTTGTTGTGTCGATTGATACAAATTTTAATTCTTCTGCTACATCGTCAACTATATCATAAAGATCCGCAATACCTTTATCTCTTCCTCCGAGCTGAGAATTTTCTCTTAAAAGATAAATATTGTCTAACTGACTTGCCATTGACAAGAAAAATAAATCAGCATCTAAACCATAAATCACATTCACGCATTTTTTTAGTTGATTTGGTAAATTCTTGATGTGTTGTAATATTTTATGTTCTCCTTCTCCTGAACTATGGTATGAAGAATATATAATTTTAATTCTCTTATTTTTATTAAAATGATCGGACAATTTATTATGTAGTTTTTCCATAAATTCTGTTCCTGGAGTTATACATACATTACTCCATATATTATTGCTCTTTATTCCATATTTACTTTTAATGGAATTTTTTAAATTATTATCATCTATAGATCTATATCTTCTTTTGCGTTGTTGATTGATTTTTGCCAAAGGAGCAACACCATCCACAGCGATATATACCATTTTTTGAGGATCAACATAACCAATTAAAAAATCGATATAGTTTAATATTCTTTGAATCATTTTACTTTCCAAATTATCTATGTTTGTTTCATTCGGCAATCCTTCCAAAACTTTAAAACATTGTGGATGAAATAAACAGTTAGCATCAATATACAATATACCTGCCTTTTCTGGTAAATTATCTGTTATTAATTTATCCTCCTTATATTGCTTTATTAACCAAGAAAAAAACCCTGGAACTCCCATTTTTGTCTATAAATATATTTATGAATAATAACAAGAGTGCGTTTAAATATCTTTTTTCAATTTTTTGGTATCATAATTAAATAGAAACAAATATATATAAAATTTAATCTTTTTTAAATATATATAAATTATGTCTAACAACTCAAACATGTCTTCAACTTCAATATTTTTACCAAAAAATAATAGTGAAAGATTTAGCAATCTTTCTGCCACATCTCCAATGCCAAATTTTATGAACAATAACTCCACAGAAGCAAAAAAAGTAAATGACAATATACAGTCTTTGTTAAGTGATAAAAATATGAATGTCAAACCTAATTTACCAAAATATGATAATCAAAATAGATCAAATAACACTAATTCACAATATTCTATCCCATATTCACAATTTTCTCATAATATTCCATATTCTCAAAATTCATCGTACTCTCAAACTATGTCTGATACAATGCAATATTCTGATAATACAGCATACTCTGAATATTCCAATTCTGCATATTTCCAAAAAATGTCTGGTGGTAAAAGAAAAAATTATTCCGAAAAATCAGATAATTCAGAATACAGTCAGTCTGACAGATCGAGAAATATGTCAAGAAGTGCTAGAAGTGTAGAAACATATGATGAAGATGATGTTACTGGATCATCTATGTCTAGATCCAAGAGTTATAATTCTGCAACACCTTCTGATAATTCAAATAGTTATAAGAGTGAAGATTCTGAAGAATATCCTAGAAGAAATAAGAGAAATCAAACAAAAGGAGGAGGTGATGACTCAGATGATAAACCAAAAAAAGAATTACCTGAATCCATAAGAAAAAGATTAGATGCAAAAAAAACTATGAAAGATAATGGAATAACTGGAGGTATTGAATTATCATCTGTTTTGGAAACATACTTGAAAGAAACTGGATTGGATTTGAAGAAAGATCTGGACAAAGCTATTAAAATAGCACTAGATAAAATGATGAGTGATAAGAGAAAGGGTACTTTGGAAAAAATCATTCAAGAGGCTAAAGATGAAATTAAAAGAAAGAGAGAAGAAAAAAAGAAGAATAAATAATATATATTAATGAATTACGTTAAAAGTAGAATCATCTAATATTTCTAATACTTGGGGTTGTCTGCTTTTTGAAGCTTTACCTGTTCTAATATATTCATCATCAAATAAGTGAAAAGCAGACGAACTGGCATTATCAACTCTCCAAACTTTTTCACTGCATGTACCATTTATGCCCTTCTTATACATAAAAGTTTGTGGTGTATGACCAACTATCAAATTATCAATTTTAAATATTTTTAAAACATTGGAGATATGTGACATACATATATCATCAGAAATATCAGTATTTGGAGGTATACTGCCTAATATTCTTGACCAAAATATAGATTTTGATCCAGAAGACACTAGTTTATCAACACTATTTTTGTCTAATAATCCCAATAACCATTTCTTTATAGCTACATTTATAGTTTCAATATCAGATTTTTCGTTAATCTTCAAATATTCGACAATACTATCTATAATACCACCATGAACAAATAAATTACTGCCAATTATAACTGATGGCACCCTTGTGCATGCCAAAAAAACTCCAAATTCATTTCCAGGAGCAAAAGCATATTCACGAGCTTTTTTGGGAGATTCAAAAGTCTTTTCTGGTCGTGATTTGTCTTTATAATTTTCAAAAAATTTTATTCCTTCATACGAAACATACGATAGTTGTCCCATTGTGTTCATCAATTCATGATTACCAATTAATGATATGACCATACCCCCCACTTTTCTGGATTGTTTATCTAAATCGGTAAATAATTCTAATATTTTAATGTCAGATGCCTCGTCATTTGGTGTAGTTGCTGGATTATCACATAATAAATTTCCATTCGGTCGACATCTATCAACTTGATCACCCACTTGAACAACAACAGTGTCACCACCAATCCATTTAATATCATTTTCATTATCGTCGTTTATCAATTTACCTAATTTTAACATTTCTATAGCCAACTTATAATCACCATGAATATCTCCCAAAACAATGATTCTTTTCTTTTTTGGAAGTATTGCTGGTGTATATGGAATATCTGGACAATATTTTTTAAAATCTGCCATGAATTTTTCTTCTCCAATTTTATGTTTTAATTCTTCTACTGTATTACCTTCATTATTATTAACAATTCTATTATTATTTTTTGTTTTATTTATACGTTTGTCTCTACCATTTCCAATTAATAAAGGCATTTGATACAAAGTATATTTTTTCATTATTATATTAATACCATAATGAAAAAATATTAAAAACAACATGAAATTTTAATTAAAATACATATCCATCCGGTTTAGCATATTTCAAATTATTATCTAAATTTATTTTCCCAATATCCCTAACACCCGCAAAAGAAGAAAGACTGGAAATATTATATCCTCTCAATTTGGTATCATTTAAATTAGCAGGATACGCTCGATAAATTTTATAATAGTTATCAGGTGTCATATTTTGTTTGTTGCCACAAACTTGTCCATCTTTTATCTGTAATTTTCCTGTATTATCTGGTTTAGCTCTCTTACATTTACCATTACCAGCATAATTAGTTTCCTCCACAATATTATTGTTTTGTTCCACAGGAACATCTTCATAATTCGTTTGATCAGATTGATCCTTCTGGCAAACATAACCGCCATATTCCACAACATCTCTATCGTCAGGATTTTCTAAATTGGCTTCATAATGTTTAGTTTTTATGTTGTTTATTATATTGGGAGATTTTAAATTACCATCAAAATTCTCAATTTCAATTTCTTTTGATTCTTGAACATTAATTCCATTTTTATTTATATTAACCACAATATTAGGTTTTGGAAAAGGAGGTATATTCACTTGTATTTCACTTAACTTATTTCCAACCACATTTACAATATTTAAACCTATTACCACAGAAATCACAATAATTAATAACATTATTGCAATAATATCAAAATATTCCATTTATTATAATAAAATAAAAGATAAAAATTAATCTTTATCAAAATTTGCGTAAGATACTTCTTGTTCATCATAATCCATAATTTGATTTTCATTTTTCTTGTCATTACCCATACATCTCAATAATTCCAAATTATCAACTGTAAAATCATTATCCTTATTGCCTGATAATTTATCTCCAATTTCTTCTAAATTATTTAAAATAACTTCTTTTTTGGGGATCTTGTTTTGGAATTGTATTTCGTTTAATTTTGCTTTAATTGCATCGTCATTATATTTTATTTCTTCTTCATAATTCTGATTATGACAATTGTTGTTATATACAGGAGCTTCCCATTCACTGCCCATAAATTGTTGTTCATAATTCATCATATTTCCTGGTAACATTACGTTGCTCATTGTATTTCTTATTTCTTTATACTCATTATATTTCATTAATGAAACTATGACAGCTATTGTAGCAATCACAGCCACAGTTGGATTATATCTACAAATATATGCAATTACTAGGAAAATTATTAATTTGACAAATGGATTTCCCAAAAATGATGCAAATTGTTCAGAAATTTGAGGTGCTATAAATGCAGCATAGACAATCAAAATTAAAGATGCAGCTATGGTAAAAACATCATTTTGAACAAAAGGGAAATATGATTTAAACGTGTTATCTAGAGAGTTCATATAATATATATAATCATTATATTTTTATTAAAAATAATACTTAAATATTGAATTTACAAATGCATAAATAAAAAAAGCTATATAATTTACAATCATATGGTTCAATCTAAAGAAAACAAAGAAACAAAAATTATTAAAAAAATTAAAAACGTTAATATCGTAAAAGAAGTTAAAAAAGAAACAGTTAAAAAGGAACCAAAAAAAGAATTAATAAAGAAAACAGTAAAATCTGAACCAAAAAAAGAATCTAAAAAAGGATTAAAAAAGGAGCCTAAGAAAGAATCAGAAAAAGAAATAAAAGAATTAACAAATTTACAAAACATTCTTCCAACAAATCCTTCATCAAAATTACAAACAACAATAACTAAAAAGGGATATGAAATTGAAAAAAAAGATTTGGGCGAAGAATTGGAATCATTAAAAAAAGAATTAACTGTTGAACCTTATATACCAGGGGAAGAAAATGTCAAAAAATTTCCTGTTTTTTCTGAAACAAAAACAAAAATAATTATACCAAGATTTTATGGTATCAAAAAATATGGTTTACCGAGTTCTAACCAACTGTTGTGTGTAGACAGTAATTATAAATTTTTGGGTTCTTTAAGGGAAAATCAAACTAAAATTTTAGATAAAACCATTCCACATTTAAATAAACATTATGGAGGAATTTTGTCTGTTTCATGTGCTAGTGGTAAATGTTTGGCCAAAAGAACTAAAATTTTAATGTATGATGGATCTCTTAAAAATGTGGAAGATGTTATTATCGGTGATTTGTTAATGGGCGATGATAGTACTCCAAGAAAAGTTATGTCATTGGCAAGAGGTAAAGAAGAAATGTTTGATATTATTCAATTCAAAGAAGAAAAATACACAGTAAATAAATCTCATATACTTTCATTAAAATGGACTGCAAATTCTCCCATAACAATAAAGGGAAAAACCTTTTCGAAAGATTGCATTGTAGATATTTCAGTGGAAGATTATAATGGTTTGTTAAAATCCAACAAAAATATGATTTCATCATTAAAGGGATACAGAGTACCTATTGATTTTCAGAATAAACAAATACAATTTGATCCATATTTGTTAGGTTATTTAGTTGGAAATCATTATTCCAATATATATCAAATACCAATTCACAATAAACAAATTTTAAATGATATTTCACAAAAATTAAAAATATATGATGTTCGTCTAGAATACAGCGGGAATATTTGCCGTTCACAACACAAATTACTGTATAACATAGTGCCAATATCAAAAAAAAGTAATAAATTTAATGATTTAATGAAACAACTTAATTTACTAAATAATAAACATATACCTCTTCATTATAAATGTAATTCCAAAGATATTAGATTAGCAGTTCTTGCTGGATTGATTGATTCTCATGATAATATGTCAATTGACGATACTGGATATAAGTTTAACACCAATAGTCTAACATTGGTAAACGATATAGTTTATTTGTGTCGATCATTAGGATTCAGTTGTTATTCGGTGAAACGACAACATAATAATAACTATGATGTTTATGTCAATAACACTGTTTATACCGATGAAATTCCAGTTTTGCACCAAGACAACAAAATAAGATATATGAATCAAAACACAGACTTGACATATGAAATATCAGTTAAATCAGTTGGTAACGATGAATATTATGGTTTTGAAATTGATGGTAACAGAAGATTTGTGTTAGGAGATTTCACTGTAACTCACAATACAGTTATGGCTCTATATTTGGGAGCATATTTAAAAGCAAAAATGATGGTATTAGTGCATAAATCGTTTTTGTTAACTCAATGGGTGGATAGAGCAAAACAGTTCACTAATGCTAAAATTGGAATATTACAAAGAGAAAAAATACCTGATCATGACTGTGATATTGTGATAGGCATGATTCAGAGCATTAGTTTGAAACAATATGATGATAAAATTTTTGAAGGGTTTAAATTATTGGTTGTGGATGAATGTTTCGTTTTTGATCAATTAATTTTAACAGATAATGGTCCAATCAGAATAGGGACATTATATAACAATTGGAAAAATAATAAAAAACTACCATTAATAAAATCATTTAATGAAATAACAAAGGAATTTGAATATAAAAAATTAACATATGCTTGGGAAAAAAGAATAACAGATAATTTATACAAAATAACATTGGGTGATAAAATAATAATATGTACAGGAAATCACAAAATTTTGACTGTAAATGGTTATATTGAAGCACATAAGTTGACACAAGATATGCACATTATAAGTAATTCTGTTAGAATAAATGATGATCAACTACAAATTGTAATAGGAAGTTTTCTTGGCAAAGGAAATATTTTGAATCGAAATGGTAAATATATATTGAAAGTACAATATGAATGCAAACAAAAAGAGTATTATGAATGGAAAGCATTAATGTTTAGTTCTAAAGTTGATATAACTGAAAATAATAAAAAAAATAGTTTTGAGACAGAATTGGTTGGCATAGATTATGATTTTCCAAAGACAAAAACAACTTGTCCTCAATGGCTGATAGACAAAATTGATTATAGAGGAATAGCAATTTGGTTTATGGATTGTGCATTTATGAATAAAAATAAAAAGTCTTTCATATTCTCCACATATTCTTTTGATGAAGATTCACAAAAAAGATTAGTCAAAAAATTAAACGAATTAGGAATAGAATGTGAATACTTGAAATCAAAATATTTTTACATAAAAACAACAAAAAAAGGTACAAATAAAATAATTAAATTAAATGATTACTTTAAACAATATAAATGGAACAATCAGTATTTGGATTATGGATACATTAAAATATCTGATATTGAAAAAATAAAAATTACTAAAGACAATGAATATGTGTACGATATTGAGGTAGAAGATAATCACAATTTTGTAGTGTGTGGTTCTGACACTAACTCAACAACAGGAATAGTGGCTCACAATTGTCATCATTATGCAAGTCCGGTTTTTTCGAAAGGTTTGCAAAAGTGTGGTGCACCTTATGTATTTGCCTTATCAGCAACACCTTTTCGTCCAGACAAACTGACAAAAGTGTTATTTTGGAATTTGGGAAACATATATTACAGACAGAAGGCAAAAGTTAATAAACAAGTTATTTGTAAAGTTTTTAGATTTAAATCAAAGGATAAGCTATTTATTGAAAAAAAACAATGGCGTAACGGTGAAATGAAACCAAGTCATACAAAAATGATTAATAATTTTGTTCAAATAAAAGACAGAAATACTCAAATAATAAATATTTTAAATGAGTTGAGAAAATATCCAGAGAGAAAAGTATTAGTATTAAGCGGTAGAAAAGAACATTTAAAATTATTAAAAGATTCCATAGATAAAAAAATAGGAGATGATATTGAATCAGGATTGTTAGAACCCATGGAATATAGAACATATTATTATGTTGGAGGAATGAAACCTGCACAGAGAAAAGATGCGGAAGACTATGGAGACATGTTTTTTGGAACATATGATATGGCTCACGAAGGTTTGGACATAGATAGACTAAATACTGTGATTTTAGCTACTTCCAAAAAGAATATTGTACAGTCTGTCGGAAGAGTAATGAGAAGAATATTAAAAGTTGGAGATTTAAGACCATTAATTATTGATATAAGAGATGAAATATCCATATATAAAAACCAGGGAGAACAAAGATTAAAACAATATAAAAAGGGCAAATACAAAATCGAAAATTATTATATTCATGATCAACAAATTTTATCTCTCCAAGATCATCTTAAAGATGAATACAACATGACAAAACAAGAAATTGCCGAATATGAAAAAGAACATCCTGAAGAAATATATATACCAAAGTTGGAGAACATATTGGATCTTCAAAAAGTACAAGAAGAAGACGAAAAAATGAACGAACAAGCGGAAATTATAGAACTAGACCCGAATGATGAATGTCTGGACGAAGATTCTGAAGAAGAAAATAATGAATCAGATGATGACTCAGATGATGACGATGATGGCGGAAAATTTAAAAAACCAAGTTATGATGATTATTTGTTTTAAAATAAAAAAGTTGATAATAAAATATTTAAACCTTAAAAATTATATTTGTTTATACATAAAATGAGTAAATTACACCAAATACCTTGGATAGAGAAATATAGACCAAAAAAAACAGAAGAACTGATATTAAACGAAACTTTATTAAAAAAAATAAATAAAATAATTTCTGACAAAGAAATGCCGAATTTAATAATTACTGGAATTCCAGGAATAGGAAAAACAACTACAATAAAATGCATTGTGTCTAGATTATATGGAAAATATGTAAAGGATGCTGTTCTGGAGTTAAACGCTTCAGACGATAGAGGTATTAGAGCTGTGCAAGATACCATTACGAGTTTTTGTAAAAAAAAATTAGAATTAAACAATGGTGAAGAAAAAATATATGCTGATCATAAAATTGTAATTCTTGATGAAGCAGATAATATGACACCAAAAGCACAAATATCAATAAGCAGTTTGATGGAAAAATATCATAACACAACAAGATTTGCTTTCACATGTAACAGTTCTGCTGATATAATAGAAAGTATACAATCAAGATGTAACATAATGAGATATATGAGATTAACAAATGACCAGGTATTGAATAGACTCAAGTTTATTTGTGATAAAGAAAGTGTTGAGTATGAAGAAAATGCTTTAACTACTATTGCAATGATTTCTCAAGGTGATGTCAGAAGCGCAATAAATAATTTACAATTAGTATATAACTGTTATAAAGAAGTTCTGGAGGAACATATATACACAATTTGTGATAAACCTCAACCGTTAATAATAAACAGTATCTTTGACGCATGTGTTGAAAAAAATTTTAGAAAAGCTGTGGGTATTTTCTTAGATTTAAAAGCTTCTGGATTTATGGAATCTGATATAATTTTGAATATGATATATATGATAAGAAATAATAAAACGAAACTGAATGAGAATTTAAAAAACAAATTTTTAGAAAAAATATGTCATTCATCTTACATAATATCAAAAGGGTTTGATAGTCCTTGTCAAATGACATCGTGTATTGCTAGTTTGATTTCTATGTCATAAAAAAATTGAAATTATATATATATAATAGTCTTAACAGTACTCCACATTATTTTAGCTACTTATGCAGCATCTTATAGTCGAATATAAATCTATCCATGACAGTATTCATGGATATATTTCAATTAGTAATATCGCCAATCATATTATCAATGCTCCTGAATTTCAAAGATTACGTGACATTAGTCAATTAGGTACATGTAAATACGCATTTCCCAATGCTCATCATAATAGATTTGTTCATTCTATAGGAACATATCATTTGGCTGGTGAAATTCTCAATAATATTATTAAAAAAACATTGGTAGCAGATATAGAGAATTATCTAAAAAACATTAACGAATTACAAGATTATTATTCCAGAAAATATGACTCACAGGTTTTTCTGGTGGATGAATATATATGTGAAATGATTAAAATAGCTGCATTATGTCATGATTTGGGCCATGGTCCATTTAGTCACGTTTTTGATGATTTTTTCCTACCTACCAAAAAGAATCCACATCCAAATGACACACATGAAGAGAGATCAAAATTGTTATTAGAGTTAATTATCAAAAAAAGCGAGTTCTTGAGAGAACTTGTGACAGATTCAGATATCGAGTTTATGAAAACAATCATTAGTCCAAAAGAAAATAATACCGGTTTTCTTTACCAAATTGTTTCGAATTCATTTAACGGTCTTGATGTAGATAAATTTGACTATATTGCCAGAGATTCTTATGTTTTAGGTCTAAAAAGTGGTTTCGATCATGAAGGTTTAGTCAAACATGTTAAAATTATTAACAATAATCTGGTTTATCCAGAAAGAGTATTGTTTGAAATAAAAAAAATGTATGATACCAGATATTCGTTACACAAGCAAATTTATAATCATAAAACCGTTGTTTCATCACAGCTTATGATGATTGATTTGTTCAAAATATTAGATCCAATATTAAATTTATCTGATTCTGTAGAAAATATGGAAGATTTTTGTAAATTAACTGATCAATACATTTTAAATTCTGTTGATCATAGATTTAAACTTTATGAACAATTATCCAAGTACGATTCAAAATACGAATCTTTTTTAAAAACATTGTTAGAAGCCAATAATATAATAAACAGATTAAACACACATTGTTTTTATGTTTTTGTAGGTTATCACATTTCCAACTCTTTTATTAAAGTTAAAAAAGAACATTATAAATTATTGGAAGACTTTGATGAAAAATATCTCGACAAAATAATTATTTTCCAAACAAAAATTGGTTTTGTCAGCGGAGACAAAAAAAATCCTCTTCAAAATATTTACACAATTAAACCATCATTATTTTGTTCTAATCATAATGAATCAAATACCAAAATTAGTATTGATGAAATTTCCCTGATAACTCCCAAAACATATCAGGAATATATCACAATGATTTATTCAAAGGAGAATAACGAAAATGACATAACAAAAATTAAATGTTGGACGGACAAACTAATTAGTTTATTGCTTAAAGAATAATAAATATCGTATTTTATATGAATAATTATTGTATAGGCATAGATTTAGGAACAACTTATAGTTGCGTTGCTCTGTACAGAAATGGAAAAGTAGAGATTATACCTAATGAATTGGGATATAACACGACTCCCAGTTATGTTGCCTTCACAGATGAAGAAAGATTAATAGGTGAATCAGCAAAAAATCAAATAGTTTCAAATCCTACCAATACAATTTTTGATGCCAAAAGACTTTTGGGAAGAAAGTTTTCAGATCCTCATATACAACGCGATTTGCGACATTTTCCTTTTAAAGTAATGAATGACGGAAATGATAGACCAGTTATATCGATCAAACAGAATAATAATGATGTTCAAATGTATCCGGAAGAAATTTCGGCAGCTATACTTTCTAAAATGAAAAATATAGCTGAGGATTATACAAATGAAAAAATAATCAATGCTGTTATAACCGTTCCAGCCTATTTTAATGATGCACAGAGACAAGCTACTAAAAATGCTGGTGAAATAGCAGGTTTAAACGTTTTGCGAATTATCAATGAACCAACCGCGGCTGCTTTAGCATACGGACTGAATAAGTTTGGAGAGAGATTGGTTTTAGTTTTTGATTTAGGAGGTGGCACATTGGATATTAGTTTATTAAATATAGATCATAGTGATCAGAATGTATTTATGGTAAAAGCGACGTCAGGAGACACTCATTTGGGCGGAGAGGACTTTGACAATAAGATTGTAGAATATTGCTTGCAAGAGTTTTCTAAGAAAGCTAAACTAGATGTTAACCAGTTGAAAGAATTATTACAAAATTCAAAAGCAAAAAGTAAACTCAAAAAGGAGGCCGAGAATGCTAAAAAAATTCTTTCTAGTGCTAATTATGTCAATATAAACATTGATAATTTTTATAACGATATAGATTTTAGTGTGCAATTGACTAGATCAAAGTTTGAAATTTTGTGTGATGAAGAATTTAAAAAATGTTTAATTCCAATAGAAAAAGTTTTAAGTGAATCAAATGTATCCAAAGAAATGATTACAGATATTGTGTTAATCGGAGGTTCCACAAGAATACCAAAAATAAAACAAATGTTGAAAGACTATTTCTCTAAAGAACCAAAAATAGATATAAATCCTGACGAAGCAGTTGCTTATGGAGCAGCTGTTCAGGGGGCTATATTGTCTGATAATGATAACACTAAATTAGGAAACATTGTTTTGGTCGACGTAACTCCATTATCTTTAGGTATAGAAACAGCCGGAGGAATAATGACACCACTTATTCCTAAAAATACTGTTATACCATTTCAAATTGAGAAAACATTTAGTACATATACTGATAATCAACCCGGAGTTACTATCAAAATATTTGAGGGAGAAAGAACTCTTTCGAAGGATAATAATTTATTGGGAACATTTGAACTTTTAAATATTTCACCGGCACCAAGAGGAGTGCCCAAAATTATTGTTAAGTTTATTGTAGATGCAAATGGTATTCTAAATGTGTCTGCAACTGAAGAAAATACTAAAAACACACAAAATATCACAATAACTAATCATAATACAAAATTCACTTCTCAACAATTAGAAAAAATGTATAAAGATGCAGAAAAATTTGCTGAAAATGATAAAATATTAAAAGAGACCATAGAATCAAGAAATCGTTTTGAAACTTATTTGCATACCACTAAAAACTTTGTTTCATCTGTAGATTTTAAAAATAAGGTTGGAGATGAAATGTTCAAACAATTGCAAACTATAATTACAGAATATATACAATGGTTTGACCAGAATGTATCTGTGGGCAAAGAGGAATATAATAAAAAACATAAAGAAGCCGAAGAGCAAATTGTGCCGATTATAAAAAAATCTTTTGAGTAATTTACTGATTGATATATCTGACGCGAATTTCTAGATCTGCTGGTTTATTGTCTATAATAAATTTTTTTACTACATTCCAATCTAAACCATCTAAACCACAACCTATTCTTGGTAATCCTAATTTTTTTATTCCCAAAGCTGAAATTTGGTTAAACATATCCATCACACTTTTGTTAAAATCTTCATAGGTCGGTTTTGAATATTTGGAAGATTGTTTTGTCACAAGATAAAATACATTTCTTTCTATTTTACTTTTGTCCAATAACAAAGCACTTCCAATACCTTTAGAATTGTTTAATAACCATTCAACATTACCATATTTTTTTCTGAATGGTACTGCAAGTCCTTTTCCCATGACAAAATCAGATCCGACGCAATGGGCCAAACACCAGCTATTATCCAAATCGAACAAGTCTCCAGATTCTTCAATAAAACTCATTGTGTATATATATATTCTTTCATAATATGATATTCTTAATGTTTTTTTTTTCAATTTTTGTGACAAAATTTGAAAAATTTATTATATGGTGTATATAATATTGTCAGCTTTATAATAATGCAACTATATATTGATAAAATAAGCAATTCGGTTACTAATTTATTAAATACAGTAGATCAAACTGTGGATTTAATAGAAAAAAATGTTTTTGAATATTTTTCAAATCTATCACATTATTTCACTGAAAAAAATACATCGCTTAAAATAGTTATATTTGTGTGTGATAACAATAAGTTCTATCTGGAAGAGACAAAATCTATTCACAGAACTATAAATCACTATTTAAAAAAAAACGAACCTGAAAAATGGAATGAATGGGTTATAATAAATCAACCACAGAGTATATACACAATTATTGATAATGTTGATAGTTTTGATTTAGACAAGTACGTATTTTATATGATGTTTCTTTTTGGCATTGAAAATGTGAGAGGAGGTAGTTTTGTTGATAATAAATTAACAGATAATGATATTGTGTTTTTGAATAAAATGATGGATAGATATCATTCAAAATATGACAAAAAGAAAAAAGAAATAATTTCTAACAATATCGAGAACACACAGATTAATGAAAATATAGACGTTATGACTGATATTAATGTCAATATTAACGACAATAATAACATTAACAATAAAACAAATGTAAGTCTGAATGACAGTATTATATCTGATTATTATTAATGGATTGTTAGATTCACTAATTATATGTGCAAAAACAAAATATAATATAGAGTATTTATATGTATAAATATGGGGTATAACTATTGTTATGCGTGCAGAATTTCAATTGAAAATAATATAAATAGTAATAATGAGATCATTTTGTGCAATGATTGTAAAGAAGATTCATTTATATTAATAAGCAAAACTAATGCTAAAAAAAAATTTTGTCTGAATGATCATGATATTGCACATTTATCAAAAAACACAATTATCAATAAACATGGAAGAAAAACAACTTATTTTTATTATGACGATGTTATAAATAAAGCCCACAAAAAGTATGGCGGTGTTAGTGGATTAATTTGGGCTCGAGAAAAGAGACTAAAAAGAGGAGCTAGGATTAAAAATATAAATGCTCTCAAATTAGCTGATAAGCATAATATGATTCAATGCAGAAGAAATTTAATATTATCTGAATTGGAAAAAATGGGATTAATTTATTACGAAGATATTACAGAATTTTATAATTATGTTTATATGGGTGATAATTCGGGTTATAATTTTGAAAACATTATCAGCATATTTAAAGAATATAATTTTATTTATTCCAAAACAGATCACAAACAATTATTGAATAATGGAAAATCAAAAAAAAGATGCTGTTAATATAAATATATATTTGCATCTTGTTTAAAAATACAACCAAATAATATGTATTAAAAATAATATATATTAATTAAGAATGAAAGATAATGAAAAATATATTTTTATAACAGATGCAGATCAAAATATCATTTTGGAAAAAGATTATTTAACAGAATTAGAGAGAACTGTATTATTAAACGATTTAGAAAAATTAAATTTACTCATTTCAAGAGGTGAAACTATTTATCTTGAAAATAAAATATGTAATGGTTATTTGGAGAGAAAATATAAATTGTGTCAACATAAATGCCTAAAACATATATGTCATAAAACTGCATTATATTACGCTTTTTTAGTGAATTTTAATATTTTAAAACAAATATACCATTTTTTCAAAAAAGACAGTGACAAATACAATGACATAATAAAATATATAGAAAATTCGTTATGTGGGTGTGATCTTACCTATTCGTTTCAAAACTATTATTCATCATCACATTTCAATCTCATTAATATTTCAAAAAAAATAATAGAATTAATGAATATTCCTGAAATATCAACTAAAAATTATGTTACAAATATTACTGGCGTAGAATGTTTATATAAAATCAATAATATTTGTGATGATATTGATGATATATATCATAAATATCAAATTAACACAAAAATCCTAAAAATATTATTAAATCAGCAATATTTTGAAATTTTTAGATATCATTTGATGAACAGTTCATCTGAAAATAATTCGCACAATATAGTTCATGAAATATACAATGATACAATGTCAAATATAAATTATGTTAATCCTCACAATAATAAAACAATATTAACATTAACTTTATCACATATTGACAATGATAATTTAGTTGATATTTTGATAGAAAAAGGTTGTATTATTCCTGATAATGTAAACACTGTTTTGAAAGAATGTCTTGATTTAGGATTTTATAAATCTGTTAAAACATTAATTAAAAAAATAAGTTCTGAACAATTATTTAATCCATTTTGTTTGTTTAGAGAAATATTACTAAATACTAAAATTATTGATTTCGAAAAACTTGAAATGATAAAAATTATTGAGGACAAACAAAATATTAAAATAAATGATAAATTAATTTTTGATATTCTAAAAAGCTCAATTTCTTTTAAATGTTTAACTTTATTATTGAATAATCCAAATTTACATGATGCTATTGATCAAAATGTGATAACTTATTGTATTCAATTAAAAAAACATATGGAATTAGATTTATTATTAAAATATGGTAGACATAATTTAGTGAATGGCGAGGATATTCATCAAATACCTATATTTGTTTTTTTCAGAGAAACTTTGTCTGATAATGTTGACAATTTAAATATTCTTGGTACTCTCTTGAGATTTAATCCAAAACTTGATATTTTAAACACTTCAAATGAATCCCCACTAATAATATCCACAAAACAAAACAGAATAGAATCAACGCAATTATTGTTAAGCAGAGGAGCAAATCCATTTTTGAGAGACAGTAATCATGATAATTGTTTGCATATTGCTATAAATAATAATTATGATCAATTAGTTGAAGTATTATCCAAATACAAGAGCGAAGGAGTATATTTAGTTAATGAACCAACAAAACAAATGACATCCTGTTTAACAATTTGTTTAAAGTCTAAAAATGTTTCAAAATATTACAAATATTTGTTACATAGTGAAGGTATTAACTTAAACTACATTGATTCAGAATCAAAAAATGTAGTATATCATGTTGTATCAAATAAGGAACTTTCTGAATCCATTAAAGAACAGTTGATCACTATGTTACTAGATAAAAATATAAATTTAAAAGAAATTTGTAATAATGACAGAAACATTTTACTGACCTGTATAGAAAGAGATTTTTTCAATATTGTCAGATTAATTATAAATAAACTTGTTGAATTGAAAGAAATCACAATTGACGACATTGACATAATCAGTGCTCTAAAAAATAATAAAATCAAAAATCATCATTTAAAAAATATGTACTCACCAGCAATATCTTATTTAAGACAAAATATGTATAAACTAACATCAAAAAATGTTTATGTAAAAAATATTAACATTAAAAATGTGTTATGCGTCACTTATATATTTATGATAATGTTTCTGATTTTAGGTATAATAGAAAAAAAAATTATTGTAAAAAATTGAAAGTAAAATATATTATTAGATATATCAGTTGATGGTATAATATATTATCACAATGGATATCAACAATATTATGAAAAACCAGCCAGTAATAAATATTGGTGTAATAGGACATGTATCTAATGGCAAAAGCACGATAGTTAAAGCGTTGACAGGCAAAAAAACACAACAGCATTCAAATGAACAAGAAAGAAATATTACTATCAAATTAGGTTACGCAAACGCAAAGATATATAAATGTGATGTTTGTGAATCACCTCAGTGTTATGCGTCGACAGCCAGTAACATTGACGCTCTAAATTGTAAATACTGTGGAAGAACTATGAATTTAGTCAATCATATCAGTCTAGTTGATGCTCCTGGACATCATTTATTAATGTCAACTATGCTTAATGGTACATGTGTAATGGATTATACCATTTTGGTAGAATCTTTAAATAATCCAGAAGTACCTGCTCCTCAAACAATCGAACACGTTCGAGCAACTACGTTGGTTAACGTTCCAAATAAAATTATATGCTTTAATAAATTAGATCTATTGAAAAAAATGGATGCTGAAAAAAAAATAAAAGAATTTAAAAAGCAAATATCAAAAGATTTACTGTCAAATTCTTCCATTGTACCAGTTGTTGCATCAGTCGGATTGAATATGGATGTTTTATGCGAAGAATTAGCGAAATTAGAAATACCAAAACATGATCACAATAGTTGTGGTAAAATGATCGTTATAAGATCATTTAATGCCAATAAACCAGGAACTAGTATCAAAAATTTAAAAGGTGGAGTTATTGGTGGAAGTTTAGTGAAAGGATTGATAAAAAAAAATGATACAATGATTCTGAAACCTGGATTTGTCTCAAATAATGAAAAATATAATCCTAATGATCCAGAAAGCAAGAGGTGGAAATACAGACCTATAACAACAAAAATTATATCTATACAATCGGAAACCAACAATTTGGAAATGGCGATACCAGGAGGATTAATAGGTGTACAATTGGATGTTGATCCAGCACTTGCGGCAAATGATGGACTCATCGGCAATATAGCTGTAGACTCCAAGGAAGAAAATGAATATAATGTTTATGAGGATGTTGAAATTGAATTCGAATATTTTGGGGATGAGAAGAAATCTCTCAAAAATGAAAAAATATGGCTTAATGTAAATGCCAGTAATAGATTGTGTCAATATCTCAGATTTAAAAATAATAAAATGACTCTAAAAATAATGTCTGGTCCTATTTGCGTGAAAATAGGTGATCAGGTTACTGTTAGTATTGGAAAGAACAATAACGAAGGTATAAATGTTGTAGGAAGAGGTGTTATTTTAGACGGAAATTGTTGTGAAAACTTTTGATTTAATTTATGATATTTTTTCTATAATTTAATAATATAGTCAAATAAATAATATGGATATTCATTCAGTTTCTTTAAAAGGTAAAAGACCTCAAAACGAAGATAAACACAGTATCATTTTAAATATTGAAAACGAAAAACCAGAATTACTTGATGTTAATTTTTTCGGAGTGTATGATGGACATGGAGGAAAATTTGTATCAAAATTTTTAGCAAAAAATCTGCCAAATTTTTTTGTTGATAAAAGAGTCAAATATCCATTAAAGAATTCTTATATCAATGGAGTTTATGTTTATTTACAAAATTTGTTAAAAGAGAAATTCAAAGAATTTTCTACAAATTGCGGATCAACTTGTCTCACAGTTATACATTTCAGACATGAGGGTCAAAACTTTATAAATGTAATAAATTCGGGAGATTGTCGTTGCGTAATATGCACAGATAATATTGCAGTGGCTTTGACAAAAGATCACAAACCAAATTGGCCAGAAGAGAAAAGAAGAATAGAAAAATTAGGAGGACAAATTTATTACGATGGTTCTGATTTTAGAATTAAAGATCTATCAGTGTCAAGAGCATTTGGTGATTTAGATGCCAGTCCATACGTAACAAATTTGCCAGATATTTTCAAGCGCAAAATAGAAAACTCTGACAAATTTATTATAATGGCATGTGATGGATTATGGGATGTAATGTCTAATTCTGATGCAGTTAATTACATATTAAATGAGTGCTATGATTCCACTTTCGAAAAAAGAATAAATAAAGAAATAAACATAGCAAGAAAATTAGCAGAGCATGCCATTGCAAAGGGATCGACTGATAATATAACTATCTTAATTATTTTTCTTAAATAATTAACAAAGATTAAAAACGCTTATTCCATTTCTTCTTCAGAATCAGAATCTATTATCAATTCTAGATATTTTTCTATGTTTGACAACAAATCGGGTATTTTATTATTTTTACTTTCTTCAATCGGAATCCACTTATTTTTATCAGGACAAAATTTACATCTCATTAAGGCTTTTCCGTTCATTTTGGAACTAAAAATATTTTTGCACATCAAACTACAAGTTCTATCAGGTATCAGAGCAATTCCTAATTTTTTTATTTTCAATAAACTTTTATTTTTAATTATTTCTTTGTCCACACAAAACACATTATATACATCTGGTGACATTGTTTTCCTCAGTTCTAATGTTGCATATATTGGTTCGTTGGTTTTACAAATATATGTATACTTTCTTGGCTTAACATTATTATTATTGTTATTCTTTTGTTCTACAATCTTTGATAATTCTGGTTCTGGTAGAATTTCGTTTTGTGCGTTCTTATTTATCGGTTGTTTATTATTATCATTATTTAAAAATATGAGTTTTGTTCCAGACTTATTGGGATAAAAAACAAATCCTTTGAAGTCGAAACCTTTTGATTTTTCCATATCATTCATTAAATTTGTAATTTCAGTTGGTTCATAAAATTTGTTAATAGTTAATTTAAAGTTATTGAAATTTTTATCATCTCTCATATTGGATTCTAGATAAGCTGTCACATTCATAAATTTGTGTTTCATATCATCATTTGTAAGATTTTTACCATTAAAACAATAAACATCTGTGATCACAAAAATTTTTCCATTTGTTTTTTTATTTTGAATATAAATTCCATCCATTATAGTTCCATTATAGATACTGTTATCTAGTCTGATATTGACAGGTATTATTTTGACATTATCTAATCTTACTTGATTTTGGTTATATGTCAATGTTTTTCTGTCTACCATGAAAGAATAATATTTATCTCTTATTTTTGTAAAAACAAGAAGACAATTTGTTCCGTTAAAGTTTGCTGAAAGAAGATGTTTTTGTTTTGTTAAAATTGTTAAATCAGATTCATATTCAATAATTTTGTATTTGAATCTTGAAAGTTCAACTGTTGAATAAATATAATTAATTAATTGTTGCACAGTATTTGGTCCATATACGCTATTTTCTTTGTTTTTGTTATGGTTATGGTTGTTCACAATGTTTCTTATATTCGATTTATTTCTATCGTAATTCATGTAAAGTATTATATAGCATAGTCTTTATATATATATTTTTTTTTATTCAATTTTTACCAGAATCGCCAGTCAAATAGTTGAATAAATCTTTAATCGGCATATTGTTATAATCCTTAGTCAGATCAGCATCACCTGATAAGTATAAATCATTTATCCTATCAACTGCATCGTCGTTATGTGATGATTGATTTACATTATTATTGAAAGATATAAATTGATTTCTATACTCATCTATTTCTTGGCGAGTATATCTTTTTTTTGTTTGTTGATTTGATGTATCATTAATTAACATCTTTCTTAAATGATCACTTGTGTCATTATCATTCAACATTATTTTATTACTTTTTTTGTCTTTTTCTTTTGTGAATATCTTTTTCGATATTGGATCTCTACTACAATCTTTACATTTAAATTGCACTTTTTTTTCCTCAATATTTTCATTGTCTACTTTATAATTTTCAGTGAGTCCTATATTAAACACTGAGAATATCAAGTGAATAAATAAGGCAAAAATAATTCCCAATAGTACCATATTCAATATATTTTCATTATCCATAATATATATTGTGGATAATATATATTAATCAATAAAATAATTTGTCTTTTATTAATATATAATGTCGTTTGATTTACAGAACGTGAAATCACTATTTGATAAAATAGTTCAGGGACAAAATATAGATTCTTCTGACATATCTAAACTGATATTTGACAAAAATTTTAAATTACCTGAAGGATTTTTAACCAGTGATGATTTTCAGCAGATTATCGATGCATTTAATTTTAATTCAGACAATAAAGTTGATATTGAGGATTTTAAATATTTGAAAGAACATATTCAAGATCTTGATGTCATCGTAAAACTAATCAAAATTATTGTTTTAACAATAGTCAAATTTTGCAAAATCAGAAAAATTAAACTATCTCAATCTGATATGTTAGACACTGTTATTAGAATTATTGTTTATTGCGTTTTATATATTGTTGCCGCAAATTGTGAAGAATTTAGAAAATGGGCTTCAACTGGTAACGGCAAATCAAACGCTGATTCTTTGTTTGAAATACTAACTGATATTATAGATTATATAAGAACTGCCGACGAAATTAGAAATGTTATTACTTTTGCTATTAAATTCTTTAAAGAAAAAGCTGTTCTTCTTAAAAATTGTTGTATTAATTTGGTGACTAAATCTGATGATAAAATAAAAAATGCGAATGTTGAAATTAAATCTTTAAAAGCTCAACTCAAAAAAGAATACAAATCGCATGAAATTATTAAAAAGATCAATAATATTCATCAATAATTATATAACACTATAATATACAGATAACAATGCCATTCTATAAAATATTATTGTTATTTATCATACTATTTTGTGTTATGTTGTTTGTTGCATATATTTTACAATGCAATAATCAAACAAATGAAAATATGATCGATGTAAGCAAATTAGAAAATACTGTATGGTCGCGCAATCAATGTCCTTACAATATGAATGAAACTCTAACCAAGGTTCTCAATGATAACCAAATAAATCATGGAGATAAAGATTGGCAATTGTTTTTCCCATGTACATATGATAATATTGATGAAGAAATAAACAATATAAACATAAAAAACAATACTGATCAGCGATTCTTTATCATAAACAATGCCGATTTTTTGATTGGTAAAGATTATTTATGGAAATATTTAATAAATTATCATGGACTAGAAAAATCTAAAACTTTAATGCCAATGACATACATTTTAAACGAAAGCAAAGATTTGGAACAATTTAAAAAAAATTATAATCCAGACGAGTTATATATATTAAAAAAAAATATCCAGAGACAAGAGGGATTAAAAATATCTAATTCCCTTAATGAAATTATGAATGCGAAAGAAGAGGGATATGTCATTGTACAAAATTTATTACAAAATCCATATTTAATTGGTGGACGAAAAATAAATTTAAGATTTTATATATTAGTTATTTGTAAAGAAGAAAATATGGATGTTTATGTTTATAATAATGGATTTATGTATTACACCAAAGATTTATTCAAAAAAAACAGTAAAGAATTTGGCCCAAATATTACAACTGGTTATATTGATAGATGGGTATATGATGTTCATCCTTTGACTCATCAAGATTTCAGAGAATATTTAGATAAACACGATAGACAACTATCCACAATCGAAAAACAATTAATTGACAGAAATATAATTATCAGTGAATATGTTTTTGATAAAGTTTATAATTTGATTAATGAAATATTTGTTTCTTTTATTGGTAAAATTTGTGGTGGTAAATTAAACAATTTTATTTCTTTTCAATTGTTTGGAGCAGATATTGCAATTGATGACCAACTTAATCCACAAGTTATGGAAATAAATAAAGGCCCTGATATGGGAGCAAAAGACGATAGAGATGGCAAAGTAAAATATGAATGTATGCAAGATGTTCTCAAATTAATAGGAGTGGTTAATAAAGATAGAGAAAATAATGGATTTATTAAGGTTTTAGATTATGAAAAAAATTGAAAAATAAAAATTATTGAATCAAGTTATATAAAATTATATAAAATAAAAACAATGGATCAATTTAAAGATATTATAAAAACAAGTATACCTGTTTTTATAATGACAATGAACAGAGGTGACGGTACAAGTAATATATATACTCAATTATTGCCAGTTATGGGTATTCCGTTAATTATTCTTTTGCTAGAGAAATTATTTGATAATTTCTGGAATATCGTGCATAAGGCTAAAAAGAAATTTTTTAAACTAAATAAAGAGTTAGTTACAGTTACCTATTATGAAAAAATATTTGGAAAATTAATAGATGAACCTGATGAGTATAATAGGTTTTATGGAATGGTTATGAATTTTTTGGTTGAAAATTATGTGGACAAAATTTTTGAATTATGCAATGAAACAATATATTATGTAGATGATAGTTATGGTTTTAATGGTAGATCTTATTCACAAAGAGATGCAGTTAAAAAAATACCTTCGAATACTGAATTTAGTATTATCATTGATAACTACAAATATTTTATTAATCATTCTGTACAAAATATAAATAAAGTTGATGCTAAAACAAAAAACGGTGAAATTAGATCTATCACATACGAAAAAAATTTTTTTGAGGTAAGAGCCGTAAATTATGACGCAATAAAATTATTTGAAAATAAAGTAAATATTTATATTTCAGAAAAACATCCCAAACTAAATAAATTTACGTTAACAAAAAATAATCATGAATTCAATGATGATAGTGCCACTTCAAAAGAATGCAGTTACACTATAAAAACAAAAAAAAATTGGGAAAATATTTTTTTGACAAAAAATGATGAAAAAATTATAAGAGATGAAATTATGCAATTTATTGATTCCGAAAAACAATATGAAATAGATGGTATTCCTTGGAAAAAAGGTTATATGTTACATGGTGAACCCGGATGTGGAAAAACATCTCTAGTTTATGCGATAGGTTGGATGACACAAAGACATATTCACACAATCGATATGTCGACGATCAAAACAAATAGACAATTTACAACAATTATATCTAATATAGGTTCTCGCCCATCCATTATATTGTTTGATGAAATTGACAGTCACGAAATTTCACATGACAGGAAATTGTTGGAAAAAAAGAAAGAGAGAGAATGGAAAGAAGAACAAGAATATAAAAAAATTTATAAATCGTTTTATTCTAAACAATTACAGAATTTTAATTTAAATGATTGTTTGCCAAATGATGATAAACAATCTGACAATGATAAGAAAGACACAGAAAAAAAAGATGCAATTGATAAATTATTATTGAGTGATAATAAAAAAACTTTACACGATGCATTTACTCTCGACACATTTTTATCATTCTTGGATGGCTATACAAGTCTCCACGGATGTATATTGATTATGACTACTAACAGAATTAATATGCTGGATCCTGCCATTATTAGACCTGGTAGAATTGATCATATTATTGAACTCAAAAAATGTGATAGTTATCAATTCAATAGTATGTTCAAGTTTTTCACTGGCAAAAATGTTCCCAAAGATTTTGTATTTGAAGAGAACAAATATACAACATCATATTTAATTAACACAATAATTGTTCCAAACAAAAACAATCCTGAAATTATATTGAACAAATTAAAATCACAATAGTTGTTTATCTTCCACAATAACAACATTACTTTTGTTTATAAATAGATAAACAATTATTGTCACAAATATTCCCACAAAAATCGATAACACAATATTATAATTATATGCTCGAACTGGATCTAACATTTTTATATAATAAACAAATAAAATTTATATTCCATCACATTTTATTTTTTGTCTTTTATATCTGTAACACACTCCGCTGTCATCCACATATAAATCTGATATATCATTATTTACACTAGGATTCTTAATCACAACTTGGGGCGCAGGCGATATTATATACAATATTAGAAAACTAATGAACATTGATAAAACAAAGTAAAAAGGAATTATTTTAAACATTAAGTATATAATAATCAAATAAATTTTTTAAAAAATCAAACTATAAATTGAATGGATCTGGACTTGATTCGATTGACAGTTCTTCATTATCTATCATGTTGTCCATTGTTATATCCATCTCTTTTTTGATATCAGGTTCCTCTTTTGTGTAGTATTTATATATTAAAAATAATGTTAGGATAATAAACATTATTATGACAAACATATTTGGTTCAATATAATTTACATAAAATGAGCCAAAAATATCCAAAATACTAGTTTCTTTTACTGGATTAACTTTTTTTATCATATTTTCCATATTTTTGATTGATCGATTACTTATAAGATTCGGAACAGATCCAGAAAAAAAATCCATTATTAATAAAATATATAAACATAATATTTATTGACTAAAAAACTTTAAACAAATGTTGTTATCTTATAAATAATGAACATTAACTTATGTTACAAAAATTTTGAATCAGAAAACATTTCATACACTGAACAACAAAAAGAACTACAGATTAAAATTGGAACAGATGTTATTCGTGTTAAAAAATCAAAAAACGCAAATTATGAATTTAAAAAAAATAACAATAAATTAGATTTATTAATTTTACCGAATTTAGAATTGGGACAAAATAATGTAGATGATTTATTATATTCACAGATTATTCAATGTAAAAAGAAAATTATGAATGAAACAAAAGAAAATATGAAGAATGTCAAACATATTGGTTATGATGAAATTGATGCTGTTGTTACTAATTTACCTACATATTATTATTGTCCTTTTGAAATGATATCGAGTGGTGATAATATTATAATAACAAAAAAAAATAATTTAATTGAGATAATGAGTAAAGATAAAATTTTTAATAATTTGGAAAAAACTAAACAAATGGGTATTATTGTTATAGATGATAGTAAAATGTGGTTAAACAATATTATGAGATCTAAGAAAAAAAAAATATTAATATCAGACTATAAATATGAATTATTTGATAATTTGACACTTTTAAAACCCAATAAATTGTACTTTGATAATGTGAATAGTGATGATGTTATTATTGTGGATTCAGAGGGAATGAAATTATGTAAAATAAAGAGTATTTTGAGCAAAATAACAAAAAATAAAAATTATTTCATATTAAAAATGTCATCAGAAATAAATCCATATGTTTATTCGGAATTATTTCCCTTTTTATTAGAAAAACAAACAACTGTTAATATAGTTACCGACAAAATAGATTTTAATTTTTCACCTTTTGTTTTCAAACCAAAAAACAATTTATCTGTTAATGATCTAGTAAAAATAAGTAGAAAAACATATAATTTGTCAGATAAAGAAAAAAAACTTGTTGAACAACTAAAAGAACATAATAAATACGTTAATCATATGGATATACTAGATTCATTATCTCTATCCTTTTATAAAAATTTGCAAAATGTAGATAATAATATATGTTCTATATGCACCGAAACAATGGGTAATAACACTTGTGAGACTGAGTGTCTACATAGATTTTGTCTATCGTGTCTTGGAACTTCATTACAAACATTAAAATCATGCCCTCTTTGTAGACAAAGAATAAATTTAAATAAACTAAAAACATTAAATTTTGATGGATATAGTAAAATTAAATCTTTCGAAAATGACATAGATCAAATGTGGAAAGAGAAATCCAAAAACGCACATATTGTACTATATACTAACAATAATTCAATTAATAAATTTATTTCAGATAGAATAAAAGATAAATATAAAACAATTTATATAAATGGAAATAGTGTTTCTAAATTAAAAAAAATAGAAACATTAAATAAATCAGCGGATACGATAATAATAATGAACAGTAATGATTATAATTTATCAAAATACATACGAAATATAGAATTCGTGATAATTTTAGATAACGATTACAATTATGTTACAAACAAAGAAATTTTAGGATACAGTTGTTTAAATGATAGAAAAACAGTTAATATTATTATTTATGAAGTTATATAATATTGTGGAGACATTTGTTAAACTTTTATATAAATATAAAATATGTTATATAATGGATAAATGTGTTTTGGATAATTATTTTATGGAAAAAAAAATTGGATCTGGTTCTTTTGGAGATGTATATTTGACAATCGATAAAAATACTAAAGAACGCCATGCTGCCAAAGTCGAGGAAAGAAAAAAAAATTCTCGTTTGTATGATGAATTCAAAATTTACAAGCAAATTCACAGAAAAAAATTTTTAGATGGTGTTCCTAGAATCCACAACTTTGTACAAACTCCTAAATTTAACATTTTGGTTATGGAATTATTGGGAGAAGATTTAGAAAAAATATTTAATAGTAAAAATAAGAAATTTAGTATGGAAACTGTATTATTATTAGGAGTTAATATTGTCACTCTTTTGGAACAGTTGCATAGTTCAGGTTATATTCACAGAGATATAAAACCCAATAATTTTATGGTTGGATATGATGATAAAAGTAAAATTTATATTATGGATCTCGGTTTATCTAAAAAATATATATCTAGTGGCAAACATATTCCTTTTAATACAGATAAATCATTAACAGGAACAGCTAGATATACTAGTATTAATGTTCATATGGGCATTGAACCGTCAAGAAGAGACGATATGGAATCAGTTGGTTATATGTTAATTTACTTTTTAAAAGGCAAATTACCATGGCAAGGATTGAAAAAACAAAAAGGGACTAGTAATATTGAGAATATTGGAGATGTAAAATTATGCACTCCTTTAAATAAATTATGCAAAGATTTACCAGAATGTTTTAAAAAATATTTATCTTATTGTAGGGAATTAAAATATGAATCAAAACCTGATTATAATTATTTGAGAAATTTGTTTATTGAAACAGGTAAGAAATTAAAAATAAATTTAAAATACGAATGGTGTTAAAAATTTTCCAATCTAACTATTTTTCTTTCTGTATTGCTTTTATGAGCAGACTGATAATCAGTTGGTCTATGCTCAAAGAAGTTTGATTTTCTGGGTAAAGCAATAGTAACCATAAAATCAAATGGATTGTCCTTATTATACTTTTTTGGATATCCCATCATAACTAACAATCTGTCGCCAATATATTCAATATATTGATACATTAGTTCATCATTCATTCCAATTAATTTACAAGGAATTGCATCATTCGTAAAAATTTTACTAATATCAACTGCTTCATCCATAATATTATATATCTCTTCTTTTGGTAACTTATTTTCTAATAATTTGTAGAGTTCACATGCAAACTCATAATGCATTGCCTCATCTCTAGATATAAACTCATTTGATTTTATTAATCCATTTAAAAAATGCTGTCCTTTTCCACGATATCTTTTAAGCCAGAAAATAGATGCAAAAGCACTACTAAAAAAAACTCCTTCAATAATTGCAAATGCAACTAATCTATATGCAAAAGATTTTGAACTCTCAATCCACTTAAATGCCCAATCAGCCATGAGTTTAACAGAAGGAACTGTTTGAATCGCATTAAATAGTCTTTCTTTTTCCACTGGATTTTTTATTATATTTTCCAACATTTGTGAATAACTTTCATTATGAATATTTTCCATCATCATTTGCCATGCATATGCAACCTGAGCTTCCATAATTTGCACATCTTTCAAGAATCTTTCTCTGAGATTAAAATTTACAATACCATCACTTGCCGCAAAGAATGCCAAAACCATTTTAATAAAATGTTGTTCATCTTCATTTAATTTCTTAAAATCATCATAATCTTTCGAAAAATCTATTTCTTCTGCTTTCCAAAACAAAGATTGTTGTTTTTTATATAATTCCCATATTTTAGGATATTTTATGGGAAATATTGTAAATCTTCTGTTTTCTTTATTCAATATTGGTTCAACATGATCAAAATCAAAAACCGGTCTTTGTTGATTACATTCCATTTGTTTAGTATTCATATCATTAAATTCATACGGAAAATCATTATTATTCAAATTTTTCATGATATTTTATCGTAAATTCGATAGTTTATAATATATTCTTTATATACTTAAAAAACCCTTTATAAAAAATTGAATAATTATATATTAGAATTAAAAGTTATGGTATATAACGATTCAATGGAACAAACAAATTTGTCGTATCAGTACTACAACAACTACGTTAATCAATATGTTGACACCAACAGAAAACATATTTATGACATATTGCACAAGAATTCTTTTGATCTTGATATTAATACTATTGATTGTGATAAGCTTGCTACTGATATTTACAAAAGAGTCACAGATAGAATGACTTTGAATGAAATGTATTATCTTATTGCTGATCATTGTGCTAGTTTAATTACTCATCATCCTGATTATAATAAGATCGCCTCGAGAATTTGTGTTGATAGATTACATTTATGTACTCCAGAAAATTATTATGAAGTAGTATCTTATTTGTATAATAATATTGATAAAAATAACAATAAATGTCCTCTTGTGAGTGAAAAATTATATAATATTGTCATGAATAACAAAGATAAAATTCAAAAAATATTAAATTTTCAAAATGACTATAAATTTGATTACTTTGGAATAAGAACATTGGAAAGATCATATTTATGTAGAATATATAATCCAGCAATAACCGATTATAAAAAAGGAGAAAAAATTGGTCAAATTATTGAGCGACCTCAGCATTTAATTATGAGATTAGCTTTAGGTATTCATGGTGATAATTTGGATGATGCATTTGAAACATATAATTTGGTTTCACAAAAGTATTTCACACATGCGACTCCGACTCTGTTTAATGCTGGTACACCAAGACCACAATTAAGTTCATGTTATTTGATAACAATTTCTGATAACATTGAACATATTTTCCAAACAATATCAAACACTGCATTTATTTCAAAATGGGCTGGTGGAATAGGAATTTCACTTTCTCATATTAGAGCAAAAGGATCAATAATTAGAGGAACTAATGGCAATTCAGAAGGTGTTATACCCTTATGTTGTTTGTTAGACAAATTAGGAAAATATATTAATCAAGGAGGTAAAAGAAATGGCTCGATTGCATGTTTTTGCAAAGATACTGAAGTATTTACTGTCAATGATGGTGTCAAGAAAATACAAGATGTTAAGATTGGTGATCTTGTGGTAACTCACAGAAACAGAGTTAAACCTGTTGTTCAAACTCACAAAAATCCTTTGGGAAATAGAAAAATCTATAAATTAAAAACAGAAAATGGTAAAGATATATATGTCACAGAAAATCACAAATTTTGGTCATCCAGTACAAAGAACTCATCTTTACAATGGAACAGTATAAAAGATCTAAAAAATGTTATGGAAAAAAAATTTGATTGTTATATTTCTATACCTTCAGCCACTGATATTAAAAATGTTAAAAACAATGTTATTGATGTTGCCGAATATCAAATTAAAAGAACAAAAATTGTTAGTTCAAATAAAATTATGTTCAAAGATACAGAATTTGTTAACAGATTTTGGAATATTGACGAAAATTTTGCCAGTTTGTTGGGAGTATGGTTAAATTGTGGAAATTTCACGAAACGAAACAACAATACATCGGGTATAAGCTTTGATATTTACTTTAAGGCAAATTCTGACAAAAATGGTATTGTAAATTATATCAGCGAATTATCTAGAAAAGTGTTTGAATGCAATGTTACACAATGCGTGTCTAACAAATGGGCAATTATTAATTTAGATTCACATGTAGTTGGATTCGTATTCAAAAAATTGTTTCAAAAAATGGAATTACCAAATGATATATATTCTTGGCCAAGAAATTTAGTAAATAGTTTTATTAAAGGTTTGACAATAAATAGTGAAACAGTAAAAGAAAATACAATTATACATTTACCAAACAAAACTCTTACTAACCAAATATATCATCTATGTAAGAATAACGGAATAAATGTATCATTTAATGGAACAAAATTAAACATTCCTTCAATTATGTCTGATAAAAATAAAATTATTAGTATAACAGAAACCAATAGATGTGATGATTTTGTGTACACTTTGGGTGTTGAAGATGATCATTCATACACTGTAGAAGGTTTAATAGCAGAGAATTGTTACATTGAACCATGGCACGCAGATATTTATGATTTTTGTGAACTCAGAAAAAACACCGGTGATGAAAATCTAAGGGCACGCGATTTATTTCTAGGTTTGTGGGTTCCTGATCTATTTATGAAAAGAGTTCTGGAAGGTGGATTGTGGTCATTAATGTGTCCCGATGAATGTCCTGGCCTCGTTGACGTTTATGGAGAAGAATTTGAAAAATTATACATTGAATATGAAAATCAGAAAAAATATAAAAGACAAGTAAGAGCGATCGACTTATGGTATCATATTTTGGAATGTCAGATAGAAAATGGAATGCCGTACATGCTTTACAAAGATCATGCAAATAGAAAATCAAATCAGAAAAATTTAGGGACAATTAAATGTTCAAATCTTTGCAGTGAAATCATAGAATACACTTCCGAGGATGAAATAGCTGTTTGCAATTTAGCATCAATATGTTTACCTACATTTTTAGTCAATAATAATGGTGCATACACTTACAATTTTGAAAAATTAGGATATGTGGTCAGAGTATGTGTGAGAAATTTAAATAAAGTTATTGATATAAATTATTATCCTACTGTTGAAACTAAAAAATCAAACCTCAAACATAGACCTATCGGTATTGGTGTACAAGGTTTAGCAGATGTATTCAATATTATGGAAATACCGTTTGGTTCAGACAAAGCTAGAGAATTAAACAAACAAATATTTGAAACAATGTATTATAATGCTCTTGATGAATCATGTGAATTAGCAAAAAAAACTGGTAAATATGAATCATTTGATAACAGTCCTTTCTCTCAAGGATTATTACAATGGAATTTGTGGGGGTTAAAGAAAGAAAATCTAACTATGGGTTATGATTGGGATACTTTGATTAAAAAAATCAAAACACATGGTACTAAAAATAGTTTACTCACGACTATTATGCCTACTGCCTCAACTTCGCAAATAATGGGATTTTCAGAGTGTATAGAACCATATATGTCTAATATATATACCAGATCTACTTTGGCAGGAGAATTTTCTGTCATTAATGAAAATTTAGTCAAATCTCTTATCAAACGAAATTTATGGTCAGATGACACAAGAAAAAAAATAGTAGCATTTAAAGGATCCATACAAAAAATACCAGAAATTCCTAAGGATTTAAAAGAAATATTTAAAACTGCATCTGAAGTATATCAAAAAGATATTATTACATTGTCTGCAGAAAGAGGTCCCTTCATCGATCAAAGTCAAAGTTTAAATCTGTTTATAGATCAGGCTAACTTTGATGTATTGACAAATTGTCATCTTTATTCTTGGGAATGTGGATTAAAAACAGGTATGTATTACTTACGATCTAGACCTGTAGTGGATCCTATACAATTTGGTATTGATATTGAAGAATTAAACCAAATAATAAAAGAAAATACTAATTCTCCCACAACATTATTTAATATGGATGAAATTGAGAAACTAATAAAAGATTACGATACGAATAACACTAATACTGTGGTATGTAAAATGGGTAAAAGAAATGTAGATATAAAAAATTGTGATGTGTGCAGTTCCTAAATTTAGTTTATTTTCAAAATTTTTGTCTTAAATTACTAATATTAATAACATGGATTCTGAAAATATGTTGAATGACATTAATAGTGATAACTGGGATGAATTAATAGAAAACAATGACTATAATAACACAATATCAGGAAATAATTTACTTCATATGGCTTGTGCCAGGGGGAAATATGATGTGATCCAAAAAATTATTAATATTCATCCCAAGCTAATTTATTTATCAAATAAAAAAGGAGAAAATTGTTCTCATATACTAATCAAGAATGGATGGTTCGATATTTTAAAAAGTTTAATAAATAATCATCCCGATTTGCTTTTAATAACAAATCAAGAAAAAAATAGTTTATTTCAAATAATAACTGATCAACCAGTATTTTTAAAATGGTTAATAAAAACAGTTGACAATATTTCTATTTTAGATAATGTTAATTCAAATGGAAAAACATTGTTGTTACAACTTATTGAATTGTTCGTTCATGATAAAATTGATATCGAAATTATCATAATGTTATTGAAAAAAAATATTAATCTTAATCATCCTGTTAAAATAATTCCTTTAAATTATGCCGTAAACTTAAATTCCAAAACAATGGTTCAATTACTTTTGGATTATGGAGCAAATCCTAATTTTAAAGATAGCGACAATAAAAATGCATTAATGTTGTCAGTTCATAACAATTATCTTGATATTACACAAATTTTATTATCTAATGGAGCAAATGTAAACACATGTGATTATCAGTTAAATTTTTTCCCATTGATAACTGCTCTTAATAACAAAAATAAAGATATTACAGAACTTGTGTTAAAATATGATCCTAATATGAAATTTAGTGATAGATATCTTAATACTCCGGCACATTATTGTTTGTATAGTAATAGTAATAGTAATATCCAATGGTTGAGTCCTACTACTATTTTTAAAATATTATATTCTTCAGACTTGAATAGTAAGAATATCAAGGGAATTACTTGTTTGCATATATTAAATTATACTGGATTGTGGAAGTTTTACACTGAAATATTAAAATCTAAAAAATTAGATATTCATGTAAAAGATTATAAGGGCAGAACTCCAATATCTCTAATAGATAAATCTGATTACCATTTATATTTGGAAACGATTGGTAAAAATGCTGAACATACCACAAATAATAACGACGATATAATAATGCCTGAAACTATACCGACCAATTTTGGGAAATTTAATTCTGATATACTACACAGTATTATTTACACTTTATTATTTTTAAAAAAATATGAAAATTTAATGATACCATATAAATACGGAAAATATTCTCTTTCTCCAGACTTATATAAATCACCAACTGGAAACTTACTATATTCAATTGTCAATCTGATAAATAATAAATTTACTGAAATTAGACCACATATTGTTTTCTGGCATAACAGAAATGTTTATTATTTTGATGATGAGTTGGGACATTGTATAAAAGATCTTATTCGAAATAACAAAGTGAGATTTATTATGATTAAATTAACCGTAATCGCTCAAGCAACGTCAACACATGCCAATATTATTCTATATGATAAAACAAAGAACGAATTATATAGATTTGAGCCTTATGGATATATGGATATCATGGATTATGATTATTTAGATGCAATGATTAAAGAAAGATTTAACAAATATGTCAATAAATATGTTAAATATTATAGTCCAAAAGATTATTTAACAGAAACAAAATTTCAGTTGATAAGTAATGAAACAAATAATGAAAATAAGAAATTAGGTGATCCATTTGGTTATTGTTTAGCTTATTGCTTTTGGTTCATTGAAATGAGAATAAATAATGAAGATTTACATATTAAAGAGTTAATGATTAATTCTCTACAAAAAATAATTACTGATATAGACAACGCTAATCCAATAATGGATTATATAAGAAATTATGCTAATAAATTAAATAATATGTCAGAACAATTTATGAAAGATGTTGGTTTAGACGAAAAAGATATTTATAACATATCATATGATGAAGACAACATGACAAAAATATTACAATATTGTAAAAATTATTTTAAATCAATAACATCAAAATCATGAAGAAATTTCTCTGTCAGGTGGTTGTAAATATTCCATTGACAATATATCAAATATCTCTTTCTCTGAATTCACGTGAATCATATTACCTTTTTTATCGTACAAACCATACTCGTTTAATATATAATCATTATCCATGGCAACTTGTCTCATTTTTCTATTAAATTCACCAGAACCAGTAAAATACAGTAAAGCATAATAATAAGATTCAAATGGTATAAATCTAATATCTATTCTTCTGATGGGATATTTTGGAGATAATTGACATAATCCCATAAACTTACTTTTGACTTCTACATTTGTAAAAGACTCGACAACAAAACCAATTTCCATTAATTTTTTTAAATAAGCTTTAAAAAATTTGTTAGATGCCAAGTCACCCAATGAAACAATTTTTGGGTGAATTATCAAAAAATCAATGTCATTACTTTTGGGTTTTAATCTTCTGTAAGATCCACAAATAGTTCCAAACAATTGAGGATCTATTGTATTCAATTCTTTCATCAAAAAATTATAAATCATATCTATTTCTTCTCTTGGAATATTATTTTTTGATAGTCCAAAATATTTTAACCCCTTAACAACATTATCAGGTAAACTAATTTTTCCTTCTTCATATAATTTTTTTAACTCTGGTATAGATTTTACATTATATTTCGAAAAAAGTTCAAAAGCCATTTTTCTTCCAATCCCAAAAACATTTTCAAGTTCATCCAAATATTCCTGATATTTATCAGTTATAGCATCCTCATTTATCTCACTTAATTTACCAGTTTTTAATATTTCATCTATTCTATCTAATGAACCTTTTCCCACACCAGAAATTCCTCTTAATTGGTCAGATGAATTAATTTTTTTTGGATATTTTTCAATTATTTTAAGAACATTTTTGATATTTTGTAATCTGAACATATTTGCTGTTTTTTTCTTTTTATCATTTGAATGATCAATATCAAATTGAATTTGTTTCACAAGTTTTTTAAACTCACTTATTATATTTTGATTATATTTTACCATTATTATAATAATACCATTATAATAAAAATTGAAAAATGTTTACCTAAATAAATAAATATACTAGTATTATTAATATTATTATGGGAGATATATTAACATACGAAAATTTAGCATCTAATTCTGATGATATTGAAACTATTCGTAAAAGTATCACGGTTGCTGGTTTGTCTGGATTGTCTAATATGGGTAATACATGTTATATGAATTCAGCATTACAATGTATTTGTGCAACCAATATCTTTACAATATATTTTTTAGACAAAAAGTTTCATAAGGATTTATATGAAAATATTACTGATAAATTGGCTACGATAGTTAGAAATAAAACAAAAATTTCACCAGAAGATGATGTTTCAATTGATGCGTGTGAATTAAAAAAAGAATATAAATCTTCCGTTACATACAATTTATATAAATTGTTAAATGGTATGTGGAGATTAAATCAAGAAATTACTCCAAGATCATTCAAAAATACTATTGGAAGATTGAATTCAACATTTGCAGGATACAGTCAAAACGACAGTCAAGAATTCTTGAGCTTTGTTCTTGATCAAGTTCATGAGGAACTCAAAACCAAAGTAAAGATAAGATATAATGATATACCTGATTCAGTGAGACAATATGATGAGATCAGAAATCATTATTCTACCCTTTTGTCGAATGACAATTTATCAATTAGTGAAAAAGAAGAAATTGTAAATAATTTTAAACAGTATAAAAGAAATCATATGAGTGATGCAGCCATTCATAAATATTTGGTTTTTTGGAAAAAATATATTCAAGAACAATATTCAATTATAAATGATATTTTTATGGGAATGTATTACACAGAAATCATATGTAAAGAATGTAATGAAAAATCATTAGTGTTTGAGCCATACAATATTTTACAACTTCCTATTCCTGATGATGGAGAAGTAGATTTAGAAACATGTATCAAAAATTTTACTGTTGAAGAAGAACTCAAGGATAAAAATCAATATAAATGTGGTGAATGTAAAAAATATGTTGATGCGAAGAAAAAAACAAGTTTGTGGGAAACTCCAAACGTTCTAATCATACAGTTGAAAAGATTTAAAAATACTGGTATTAGCACGACAAAGGTTAGATCAATCATAAAATACCCTCTTTATGACTTATCATTTGAAAAAGCTTGTAGTGAATACTATCCAATTAATCACAAATATGATTTATATGGTGTGGTGCAACATACAGGAAGTTTAAATGGAGGCCATTATATTGCACACACTAAAAATCCAATTAACAACAAATGGTATGAATTTAACGACAATTATGTTTTGCATATTCCTGATGAAAAAATAGAAGCTGAATTAATTTCAAGAGATAGTTATATTTTATGCTATAGAAAGAAAGAGTTTTTCAATTATAATAATTAAAAGAATTAAAAAGTATTTTAGTTACAATAATTAAAAGAATTAAAAAGTATTTTAGTTACAATAATTAAAAGAATTAAAAAGTATTTTAGTTACAATAATTAAAAGAATTAAAAAGTATTTTAGTTACAATAATTAAAAGAATTAAAAAGTATTTTAGTTACAATAATTAAATGTCGTTTAAATTTATTTCGTTATCATAGGCTATAATTACATTCATTTTCGCCAGAGAGTGCAATATTGTTGTTACATTTATTTTTTTAAAACTATTATGCAAATGTTCTATATCATAATTTTTTGGTAATTTTAATGCAATCATTTTCGGAGAATATTTGCATTCGTTTTTATTCATTAATTTTAGGCATAATGCTTCAATACTAATATCGCCTATTTTTAATCTAATATTATCTTTTTCTTTATATTCCTTACCTCCCCATGGCGGATCAAAAAAAATTATGTCCTGGAATATATTAAAAATTAAATTCGTGCAATCATCACAATAATGATTCACATTATGAATTTTATAGACTTGTAAATTATTTGTCAAAAAGTGATATCTTTTTGTGTCAATTTCTATTGCATTCACAAGTTTAAAAACTTTAGAAAATGATAATACATTGCCGCCAGCTCCTGATGTTGCATCTGTTATGGTCAAATTATTTGTGTTTAACCTTAGATTTTTACAATGTGTTTCTATTATTTTTGTTATATTTTCGGCATCTTCTGGTAATGAAATATATGATACAGTTTCATCATCTATTTCCAATTTATCCCAAATATTTTTATCACCATTAAACGGAAATAATTTCCTTTTTACTATTCTTTTTGGTCTAGATATATTTGACATTACGTTTAAATATAAGATTGTCTTTAAATAAGGTCACATTACTATACACATAGAATTATTTTCAATTTTATTATTCAGTTTTTTCTCTAAAAACAATAGTCTTTTGGTTAAAATGTCAACTTTATTTTGTAATTTTTCTACATTTTCATTCTCCACTATATCTTTTGCTTTATCGGATTTATCAGATTTATCAGATTTATCAGATTTATCTAGTTTATCTAGTTTATCTAATTTGTCCAATTTATCTGGATTATCGAAATTATCTATATTATCTAGTTTGTCCGATTTGTTAGGTTTTTTTGAATTATTTATTTTTTGATTTTTTTGTTCAGTTTTGTTAATTTTATCTTTTTTTCCTTCTTCTTTAGCAGAATTAACAGCAAACCTGTAAGTTTCATAATTTATTGTGTTCATTATTGAAAATTCTTTGTGATTACCAATTCCAATTGATTTAAATTCTTCATAACATTTTTTTACTCCTTTTTTAATAGAATCTGTTTGATAAATTTTTTCTCCAACAACAGGAGAAACTAATTGAAATCTATATTGTTTGCTCATATATATATTACCACAAAAAATTGAATATTTTAGTAATAATTTAAAAAGCTAACTTAAATAACACATTATAAACATTCATTATGAAAAAAGATGATATGATATTTCAAATATTAGATTGGAACTACTATCAAGAAGAAAATGAAGATGGTAAAGATTATGTGATAAGGTTATTTGGAAAAACTAAACAGGACAAAACTATATATGTTAAGGCTTTTGGTTTTACTCCGTATTTTTATATCCAAATTGATGATAAATGGAAAAAAGACACGGTTGACAAACTTGTACAAATTCTTAAAGATTCGGTCACAATAAAAGGAGATAATGGATGGGCAAAATGTGAAAATAGTTTTAAAGGGTATATTATAGAAGAAAAATATAAATTTAGAGGATTCACGAATTTTAAAAAATTTAAATTTATCAAATTGATTTTCAGAGATCTTGATTCTATGAGAGGATGGGCAGGATATTTGAATAAAAAGAAATTTTATCCGGGCATCAGTAGTAAAGCAATGAAGTTTCCACTATTTGAATCTAATATTGAACCATTTTTGAGATGTATGCATATTAGAAATTTAGATGCTGTCGGATGGGTGAAAATTGAAAGTAATAAGATTATTGCTTTACCGAATGAAACATGTTGTGATATCAATATATCAACAAAATGGAATAATCTGACAAGAGTGGAGGAGAGAACTATAATGCCTTTTGTAATAGCATCTTTTGATTTGGAATGTACAAGTGAAGATGGTTCTTTTCCACAGGCTGAAAGAGATGGTGATCAAATTATTCAAATTGGAACTACATTTTCAAGATTTGGTGAAAATGAATGTTTTTATCAACACATATTAACTTTGGGATCTTGTGATCCAATTGAAGGAGCGATTGTTGTATCTTGTAAGACAGAAAAGGAATTATTAATAGAATGGTCAAAAATGATCAGAAAAACTAATCCCGATATAATCACCGGATACAATATTTTTGGTTTCGATTATAAATATCTTAAAAATAGAGCAAAAAAGTTGGGAATTGAATATCAATTCTCAAAATTGTCTAGGGTAAATGACGAATGCACACAATTTAAGGAAAAAGATTTATCATCAGCTGCTTTGGGTAAGAATATAATGACATATTATGATATGACTGGAAGAATTAATATTGATCTGATGAAAGTTGTACAGAGAGATTATAAATTGGCGTCATATAAATTGGATTATGTTGCTTCATATTTTATTAAAGAAGATATAATTAGTGTGAGTTGTGATCCCGGTAAAAACACAACTAAAATATTAACTAAAAGTAGAGATGGAGTAAAAATAAATCAGTATATAACTGTCAATTATAATGATGGTATAACCGAAAACAAACATATGAGCGGTAAAAAATTTAAAATAATTGATTTTATTAAAGAGAAAGTATTGGAAAAAGATAAAAATAAAGGAGAAATTTATGTTGAAAGAGATGCTATTATTGTTGAAGGATGCATCGATACTGATATTTTTGGAAAAGGTTATAAAATTTTTTGGTGTCAAGCCAAAGATGATGTTTCTGCCAAAGACATCTTTAGACTACAAAAAGGAACTTCCAAGGATAGAGCTATAATTGCTAAATACTGTCTTATGGATTGTGCTCTTTGTAATAAATTGATGGCAAAACTTTGCGTTATTACAAATAATGTTGGTATGGCCAATGTATGTCATGTTCCACTGTCTTATATTTTTTATAGAGGACAGGGTATTAAAATATTCAGTTTGGTCGCTAAAAAATGTAGAGAAAAAGAACATTTAATACCTCTTCTCGAAAAGAAAAAAGCAATGACTGATGAAGAGAAAAAGCAATATGAAAAGGAAAATACTGAGGAAGTTCAATTTGAAAAGTTTATTAAAGAGCTTAATAATAAGGGTTTGGAAGATCACAATGATGAAACTGATGATGATGAAAATGATAGTTATGAAGGAGCAACTGTATTTCCACCACAAAAAGGAGTACATTTTGATCCCGTTCCTGTATTGGATTATGCGAGTTTGTATCCAAGATCTATGATTCTCAAAAATTTGTCACATGAATATTTAGTAATGGATGATGAAAAATATGGTAATTTACCTGGATACAGATATCATCTAACAACTTATATGGTCAGTAAAATTGTCGAAGATGTTGATAAAAAATATCCTCAGGCTAGTATCATAATATTTAAGGATAGATTGCAAAAAACTATCAAAAAATACAAAGAATTGAAATATGTTATTGAACAAGTTAAGAAAAATAATGGTGATAATGTAACTTCGATTTATGATATTGATAAGGAGGGTAAAAAAAGATTTTTAGTAACAGAAATTACAATAAATGAAAAAGAATTTAGATTAGTAAATTTTGAAACATCTAAATTTGCAGAAAAACTTGATGGTACTAAAGGTATTATTCCAGAAATTTTACAAGGGTTGTTAGATGCAAGAGAACATACCAAAAAATTAATGGAAGGTGAAAGTGATAAATTTAAAAAATCAGTTCTGGATGGTAAACAACTTGCAGAAAAAGTAACAGCAAATTCACTTTATGGACAAACTGGCTCTCCAGTTTCAGCCATTTTTATGAAAGAAATAGCTGCATCGACAACTGCTACAGGAAAAGAACATTTGGAATTTTCTAGAGACTTTTTAGAAGGGTTATATAACAATATGATTAACTTGGCTTTAACGGACAAAAAAGAATACATAAATTTATGTAAAAAAGAATTTAGTAAAATATCAGACAATAAGTTTGTACAACCAAAGAATGGTTTCGTAAATAGAGAACAATTTTATGATGCATTTTATAATAAGGTAAGTAAAATGTTAGCAGATCATCGTACTAAAATAAATGTCATATATGGTGACAGTGTCACTGGAGAAACTCCCATATTATTAAAAAATCCAACAACAAACAAAATCGTTATCAAAAGAATTGACGAATTAGGAACGGAATGGAAAAATTATAACAATTATAAAAGTTCGGATTCTAATAGATATTTTAGAGAATTATTAACAATATTGTTTAAAAATAAAAATGTTGAGAAAAAAAGAGAAAACTTTGTTCCAGTCTCACAGTGGATGTATATTAAAAATAACAAGTACAGATATATAAATGATGCTTATTCTAACAATACATATTTGCAAGTAAATTTAAATAACAATAAAAATATGATATGTGATGTTGAAGATATTGATATTATTAACTGTGAACTAAAAAATATCTCCAAAATGATATTAAACAAAATTATTAAATTGTTTCCAAAACAAATACAAGCAAAATTACAAAAATACGAAGTAAATTATATAAATGAAAATTCATTGGATAATAGAAAGTGTAATTTAAGTATCGATGTTGATAATCAAACTATTGACAAAATCATTGAAGACATTGAAAATGATCAAAAAGATAGATATTCCAAAGAACAATCTACAACAAATTATTTAGCATATACAGACAAAGGATGGGCCAAAATAAATAAAATTATCAGACACAAAACAACAAAAAAAATTTATAGAATATTAACTACAAATTCAATTGTCGAGGTTACATGTGATCATAGTTTAATTGATGAAAATGGAAATTATATTATGCCCAAAGATTGTGTGATTGGCAAAGGATTAATGCAAAGTTATCCTCATACAAACAAATTAAAATATAATGACAAATATGATAAATCTATTTTCACGAATAAAAATTATAAAGAATGTATGAAATATTATCATTATAACAAATCTCATGGTTTCAACATTACAATAGATGAAAATAATGGAATAATAACATTGAAGAGAACAAAGGATAATATTAATAATATCAATAAAATTGTTAAGATTTTTGATTTGGGTGATATATCTACAGATAGATATGTTTATGATCTTGAAACTGAACATGGTAGATTCCATGCAGGTGTTGGAGAATTAATAGTAACAAATACTGATAGTACGTTCTTTAAACCACAAATAACAAATAATAAAACAGGTGAAATTAGAAAAGATTTTTGGTCCAGAGAATGTTGTATTCAATTGGGAATATGGGCAAGTATAACGATATGTATATTGTTAAACGGTCCTATGCAAATGGCTTATGAAAAAGTTCTTCATCCGTTTATCATTTTAACGAAAAAACGTTATGTTGGTAACTTATATGAAAGTGACCCGAACAAATTTTATACAAAAAGTATGGGTATTGTATTAAAGCGTCGTGATAATGCTCCAATAGTCAAAGTTGTTGTTGGTGGTATTGTGGATCAAATTTTGAACAAACAAAGTTCTAAAGGAGCCGTGGATTTTACTAAAAAAGTGTTAAAAGACATTCTTTCGAGCAAGTATTCAATTGATAAATATATTATTACCAAAACGTTGAGAGGACCTGGTCTAAACTTTAATGAAAGAATGTTGGAAAGTAAAAAGGAAAAAGGAGAAAGATATTATGCTGATAGAAATACAATTGTACATGCTGTGTTGGCTGATAGAATTGCTGATAGGGATTATGGTAATAGACCTCAGTCTAATGATAGAATAGAATACGTGTATAGAGTTGTAAAAGGAGATGTTGAGTTGCAGGGAGATAGAGTTGAGACTCCCGAATTTATAAAAGAAAATAATCTTAGTATTGATCACCTGTTCTATATCACGAATCAAATTATGAAACCTTCAATACAATTTTTGGAATTATTGATTGATGAACCAGAAAAAATATTTGAGAGTTATATTGTCAGAGAAGAAAATCGTAGAAAAGGTCAAAAGACAATAAAAGCTTTTTGTGGTGACATAGACAACGATAATAATGAAAAAAATGATGTTATTGATTTGAATAAGGAAATTGATAAGCATGTTATAATTGAAAAAAAACCAAAAGTGCGAGTCGTTAAATCAAAGAAAAAAAATACTAAGGTTAAAACATCAGATTTCTCCAATTTCGAGGAAACTGATGGTGGTTTCAAAATAACTGATTAACGAATTTTATTTATTTCTGTTTAAATTTGCAAAATATGTACTTGCTGATATTGTTTCTGAGCTATGAAATGGAGCTGCATTTATTATGTTTCTTTTCTGATTGTGGGATTCTGACAAATTACCTGACATTCTGGCCATATAACTTTCATCATCTTCTTCTTCTTCCTCTTCTTCTTCGTCCTCATCGTCAATTTCCTCATCATCATCATCACCATATTCATCGATATCTTCTTCCTCATCATCTTCTTCTTCCGAACTATTCTTTGATTTTTTCTTTTTATCTTTTTCCTTTTCTTTATCATCATCTTTCTCTTTCTCTTTCTCACTTTCTTTTGCTCCTCCTCTCAAAGCAGATAAACTGATGGGAGGATTACTACCAGCGCAACCACATCCTCCTGTTTGTTTCATAATTGTTTCTTTTAATTTCTCAATTTCACTTTGATGAGAACTTAACTCTTTGTATTCACTTACATTTCCTCCATTTTGTTTCATAATTGTTTCCTTTAATTTCTCAATTTCACTTTGATGGGAACTAAGTTCTTTATAATTCTTGTTTCCGCCGGACTGTTTTACTAATTCATTTAAATTGCCTAATTTTGTGACATCTCCAGTAGATATTTCTGAAAACATTTCACTTCCACCATTTATAGCATTTATTTTTCCTAATATATTCATATCATTATTGTTCATTGCTCCTCCATTCATAATTTGTGAGGATCTGTATTGTTCATATCTTTTGATTGTAACATAACTTTTACCTCCAGTTTGGTTGTTCCAGCCAATAGTATCCGTGAAATTCTCGCTTTTAATTTTATTAATTCTAAATGCGTTTTTTATATTCGAGCGGATTTCTTGAGAAGAAACTTTGCTTGTTTCAATTTTTGCATTACTATTACCCATTATACAATTATATAGATATTTAAGAAAATAATTTAAATTATTATTATATATATATGTATTTATTATATCTATAATATATGTATAATGGATATATATTCGTGGGTATTGATCATATTTTGCATAATAATAGTGTTTTGTGTTGGATTTTATTCTGACAAAACAACAAGTTATTTTGATATTATTGTTTTAATACTTTTTTTAGGCATTGTTGTGTTCATGTTTTTTAAACATCAAAAATACGATGTTGTTTATGTTAAATCCGACATAGATGGTGAATCATATTTAGTTAGAGATTTGCCCGACAAACAAAGTACTGCTAATATGTTAGCTAAAATAAGAAAAAATATGTTTACTCTGAATGATTATTTGGTTCAAAATAAAAGTAGTTTCCCTGCATATACACAATGCATTGATCTGTTAAATTCTAAAATCAAAAATTCTGTTATTATGGAAAATGGTGAAGACAATGTTTATACGAGCTACAGTGTCAATAAGGGTGAACAAATAGTATTTTGCCTACGTTCTAAAACTACTAAAGATAAAATACATGATCTAAATCTTATGATGTATGTGGTGTTACACGAAATGGCTCATGTGGGATGTCAATCTATAGGTCACACAGACGAATTTAAAATGATATTTGCCTTTTATACTGAACAGGCAATAAAAATTGGACTTTACAAAAAAATAGATTTCCATAATAATAATAAAGAATATTGTGGAATGACTATCACTGAATCCATAATATAAAAAATTGAAAATTGATTGAGCTGTTATTTATCTTTGTAATAATACAAATAGACATGGAACCAGATAGAGTATTAGCTAGTATTGTAAAAATAATTGACATAAAACCTATTCCAATGATTACAAAGAAGGTGATGATTTGACGAAATTAATGAATGTCACAAAATATATTTGTCCTACGGAAGAATATGTTTATAATAATAGTGAAAATGGAAGATCAGCTTTTCCTTCGTATGTTCCCAAAACAGATGAAGACAGAATTCAAAATATTCCGGCCAAATTAGCAAAGTTAAAGAACAGAAATATAATTATTACCAAAAAATTTGATGGTACATCTGCGACTTATATTTACAATAATAATCAATTTATAATATGCAGTAGAAATAATGCTATTGTAAATGTTGGAGAGAAACATACATTACATTTTTTCGAAATTGAAAAAAAATATGATTTAGGGGATAAAATGAAAAAGTTAGGTAAAAATATAGCAATTCAAGGAGAAATATGTGGTCCTAAAATAGGTGGTAATAGATTGAAGTTAAATCATAATGATTTATTTGTTTTTAATATTTATGACATTGATACTAGAAAATATTTGTTATGGAATGACCTTTTGGCTGTAACAAAAGAATTAAACTTAAAAACTGTCGATGTTATTCACAATGGACTTCCCAAAGAAGAATGGTCAACCATTGGTTCGTTGTTAGAATTAGCTGACTCCCAAACATATAACTGCGGAAATATTTGTGAAGGTATCGTTGTTAAAACAGATGATGATTGCGGTAGAACTTCATTCAAAGTTATTTCTAATAAATATTTGTTGAAATACAATCTTTAAATAATTTTTTTAAATAATAATTGACCGTTTTGATGGAAAAAATTAAAACTCACCGATAAGATAATAATTTGTTTTTGTTGTTCTTAATATTTTTGTTTATAAGTAAATAAAAATTTTATTCTTGGATATTATTATATTATTGATTATGGATGATCCGATTAAGATAATTTGGAAATATAAGAATAAAGCAAGACGTGTGCAATATCACACATATATATTTACTGGACCTGTATCGTCCGAAATACTAAAAATTTTAAACAAAATTTCTGACTTGCCATTGTACAACACCTGGATTGATTTGACTAAATCGGAAATAGCTACATTAGAGAAAAAATATGGTTCGAAATGGTATTATAAATTTTTTAACTCATATCATATCAGTAATACTATTAATATTGTCAAAGAGACAAATTCTCAAAAAAAAGAATTACAAGATAAATTCGGAAAAGATTGGTTTGATAGTAACATTAATATAAATGACATTATTGACAAAAAAATATTATACAGTTACGAAACTTTATTTAAAGATGAACAAACAAGAAAAACAGTCAAAAAGGGTAGAACTATCGCTTCCGGTGAAGAAGATACTGATATTGATTACAGAACTTTGACCAAAGAAGATCTGACAAAAATATTTGAAACACGATCCAAAATTAAAAGAGGTGACACTAGCGAATTAACATCAACAGATAGCGGTTTAACATCAATGGACAGTGAATCTAATGTACAAGTAGGAGGACAAAATGATATGGCTGATGATAATACTGAAGGAGATGATACTGAAGCAGATGCAGAAGATCAAAATCCTTTTGAACAAGAAATTAGTAGTAATGAGATTTCAGAAGATGAAGAGTTAGATATGGCCGAAATTGAAGAAATGTATAAAGAAGTTGATGTTAATCCCGATGATAATGTGAATCAAACATCATCTTTAATAAAAAAGGCATTGAATGATGACAAATTGTTTGAAAAAAAAATATCACAATTAGTTCCTTTTGATACTTCCAGAGACACTACCATTTATGATGAAAATTTGAGAAACGTGTACAAAAAATTTTACATAACAATATATTATATTTTTAAAGATGATACGGTAAAAACTGTAAAAGATAAAATTTGTGCTAGTATTAAAAATAACACTATTTTCGAAAAGAATTCTTATATCATACCTTCGAGACAATATTTGTGGGGACAATATTTTTATCAAGGAAAAATAGAAAAAATTATGATAGGTCAAAAATGGGTTAGAAGAAACGAAATTCTTAATATTGATGTTGAGCCAAATAATAATCTTCACAATTATGAAGAATTGAGAGGTAATCTTAAAACGTTAAGAGATAATATCAGAAGGTATGGTAATAAGATAAGAAGAGAAGATGACGACACTAATATTTTATTTGATTATGAAAACTATTACTCCAATAATGAAATATTCATGATTGACATATATAATGACTTGGGAAAAGATTATAAACCAAATGCCGAAATTCAAAAAAATTTATTGGATGTTTATCTAAAATTATATTATCCAAAAATTAAAATAGATGACCTTAAATATATTTTAGATTATCTGAATGGTGACACAAAGGTAGAAAGTGATAAGATATCCACAGTTTATGAAACAATTTCGAATGATCTTATTATGGAAACCGAAATTATGTATATGGTTGAAGAATCTAAATTAGATCCTGGTTATAAAAAAGTTTTTAGAGAAAATTATATCACTCAATCTGTTATTCATGTCAATTTGAGAATTATTGGGTCAACTAACAACAAAATTGATTTATACAGAATTTTTAATGAATTCAATCCAACACCAGAATATCCATTTATTCAATATCAAACTGCAGATGGTCAAATAGTGTTCAAATACAATGAAAACGAAATATCAAACTATTTGAAAGTTAAAGAAAATTCAGATGTATTATCCAAATGGTTTGAAAATGCTCCTTATGGTATTAGTTTTAAAGTAAAAATCAAAGAAAGAAATGTCGATAAGTTTATGGCTATTAACTTGAATGAAAATGGTAGAATAGAATACAAAACTCAATGGAAAGAAGAAGATATGGCAACTATTGAAGATATCAAAAAAACATATGAGTATGTTAAATCTCTAATCAGGAGATTAAATGATGACAATAATAAAGTTAAATTTGATTTGCCCGACAATAGTGAATTTAAATATGCTTTTATCAATACAATTCAAAAATTCGAGTTACCTGATAAATACGTTGTTAATCATAATGATTTGTCTGAATTTTCCAGATATTTTTATCCTTTTGTGGCATTGGTTATTGAACCCAGAAAAAGACAAGCAAAAGTTCAGAAGGGAAATGATAAAAGTAAGTTTGGAACATATTTGCGTTATAAAAGAGTTTCTAAATATGAAAATCAGGCAAGAATTGAACAAAGAATTATGTATTTTATGAGAAATTATGAATATCAAGAACAATTGTTATCAAATGAAATAAGCAAACAATTTAATATAACTGAGGATAGAGCTCGCGAAGAAATTGAAAAGGTCAAATCCAGATATCCCAATATCAAAAAATCAAGAAAAGTTCTCAAAAAATTAGAAAATATTCCTAAATATAAGCCTCCAGGAATTGGTATAGATATACAAGGAAAACAAAGAGAAAAATATAAAATAAGAATATCAGGAGCCAGAGACAAACCTCAATTGGACAGAATTATAACTTTTATGAATATTCTTATTTTTTTGTATATAGAAACCTATTTATTAAAAAATCCAGATAGACAGATTTTGAAAGAGAAATTAAAAAAATTAAATAATATTGCTAAACGTAGAAACAAAGTTGATGAGATTGTTAATTATTCAAAAGAAATTAAATCTGTAAAACAGATGGCTCAAATGGACAAAAGAAGAATTGGATTTAAACCAGAAAAAGGACAAAATCAATGGACAAGAGCATGTCAGAACAGTGGTAATGATAAGAAAAGAAGACCTCAACAATATACGTCTTTGAATATGGATGATCTATTTAAAAAAGGATATGTTTTCAACAAGAAAACTGGAGAATACGAAAGAAAAGTAAATTTTAAGAAACATGGTAAAAATAAAGAAATTCTTTTGAAAACAATTAAATTACAAGAATATGATGAAGAAGGTAATGGCACAGGAAACGAAATTTATTATGCATGTAGTCCAAATGAAAATGGTGATCATATGTATGTTGGGTTCTTAACTAGAAGCACTAATCCTTTCGGTCAATGTATGCCATGTTGTTTCAAAAAAGATCCATCTATATCTAAAAATAAAGAAAAAAGAGATTTTCACTTAAAATGTTTGGGTCAAATCAAAAAGAAAGACGAAGATATAAAAATTACTCAAAAAATTGCTGGTGATAAATTGTATATATTGCAAGACACCAATAAAATTCAAGAAGGAAGATTCGGATTTTTACCTAAATATTTGGATTTCTTTTTTAATGTATCATTGGACAAACAGAAAAAAATAAAACATCATTATTTAGTCAAATCGGAAACTGGATATTTCTTCAAATATGGAACCAGACAAGATGAATATCAGTTTTTAAATTCTATTGCTGCTAATTTAGATATGTCAGTCAATGAAATAAAAAATAAAATTATTGCATCACTAACTAATGATAAAGATGACTTGATTTTTACTTCTCTCAATAACGGAGACATCAAAACACAATTTGGTACAATTGATAAATATGTAGATTTTATCAAATACCATGGTTATTTGGATTATGAAATTATTCAAGAAATTTTGTCGGTTCCAGGAGTCATTGTCGATGGAGGTCTTAATATTGTGATCTTTCAGAAAAAAATAACAACAGTTAAGAAAACATTTGAAAAGGAAAAAATAAAAGAAGATTTCTTTTTGATGTGCCAAAATACGGAAAATATTTATAATATAACTGATCCAAAAAGAAAAACGGTATTTATGTTAAAAGAAAATAAGAATTATTATCCAATAGTTATGGTTCATAAATCCAGTGAAGAGTCAAAAACTATAAACATTATAAAACTATTCTCTTATGCTGAAAATCAAAATAACATTGTTCATCACATTAAACCATTTTACGAAAAAAATTGTTTCGGGTCTTTACTTGATGATATCATACATAGAAAATCATCGTTGACTGCAAAAATGACTTCTCACATATTAAATATCGTTGGTGACAAAAACTTTTTGGTTAAATATCAATTTGTTGATGTGAGAAATAAGTGCAAATATTTAATTACAAATTCTAATTTGATTATACCGGTCAGAGCATCTGGATCGTTATATAATATTTCTATTATCAAAAATATTGACAAATATATTAACACTTTTGATAATACGCTAAATTCACTCAACACAATATATGGTCGAGTCAAAAAAAATCATTATCTTCCCATAAAACCAATCGGAGTTTATTTTGATGAAAGACAAGGACAAAAAATTAGAATTGTGGCTATTATGATCAAAACCAGAGATATCGTTCCTGTTGTTCAAATTGAAAAGGATATTAGCGAAATAGAAAAATTAGGATTGTTATATGAAAATAAACCATTGTTTGATAAAATAGACAAAGAAATTGCTAAAGGTAAGGATAATTATATTTTGGATAATAGAATATTATCTGTGAATGAAGATAAATATTTCAGCGAAAGTTACGAATTATTTAGAATGGAGCTTAGCGAATTTCTAAATAATCCAGTTAATATTACTATCAAAGAAAGAGTAGAGGCAATTATGAATGATAACAATATGACAAAAAAACAAAAGTCCCATAAATTTAAACTCATTATATACAAATTAATAGACAATGAGCTTTACAATATTTACAAAAATATGGAAAATGAATCTGATTCACAAAAGGGAGGAGCAAAAGATAAAACATATAAATTTATTCACGTAATTTCTAAAATTCCTGATGTTTCAAATTATCAAATTGCAAATGATAGGGAAATTTGTTTAATAAATAAGGATAAAGAGCAATGTTCCGCCAACAAACACTGCCATTGGACTCAAGATGAATGTCATATGGGATTAACAAAAGATATGATTATAAATTTTACGAATAGAGTAAGCGAAGAACTAGCACAAGGTGAAATGAGAGCTTTCGAAATACTTAAAATTGGAAATTACTTTGTTTCTGATATTGTTGACTATTCCAAATTTAAGGAAAGACCAGGACAAAAAATAATCAGAAGTTCAAATAATACAATTAAAAAAGTTTTGAATGAATTATTTGGAAAAGATAACATTCCTAAAATCGGAAGAAGAAAGAGCACAAAACAAATTGAAATTAATTATCAACAAATGAATATTGATAATCCATTGAGAGATATGAAAGAATATTATTCTCAACAAGTAATAGAAAATAATTTGTCAATTTTCAGAGCATACTCTAATGCATTCTATTGGATAAAACATCCTTATTATGACATAGAAAACAGAAATTTAGGATACTATAGCTCATTACAGACTGATTTAGCTACATACTTTAGAAGTGTAATTATAGATTGGCTGAATGATTCCAAAAATTATAAATTAATAAATCAGGAATTAGTAGAATACATGGAAGTTAAAAAGAATTCAAAAAATATTGTTAGTGAATATATTATTAGAATGGCAAACGATGTAAACACATTAACTAATTGTATTGTTGAATTGTACGTTTTAAATAAAATTCAAAAAACTCCTATTGTTGTTTATAATGATGATAATCAGGTAACATACATTTTTGATGATGGGTTGATATATAATCTTAAATCTGGCAATAAAAATCTACCAAAAAAATCTGATCAATACTTGACCACTAAAAAATTCTCAGTTATTAATTTACGATTCAGCTTCATTACTCATGTATCTATACCTGACGAAATCGAAGTTTTGTTTTTCAAGTAATTTATTTTTCTCTCTTAAAAATATATGAAAAATAAAAAATACTCTAAATATAAAAACAAAAGATTGAATAATGATCAGGAATCTGATAATGATGTTCCAGATGGTGGTTTTCCACCTATTTATATGTGCAATTCCAATAAAATTATATCTGAAGAACAAAATAAAAATAGGGAATATAGTGTATCAAAATCAGCAGTTTCCATAAAGGATATTCTTAATAAAAGACGAGACGCTACACCACTGTTTGTTATATAAATAGTAAACTTTAATACGAACTATGAATATTGATTTATTGGTTTTCAATAAATTAATTTGCTTGTAAATAATATAATGAACACTAATTTGTTGGTTTCGGATGCTCTCGAATATTACGACATAAATCACGAAAAATACGAACCTTTTTTCAGAAATGTAAAATCAATTAAATTCGAAGAAGCAACATCTGACATTGATTATTATAAAATTATTTTTATAGACAAAAATGATAATGTCATTGGTAAAAGCCGATACGAAAATATTGGAATTTATTCACAAAAGGGGAAAATATGGACATGGGCATGGTCTATATCTACTTTTGCAAAAAATACAATAAATATCATCAGAAAAGTTCTTAACTATGGCATTGACATTGATAATTCCAAAAGATTCTTAAAAAACGAACTTATTACATCTAGATTCAAAATTTCAGACAAAACTCAAATTGATATTCACATTGCAATCGCTTCGTATTTATCAAAACAACCAGCCATATTCATCATCAAAAAATTACCATTTTCTGTCGAAAAATATGAAATTGTAAGTGATGTTGATTTTTACACAGAAGCAGATGATGTTTATTATTTCTTATTTATCCTTGATTATAAAAACCTCAAAATCTAAAACCAAAATGGATTATACTCCATACCCTCTTGTTTAAATAATTTTACTTCATATTTTCTATTGTTTAATATGTCAACATACACAACATCCTTATCATAAAGCTCTTTTGTGTATTTCTCTAGTTCGTATTTTCTTTCTTGGTTACCGCTTTGAAAAGTAACGTAATATTCATATTGACTACTATTGGGCCATTTTTGTCTTCCAAACAATTGTAACACTCTGTTATCATCGTTTGTTGAAGCTTTATTATCTATCAAATATCCTTGTAACGAAAAATTATCTCGCCATCCTCTCGTGGGATAATTGAATGCTGGCGATGGCATTACAGAAGGTAACATATATCTTGGAAGTCTTCTTTTGGGGTCTTTCATTGGATCATCTAAAACTCTATAATCATACACTCTAACTGGATCAGCTAAAGGTTGTGACGGTTGTATTATTGTTGTTTCATCAATTACCTCACCACCAGATCTGTTTTCTTGCACTACCAATGATGCACTATTTACTGGTTTCTGAACTTGTGGGGTTTCTGATGTATTTTTTACTGATTGTAAAAATAATTTCGTTCTTAAAACGTTTATTTCGTTCTGTTGATTACTCTGCACGTTGTATGTAAAAATACATATGCCTATTATAACGATTATTAAGATTATAAATATTATTTGTGGACCAAATTGCATATATTTATTAACCCAGAAATTAATTCTTTCCACTATTATTTATATAATGGATTCAAACATTTTGCTCAGCATTCTATTAGGATTTTTTGTTGCATTGTTTTTATTTCTATGTACTCACAGATTTTACGAATATAAGGGACCAAATTCCGCACATATCAAAAACAAAATATATAAATTAGGTAATGAATGTTATAAATTGATTCCTACAGTACACATTTGTCCTATTAAATAAGTACGTTAAATTTCAAAAATAATTTTAATGATCATAAATATATATCAGCATATGAACTATATTATTATTGAACCAAACCAAATACATTATAGTGATATGGAAAAAACACATTCCAGATTCTCAAAAACATCATTAGAAGAAGATATTGAAGATTTCATACAAATATTTTCAGATAATAATGCTTATGACGGTATGCAGTCAATTGTTGAAAAATGTAAATTTTCTTCTGATGATCTTATTCACACAACTGTTATTCAGGAAACTTGCAAATACGTGTATTATATGATTCACACTGTGAATGATGATAATAATAGCAGTCATAATATCAACAGAATAGCAATGTATTTGGCAAGAAACAAATTTAAAATTTATGGTTCTGTTGGCATTATAAAAGAAGAAGTATTATCATCAGGCGACACTGCTATTTGTCAAATGAAATTATCTGAAATTTTGCAAATTTATCAAGATTGTTTAACTTTTACTGGAGTTAAAATTGATGAAAATGGTGATGTCAATGAAATAAAATATATATTAAATCCTATTGATTGGTTAAAACCAGAACAATGCTCAAATTACAAATTTTTTGAATTTGAAATATTTGACAAAATAATGATGGTTTTTATTGAAATGATTCCAAAAAATGATATATTTAACGTCAAAGCATCTACTATTTTAAGTAAAAAAGTTCATGGTACTGTATTTGTGGCTCTTCGTGCTAAAATCGATGATATAAAACAAATCGATCATATTTATGAAAATTTAGATAAAGAAACTATTAGCAAACTTATTAGTATATTACAAGTAGATCAAAATGATGTTAATGAATCAGCTAATGAAAAACAAAAAATGAAAATAATGAACTTTCATATTATCATTGATAAAAGATATAAAAAACTACTCGAAAAAAAAAACACAATCAATAGAATAAATATTTTTGAAAAATTTAAAGATCAAACACCTGCTCATATTTTAGCAGCACAATTTGTTAATAAAAAAAACTGTTAAATAAATATGTTAAATAAAATTATAATGAATAGTCAAAATATCGCAGATGTGACTCAATATAATTACTCAAAAAATTTTGGTACTAGCATAAGACAATTACAAGAAGAAGCAATGGATACAGAAAATAGGAGCAGAGACAGATCATCTGATCATTCAATATCCAATTTGAATCCAGGCATTTCTAAACTTGTTATGGACATAAATAAAAATTTAGATGATTATGCTCCTCCCACAACGAGATCAGAAACTGATGACGATTATGATGAAGATCATTATGATGAAAACGATAGTAAAATATTGTCTAAAATTCCAAATTGGATAAAAGAAATAATACTTTTTGTTATAATCTATTTTATTTTCTCAATGGGATTCGTCAAAAAGTCAATCGGATATTATATAAAATATATTAATCCTGATTCGGATGGTAATGTCCCTTTTATTGGCATATTAATATACGGATTTTTATTAATTGTCACTTTTATGATCACAAAATATTTTTTAGGACTTTATTAATAAATTGTAGGTCTTCTTCAATTAAATTATTCTTACCATTGTAAAAAAATGTAAAATACGTATAATACGTGCTGTTTTCGTTCATTAAATATAACTTAGATTGTTTTAATTTATATTCACAAACTTGTTGTTTTACTTCATTATTATATTTATTCAATATTGGAAATTTCTCCGGCTGTATGTTGTTTATATCTACTATATTTATAAACATATTTTCTTCTATTGTTTGATAAATGTATTTTTTTGATGTATATTGAATACAAGGTTCTAAAGGGTTCTCTGTATTTTCGAGACATTTTAATTCCATATCATTGTGCTGATATAAAGTTTGAACATACTTTTTACAATTTATTTTATTTTTATTCATAAAACTCAATAGTTTATTATATTTGTCAAAAGAAACATCGTATCTGCCAAAATTAGTATCATTTTTACTTTGTACCGGATACACTATAAATGTAAAACCATTATGTTCAGGCAATAATAATTTTGATATTAAATTTAATTTACTGTCATTCATTTTTATTTGTGTTATACTATACATACAGTCATTATATTTTTTTTCAATTTTTCGAATAAAAAAATTGAATTTATTTCAATATAAAATTATAATCCAGATTGGCTCATCAAATATTCATGAATACTCAAATAAATTTTCAAACTTTTGATGTATTTGGAAAAAAATATATGTTGCCATCAAATGATAATTTTAAATTATTAAATGGACTATCGTTATATAATAACGATGTGACTGAACTATTTGTTGATTGTGGATTAAAAATATTAAATAATATTTCGGCGGACATAAATAAAGTTAAATTAAATTTAATAACTCAGTCGATGATTCAAAGAGGTTACGAGTTCACAATGAATGCAATAATAAAGATATTTGAATTGTACTTAAGCAATTTAGCTGATGAAATTCAACGATTATTACTCGACAACAATCTAAATGCATCAGATTTTTTACAAATTTATGACACGTTCAATACTAGATCTTTCTTTTTGGCTAAAAGTCTACATACAATCGACAAATCTATTTTGCAAGATAATAGCAACAAAAAGTCAACAATATTATTGGTTAAAAGTTATATGTTTTATAGAATGATATTGACCAAAATATTTAATTACACTGATAAAGAAAAATATTTGTATGAAATATTACCAGATACATTGCAAAGTGATAAAAGGATCAATGAATTGTCCAAATTATTTAAAATAATTCAATTTTACGAAAGATTATCATATGTCGTTAAAAACGAACGAGAAAAATATTTTGATCTTTCTTTGAATAATAAATTCGTTCTCAAAGAAAGCGAAACTAATTGTGAATTTATTAATACAATATCAAATGTCATAAATGATAATATTAAAACTGTAATTAGGATGGATACATCTGACACAAAATTAATAAGTGAAAAAGTCAGTCACATCAGAGATATGATTAATATGGGTTGTTGTATCAATAATGATAAAACTATGTTCTTTAATTCTTATAAACACTTTTTAACTGAAAGATTGTTGAGTAAACAAACTAATACTACTGTCGAAAACGAACTATTAACATCATTTAATTACTTTGATTGTCCAGAAATATATGCAAAAATGAAATATCAAATATTAGATACAAATTTATCTCAACAACATAATGAAGGTTATAAAAATGTTAGATTCAAAATTACATCAGAGAAATACAAAAATATTGACACTTCAACATTGGATAAGAGTAAAGCAGAATTTATGGTGGCAAGATCATATGCTTGGGATTTAGCTAATGATGATATTATGAATATACCATCTGATTTATCCATTTATTTTGATATATTCAATGGATATTATAAAACTAAAAATCCTGATAGAGAACTAAATTGTCAATATGATAAAAGTACTGCTATGATTAATTTAGAACTTGGAGGAAAAAATTATAATGTTTGTGTGACTTTATCACAACTTGTTGTTTTAACTGTAATAAACGATTCTGGTGCTATTAGTGCCAGAAATATTGCAACACAATTATCAATACCTCTCAAAAAATTAGGTTCCATTTTAAATAGTTTAATGTCTGTTAAATTATTGAACAGAGAGAACGGAGCGGCCAATGATCCCGAATTATTATTCTCCATAAATCAAAACTGTTCTTTTGCTGATGAAAATGTTTCTCTAATCTAGAAAATAAAATTGACACTGTTTTAAAAGAATCATAATTACTTTTTTTATAAAAAATTGAATAATATACCATTTATCGATTTAAATTATATTCAAACAATAAGAGATGGCAACTATAAACATTGATGAATTTTCAGAATTAGATTATGGTGTAATTGAAAATAATTTAAGTATTCCAATGGCTAATATGAATGGACAAAATATACTGTTATCTGAAAATGAAATATTGAATCCCTTCTTTGTAGAACTGGATAAAAAAGATTTAGATTCCATGGAACCAAGAGATTTGCACAAAACATTCAAACATGTTTTCGTCATGTGCGCAAAAAATAATTTTATCAACAATAATTCTGCCAATTTCATTTTTGACAAAATTATTACAAAAAACGATTATTCTCAAATTGATAATTTTTTTGCACTACTGAAGTGTTCAAAAAATATGTTGTACAACAAAACACATTACGACCAAGCAAAATTTTTGACGTCTGAACAATTATCAATATTCAATAACCATAATTATAATCTCGAATCGATTGAAATAGTTATTCCCATATATGAAATGAAAGAACATGCCGTTTTATTGTATAATTCGTTATACGATTCGCAATTTAAATTGAATCAATTGGAAGACGTATTAGGACTCTTAAAACATTATTCAATCAGCAATAATTCAGTCGTTATAAAAAATTTGTCTAATATGATTTACGAAATGAAAGAATCAGAATTTTGGAAAAATAGCCAAAATTGCAATATGAATATGACTGACTTATTTTCAAAAAGAGGATTTCAATATAAAGATATTCGAAGCGCGAACACAACAAATATAATATCTGCTAATAATCTTTTATCTAAAGAAGATACTGTGAAAACAGTTATTAATAAATTAGAACAATCCAAACATTCATATGAATTAACTAGTAAAAATGAAAACTTCACTGACATTGCTGGTGCATTACAAAGCGCAATAAAAAGAACGTATTATGCAACAGATATCAATCAACTAGAATTTTCCAAAGACCAAATCACAGATTTATTTTCAATTTTGAATTCAGAAAGAGAATTATATGATGTTTTTAATTCTCTGTTAGTGTCTAAGGATTATTGTCATACTGTAATTAACAATGCATATGTTCTCGAAAAAATGACTCCAATAATAAACAAATATTTGCCAATATATAAATATCTTTTTGGTTATGCATGGTTATCGCTTTACACTGAAGAATGTATATTCAAAACAAAAACAACTAAAAATAATAGATATGTTTTTGACATAAAAACTGCATCAAAATTACCAGTTTTTCCATATTCTTCAGATGATTTACATCAAAATCCATATGTGTCTATTTTAGTTTCAGAAAAAGTATTGAACTCAAAAAATAATTGTTTAGCTCTTCCAATGATTGAAAATTATGATGGATATGGAATTACTAATATAACTGAGTTTAAAAAAAGATTTAATATTTTTACTTGTGGTGATCCTTCTAAAAATTTATTGGATGGTTTGGATTGGTCACGATTTGCTGTGTCTGGTAGCATTATAACAGCTTGTTTAATGAACAAATCACCATTATTCAATTTAGTGGCCCGTCCAAATGAATCTGATACAAATAATTGGTTATCATATTTTAACACATATTACAATGATTCTGATATAGATTTAATGTGCAATGAGGATTCTGTTTTCACTTTCATGGACCAAGTAAAAAATGTAGTCACGTGTGTCAAAAATAATTTTAAAGGAAATTTAGATATTGAACCAGTAAAATCGATGGCTATCATTGTAACAGGTCATTATATAACTTCAAGAATCGATCATATCAGAGAATATACTGGAATGAATTGGACTGTAGAAGATATCGTTAAAAATTTGAGTTCTGATGTTATGAAAGAATACTTTTACAGAATTTATTGTGATTCTAAACTTGAAAATAATAGAACGTTAAGAAAGAATTTCAAATCAGAAACAAACATTTTATATAATGAATTTTTCAAACTATCTTCAATTAACGAAATGAATATTTCTTTGGTGACATATGAGATTGACAAAAATATGAAGAAAAATAATGACGGAGAAATGTGTTATTATTTAAATGATTATAGAAATGATAAATTTCCAGAAAATGAAAATTTATTAGCATTAAAGATTTCTGAAAACATTAAATTCAAAATAAAAGGTGAAGGTATGTTACACAATATTGAAATCTTTAGAGTAAAAGGTAACGATTTCTTTGGAGTTGTTTCGAAATTCCATTTGGGAAATGTTAGAGCTTATTACACTGGTAATAATATATATATGTTACCTTCTTGTATCACTGCTCTAATGACCGGTATAAATATTGATTATAAATATTTTGCGGGAGCAAGAGATCCTATTGATATTTTAAATAAATACAGAATGCGCGGTTTTGGTGTTATTTTAAATAAAAAAGAAATGGAACATATGCAAACATATATAACTAATGTGCCAAAATGGAATGCAATATTTAAATTACCATCTAATAGAGCACAATTCGCAAGTTTATTGTTTGGGAATAAAGAAATTAATCATCCAATGTTTAAACCAATAAAACCAATAAATAATGCTGATAATCTTAGATATTCGTATATCAATAATATGAATGATCTAATAAAATATTACAAAACAAAATACAATTATGATCAAAATGATTCTGTATTAAACATTTTCAAACTAAAAACTATTAATAGCAATGGTAGTGTTAACCCATATAAATCCTGGGCGGCAAAAGCTTACTATGAAATGATTAATCAAAAAAATTGAAAAAATAAATTAAAAGATATCCAATTTATTGTTTGTTTATTTATATGATTCCTTTAGAATTATACTCCATCATTATTACTTTCTTAGATCTTTCCGATTTCAGAAATTTTATATTAATAAGTAAAAATGCAAAAAAATATTGTAAAAAATATGTTGTAATTAATGATCCGAAAATATTATATAATTCACATCCTCGTTTTATTAAATTTGTTCTACAATGTCAATTATCTTTTGACTTAAATATAAACGATTTGGCTGAATATACAAAAGATCCAATTATATTCAAATTATATTTGAATAGAATACATAGAAAAAAATTATTAGAAGTATCGGAAGTATCTTTTTGTAAACTTTTAGAAAAAAATTTGTTTGCTATATATTACAAATATTGTCTTAATTTTAATAATATAGAAACTCTGTATAAAACTTTTTGTAATTTACTGATTAAAACATTATTCTCACAAATTCCTCATTTTAACTGGAGTTTTACTAATAAACAATTCGAATATGATATCTCATTTAGTAAATTATACATAGATTGTGATATTATTACAGATTTTATGATATATGAAATTGATAATTTGAATAATCTGGAGAATGATAAATTAATAATAAATGAATTATATAGTTCTCATAATATATATTATAGAATAAATTATAATAAATTGTCACAACATTATGAAAATAAAAGTTATAATTATTATTTGTTAGATTACAACACTTATCATTTTTGGAATTTGATATTTGAAACTAATAAATCTACTGATTTATTTAAGAGATATAGGGATGAAATTTTAATGGATAATAGAAAATATAAAATGTACGATCAGAAAAAAGAATATAAATTGAGTGTACGAGATTATGAGCAATATCGTTACAAATGTTATGAGATTGAAAAAAGCAATAATTGGCACAAAACTTTTGAGAGAATGGATAATTGTCATTTGTACAAAAAAATGAAGAAATATGGAAAATATATTTCCTTTAAATCTAAAAGACATAAATACATTCAAAGGCAATTGAGAAAAGATTTTCAACAATGGCAAAAAGATTTTATTTATGAAGATTACTGATTAAACAAATTATTTTATAAAAGTATTATAACACACGAGACAAGTTACAAACAAACTTGTAGGTTCATCTGCGCCACGAATCTGGAGTTCTGTAACTTTTGCTTTACGTTCACCACATTTTCTGCATGTATATCTATCAGTAGTTGCCATATTATTTTCTTTATCTTCTCTGAATTTCTTTTTCTCCAACAAATCAATCCATCGCTCTGGATTTAGCTGTTGAGGTGATAAGAAAGCAATTGCATAAGCCTTGACGTCGTTATTAAGAATAGAATTAAGTAGAGATTTATTTTCAGGATCCGTCATATTGTAAATAATATCATAAACTTTATCATTATAGACAGCAGAAACAGTTTTATATTCCAAACCATGCGTAGTAACATGAAGCAATGAAAATTCAAAAATTCCCTTTTCAATTTCTTCAACCTTTTCCACATCAAGTATTATATTTAATAATTTCTCTAATGTTTCGTATCTTTTAATTGTACTCTCAGCTATTTTAATCAGTTTTATATTTATATCCTTACTATTTTCATTTCGAAATTTGTATGAATCAAATATTTGTTTGTTTACAAGCGAAATATTAAAGGTTTTGAAATCAGAATTTTGAATTAATGATAATTTATCCATATTTTTGTTTTGTATCAATATATCTTTATGCTTTTTATTTACACTCATTGGTTTTTAAGACAAAGGCAATGAATATTTTTATTTGAAATTAAAACTTCAATTTTTTATATTATAATCAATCATACTAAAAAATTGAATAAAATATACTTGTAAATATATTTTGTACATCGTATATATATATATATGTCTTTGTATAAAGAAAAGGATATTGATTTATTAAAAGATAATATTGATAAAATTCTTGATGAAGTTGAAGATAAAAAAATGATTTTTTTAGAACCATATGCAAGTGAAATAAAAGAGGTTAGTTCTACTATTTTACAATTCGTTAAAGATAGAAAAAGAAAAATATATGGCGGATTTGCAATAAATATGTTAATTAAGAAAAAAGATGCAAGAGAAGCTATATATAAAGACAAAGAAAATCCAGACATTGATTTTTATTCTCCCGAACCTATCAAGGATTTAATAGATTTGTGCAATATATTGTATGATAAAGGATTTAAATTCATTCGAGGTTATGAGGCACAACATAAAGAAACTTACAGTATAAGAGTAAATAATCATCTATATTGTGATATTTCATATGTTCCCAAAAACATTTATAATAAAATTCCTTTCGATATAATAAATGATATTTATGTTATAAGTCCACATTGGTATTCGATTGATTTTTTAAGAATGATGACTGATCCACTGACAAGTTATTGGAGAATTGACAAACATTTTCAGAGATTTTTTTTAATTCAAAAACATTATCCTTTCCCAAATATAGACAAACCAATCAATGTATCCTTTTCAAAAGAACATGAGAAACAAATAAGAGATTTGCTGAGTGTTACCCATAAATTCTTGGAAGGAAGAGACAGTACAATAACTGTAGGTTTTTATGCATATGATCACTTTTTAAAAGAAAGCACAATTTTAAAGCAAAATAATCCCAAAGCCAAAAAGTTTAAACTTTTAGAAGTTCCATATTATGAGATTATATCAACTAATTTTAGAGACGATAGTTTGTTACTAATATCCAAGATGAAAGAACTTATTGGTGATATTGAAGTAGTCGAACATTATCCATATTTCCAATTTTTAGGTCATTCTGTATATATATATTATCAAGGAATACTAATATGCATAATTTATCATTATAACAAAAAATGTTTACCATTCATCAAAGTTTCTTCTGATATATTCAATAGAAATGATGTTATTAAGGGAACTAGTTTTATAAATATTGGTACATTCTCACTTACTTTAATGTATGCTTTAATGACCTCAATGAAAGCTAAAACCGACAATGATAATAACACTAAAAGTTTGTATTATACATTCATTTCGCACTTGCTGGAAATGAGGAAATATTATTTTGAAAAAACGGGCAAAAATATGTTATCGGGTTCGATTTTTAAGGATTTTGTGTTGGAATGTAAAGGATATGCTGTGACACCAGAAAAAGAAAGAGCATTGTTGATTGAAAGTAGAAAGAAAAAAAAACAAAGACCTCAATTCGCATATGATCCATCAGACGGAAAAATTGATTCTGAAATAAATTATGTTTTCGCCAACAGTTCAGGAAACCCCATTAATAATCCTAAGAATTTGAAGCTTGTGGAACAAGAAATTGATGATGATATACAGGATGTCGAGGAGGTTAAAGATCAGTCAGATGCTGAAAATAACGAATAGTAAAAAATTTGACATTTATAATACTTAAATAAATAACATTATACAAAACGTATAATGATTAGAAACAAGATGGCCAATAAGTGTGATTCGGAATCAAGATCATTGAGCCCTGATGATAGCCCAGAAAATAATTATACAAATGAACAATTAGAGATGTATGTTTTAAATGAAACAAATAAACCCATTACAAAAAAATTCATTGAATCAGTATTAAAAAAATATGGGATTACTCATAAAGTTGGAAATTTAGAAAGATTCCAAACAGCCATGATACATACATCATATTTGGCAAGAGATTTTAAAAATGATAGATTAGTTAAATTAGTTCGAGAAAAAGATCTTATTCCTATTCCCGAAGCAGAAAAAAATAGAGCAATGCCTTTATGCAATGTTTCTTATGAACGTTTAGAATTTTTGGGTGATTCAGTTATACATTTGGTGTTGGCCGAATATTTACACGATAGATATCCTGATGAACAAGAGGGATTTATGACAAGATTAAGAACTAAAATAGAATCAGGTACTACTTTAGCTCATTTGTCAAAAGTGTTGGGATTACATGAGTATGTTGTAATTGCCAGAAATATAGAACAAATTGGTGGTAGAGAAAAAAATACACATATTCTGGAAGACTGTTTTGAAGCTTTTATTGGAAGTTGTTTTATTGATGCAAATTTTGAGTTGTGCAGAAAATTACTTATAAATTTAATAGAAGAAAATGTAGACTTTTCAACTCTTATTCATGTGGAAACTAATCATAAAGATACTTTACTTCAATGGTATCATAAATGGAAGTGGCCAGATCCAGAATATGGCTCCAGGGGCGCAGTAGAAAAGGACAATAAGAAGATATTCATTATGTATGTAAAAGGTTATATGCAGAACTCAAAAGGTGAAAGGGAATGGGTTGTAATGGGCGAAGGGTCTGGAACCTCCAAAAAAAAAGGAGAACAAGAAGCAGCCAGAAATGCTTTGATCAAATTAGGCATAATAAGAGAGAATATAGATAAGGAAGAATATATTGATGAAACAGATTTTAATTATGAATAAATATATATAAAATATAAGATTTAATATAAATTAACAAATATTAATTTATGTTGCGGTATTTTATTATTAATCAAAATTTTTATCTAGACATATGAATATATAATAATGGATAACTCAGGAAAAATTCTTGGTATGAACACTGATACTTTCTTTGCTCTAATATTCTTACTATTGTTTATCATTTTAGGTATAGTATCCTTCCAATTTTATGGTTACGTATCCGCAGGTGGACCAAATAGTGCTCTCAGTGCAGGAACAGGTGTAGGTATTTCTTTGTTCCCAAATAACAACAGAACACAACAACCAGTCATGATTGCTCAACCAGGTAATATGGCCAGATAAACACATATTTAAATTTAATAATTTTTTAGATAAATATTATTAATTACTTATTTAGATAAAAATATGGAGCAATATATTTATTTATATTCTCAGACAAAGATTTGTTCAAAATTCCACTATTAATAATTCCTATTTCTTGCATATTCATCAATAATTCAGTTGCTTCGTTTGTGTCAAGATGATTAATCAATGCATTTTTCTCCTGTAAATATTTCGCGCCTATTGTTTTGATATAATCAAGTAAGGGATCAATTATAAATTTTTTAACTTTAATACCCTTCTTATCAACCGTCCAATTAATCTTCGCATTTTTTGAATCATTTTGAATGCTGTTGTCCAAATCAGAATTTTTATTATTAATTAATTCTCTGACAAAATAATTTAATCTTTCAATGTCAGAACTCCACAATGATTGTAAATCAGGATTATCCTTTTTATACTGCTTTATTATAAAATCTCCTATATATTTCTCAAAATTTCCCTTTTTGTTGTAATGTATTAGATCATTAATTAATGTTTCAGTATCTTTAGAAATAATAGAATAATTAGATAATGGAGCAAGTTTGGGAGCTTCATTGTAGTTCAATAATAAATAACTCATTGTATTCATTGATTTCTTAATCATTCCTCCCGCTGATTCTATTAAATGCTTTTGAAATCTGTTCTCATTCTTTAAGGTATCAATGTGATTTTCATATTGTGATTTTATGTTCTCAATACTATTTTCATATATATGTTCTTTTTGCTTCATCAATTCTAATTCTGCCCTCAGTTTCTCTAATTCTGTTCTCAATTTAATATTTTCCTCTTTCTTTATAATATCAAGTTCCTTATTATGAAGATCCATTTCTTTGTTCCTAAATTCTATCTCTTTCTCTTTAATTATCTTGTATTTCTCAAATTCATTCTCTAATAAATTATGTTTATTTTCTCTCTCTTTGCAACGCCTCAAATGTCTCGATAAACTATCGTTTCTTGAGAACGTAGAACTGCAATAAGTGCATTTGTATTTTGAATCATCTGACTGATTCACTTTTTGAGGTATTACTTTATTAGATATAATTGGTGGTTTCTGGTGGGAATACGGTGGGGTGGCGGTGGGAATACCGTTCAAATTACATGGCTTATTACTATTTGTTATATGTTTTACGGATTTATTATGTTTATAATAGTTACCTTTGTTCTCTGTGGAATAATTGCAACATTTGCATATATATTTCATTATATTATTACCCTATATTATTTTTTTAAATATGGTATTCCTAAGTATTCCTAAAGGTATTCCTTGTAAGGTATTCCTTTTTGGTGGCTTATTCCGAGAAAAAGGAATACCTCGCCACTTAGGAGGCTTATTACTTTTCGTAAAATATGCATTTTTTAGGAGAAAATATTTATCCAAATATAACGAATCATCTAGCTTATTACTTTTTTATACCGAAAAGAAACAAGCTAGATGATTCATTATATACCATATGAAACACTCTAGCTCGTTTCTTTTCTTACAAAAAGTAATAAGCTAGATAGAATTTATATTATACATAATATTTGCTCATTCTATCTAGCTTATTACTTTTTGACAATTTAATATCTCACAATTTTCATATTTCAATAAAACTATTCCAATATATTTTTCCACACACAACATCTTGTGAGAGGAAATTTTATAAAATCTAATATTTATTTAAATTTATCATATATTTCAATATATTTTTATGTTTTTTTATAAGTCAGCTTATTACTGTATAATTTTAAATGGAATAAGCTAGAGTACTCAATATATATATTATAATTAAATTTATCCATAGTAAATCAGCCTATAAACGGAAACATAAAAAGTGCAATAGGAAGAGAATTCAATATAAGTAATCTTTAAAATGGAAAATAAAAAGTGCAACAGGAAGAGTACTCAATATTTTGTTTTAATTAAATATGTAACAAAAAGTGTAATAGGAAGAGTGTTAGATTAAAATTATTATTTATAATGCGAATAGTAATTAACCTATAATTCAAAGCATTAAAAGTGCTACAGGAAGAGTGTTTCATTTTTACTAAAACAATAAAAGTGCGACAGGAAGAGTGTTCCAATTAAATAGAAAAATAAAAAGTGCCACAGGAAGAGTGTTCCAATTTATCAAAACAATTAAAGTGCAACAGGAAGAGTGTTCCAATTAAATAGAAAAATAAAAAGTGCCACAGGAAGAGTGTTCCAATTTTATCAAAACAATAAAAGTGTAACAGGAAGAGTGTTCCAATTTAATGGAAATTCTAAAAGTGTAACAAGAAGAGTGTTCCAATTTTATCAAAACAATTAAAGTGCAACAGGAAGAGTGTTTCAATTTAACGGAAAAATAAAAAGTGTCACAGGAAGAGTGTTTCAATTTAACGGAAAAATAAAAAAGTGTAACAGGAAGAGTGTTTCAATTAAATGGAAATTCTAAAAGTGTAACAAGAAGAGTGTTCCAATTTAACGGAAATTCTAAAAGTGCTACAAGAAGAGTGTTCCAATTTAACGGAAATTCTAAAAGTGCTACAAGAAGAGTGTTCCAATTTAACGGAAATTCTAAAAGTGTAACAAGAAGAGTGTTCCAATTAAATGGAAATTCTAAAAGTGCTACAGGAAGAGTGTTCCAATTAAATAGAAAAATAAAAAGTGTAACAGGAAGAGTGTTCCATTTTTACTAAAACAATAAAAGTACAACAATAAGAGTGTTTCAATTTAACGGAAAACTAAAAAGTGTCATCAAGAAGAGTGTTCCAATTAAATGGAAATTCTAAAAGTGCTACAGGAAGAGTGTTCCAATTAAATAGAAAAATAAAAAGTGTAACAGGAAGAGTGTTCCATTTTTACTAAAACAATAAAAGTACAACAATAAGAGTGTTTCAATTTAACGGAAAACTAAAAAGTGTCATAGGAAGAGTGTTCCAATTTAACGGAAATTCTAAAAGTGCTACAGGAAGAGTGTTCCAATTAAATAGAAAAATAAAAAGTGTAACAAGAAGAGTGTTCCAATTTTATCAAAACAATAAAAGTACAACAATAAGAGTGTTCCATTTTTACTAAAACAATAAAAGTACAACAATAAGAGTGTTTCAATTTAACGGAAAACTAAAAAGTGTAACAGGAAGAGTGTTTCAATTTTATCAAAACAATAAAAGTGCTACAAGAAGAGTGTTCCAATTTAACGAAAACTAAAAAGTGTAACAGGAAGAGTGTTCCAATTAAATGGAAATTATAAAAGTGTAACAAGAAGAGTATTTCAATAAAAATTATAAAATTATATTTTAATTGACGATCTGTCCATTAATAAAAAAATAAAACAAATAGATCACTTAATTAAAATGGAAAACAAAAGCATTAATTTAGATATTGGTTATATTTATGTTTTATTGTGATAAAACGATTATAAGTAAGATATTTCTGGAGAGTATTGATAAAGATATAATATTTTTTATCTATTAATAATTTATAATGTCATATCGAGATCAAGGGAAATATGTGGATCTTAAGATAAATGGTAGGTTATTTCCGAGTTATATTCTAAAAAATTATAAATTTTACAAAGTTCCTGAATATTTGATGAATGAGAAGGATGATCCGTGCGGAAGAAAAATGAAGTTAGAATTAAGAAATTATCAGATTTTTGTTTCTAAATATTTGGATTATAAAAGTCCTCACAGAGATATATTATTATATCATGGTTTAGGATCAGGAAAGACTGCCAGTGCTATTAATATTTACAATATGTTATATAATTATACTCCGGCTTGGAATTGTTTTGTTCTACTAAAAGCCACATTATTGAATTCAACATGGAAGAAAGAATTAGATCGTTTCTTATCAAAGGATGAGTTTGAGTTTAGAATGAAGAACATTGTATTTATAAGCTATGATTCACCTACTGCAGACAAACAATTTTTGGAAGCAGTAAAAAATTCAGATAGTACAAAGAAATCATTGTATATTATAGACGAAGCTCATAATTTTATAAGAAATGTTTACTCTAATATAAATAGTAAACAAGGTAAGAGAGCTCAAACAATTTATGATTATATGTTACAAGACAAGAAGGAAAATGAAGGTGTAAGAATCGTATTGTTATCAGGAACGCCAGCCATAAATACTCCATATGAAATTGCGTTAATATATAATTTATTGAGACCAGGAACATTTCCAAAAAGCGAAGCAGTATTTAATCAAATATATGTAGCTCCAAATGGCAAGTCAATAAATCCAGCAACTAAAAATATGTTTCAAAGAAGAATATTAGGTTTAACATCATATTATTTGGGTGCAACTCCAGATTTGTTTGCGTCAAAGAAGATACAGTATGAAGATGTAAAAATGTCAGAATATCAGGAAGATATTTACAGTTATTTTGAGGAAATAGAAGAAGTGATGGCAAAAAGAAAGAAGAGCAAACAAGGAGGTTCTGAGACATACAAATCATATACCAGACAGTCAAGTAATTTTGTTTTCCCAGCTATCAGCCAAAATGTTACAGGAGAAACTCGTCCAAGACCTGGTAAATTTAGACTTACAGAAAAGGAAGCTGAAAAAATTACAGAAGGAAAAGGTAAGTTAAAGTTAGAGAAAGGATCAGATAAATATTTACACGTTCAGCAATATATAAAAACTTTGGAAACTTTTGTAAGCGAATTCGATGGATACTTGGCTGATGCAAAATCACAAGATGATAAAAGTGATCACAATATTGTAACTGATTTTAAGAATTTTGTTAGTAAATTTAATTCAAATTTTAATAATTTTGCGACAGATGGAATAAGAAAATCTAAATTATTTGAGGCAATGTATAAATGTTCAGCGAAAATGGTAAATATTATTTTTAATATTATGATGTCTCCAGGTCCAACACTTGTTTATTCAAATTATGTATTGATGGAAGGTCTTCAAATTTTCAAAATATATCTAAAATATATTGGATTTAGTAGATATGATTATAACAATCCAACCGATGGTACAGATCAATTTAGATATATGGAATATCATGGTGGCATTGATGCCGTGGAAAGAGGTAAAAGTTTAGACATTCATAATAATCCTGAAAATAAGCATGGAAAGATAGTAAAAATCATGATGATTTCACCTGCTGGTGCCGAAGGTATTTCTTTGAGTAATATAAGACAGGTACATATTATGGAACCATATTGGAATGAAGTACGTATAGTTCAAATGATAGGTCGTGCTGTTCGTCAATGTTCTCATAAGGATCTGCCAATGAACGAAAGACATGTAGATATATATAGATATAAATCTGTGAGAGGTAAAGGAACGAAAATAACAACTGATCAATATATTGAAGAATTAGCAAGAACTAAACAAACTCTGATAGATACATTTTTAAATACTCTCAAAGAAGCAGCCATCGATTGTGGATTAAATAAAAATGTCAATATGTTGGCAGAGGAATATAGATGTTTCCAATTTGATGAACCAAGTCTTTTTGATGATGAAATTGCAAAAGCCTATGCTGATGATGTTAATGATGATATGAAATTAGATAATGGTTTGAACAGTACTAAATCTCAAGTTGTGAGGATTAAAGTGAAGAAAATAAAGGCAGTTAAACAGTTAACTCCGGAAGATGAAAACGGAAAAGCAGAATATTCTGAACCAGAATATTATTGGTATTATCCGGACTCATTAGTTGTTTATGATTTAGAATTATATTTTGCTGTCGGAAAAGTTGGTGTTGATTCAGATGGTTTGCCAAAGAAATTAGATAAGGATACATATGTAATAGATAAATTGGTTCCTATACCATTAATTGATGAGAGAGATAGAGGAAAATAATATATACGTTAAAATATACGTTAAAATATACGTTAAAATATACGTTAAAATATCTTGATAATAAATGTTAAAATATAATATATGAGATCAATTTCAGACGATACAATAACAGATCTTAGTAATAAATTTGCTAAATTATGTAATCTTCCTGCCACTTATGACAATTTGTTGAAATGTAAAAATTACATAACAAGTATTATCGATGAAAATTATAAATACAATGAAGAGATAAACTTAGAAAATTTGTTAAATGAAATCACAAAAAAATATAAGGAAAAGTTGACATACATAAATGACAGAATAAACAGCAGTATTTTTTTTACAGAAAACAATGTCAATAATATATTGGAAAAATTAGTTGAGCGCATTGGATTGGAAACAAATGTGAATGACGATATGATACTAAAAACATTTGTCAAAATAAATATGAATATCATATATACAAAAAATCTTTTAAATATTGGTGAAATAACTGAATCAATTTTGGAAGATTTAAATAATAAAACAGTGGATCAATGTGAAGAAACATATAAACAACAATTAATCAAAAAAAATTAAAAAAAAACTTTTATCAGATATAAATAGTATCTATATATGTAAAATGGAATTTATAAACAAGGTCAGATAATAGTTCTAACTTTCAAATATCTTAAAACAATAATAATAAATTAAATTTTAATAACTTATTATTAAAATCGAAATAAATAATTTTTTAGATATTTACGGATATCGCAAATAAATTTAATAATATCAGTAAATTACAAATAAATTTAACTTTCATATTTAGTATTAGTGTTAATTTCATTTTCAACAACACCCACAATAACAGAAATATAACATTTTAATTTTTCCAGAACTTTTTTAAGACAAATACTATTTTCTTCTCCTCTTTTCGATTGTTTATAAAGAACACTAAAATCAATTTCTTTTTGTTTACTATCAATAAAATGTAACTGCTTACCTGATGGGGTTAAAATAGAGAACGTTAGTTTATCAAGATTACCAAGATTTGAATTATTATATATTCTGGAACCATTTGAAGTGACCCACATAACATAATCTGGGCCCATCGATTTGTCAGGATATAACACAAAAGAATTATCAGTCAAAAGGGTATTAGTTCCCAATATTCTGCCGGATGATAATTCATTTATCTTGAGTATGAGATATCCATAAGACGTTAAGTGAGTGCATCTGTCGGAATGTTCAAAATCATATTTATTATTTTGTTCAAATAACATGACTGTTTTGGGAAGCATAATAAAATCAATTTTAACATATTTAACATTTTTAAATTTTCTATCAATGACAGGTGCCGGACTACCTTCAAAATAAGAGTTATCTTCATCATCATATTTTTTATTACCATTACGAGAGTTTAACTGTTGTGGACCAATACCACCAAATATAACAGTAAATTTAAAGGGATTTGGATAAACCGATATTTTTCTATCATTACTGTCAATATTTATTTGATATTCAGTGACCCTTTCCAATAACATATTATCAGCCACATTATTATGAACAAGATTACCTTTATTCGAGAAATCAGTTTTATCAATCAACTGTTTACTTTTAGAGTAAGATTTGTCAAAATTATACAGACCATTATTCATAGAACTATTAGAACTTATTCCATTATAATTAAACATATAAAATACAATGATATAAAAACAAAGTGTATGCAAACTCTTATATGCAATACAATAAACTTTAAAGTCGTGTTTTATTCAGCAATAAAAAAATAACAGTAATTATATAGATAATGGATATAAGTAGTTTGTTCTTATCGAAAAATAATATAGAGATGTTATCCAAGAAATTTTCACAGAATTTGAAAATAGCTAACAATCCTAAATCTTTCATGGGATGTAAAAAAATTATAGAAAGTCAGATGAGAGATGTTTTTAAAAAATATGGTAATAAAAAACCAAAATCAGTGTCAATACCCGAGTTTGTTGATAAACTTTTACAAAAGAGTCTAGAGGAAAGTATTAATTTGTATGTTCAAAGAAAGAAGCAAAAATATTCTACACAGGATGTAGGAAAATATCAGATGGATAGAGATTCGGAAATTCATGGAGGTGAAAGAAAACCTGTAATGAAAAGACCACAATATACTCATGGTATGAAAGGTAGTGAATTTCCTGGTGTAATGGACAGTATGCAAGGAGGTGGGTCAAATTTTGCACCTTTATCAGCAGTTATTGGAAATGGTATGTACACTAGAGCAGATGGTACTATGGGAACACCTGAAGATTGGAATAGACCTGCAATTGAGGGAGCAAAATACACTGGAGGTAAGCAAAGTCAAGAAGAATTGCAAAGAAAAATAATGATGAGAGAACAAGAATATGACCGTAGACCATCTAACGGTGGAAATATGGGTGGCATGGATATGGGAATGGGAATGGATATGGGAATGAATAATATGGGAGGTTTTGGTGGAAACAATATGGGAGGATATGGCGGTAACAATATGGCTCCCACATATAATCCCAACCCATACGGTAGACAAAAACCACCTGAAATTAATTTTGCATTAGACGGTTCAAATACAACAGGTTCAGCACAAAAACAAAGGGAAGAAATGAGCAAATTTAATGATATGATGAATTCTATGTCTAATAATCCAAATATGGGTATGGGTATGGGCATGGATATGATGAACATGGACATGATGAACATGGGTATGGCTCCTGGTATGGGTATGGGTTCTAATATGGGTATGGGTTCTAATATGGGTATGGGATCCAATATGGGCATGGGTTCTAATATGGGTATGGGTTCTAATATGGGTATGGGAATGAATATGGGTATGGGTTCTAATATGGGCATGGGAATGAATATGGGATCTAATATGGGAATGGGTTCTAATATGGGAATGGATATGAATTTTATGCAGAATTCCAATATGGGTGATTTTAATTCCATGATGAAAAATAATGATTTAAATGACGGAAAATTAAACGATATGGATTTTAAAACAAGAATGAATCAAATGCAGCAGGACAGGAACCAAATGAATATGAATGTAGGATCTAAACCAAAAAATTTTAATCCGATGATATCGCCGAACATGAATCCGAGGCATCAGCAACAGGTACTAAATCAGGGTTTTATTAAAGGGAGGGGGGTGGGCATGCCAGACTTTAAAAATATGAAGTCTGATGAATTGTTAAAATATGTAGAAAAAAAAACTGAATCAGCACAGAATTATTCTATAGATTTGAAACAAATAAAAAACATGAGTTCAGAAAAACTAAAAGAAATAAAAAGTAAAATTATAAATCAGTTAAATATTCAGATGAACAGTGATGATTCAAAATCCATAGAAGAAAAAATCGAGAATAACTCCAACATTGACAAATCAACTATTTTGGATTTAATTGCACGATTAAAAGGGCAAACGTCGAATGATATATTGGAAAAAACAGAGATAAAAATAAAGCCAATAATTGAGAAAAAAACAAAGAACAAAAATATTAATATGAGTGAAGACATTAGTGATGCACTAATTAATTCAGATGATGAAGACAATAATACAAAAACAATTAATATAATATCAGATTCTAAAGAAAGTCAAATACCTGAATATTACAATGATTATATGATAACATTCGACGAAATAAAGAGCAATAAAATATTTTCGTTTGAAATGCAAAATCTTAAATTTTCAGGTTCAAACACCATAATAACGGAAAATAACAATAAATTCACAATAATTACAAAAGAATATGAACAAAAAATTGAATTTGAGGAAGGAGAGTATACTATAGATGAAATGTTAGAATTAATACAATCAAGTTTTGATGAAAACAGTTTAAATTTGTCAATTATTTTGAACAAAAAAAATAAAGTTATTATTGAGAATAACACTGGTGATAATTTTGAAATAAAAAACAAAAAAAAATCAGTGTTGAGATTATTAGGATTTACAGACGAGTATTATGAAGGAAGTCATCGATACGAATCAAATATGGTTCATGCTCTTAATAATACTATATATATGTATATATATTACGGAATATCCACAAATGAGGGCAGCAATCAAAAAAATGTTTTTGGAGATGAACCATTTGCCGAAATAAATTTCAATAAAATAAAAAACGTGTACAAAAAAAATTTAATCAATCCAATAAATGTTCCATTAGATTGTTTATTCATTAAATTTAAAAACCAAAAGACTGAAGAGAATGATGCAGAAGTGTTATATAATTTTGTGGAAATATCTCACAAATTTAATATGTTGATAAAAATAAAAGAATCAAATCACAAGTCACCACAAAGATCAAGTGTTATATAGTTTTTTTGTAGAATATATTATTGTGATAATGTGTATCACTGTCTGTATTAGACAAATTTTTGTATTTTTGGAGAAGATAACCAATATTTTTTCCTAAATTTTTAGATTTTTTATGATCATTGTTATCGTCAACCAAAATTTTTCTTATTTGATCTTGGCGATATTTTAAACTTTTATAATTTTCTTTCAATTTGGAATCATTTTTGATTTCGCTAAGATATTTTTTATAAAGGTTCATAACTTTTTGTTTTTTCCTATTACTTTTACAATAATATAATTTTATTTTAGTTTCTTGTTTCAAAAGTTCAACTCTATCTCTGAGCTTATTGATTTGATCATGTATTCTGCAATATTCATCTAATAAATCAGCTTTATTGGACATATATATTATATACAACACATTATTAATAAAAATAGACATTTCTTAATTTGTTAATATCTTCGTCAGATGTTTTATCATTACATATTTTTTCAAAAGAATCACCATCCAATAATCGCAGAATAAAATTGATGGAATACACTCCACATTCAGAGTTTCCATATTGATGTCTTATTTTGTTATGATCACAAACCACATCTTTTTTTCCCAATGATAATTCACAAAATTTATGTACTCTTCTCATAAACGATCTTATTTCATTTGCTGGACGTATGCCATAAGAATCGTAAAAATATATGAGTCCTTTTTCTAGATCAGCATACATTGAAACCCAATGTGAACCGCCTTGATTGTGTTTATCTAAATTGAATACAATACCCAATTTAACTTTTCCTTTACTGATAAGTTTATTGAGATTCAAATCTTTTATCCCTAAAACAGGTAATTCGTCAAAATCAATGGGAACAGCTCCAAGAAAAACAAAATCTCTATGTTTTTTTTCATATTGTCTCATGACCTCTTCAATGTTAATAGTATTCAACCATTCAAATTTACCTTCTGGACCTTCAGGTCTAAAAGTGAATTTTAAAAGTTCTTCTTTTGTGTTATTATTCATACTATCAATAAAATCTTGTTCAGTCCAACATTTTTGACTAGAACATGTAGATTTTAATTTATTTTTTATTTGTGCTAAAAGATACTTCTTATATTTAGATGGGTTCAATGACTCGAAATTTTTATACAGTTTAATGGGAGAATTGGGATTATGTTTATTATAGGCATTTACCATTTCAATTAAAATATTTAATTGAATACAAGAATGATCTGTTAATTTGATGGATGGTGCACATTTTCCATCCCCTTCATTATTTATTTTAATTTCGGATGATCTGACACTGTCAATATCGTTTTCCATATAAAAAAATAGTAGAAAATATATATTTTTAATCAAATTTAATATCTTCAAGAACTTTATATTTTTTCAAATCGTCAAAAAAGAAGTAATTATATTGTCCATTTAAAACATCATATACACCCACCAATTCCATTTGAGAATCTCTGATTAAGCCGATTTTATCTCTATAATAACAATTATCTTTATGATAAAACTTTTCTAATACATGTTCTTTAGTTTGTTCTTCTTTTTTATCATTGAATAAGTAATTGATAATTTTCTTTTTGTCTTTTTTCAATTGTGGATACATAAGTATAAACTTGTCAACTAAATCAGTTTTTTTGGTTTTTTTTTCCATACTGTATAATATTTTAATATAATATATAATATTTAAATTAAACTTTTTCAATTTTTTTAAAATAAATAGGTGTCATAATTGTTACCATCATTCGGTTCCTCATAGTCAGAATTATTATTTTTTTTCTCTGTCTTAACTTTACTGAGATTTTTATTAGTTTCGTTAATAATATTTAATAAAGATTTTTCATATTCTATCATTTTTTTCTTATCATTAACAGGCATATTACATACAATTTCAATTTTAGCCATAATTGAATCATTTGTCTTCTTGTTCAAACTATTGATATAATTTTCAATAATACTGTATTTATCTGGATTTTTTCTTAAAAATTCAACATAACTCCAAATTTTGCGCATTGTTGGCAAATTATTTTTAAACCATTCTTTATCTCTTTGAATAGTTGAACAATGGGCGTCATCCAATCTCCAATATATTACTCTATCAAAGAAATAGTCCTTATATTCGTTCTTGTATTTTAATTCTTCTAATTTATTCATGACCCATTGATCCAGTTCGTGAGGAGTCATTTCAACATTATCTGGATAAATGAATGAAGAATTATTATAAACAGTTTCCCAATAATCATTTACTGATTCGGGTGCTTTAGCTTTCTTTAATAACTGAATTAAGCATCCTTTTTCAAATCCAGTTTCTTTAGATCTGAAAGGCTCATCAGGATCAGTGTCATTGAGAAAATCTCTTCTGGAAAAATATTCGTGAATATTACATTGCCAGAAATCGCATTCGTCCAAATCACAACATTCCAATTGTAATTGAACTTGATCCCAATAATATATTGGACAAATATTATCTTTAATTTCACCTTCAGTTTTTATTTTTCTTCTTTGTGGACATTTTATTTCAAGCATTCTTCCAACTAAGTTGGTTCTATTTCTTCCATTCTTTTTATATTCGCTGACAATACCATCAGGACTTGCTCCTAAAAAATAATATTTTTCGTGACCAATCAAACCAAATTCTTTTACGATAACGTTCATTCTATATTCATATATCATTGTAGCAATATTTTCGTACTTTTTACCGTGATAAGTATTCATATTTCCAGGAAAAGGAGATTTTGAAACCTTTTTAACAATAAATTTATATGTTGGTTCATACTTGTTTTCTCCCAGAACAGTACCAACATCACTGGCAGTTATTTTGGTATCTCTAGCTTTAAACCAAGCTTCAGTTCCTTGGACATCAATTGGAATATCCAGGAGTCGTTTTAAAGTTTTTATTCTTTTTCTAATAGTATAATTTAGAGGATCATCAGTCTGTTTATCATGAATCCATTGAGCACCAAATGGGCCAAAAGTTGGTTCCTGTTTCCTGATTTTTGGATACGTCGGTTCTGTCGGATGATTATAAGAACGCGCGTTTGAACTACCGTTAACAATTCTTTCGAATTCTTTTTCCAGTTCTTCAGTGTCAAGAGATCTGTTATCTGAATTTTCATTATCTAAAATATTTTCCAATTCAACTGTATTTTTTTCTATATTGATTGTTTTAGGTTCAATAACTTTTGCCTCAATAACATCTTTTTCTATATTGGTTTTTCCAACAATTTTAGGTTCAACTGTTTTTGGTTCCACTATTTTTGGTTCAATTAATTTTGGCTCAATTAATTTTGGTTCAATTAATTTTGGCTCAACTATTTTTGGTTCAATTAATTTTGGTTCAATTAATTTTGGTTCAACGACTTTTGGTTCAGCTATTTTTAGATCAACAGATTCTACAGGTTTTGATGATACGGTCACTAGAGAATTAGTTTGTGAAACAATTTTCTGTTTCAAATCGGCATTACTTTTAATATCAGCTTTCTCTTCAATTTTTTTGACAATTCTTCTTTTATTAACATCCAGAACAATTTTATCATTTTCTGTGTGAAGATATTTTTGTATGTATTCAGACAAAGAATTTTTTTCGATGTTAAGTTTTGTTCTATCAATAATATTATCTAACAAAGATCCTAAATCATTTATATTTGTGGCATGAGTGTTAAAGTTGTTTCTAATTGTCTCAAGAACAATTTTTTTGTGTCTGGCATTTAGCATTATTGTATATATATATATGAAAGTCTTTAAATGTGAGAATATAATGTTCAAATTTTTTAAAAATAATTGAAATATTAAATATCTGATACGTATATTCTGAGACCAAAAACAAACATTAATAATGTCCAAAAAGACGAATACAAAAATTAAATCATTGGAAATGTCGAATTCATTGAGAAACTTTGTTCCTCCCGAAATAGTAAAAACATCATTAGCTATTGCGGTTGCAGGTTCAATTGATGCAGGTAAAAGTAGTTTAATAGGTGTACTTTCGTCTGGAAAATTAGATAATGGTAATGGTTCAGCCAGAAATTTAGTAGCAAGACATCCACACGAAGTGGAAACCGGAAGAACATCTGATATTTCAACAAGAATGTTATATTGTAAGAACAGAAACAAAGCAATTACACTAATTGATCTATGTGGACACGAAAAGTATCTCAAAACTACAACATGTGGTATAACAGGTCAGTTTCCAGATTATGCGATAGTTATTATTGCGGCAAACAGAGGAATATTAAGAATGACAAAAGAACATTTGGGTATACTGTTTTATATGAGGATACCGGTAATATTGGTAGTTACAAGAGCAGATATAGCTCCAGTAGAGATATATAATACAACAATTAAAGGAATCAAGAGCACATGTAAGATGTACAATAAAACTCCTGAATTCATCAATAATTTAGAAGAGAATAGTATTGATCAAGAAAAATTAACAAAAGATTTGCTTAGAGTCAAACAAATTGGAAATATTATGCAAAATACATGTGATCATGTACCAGTAATAACAGTTTCAAATAAGACAGGATATTATATTGAAACATTAAAGGAAATGTTATTTTCTTTGGAACCACGAAAATTATGGGATTCTTCAAATATCGATGGAACAGTATTTTACATTGATACAGTTTTTAATCCTCCGGGAGTTGGACTGGTTGTATCAGGCATTGTAAAAGGAAAAAAACTATCAGTTGGTGATACCGTCCATATAGGTCCCTTTGGTCAAAACTTTTCACAATTGAAAATAAGATCAATTCATAACAATTTTAGACAAAATATTAATGAATTAAACGACCACGAAAGAGGATGTATGGCAATTGCATCATCTGATAAGATAACCAAGGAAATGATTAATAGGGGTATGATAATTGTGTCATCACCCAAACTACTTAATAATGTATGCTATAGATTTAAAGCAGAAGTTGAAGTATTGCACCATTCGGCGACAATTGGAATTGGTTATTGTCCAGTGATTCATTTGGGTCCAGTAAGACAAAGTGCGAGAATAATCAGTGTGGACCAAATAATTTATAAAAAAGCAATAAATGAAAAATCAGAAAATAATGAAAATTCATCAAATGACAAATTAACAATCAGAACAGGTGATAAAGCAATGGTAACCTTTAAATTCAAATTTAAATCTGAATTTATAGAAAAAGGAGTAGTGTTCTTTTTTAGAGAAGGTACAACGAGAGGTGTGGGAAAGATAGTAGATATTATACCAATAGCTGAGGATGCAGATCCAAAACCAGATTTAGTAAAACTGAAAAGAACAAAGAAGATAAAAAGAGTAAAAAGATCTTTAGTGAAAATTTAAATTTATTTATTTAACAATATTAATTAATTGTTTATATGTCATCAATCTAGTCGTGCAACAATATCTGTCCAATCCAAATGAACGTATTAATTTAGATTTTAATTCTTTAGCTTGTTCAGTTGATAAATTACCCAATTCTTCGTCTTTACAAATTCTGCCTAAAACAGTTTCGTATTGAATTTGTTTATCAGCTAAATTTTTTTTACAAGAAGGACATTTGAAATAAAGCATTTTGTATAATATATATAACTCATATTTTATATATTTTTATAATTTCAATTTTTAACTGAAATATATTATATGAATTTAAATAGAGGAGACTTCACCGAATATGATTTTAATAAGAAATTTGAGCAAGAGAAAGAATTAGTCAAACAATTAAATAATCAAAAAGAGAAAGATAGACTGGACAAACTAAATAATGCAAATAATATTCAGCCGAAATCACTATATGAACTTTCGGTAATCGATATATTAATTGGAATAAAAGACAGTTGGTTCGAAATGATAGATGAATTATTACAGGGCAAATTCGATGTAATAACTTTTACTAAAAACAATAGACTTTTTTATATTGGAATCACAATAATAGTCATAGTTTTAATGTTATATATGTATGGCTTATTCACTGAATCACAATCTAATTCGAATGAAAAAATCGTGAAAATATATCATATCAAACAGAATTAATTGTAAAAAGCGTAACCACTATAATCATTATTATTATTGAGTAAGGGAGACTGTACTTGTAATATATCACCTGGATTTGGCAAATCGACTAATTCCAAATTTGTGGTTGGATATAACTTGTATTCATTTTGTTTTTTCGTTTTGAGAAAATATTGATATTTTTTCTCGCTTACCTTTTTTTCTTCAGTGCCAATAAATTTACAATGTTCGTTTATTAAACATCTTCTTATGTGATATTTGTTACTATTTGGGTCTTTATATAAACAAACTTGATAAAATTTATATGTTGCGGGTTCAGGGTTATATGCTAAATCACATTTTGTGTTATTGTTTTTGAAAACATATCTAGTGTTCATTATAATATAATGTTATAATATAAAAAATAACTTTAGAATATATCGAATGTGAAAGGATCATTTGTATAGAAATTTTCTGCCTTGGGTCCTTTGTCAAGAATAATTGTTTCTCTGTCATAACCATTGTTGAATATATCGAGTTTATTTAAATAAAACACTTCGTTCATTAATTCATTGATAAGATTGTTTAATACATCAATTGACTCGTTTAATTTATTTATATAAACGTTATTACTGGGAAGATTAAAAATTATTGTGTGTAAACTGTTAACGGCCTCTTTACGTTGTTGATCTATTAAATTATAATTAAGTCCGGAAATTGTTGGATCAATTTTGGCTTCTTCATATAACTCCAAAATATTATCAATAGCGTCAACCATATCTTCGTATGATGGAGGATTATAAGGATACATATCTTGAATACTGAAAACGAAATTAGTAAATTTGGGATAATTTTGTATTTTGGCTGGAGTGGGTCTAATTAATTCAGTTTTATTTTTATAAATATTTTTTAATTTGTTATTGTCATAAACATTTTTGGAATTAAGATATAATACAATAATAACTGATATAAATATGGCAAGAATAATGTTCAATCCAATTGTAAAATTCTGGAAAATAGCAAAAACGATCAGAAATATGACACAATAGAAAAACAGCCTAGAACCATCAGTATTTTGCAACTGAATGAATAAATCTTCTTCATTATTCATATATAATAAAAATTGATTTTATATATATATAAATAAATAACAATATGGATAAGTAATATCATGGAACAATCGGTATGTAACGAAATTGAATCATTGGTTAAATCAAATATTATGTTTAGATTTGGTTTGGAATTATCAGGAACAGAGGATCCTGACAGAAAGAAGAATATACAAACTATTTTACAAAAATTCGGAACTAGACAACACAATGAATCAGTCAAAGAAAAAAGAGAAAAAATGTTTAATGATATAGATAAGGCTGTTTTTAAACAAAAATGGTCAAAATTATCAGATCATCATAAAGAAATTAAAATAAAAGAATATATAGACCAAAAATATGAAAAACATAAAAATAAAAATCAATTAACTGAATTATTATTATCCAGTCTTAAAGAAGGAAAGTTTAAAACAGACAAATTTATTAAATATGATCCAAGAAGATCGAACATAACAGAAATTTGTCACTTAGTGGAATCAGAAGAGAATTTTTATTTTGAAGAAAAGAAAATAAAAAAGAAATCTGTTACTGAAAAGATAGTCCCTGGGAAAAAACTAGCAAAACAAAGTATATAAAGATAATCCGAGATAAATATATAAAAATGGACTACAACACACTCGAAAGAGAAATGTATTCTTACGCAAATAGATATAAATTAGAAAATAGTAACAATGATAACAACAATAATGTGAAAGATAAACAAAGATTGGCCAGTGAAATACACGATAACATTCATAAGATGAATTACAGCGAAAAACTTAATTGTTATAAAAAGATAATAACAGAATCAAAAATTAATAGAGAATTATTGAGTTATGAATTAGAAAATTATGTCCCAGAAAAGAAAATAAATAATTTTACAGAATTAGTGAAAACTATTCAAAAATACTTGAAAAGATATCATAAGATGGCAGGAGGTTATTTGATAGAGGACAATGAATGGAATTTGCATGTAGAAGGAACAAAAAAATATAAATTGAAAAAGAATGAAGCCATATTTGATAATTCTCTAAAAGACAATAATGTCAATTGTGAAGAAACACATAATTTTATGAAAAACCTTGTAAATATGTTTTCAACAATGACAGATAATTTTAAAGTTAGATTTAAGTATTTACCAGATAACCAGGAAAGAATATACTGGATTATAATAAAAATTTCTGGTAAAAATTGATTTTTTATTTATTTGAGTAATATATTTAGTAATTAAGTATATTAATATAAATTTAAATGAGATTTTATAAACAAAATTTTCCCAAGGTTGATGATATTGTTTTTGTAAAGTTTAACAGACTTACAAATCAATACACAGTAATTGTAAATTTAGTAGAATACGATAATATGGAAGCAATGATATTAGCGACTGAGGTAAATAATAAAAAAGTAAACGTTGAGAAAATATTTCATAACAAGATATTACCATGTCAAGTGTTGAGTGTTGATGAAAAGAGAATGTATGTGGATTTATCATTTAAAAAAGTAACGAAAGAGGATAGTTTAAAACATCAGGATAATTATCCTTATTTGGAACGAATAATGGAATTAGGCAATGAAATAAATCAATTATATGAAATATACAAAGAAAGAAACAATTTAAATGATATAAACATATATGAACAAACTATATGGGAAATATTCGATAAAGCGGGCACCGAAAGTAATTTGGTTGAATTATATGATTCTTTAGTAAAGAACCCTATAAACATATTCCAGTATAGTTGGGACATTCCAAAGGATTTTATAGGTAAGTGTGTGGAAAATTATTTGAAAAGAACAAAAATCACGAATATGATAGTAACCAAAGATTTTGAACTGACAGTATTAGAACCGGATGCAATAAACATATTAAAATCTATAATAATAGATAATATACCAAGTGAATTGATAGACAATATGACAATAGAATGTGTGTCGTCACCAAAATACAGATTAACTGTTACAGCGAAGGATGATGAACAAATTAAAAAATTATTTGATGATTATAATAAAATAATAATGTCAAGAATAAAAAATATAATGACAATTTTCAAATTTGATGAAAATTATACTATTTCGAAAGAAAAAACATATCAATTACAACCATTTAAATCTTTTATAAAGTACTTTTAGAATTTGTTTTTGATTTTACTTTAATTAATTTGCCTTTAGAGGTTTGTACAGTGCCTTCGATATTGATTTCATCATGATGAACTTTTTCATGACATTCAACACATAAAACAATCAAATTTGCTTTATCATTTTTTCTAATATGTTTTTTATTTTTAACTAAACCATCTTCACAATCTTTTTGGAAATTAATATGATGTGTTTGTAAGTTACTAGTAAATCCCTTAACATCTTTATTATGGCATATTTGACATTCATGTATTAACACTTCAGAATTATATTTTGATTTTTTGCCAGATATCATTGAACCATAATCTTTTAATAGTTCATTTTTTATATCAAGAGCCATATCAACAAATTCTTTGTCTTGAATAATGTATTTTGCTACTGTTATACCATAAATAGATTCTCCTGGACCTTCTTTTAATTGTCTATCATAAATCAGGCTATCAGTTTTAGGATCATATGATACAGACAAATGATATGGTTTCACTGTTTTGATATCTTTAATACGAGACATTTGAGCTATTTCATGTAGGTGAGTAGCGAAAATGAAACTAGCATTTAATTTAGCTAAACTGATAATTGTACTAGCGACAATAGCATTGCCAGAAATATGTTCAGTGCCTCTACACACTTCGTCACCAATAACAAGAGTGTTAGGTCCAGCTCTTTTTAATATGGCTTTTAATTCCAACATTTCAAGAGTGAAAGAGGATAATCCTTTAAATAAATTATCGTTACCTGTTATTCTTGTATAAATAGATTTGTATGGAGAAAATACACATTGTTCTGCAGGTACAAACATTCCTGCTTGTGCCATAATCGCACATAATCCTAACGCCTTCATACTTGAAGTTTTACCAGAACTATTTAATCCAAAAAGTAACATACCTTTTAATTCTTTACCAATTTCAATATCATGAGGAACATATTCATAATCAATTATTCTTTCAATGATAGGATGTCTTAATTTTTTACATTTTATAAAACTGAAATCTTTGTTGTATTCAATGATGGGCTTTGAATATCCATACATAGATGCACATTTAGCATTTGACTTAAAGTAGTCAATAGTAGAAACAAATTTATTAAATTCTTTAAACATCACATTATAATTAACATACATATCACCAAGTTTCTGTAAATAATATTTCATATTAAGAGATCTTATATTGTTTTCCAATTCGAGAATTTGTTCAGATTTAGCTTCAAGATCTGGTAAAATTATTTTTGTATTATTGTTATTTTCTTTAAAAACTAATTTTGATACATCTAATTTAGTTCCACTGACATCAATCGTTTTTACTTTTGATAAATTATTTTTAAGAATATTGCATCGTAGTTTTGTGATATTCAAATAATAACCATCTCGTTCGTTCTTCTTAATCGAAATCAGATTATCTTTATCTATTGCCTTTTTCTTAGTTTTAGTTTTATCCTCAGCATATTCACATAATGTGTCTCTCAAATCATCAATAAAATTATTAGCCTTTATAATTTGTTCTTCAATATTATCAATATCTTTGTAAATATTTTTTTGGAAGATATTTGTTGTTATTTCTGTCAAGTTATGTTTTTTTAGCTCATCAATTTTAAACGTATTATCAAATTCATTTTTGAAATTATCGAGTTGTTTAATAAAATTTTCTTTTGGTAAATAATTTTTGCAGAATTTAGTTTTATTAATTTGTGCGATTAATTTGACAATTTGTTCATAACTTTGTATGATCATCACTAATTCATAAGGATGCAAATATCCGAGAGGAATTTTATGTTCTAATCTTTCGATATCAACAATTTCTTTCAATATACTTTCAATTTCAAGATATAATTTGCCGGTTTTTAATTCATCAGTACAATTGTATATATTATTCAATTCATTATGAAAAATCATAGGAGATGTTAATCTGTCTCTGAGATATCTTCTACCCATATGAGTGGAAGTTTGATTTACCACACTGAATAGACTATCAAATTTACAATTGATCTGTCCCATCGAATTTTCCACAATATTCAACTGATATATCGCATTATTTCCCAATATTACGTTTCTAGTATCATGATAATAATCAGGTTTATTCAAGTTATCAATTATTTTATTATTGTGATCATACAGAAAATCAAGTAAAATAATCAAACTAGTAGTAGCATATAAAAATTTATCCATTTCTAAAAATTCAATTGGATTAAGCTGACCACATTCTGGATAAACTTTTTTAAGAAATTCAGTTTGAAAATTAATTGTTGTATATTTTTTATTTGTTTCTTTACGATGATGTATATTTTTCCTATTGTGTAATTCGAGATATGCAAAAAGATCATCTTTCTTAATTCCTTTTTCTTGTTCTTTAAAATGAATAACAATTTCTGTTGGATTTATTCCTCCTAAGAATCTTAAGCATTCGTCAAGAGAATATTTATCATCTGATTCTGCTGAATAAGCCTCATGTACATAACATTTACCAGTCGTAACATCGACAGCAGACATTCCTATACATAATAAATATTTGCCGCTTTTTTGAATGTTTTCTTCAATATAAAGAGAGCAAATAAAATTATAATCGGGTTTTTGTGGACCATTGATAAATGTTCCAGGTGAATAGATATTTGTTATTTGTCTTTTAGGATTTGGTGGGGGAGTAATTTGGTCAACAATGATTAGAGTATATCCGTTTTCAATTAAAATATTAATAAATTTTGACGCAGATACCAAAGGAAAACCCAACATATAAGGATTTTTTCTATCAATGGTTGCAATTGATTTATCTTTTCTAGTACAAATAATGTTTAGTAATTGAGATATTTCTTGAAGATTTGGCCCCTCACCATTATCTCCAACTTGACCTCTAGTGGAAAAAGTTTCGTAAAAAGATCCATTTTGATATAATACTAAAGTATTTTTACCATATTTTTTACTATATTGATTATGATAGTTTATATATTCATCATACATATTCATGATGATAAAATTATAATATTATATATTTTTTGTTCTTTATGCGTTTTTTGTATATTTTTATTAAATATAACAATATATATGGGTAATATATATTTATTCGTTTTTGACTTTTTAATCACTTTACCAATAACTTTGATAAGATTAATGTTAATATATTTTTTTGGCTCCAAGTATGCAATTGAATCATTTGGATTTTTAGATGTGATGATGCATGCTGATAAAAAATATTTTAATCAAGAAGATGCAGATCCTACAATTGACACAATAAATGACGATATTCGTGTTAAAATTAATTTGGATTCACGATATAATAAAGATATATTGGTGATAAACAATAATAAAAGTTGTCTTGAATGCAAGAAATTAAAAAAACTATTATTAGAAAGAGATAAGGTAGATGTTGAAATACCAAAAGATTCATCATATCCGTTAGAAAATGATGCACCAGTAAAAGAGATGTTAGAAAAAGACATACATACAGAAACTAATGATGATTTTATTGAAAAAAAAAATAAATTGTTACAACTTTTAGATTTTAGGAATCTGAGCGTCTAGTTTTGCCTTCAATAGCATCTTTAAGCTTATGTTTTAAAAATTTCTTAATAATTTCTTTTATAAAATAAGTTGCTTTTTCTTGCAAATCATACCAATTAGTAGTTGTCTCTTTAACATATTTTCTTAATATGTTATTGACATCATCTTTGCTCAATATATTATCTTCAATGAATTTGACTTTTTTTTCAACATCATCTTGTTTATCACTATTTGCCTTCTGATTATATTCATTCATATTGCTTATCAATTTGACTTCGCCATTTACAATTTTTAAAAAATTTAAAATTTCAAGCATATCTTTTTCCTTTTTCAACCATTTATCTAAAGTTTTATAATAAAAATATTTTGTTACTTTGTTTTGGAAATCCTTGTCTCTGTTAAGATCTAAACTTGGATGTAACGGAAAATTGACTAGAGGATTAATAGTGGTAATGATTGGAGTTATAAGAGGTAAAGATGGTAATTTAGTGGGAATTATTGGAAGTGGTGATTCTGAAGTTACGATAGTTGTTGGCGTATAATAAAGTATTGACATTATAATGCTATATAAATATGTTGAGGAAAATTATTTAAAAGTCAGAATTTGATTTATAATTTAAACTGTGATTAATTTTATTTTCAATGTATATTATGAAATCACTTTTTATATTTTCAATAAAGTTTTCTATATCATTCCACTTTTCTTTTCGGTGATTGAAATATTTATTCAAAAATTTGTACATTTCATCAAAATTTATAAATTTGGATATTAGATAGTTTATTCTTTCTATTTTATAATCATTGTATGTTGACATATTATCTTTTGGATTAATGAATTTTATAATACTCTCATTTGAATACACATAAATGTGAAGTGCATTATATATCGACATAATCCATTTTTTTTTCGCTAATTCAATAAAAAAGTCTACCAGTCTCTGATCAATAATTTCCATGCTATCTCCATAAACTTTTAATATACAATTCACAACACGCGATCGTGTCACAACTGAAGTATATTTCTTTTTTTCTAGATATTCCATACCATCTTCAAGAGTTTTAATATTATTGAATATAATAAGAAAATGTTTACAATTGAAGTCTATTAGGGGAATTAGTATATCAACGCTCATTTTTTTGTATTCATCCATACTAATTGGATTATAACATTTGTCAATATCATCAATCACATTTTGATCCTCACCTATTTTATAGGTAACATGACAATAAGGAAAATCAGATTTATAATATCTCAAAGTGATGGGATGTATAGTGGAAAGATCAGCAGGATAACATGGTGATAAGCATTGTAGTCCCGACTGGCTTTTAGGGAACTTGGTATTAGTAGAATTATTCATACTAGATATTATAACATATTATATTTATTTAAAAATATTGCCAAATAAATCATTATCTGTTACTTTATCTAAAAAGTTTATTTTTTTCCTCATAACTTCACAAATTTTTGTTTCAACTGTATCTGCACAAAATAATATTATTTGGAGAGCAGGAGATTTGAGACCTACTCTATAAATTCGCCCTAAAGTTTGAATTAATTCTGTGGATGAAAATGACGGACAAATCAATGATACTCGAGGATGTTTACCGTCCAAATCATGTAAATTAATAGACTGACCACCAGATTGTATTGTGCATAATATTACTTTGACTTTATTGGTTTGAAAATAATCGATATTTTTTTGTCTTTCTTGTAATGTTTGTGATCCGTCAACTTTACAGTATTGAACATTTAAATCATCCAAACTTTTTGATATTGATGTTAGTGTTTCAATATAATTTATGAATACTGCAATGGATTTGTTATGTTCTAAATATTTTTGTATTAAATCTAATATAATTGGTATTTTTAGTTTTTCAATTTGTTGCCTTTCATAATTAATTTTTACTAATGATTCTGCACCTGAACATTTAGAAATATTTTGGTAAGAATTATTTATTAATTTAACATATTTATTGTCAATATCAAAACAATTAACATTAATTTGATTCATGGGAAAATCATTCTTGATGTCTGACAAACACATTCTTGATCCTTTTTCAGGAAATATATATTTATATATGATATTTTGCTTACTTTTTTTATTTTTATCTTGTTCTAAAATAATATTTTCAATCCACTTTTTTCCTTTTTTGAGATTATCATAAAAATTCAGCATATATCCAAAAACAGTAAAATTTTTTGGATTATCACATAAAGTAGCACTAAGTAACATAATTTTACAAACGTTTTTCAATGATAACAATAATTTGCTGTTCAAAGTGTTAACATTTCTACATTTATGTGCTTCATCAAAAATCACAATATGTTTGCGTGGATCATTTATATTCCACTTATAGTCTTTATTGTTTATTTGAAGAAAGCTACAACCTTCTCTAATCTGTTCATAATTACTTATAAATAACGGTCGAATTAAAAAGAAATTACACACATTTTTCCAAATGTTTATGCTACCCTTAGGACAAATAATTATGGGAGTTAATTTTAAATGTTTGACAGTGGCCAGTGAAGTGTAAGTTTTGCCAGTGCCAGTATCTGAACCATCAATGACAACATCATTTTTTTTCAAACAACTAATGAGATTATACACATGTAAATACTGATAATTAAACAATCTAGTACTTATGAAACTATCTAATTCAATGTTTATAAAATCATTATCAAATTCTCCTTTATTGAACATATCCATAATTCTATCATCAATTTTTTTACTGATCATTGTTGATATATTTATATTAAGTAAGTTTTTATGTACAAGCAGTTGTTTATTCAATAATAATGGTTTTTGATCGAATAATTTATATTGTCATTTTATATTATAATTGGAATGGTGTATAAATTCACATTATCAATAAGTAACTTTGACCAAGAAATATATGATAACGTAATAAAAAAGACATTTCCAAACATGAATGCTTATGATGCCAAAATATTGTTGAAATATTTTTTAAGAACAATTGATATAATTGGGTATTGTTTTGACTTTACACATATTGGAGAAAATGAAGAAGATTTTGAACTGTTTGTAAGAAAGTTAAGAAGTGAAAATTATAAAGACTGTTTTGGAATATTGTATTTGTTACTACCATTTATAAATGATGAAAGTGATAAGTCAAAAATAATATCACTAAATGATATATATATCGCAAAGAAAAAATCAGCTAATATTAATTTAGAGGAACCGAAATATGAATTTTCAAATTTACAATACGGTAGATGTATAAGAGAAGATAATATTAAAGAAATAGTTTTTACAGAAGACCATCTCAAACAAAACTTCAAATTGTTAATGGAAACAATAAGAATAGTATCAAAAAAATTGTGTATTAATTGGATTAATGTTATCCCAGTCACACCCATTATATATAGTCAAAGGAGGGAAGGTTTAAAAAGATTTTGTGAGCACATCATACAGGTGATCGATAATAATAAACCCGCAAGAACATCGCCATTTTATATGACAAAAGTTTTAGAAAGAGTTGGGGAAATAAGAGATTATGATGTGGAAGGTAAAGATGATGAGAAATTATTATACTTGGAAAATTTTCAACTTGATCATATATATGATACAATTACCAATTTTTTATATTATGATGTCAAAAATGTAAAATGGTTGATATTTGATGTTATAGCTGAAAACAAAATAGTTCCTGTGTTAGTGTTGTTGAGAATATATTTTGGAGATGTTATAGACAATGCATCAGGTGGTATGAAATGGACCGAATTAGATAAAAAGATAAAAAGAAGCTTTAGTGCGAATTGGAATGGATTGATAAGAGGAGATAAAAAAGATATATTAATAGAAGATGATGAATTCAGAAAATTATTACGAAGCATTGTGATATATTTCGACAATTATTACAAACAAAAAAATTATTTATTAAAGAAAGGAAAATATATTTCAATAAATTCACCGAACGATGAGGAAGAAGACATTGGTTATGTAAATTATGATAAAATAATAAAAAGTGCAGAAAGTTTAAACTCTGAATATGTTTACGATTTTTTGAGAGAATCCTTGGATATATTCAAAAATACTTTTTATGGTAATTTAATTTATTCAGACGCTTATAACACGACTATAAAAACAATTGATCAAATAGCAGATGGATTAAAATTTTCTGATTTATCTGATTGGAAAATAAAAAGAGTAAAAACTCCTACATGTAAAAACATTTATAATTTTGCAAAATCTTTTTGTCATTATATGGATGATGCAAATAATTATCGCGAACTGCCTCGTTTTTGGAAAAGTTTCACGGACAAAATGAAACTAGATATTATTCATCGAATTGGTGATTTAGAAGAATATCAAAAATGGTTTAATATAAGTAATAATATAAAAAATACTTATGGAAAATTACTGAGAACTCAGAATATCACAGAAATAAATGAACAAATATATTTAGTAATAAATAAAAATATATCTGATATAGTTTGTTCGGTTTTGGTAACAAAAGGATTAATGTCATTTGTGAGTTTTGCAGATAATAGCGTTTCATCATCCATAATATCAACATCATCAACTGACGAAAGAATTGTTAATCATGTACAAACACTATTGCAGAATTATGAATACGAAAAACATATATTTTTTTTGACCAATAAACCCTATGATTATCATTATACTATTGTTAGTGATGAAAATACAAAGGAACCAATTTATGTTTCTTACACAGATTATATAACTAACAAACATTACAAAGAACCAACAAAAAATTCAGTTTGGTACAAGGCATACGCTTTAGATTGGATATCGCAAATAAATTTCTTTCATAAATATTTGAATAATAGAATAATTTATGTTACTGGTTCTACTGGTGTCGGTAAATCCACTGTGGTACCCATTTTGTTATTATACGCAATGAAAGCAATAGACTATAAAGAAAATGGAAAATTAATTTGCACACAACCAAGAACGACTCCAACAATCAACAATGCTAGAACTGTTTCTGGGCAATTGGGTGTACCCATAGAAACAATAAAAACTTCTCGCAAAGCTGCAACTTATATTAATAACATCAATAGAAGCAATTACAGTGTTCAATTTAAATATAGAGGAAGGAAACACATAAGTGATATAAGTGGATTGATGTTGAGATTCGTGACAGATGGTTCCCTGAATTTGGAACTCAGCAATCCATTATTGAAAAAAACTATTATGGATAACAATGGAATCAGTTACACACCAGATAATATGTATGATATAATAGCAGTCGATGAAGCTCACGAACACAATGCTAATATTGACATGATATTGACATATATGAGATATGTGGTCAACTATAATAATTCAGTAAAACTTGTGATAATAAGTGCAACAATGGAGGATGATGAGCCAGTATATAGAAGATATTATAGAGATATAAATGACAATCGTATGTATCCTCTTGACCACAATCTACTAACTCTTGGTTTGGACAGAATAAATGTGGACAGAAGACTTCATATATCGCCACCAGGACAAACAACAAAACATAAAATTACTGAATATTACATTAATGATCATTTGATCACTGATCCTGTGACTATTGCAATGGATATTGTGAATAAAGATCCAGATGGAGGTGATATATTATTATTTAGATCAGGTCAAGGAGAAATATTAAAAGATTTAGATAAATTAAACAAAATGTTGCCACAAAATACGATAGCACTTCCCTATTATAGTCAATTGAATCCTGAGAAGAAGAAAATTATAGAATCAATACATGATCTAAAGTTTTTTATTAGAATGAATAAGACTGATGATTTTAATATTGTGGATCCAATGCAAGGCACGAATCGTTATAAAAGAGTTGTTATACTGGCTACCAATATTGCTGAAGCTTCAATTACCATTAAAACATTAAAATATGTAATAGAAACAGGCAAACAAAAAACTTCAAGATATAATTACAAAAAAAGAATGTCCGTATTAACTGAAGATAATATTTCAGAATCCAGTAGATTACAAAGAAAAGGTAGAGTAGGTCGTACGGGTCCAGGAACAGTATATTATACATATGAAAAAGGTACAATGGAAAACAATAAAACACAATTTAATATAGCAATACAAGAAATTGGAATGGAGTTATATAGAAGATTATTTGAAAATTCTAGTGATAAGATTATATTTGATTCGACCAATGATCCCAATAATCCAAATAATAAAATTGATACAAATAATTTACAATCAAAATATTCCAATGGTATTGATAAAATAATACAAAATCAATATTTTATACAAGACAATTTTTTCACTTATTATGGAAATAAGCATGAATATGATTATGACAATTATAAATCATTACCAACTTATTACGAAACTGGATTTAGTATAAATACTTTAACTGATTCCACTGGTATGTTTTATTTGATTCATCCTGAAGAATTAAACATAAAAAGAAATATTATAGGTATAATAACAGGGTTAACGGAAACAGCAAAGGAAAATGATGTTAGTATAGCTGACGGCAAAATAAATTCAGAAAAAATAAATTCATTCTGGGATACTATGTACAATAATTTATATTTGATGATAGAAGGTAAAACTGTGTTTAAAACAAAATTCGGAAAGACAATGCAAAAATTACAGGAATTAATGGAATTTGATGATCAAAGACAATTTATTTCTTATTTGTATTCCAGAGCCTATAATGTTGATGAAAGTATGATTAGAATAATATGTTTTATACGTTCTGTGGGTAAGTTTTCAGATAATTTTATTTCCACTATTAATTTCATGAGGCAAATAGACAAAGTGAAAAAAATGGTTGGGGAACAACAATCCGACATTTTTGCAATTCTCGAAATATTAAACAATATACATGAAATGATAGATGTTGATATTGATATTAGTGAGAAGAATTATCTCAAAAAAAGAAATTTGTATTATACATACCTTACTCACGAACCTGTCAGAAAAATAATTGATAGTAATAATTTAGATAAATTATTGAAAGAATATAATGATAATATGAATGAAGATTTGTATAATAAACTGTATGAAGAGAGGATACCAAGTATGATCACAAACGAACTAATTAAAATTTATTATCAAGAAAAATTGAAGAATTATTGTGATAAAATAAACATAAAATATGAAAGCATAATGAATTACATAGAAAAATATTTAGATTTTAAAAATACGATATATATTGCAGAAAATGGAGACAACGAAAATTTACAGGTTTTGAACATATATGATGTTACCACTATTATTAGAAATAATTTAATTGACAAGACTTTGTTGTCAGAATATGATAAAATGACTGCTAGTTTGATCGTGGGATATCCATATAATATGGTTAAAAATATTAGAAAAACACCATTTTATTTATCATTATACAATCCTTCTGTCGACAATGTCTATAAGATTCAAAATGTGGGTAGATCCAAGTTTTTAGACACATTGACAGATAGAATTTATAATAGTCAATATATGCTTTATATTAATTCAGATATTGAGAAAAATACAATATCCATAGTTCATTATATAAATCCAAATATGTTGAAAATGGTCAGTAATATTTATAATCCTACAAAAATGAGTTATATATATTATAAGTACAAATTGAATATATTTAGCGATGTCAAAGATAATGTAACTGCGGAGGTTTTGAGTAATTATAGAGAAACATTGGATGAAGTAAAAAATGATATTGAAATTTATAACAGTAATAAGATTCAGATGGGAGCGAAAAATGTAGAAAATGAATTAAAAAATTTATTAGTTGGAGGATTTAAGATAGATAAAAGATTATATAAATATGTAGAAAAATTGAAGAAAAAAGAATTAACAAGTTAAATTACAATAACACATTAATATTATGTCTGTATTATTAAATGTTCATACAAAAAAAGCACGATCTAACTTCTGGAGATATTGCACTAATATAAACTCAGAATTTTGTTATTTGACTTTGGAAAATGGTGACTACGATGAAAAAGTATATTTATACGAAAATTCAACAACTAGAGCATTATTAATATGTGATGAGGATAATAAGAAAATATTTTTGATTAGTCCAATGACGAATGATGAATATTCTGTAAAAACAGAAGCATATTTGAATATGAATGGTAAGTATGAAAATATTGTGGTTAAATATTTGACTAAAATAGAAGAATTTGATTTGAGTGTATACAATTGTGAGTACAATGAAGATATTGCAAAATATTGTCATAAATTATATGATTTCAACTATGAACTTGATAAGAGTTACCAAGTTTGTATAAAAAGTTGTATAAATAATAATGATATGACAAAAATACAAGAACTAGATTATGACAGTAAATTACAGGTTAAATTAAAGCCAATACGCAGTAGACTATATCCATGCATACCACATTATAACGTAAACATAAACAGTGTAGAAGAAAATTCAATATTAAGTGGTTCGACAATATTAAATACAAATAACAAAATAATTGGAATATTATCAAGACGTTTTTATGGAAAAAAATTTATAGGAATACCATCATATTGTATAAGATACACAATAGATATGATAAACAATGGTATTGATGTATCGAATTTAAAAACAGTATGTGTGGATATGGATTTGTTTTCAGCTGAAAAAGATGAAGAGAAGTTTTGGTGCGCACAAATAAAAGAAAATAAATCGTGGTTTTCTTACGATATTCCAAAAGATAAGTATATATATGCAGTAAATGATCAAAAATTCAATGAAAATGGACAATTATATTCACAAAAACTAAATACTTTTTTGCCATTAAACACATATGTTTTGTTGCACTCTGAATCACCATTTTTTTTTGATATGTTATGTGGAACAACTGAAAAAATAGATAAAATAAATGTAGTTCCGCAAGAATACAAAAAATACTTACCAATATCAGTGAAACAAAGTTACGAATGTGTAATTGTGAATGGTTTGGTATTTATCGAAGCATCAGAAGAGTATTTGCAAACATTATCTCATATGAAAATAATAAATATACAACAAGAAAAAGAATTACTTCCATTTAAAAGGGAACAACACAAAACAATATTATTGGCAGATGTTTTATATGATAATATAATTGATGAGTTAAGTAATAAATATCGAAAAAATAATTTGCCATATATATCTGCGGGCAACGACACATATCACATGACAAAATTGAGTAGAAAGATGAATAATATACAAATAAAAAATATAAATGATTTATTTAATTTTGGAAAGATAGAATTGATAACATTGAGATATAGTGAAAACAAATTAATTAGGTTGCCTTTTACAGTGTAAACAAATTGTTTGGTATTTTTTTATGAGTTAAATATATAATAAATAATATGTTTAACATAGATCCGAAAATATGGGGTCATTCTGCATGGGAATTTTTATTTAACGTGGGAATGTCCTATTCTAATAATCCAACAGCTGAGGAAAAAGAAAATATGAAAAATTTTTTACTGAATCTGGGAAAAATATTACCTTGTCAAAAATGTAGATCAAACTTTTATGGTCACTTGAATAAATATCCTCTCAATGATTATTCATTAAACAATAGAGTGAATTTTTTAAATTGGTTGACAGCAATAAATAATGAAGTTAGACAAATAAATGGAAATAAAGTTTTAACACCAAATGAAATGATAAACAAATATTTATCGAAAGACGGAAACTGTGATATATGGTCAAATTTTTTGTATATATCCAGTCTTTTGTTAATAGTAATAATTTTAATTATGTTAGTTAAATTTCGATACTAACTAATTTTATTAATATCATCTGAAATATTTTTTACTAGAATCTTAATCTGATCATCTGAAACTTTGTCGTTAATCCAATCATTTATATCAACATTTATTTGAGAAAAATATTTGTCTCTTAACTCAATGATATTTTTTGAATAATTTCGAATGAGATTTTTAAAAGACACACCAGAAGATTTCATTTGACTCAACATATTTTTAACTAATTTTTCTCTATTTAAACTTTTATAAGTAAGTTTCATATCAGTGTACCATATAACCCACAACGCACAAAATCCTCCAGGATCTCCAATTTTTTTATTATTTTTTTCAATAATATCCAAAATTTGGAAACCTATTTTGGGCAGATATTTTTCAGGTGAAATATAACGAATATCAGGATTTATATCTTTGAATCTATTTTCTAAGATCTGATCTAATAATTTTGGATTATAATTAAACCCAATGGGGGGAGAAGATCCGTGTGGTTCGAATCTTTCTACTTCATTGAGATTTTTATCATAAATTATATAATTAGCATGGCTACCTTCTTTCATCTCTATACCCAGAGGGATTATAATATATCTTTTTTCATTATCTGAATAACACTTTTTAAAATTATCAAAGAAATTATCAGTTAAATATAATTTGTTATATATCCATACAATTTCGAAGTTCATAAACTCACATCTAGAATTAACAGAAATTCCCATATTTTTATAAAATAGACATAATTTTTTATTTTCAGCAAAATCAGTATTGACAGTGCTGCATGAATCAGGATGTTTTTTGAGCAAATAAATTAATCCAATAAGAATATCAAGAGTACTTCCAGTAAAAGTACAAAGTTGAAGATTACTATTTTCTGATATATTAATGCATATGTGTCCCTGTTTCAAAGGGTATGATTTATAATAACATTGATTCTGATTACTATTTTTTATAATATCTCTGATTCTTTTATCGACAATTTTTTGACAAATATCTTTGTTTTTTTCAATATTTTTCTCCAAATTGATATTCAGATTGTTAATGGTTTTCAATTCACTATCAGATAGATGTTCTGCCAATAATTCCTTTTGACAAATATTTTGCCATTGTTCCATCCAAGTTGTTTTTTCATTTCGAAGTCTATACAAATAACTTTTTGTCATCATATCAATAAATTCATCAATGTCCTTATCTTTAATAAAATCGACTGGTCTCTCATTGTCATTATTGATCACGGTAATATCCAACTTTTTTTTGATTAAAACATCTTTATATTTTTTCCACAGATCAAATTTGCAGAGATATAAAAGACAGGTAAAACCGTAATTATCAGGAATATTGACATTTGTTTCCTTTAACATAATATCTAGATAAGTATCAATATTTTGTGGATGAATGTTCAAAACAATGTGTAATGGAAGTTTTCCGTCAATATTCCATAAATTATAATTTAAAGTGTAATCAGTGTATTTGAACTCGGTGACAACATTTAACAGTTGCATGTTTTCTTCCATAATGATATAATGGAGAATAGTATTTCCATAGACATCTTGTAGATTGGGATTTGCATTGTTTTTGAGCAACAGATCAACTTGATCAATATTATTAAGATTAACGCTATAATGTAGAGCAGTGAATTCATGATCATAATCCTGAGAATTAACATTAACATTAGAATTGTCAATTATAAGCTTAAATATTTTTGGTTCTTGCAAATTGGCAGCGATATGTAATGCAGATTCTCCAATATTAGTTTTTGAATTTATGTCGATATTGTAATTCATAATATAATTGCATATATCAAAGCTTCTACTATAAACAGCCAAATGTAATGAATTGTTTCCTCCATTGTCAGTGACATTTGGATTGGAGCCGAATTCTAGAAGCATTTTGAGAGCGTCAATATTTTTGTATTTAATGGCATAATGAATAGGTATATTATTATTTCTATCTTTAATGTCATGTACAGAAATTCCAATATTTTGTGCATTTGTTTCTAAAATAATTTTAATAATATCATTATAACCATATTTTATAGGAATATATAGCACGGATTTATCATCGTTATCTGTTATATCAATTCTTGCGCCTTTATCAAGCAACAATTTAACAATATCAAGTTTATTAAACAAAACGGCATAAGATAACAAATAATTATTTTGATCATCCCTAATGTTCAGATCGATGAAATCACCAGAATCTTTATCAAGAATATCAATTAATTGGTTAAATTTATGTTGTTTTATCAGATCGAATAGTAAATTAGGATCCTCCATGTTTACTATTATATTATATTTTAAATAAAGAAAGATGATTTATATTACTTGTTCATATTTATAATCACGTGATTCATAATAAAGTTATATAGTCTAGTCAACATATTTTTTCTGTGAATATGATGATGTCTTATTAATCTTATACCATCAAAATAAGTAAAGTAATCTATACCACCTACTTCAGTATTTTGTATAACATTATTTTCATCTACTTTAGGTTGCTTATCGTTTTCAGCTTTAGCAATAAAATAGATATGTCTATATTTTACTCCATTAGTTCCAATAAATTCTTCGGTCAAAGGTTCCAACGAATTTATGACCGAATAATCATCAGAATTCATTCCTGTTTCTTCTTGAAATTCTCTTTTTGCACATTCAATATCACTTTCATTTCTGTTTCTTCGTCCCTTGGGAAACCCCCATTCTCCCTCATTAAGACCGGGTTTTACATTGAGAACATAAAAGGATAATCCTAATGGTGTTTTATCATTTTTGAGCATATTGAATTTTTCTTTTGATTTAATATATTCGTGTTCCATATTTTTCTTCTTTTCGCTTTTGCCCCAAAAATCATTCCATAATTCATCAAAAGAAAATTTTCCTATTTTTTCGATTTCACTTTTTGTCATTTGTTGAAATAAAAAAATAATACCATCAAAATTATCAGTTTTATATCTTCCTCTAATAAATTCTATATACCCAAGAGTATGTTTTCTTCTAATCATTAGAAATTTAACATCATATTTAATTTCAGAATATAAATTAAGATCTCTATTATCATTTGCTCTGATACCTGAAGATGCAACAATATTATTATTACCTTCTAAAACAAAATGATTGTTGTTCAATATACCATCAAATTTTAGAAGGATAATTCCCAAACTTGTTACAGGATCACCACAATTTTTATAATCATGTCCTCGTTTTCCACAATTAGTGCAATATAAATTATTTTTTGTTTTTCTCATGAGAATTAATTATAAATATTATTTTGTAATATTGATATTTGTTTAAATATAAAAAAAATGTTAATCATTTTGTAACGCACTTTCTTCTTTCTCGTCTTGAGACATATTATCATCTTCTTCTTCATTAAATTCTTCTTCTTCATTATCTCTCAACATATAATCATTAAAATCTACAACTTGATCATCTCCTGCATATTCTTGTTTAAAACTATCACTAATTTCTTCATCTGTTGCCAATCTATTAAGTTCACCCATAGCCATAATTATAGAATCCATATCATTGAATGTTCTTGATTCCACAGTTGTCACAACATAAGATCCAGGAGTAACCTCAATATTATGTCCAGTTTTTTTTGCCATTAATTTACCAGTTTTTGGTTCCTGATAAAAGTTTTCGCTATTAATTCTATTCATCGTAATAATCATAGTTATAGGTCCATTTTGTGCATTTATTAACATATTATTCATCCTAGTAATTTTACAAACAATTTGTTTTTTTCTCAATGGATTGCATAATCTACAAGTAAATTTTACTCCAAACGTGGCAGCAGCCATAGGATTTTCAGGTACAAGAATACCTTCTGTATACTCCTTTATATCGTAAACCTTTGATATATAACCAAAATTTCTGTAACATTTACCTTCAACCTTTTTTACTAAATTATCTTTTAAATTTTTATATATTTTATTGTCCATTTGTCTAGGATTTAAGTTGACAGTGGTAGTTAACAAAGTAGTTAAATATGGTCCTGACATTTATGTATATATATTAGATATAAAATATTGGTTTATATGTATTTATTTCAAAATTTTTAGCTTAATCGACACTAATTATCCACTCATTTTTATTTTTACTTGCTCCTAATTTTTCAAATAAATCAGTAAATTCCACTAGTTTATTATTATCATCTTTTATAATGATTTTGAATACATTACCATCTTTAGTTTTTTCAGGAACAACGTTAAGATTGATTTTGTATTTAATTTGATTTTTAATTTTATCTATTATGTATTCAACCCTATCTTCCAAATTGTAAGGGAATTTGTATTGAGGATGATTTGATGGTATCATGATATAAGTCACCTTATTTTTACCTGTAGAATATTTTTCCAAATAGAGCATTCTGTCTTTAATCTTGTTACAAATGTCGTCTCTGGTTTCGTTGTCAATATATTTAACTTTGAGTTCGTTGGCAATATTTTCCAAATATTCTTTATTTTTAGATGTCGAACAAACAGCACCTTTGAGGGAAGGTATACCTGTTCCTCTCTTTTTATCCAATACTTTTGCTCTCTTTTCCCTAATCTTGAATATATCTTTTAATTCTTCTGGCTGTTTGCTTTTCCTTCTACTCATTTCTTTGTCAATAATACCTACATATTTAAATTCATCTCTGTTGTCATAATAATCCATAGTATCATCGAAATTATAATTTACATATTCTTCTTTGACGGAACTAGTACTATCAGCAGAGGTTTTTGTTCCTTTGTATTTTGCATATTTTTCAGTATTTCGGAGATAATTGTACAAACTAAGTTTTTGTGAAATTTGTTTATCGAAAGAAGTTCTGTATCCCATGGGAACATCTTCATTCTGATCAAAAGGTTGGAAAATATAATATTTCAGTCTATAAATCAAATATCCTTGTCTATTGAACTTATCAAGAATAGTGTCCTTATAATTGTTAAAATCATTTTCAGTGAGAGGAATTAATTCGTCCAATGCCTTAAAAACAAAAAATTCATCAAATAATTCTCTTTTTTCTTCACTATAGGAATTTTTGACATATTCAGAAATATTGTTTATTGTGTAGACATATTTTTTAAGATACATTTCCTTTATTTTTCTTTTTGAATATTCTATTTCATTTCTGGCAAGAGCATTTGTAAAAGTAGAATAATCCAATTGATCTCTACTGATTTTTTTGTATATTTTTCTATTTGGATCATAATATTCTGCATTTAATCTACTATTTTCACATTTATAATCACATTTTGTATAATCACAAATAGCAGGACAAGCTGGTTCATTTTTCTCACCGCAATTTTTATATTTTTCCACTTCTTCTTTAAAAATATTGCCGTAAACATTTAGAGGGCAATCAATAGCAATTTCCTTTAAAGCTCTTTCCACTTTTTTTATCAAAAGATATTTAGATTCTGCTTTTTTGTATAATTCTTCTTCAGTCGATAACCCATTATCTACCGCCACCACATATTTATAAACATTAACATTAGGGAACTTGTTTGATTCATCCATTAGTCTGTAGTGAGAACATTGACGAATTGCTCTACCAACAGTTTGATCAACCTTACCCAAGTTAAAGTAAACATCTAAAATGTGAACTTCGCCAACATTTCTTAAACTAATACCCTCATTCATAACTTTAGAACCAAGTACGAATTTAATATATTTACCGTCCTTGTTATCAATGTGACTGAAAGTTGTTTTAAGAATTCTTTGTTTATCTTCTGGAATAAATTCTGCTGATTCTTCATTTGATTTACCTGTTACTGAAACAAAGGTTGCAGGTCTAAATTCATGATTGGGAAGTTCTGTTGTATTCATATGTGATTTGTATTGTTCATAGTCAGTTGAATCCTCATCATCATCCTCATCGTCTGTATCGCTATCAGTCTCCGAATTATTAGTTGTCTTACTTCTTTTTTGTGTTTCTAGTGGTTTCTTGTGATCAGCATATGTCTTACCACAAAAATAACATACAGTGTTAGATTTTATTTGATAATTAACAGCATTTTCTTGGAATTCCAAGTATCCATTCTGAATCAAAATTTCTTGAAACAATTCAATACCAACTTTAACCAAATTAGAATAAACAAACGCAGTTTTTGGCCCCTTTTTTCCCCATACTAATCTACTTAATTTTCTGACAGCTTTGTAGAATTTAGTAGAAAAATTTTTGAGATATTTCATGTGTAATATTTTGCCAGTAACCGTTTTACCATCTTCAGTCATATAAATAAGATCAGTTTCATCTTTGTCTTTTATTATCTCATAAGCAATTTTTTTGTTTAGTTGGTCATAATTAGATCTTACTTGATTTCTTACTGTATTAATACCTTCCCTACCATATACACCAACCAGTTCTTTTCTATCTGATCCGAGAGAAGGAAACGCAAAATTTGCAACTGCTTCTGATTTTCTATCTAAACTATCATCTGCCACAGATTTGACAGCTATATCATATACTTGTTTTTGAAATGGCATCATTTTACATTTTATAACGTTAGTAAATTGTAATCCAGTAGGAATTTCTCCCTTATCTACTCTTTTTGCAAAAATTAAAGGATCAGCTCCTCTAACATGAGAAACATATCCTTGTGCCATTTTTTTTAAATATTCTAATCCACCAGGTTTTAATTCCATCAAATGAATTTTATTGTTAGTGAAAATTTTATCTCTTTCAATTTGTGAATCTTCTGGTCTCAAAAAATTTAATAATTCAACGATGTCATCGCCGAGATTTTTCATCGGAGTTGCTGATAATAAAACTAATCTTAAATTAGTAGAGTCTTTAACTATTAATTTTAATGCTTCGCCATAAGCATTACCAGTCAAATTATGTGCTTCATCAACAACAATGATACTATTATTTAAGTTGTAAATTCTATCAACTGCAATATCTCTTTCAAATTCACCTTCTTCGGTCTTTCTGTACGAAACTTTTACTTTTGACCCTTGAACGACTTTTCTATCTACAATTTTTTCACCCAAAACTCTTTTGTAAAAACTTCTATAACTCATAAATCTGTAATATTGTAGAGCGTTATTCACCGCATTTTTTTCAGCCTTCTGTTTTTCAGCTTCATCAATATATATACTTTTATCTTGGAATTTAAGATAAGTTTCTCCTGTGCATGTCAATAACTCATTTTTCCAATTTTCTCTAATAAGAGGACCACTCACCAGAACATATATTTTCGTATTATATTTTTGTACCATTTCTTTAAATTTTTCTGCAATGGATATTGCGGCACAAGTATTATGACACAATAATCCTTCAGAAACATAGTTATGATTTTCTTCTATCTCCAGATCATAAACATATCCATCATATTTTACATTTTTAATGGAATCTATTTTTATAAATTGTATTTGTTCGTTATTATTTGTTGTTTTATTCAACTCATCAAAATTTTTAATATTTATTATACCAGTATAGATATTTTGTTTTTCTTTGATAATCATATTAATTGCAAATAGTTTAAACAAGACATATAATTGTTTTAAAAGAAGAATAGATTTTGTTTTAAATTGTGTGTTATTAATCGACAATAATATTCCCATTAAAAAAAACTTTATTTTGTCTAATTCGGAGTTCATTATACTGTCAGGTATTTGATTAAAGTCTTTTACAAATATATTTTTCATCATATCATCATATTCTTTACTTTCTATTTTTGGGAAATTTTTTGCATGATTTACAGAAACACTAAAATTATTTTTAGAAGAAAAATTTTCAATATCTTCGATAAGATATTTATTATTACGTATTTTTGTATCACTGTTTAGAACAATATTAATACCATAAATAAATAATGCTTCATCAGAAAAGACATTATTGTTTTTATCTGGGCAATTATACAATACACCAGGCACAGCGACATAATCATTAACTTTTAACATATTACTCCACCCATTTTTTTTTAATAATTTGTGAATTTGAGTTATTCCAATTTTGCAACCATTTTGAAGAGTGATTTCTTTGATGGTCGAGTTTATTTTTTCTCTATATAGTCTTTTTACTTTTCTTTTGACGATTCTATTTTTGTCATCAATAGAATTGACAACTAACATTTGGCTTGGTAACGACCATTCACCACCTTCTTTATCTTTGGTTATTTTAGTCGAATACAATTTCCATAATTCTTGTGATTGTGTGAGTTGTCCATTGACATAATCATAATCAGTCGCTCTTTTACATTTACCAGTACCAAGACCATGAAATATCAAAACACCTCTATAAGGAGTATTTGGATTGATAAAATTACTCAACATAGCTTGATGTTCATGTAATGTAAAGTGGCGAGCACAAATATTGTCCCTGTATTCTTTAATATCGGCATAATCATCAATGTTAGGTCTAGGAGGTATTTTGTGATAATAGAATTCTCTTTTTTTGTATATTTTATACTGAAATTCAGGATCATCAGGGTCTGGATAGGCATACTCGACATTCATTTTATCTTCATATTTTTTTGTTTTGTTAATATCATTTTCACTAGATTCTCTACTTATATTTGTTGTCATCACCTATAATAATATATGTATATATATTTTATTGCCTGACCAAATTATGCATAAAATATGAAAATTTATTGCACATGTGTTTAATAAATGGTAGAATAATCTATAAGTATAATATAGTAATGACTAATGCATTTAGTTTTGAGGAGTTAGAAAAATTAGCAGATAAAATTAATAAGATAAGAAAGAAGAAATATTTAGAAGAAATTAGGGATATTATAATAAACAATAATCCAAACATTAAAATTACTGAAAACTCAAATGGATTGTTTTTTCATTTTCATAATTTGACAGATGATACATATTCAAAGATAAACAGTTTTTTAAAAAAAATAAATAGAGCAAAAAGAAGTTTAGAAACAAGTGACATATTATCATCGGAACATATGCCTTATTCGAATGAAGAAAATCCTTTTGCTGCAGATTCCAAACTAAAATATAGTAATAAGGAGAAAAATTTAATTAAGAGAAAAAATTATGATAATGAATTAAATGGAGAAAATGGTAATCCTGTTGATAGCCAAGACAATTCTAATATATTTATAAAAAAGAGTAAAAATAAAAATTGAAAATTGTTTTATTAATTTAAAGATTTGTCAATAATAAACACAATATAATGGTATCACAATCTGTTAGAACAAGACAAAACAATATAACAAATGATAATATTGTTCAAGTACCTATTTTCAAAACAATTTGTCAGAATAATGGAGAAAAAGTAAGTTTTGAAATTCTTATGAAATTTATAGAAGATAATAAAGACCTTTTACTCAATCCATCTGCTGTAGTCGAGACTAAATCGGTGTCCAGTGATGATGAAAATATATTGTGCAATATTAATGATAGAAAAAGAATAGATGATTTGAATTCTTTACCTGCGGGCGATGTTGATATAGTCAAGATATCATCAACAAATTTAACAAAAATATTTGACAGTGAATTGAACACTATTCGAATCGGAGTAGTTAATAATTTTACCTGTTTCAGTGAGAATGTATCATTTATTACAAGCATATTGAACAGTCTAGTGAGCAGTTTTAATTTAAAACCTGTCGACGAACAGGCAAATTATGTAAAAAATGTTATAAAACAGGTCAATAATTATTTTGTGGATAATTATGACAAAGATTATAAAAGACATAAAATGGACAAAAATACAGTTATGAATGATTTATTAAATTTCAAGGCCAATAGCAACGTATTTAAAATATATGCAGATTATTTTCATATAAATATTTTTCTAGTTAATTTGAAACAAGATAAAATATATTTTACTAATAATATATTCATTCCTTTTAAGAAAAACCTTTTTTTCCTTCAAATTAAAGAAAACGTATTTGAACCATTATTTTTTAACGAAAAACAATTCTTACAATATAATTCCGATGTTATTCACAAACTAACTAACACAAAAAATTGTGTAACTTCTTTGTTAACAGGCGACGAATTTTCATTCAAAATAACTGAAGAACAATTAGACAAATATTTGGTTTGTAAAGATTCTAAGATGGATTATAAAGATAAAATATTACTGAAAAAAATGGGAGCAATAACAGTAAAGAGTCAACCACAAGAAGAAAAAAATGTGGAATCCGATAAGTATGAAGAAATATCTGGTCTTTCAGGAGATGAGATGGATGAGGTGGATGAGGTAAAAGAAGAAGACGAAGAAAATAATAAACTTAAAGAGGAGGAAAAAGAACACACGCCAAAATACGAAAAATCTGAGTTAGACCGTAAAAAAGTAAATGAATTAAAGACTATTGCAGAAGAACTTAAAATAGATACAAAAATAGTAGTAAATGGAAAAGAAAAATCAAAAACCAAAGCACAATTAATTAGTGATATATTAAAGGCGTAAATATGTAGACGTAAATATATAGACGTAAATATATGAATATAAAAAAACAGAGTAAATATTCAATTTATGAGAATGATTTGAAATTTAAAAATTATAGAGATCTTAATCCAAAAAAAATAGATTGGAATACAGGTGATTTGCAGAAAAAATATTACAATGAAAATTATGACAGTTTGGAATATAGATATAGTGAATGTAAAGAAAAAAATAACTTATTATATTTAGATTTGAGTCATTTAGATTTAAAACAAATACCAAAAGTTCCGCATGACATTTGTGATTCAATAAAATATTTATTTATGAATAATAATAATTTAGACCAAATTACAGGCATAGAACAGTTTAAAAAATTGCAAGTTTTAGATATAAGCAATAATGGTGTAACAGAAATATCAAAACTTCCTCCCAGTCTAAAGGAATTATCATGTCGATTTAACAAAATTAGTTGTTTGCCGTTCATTTCTGAATTGAAAATTTTAGATTGTACGTCAAATAAAATAAGAAATTTAGAATTATATCCAAATTTGGAAATTTTGATTTGTCAGGACAATGAAATTCAAGAAATTCCTAAATACAATTATTTAAGAAAACTTGTTTGTTGTGACAATATAGTGCAAAAAATAAGATCTTATAAATTTTTGGAATATTTAGATTGTGCAAATAATTGTATTATGACAATAGGAGAATTACCAAAAATAAAAGATCTTATATGCAGAAACAATGAACTAAATTCAATTCCATCGAATTTACCGGAATTAAAATACTTGGATATTCATGGCAACATATTGGAAATTCTAGAATTCTACCCTAAACTAAAAGAATTGTATTGTGATACGACTGGTGTAAAAAAAATATCATCGGGATACAAAATATCGCAATCGAATGTTTATAATAAAGACAAATGTTACATATTATTCAAATAAATAATATATTAATGTTTATACAATTATATTTAAAGGTAAGTATAATTATATAGTTATAAAATGGTAAAATTAAGAGACGGGAAAACTGTTTATGATGTTAAAGATATTGGTACAGTGAGTGGTGCAGAAAGAAACCCCAATGGTATATATTTGGACTGTGATTCCCAAGCAATCCCTGATTTGAATAAATTATCATCAGATGTAATAAGTTTTTTGGAATATATAGGAACAGAAGAAATGGAACAAATGCAAAGTAAAGACAATGAAGCTTTTACTAAACATGTACAAGACAAATTTCCTGAATTTTCATTGAATTATATTAATATATTTAATATGTTATTAGAAAAGGAAAATAGGGATAATAATATAATGAAATTGTTAAATTTATTTGATGTATTAAAAGAAGTAAAAAGCGGAAGAAAAGACATGAACAATGAATTTGAAAGATTTAAGGAATCACAAGCACAAGAATATATATATCCACAATTTGGAGGTAAAACAAATTTTGAACAGAAAATAAAGGAAAGAGCATCCGATAAACAAAAGAAAGGCAAATAAATTATATTTTTTTCATTTTAGAAGGAATTAGTACATTATATTCTTGTATTAATTTTGTAGCTTCTTTTCGAGTATCATCTATTTTCTCAGCAAAATTATTAGTGGGAGGATAAAATTTAGAAATCCAAAACCTGTTTGCCAAAATTTGGACATCACGTCTCATTTGATAAACGTCTCCATAATAATTTTGAGAATTAATGAATTCAACTATTTCGTTGAGGCTCTTAAATTGATTATTTGCTATATCGACATTCAAATAAACCATATAATCTAGCATATTTTTGTTGGGTTCAAATTCTCTAAATATATCCACTAAATTTAATTTATTATTTTTATGATTAGCCTGATGTATATTTTCCAATTTTTTAACCATATTATTGTATTCACTATCAGAATTATCATATTTGAAATCCATACAGACAAAATATTTTTCTGAATTTGATGGTCTACTCAATAATGGTTTTGTAACAAATACTTTGTTATAAAATTGTCCAAGTATTGATATGAATTTCATGGATGTTTTTGTGTATGTTTCGAAAAATTTGCAAACAAAAGACCCACCTTTTTTCTGTACTTTGACTGCTGCTAATATTTGTGAGAAAATCAGTCTAAAAGCTTCTTGTTCTTGAGTGTTTTCGTTGTTCCAATTAAAACCACCATCTGCAGTGACAAAATCAGCTCTTTCTTTCATTTGTCCTCCGAATAATTTAATAGTTTTAGGATCATTCAAATCGCCACTATCTTTATTTTTAATTTGTCTAGCAACTTGTTTTGGATATGTTTTGTGTAATATAAATCTTTGTGGTTTTTCCTTGGAATAATAGTCGACAAAATTCTTTTCTAATTCAGGAACATATCCATTTTCGTCTTCAGGATGTAATGTTACGGCATAATATTTGTCATTTTTAGATTTTTTGCTAAATTTATCGCGAAAGAACATAGTTGCTTGAATGAATGATCCAGGACCTTCTGCCAAATGAGCTGACACAAAATTATCTTGGTTGATATCAATCAAATTAAATGTGAATAGCATTTCCCAAAGTTTATAAAATCCTCTACTTAATATATCCGGTTTTCCGTTTTTAATATCAAAATACGCTTTGGATGTTTCAAAAATACTCTGATCATAATTGTCCACATGAGATTCAAAAGCATTCATAACTCTGAATACTTTTTTTTTATTTTCAAATTGATTTAAAATTTCCATTTTATTTTTATTTGCATGAATATAGTGTTGAAATCCGTAAGCAAAACGTGGATAATCAATATTTGTAGAATATGATGAATCTTCTGGAAATTTAAATATATTGTCTTTTTCATGTGGTAGTTCAATCACAATCGGTTTATATTCACTCTGAATGGTGTTGTCAATATTCGTATTATCGGTAGCAGTTGTTACCGTGGTTTGACTATCATTTTTTTCGACAGGTTCGTTGCGTTTCAATATAGTTTTCTTACTAGACGATTTATTCAAAGTTTTTTTTTTTACCTCATTATCAATAGGCTCTTTTTGTTTTAAAATTTTAATATATTTTTTTGGAGGCATATAATACTATTATTTAAAATAATTTTCTTGAATATTTATACTTCAATTTTATGTATACTTTTAAAAATTGAATTTATATCATAATACTTAAGAATTTTATAGTATATTATTATATTAATGTCTAAACAAAATAATACTCTTATTAATTTGTTGAATAAAGATAAAGAATCTAAACAAAATTTAGAGAGGATATACGAATTATATAACCAAGTAGATGTTGGAAAAGAATTTGAGTTTATGATGTTCAATTTCAACAAAAGACAGCTCAGTTTAGAAAAATATATCAGTTTGATCAAATACTTGACTCTAAAAAACAAACAAAAAAAGATGCCAATAATAAAACAAAATGTAATGGATATTATATTTTCTCCCGAATCTGGCACAAATTATAGAATTTCAATAGAAGGCATAGATAAAATAAATCATAATATTGAACAATTGCATGGATATAAAAATCATGTGCTATTCAGAACATACATAGTAAAAATATTAGAAGGTAATAAGGATATGTATATAATGAAAAAGATAAAAGATAAAGAAAATTTAGTAGATTTAGACGATGTGAATATTAGAGCAAGATTATCCCAAGAAATTCCACCGACAAAAAAAGAGTTAGATGAATTAAAAGAGTTGTCGCATGAAAATGAAAAAAAAATTATCTTTAGATTGAAAGATAGAGTGAGTTTTTTTGTGTTAGGAAATGAAACTTCTAAAGAATTTATCAGAGTAGACTTGACAATAACAAAAATGTCAAAACATATAAAAAATATTAATGATGTTGTGCCAAATTATGAATTAGAAATAGAATATGGTGTGAATGAAAAGGTTAAAAAATCTGATGCCATTGATATAATGTTCAAAGAAGCTGAATTATTATTAAAAGTCATACAAATGAGTAATTATATTGTCACAAATTCGAGAGAGAGAGAAGTTATTAATGAATATGCAAAAATTGGAGGATTAGATCCTGAAAAAATAATATCATTAGATGGAAGACAACCGTTATCATTGGAAATTCAGCACGTTACAGAAACTCTACCAAATAAATATGCAGTGACTGATAAGGCCGATGGAGATAGATATTTTTTAATAATAGTGAACAATCACGTGTATTTTATATCAACTAATCTGAATGTTAAAGATAGTGGCATTGAATTACCAAAAGAATTAAGCAAATATAACAACAGTATTTTGGATGGTGAACTCATATTTTTGCCATCAAAAAATAAATATTTATATATGGCTTTTGATTGTTTGTTCAAGGGATCAGATGATATTAGAAAAACAGAAGAATTTATGGAAAGAATAAAGCATGTAGACGAAATAATTAATTCTTGTTTTGTAATGAAGAATCATAAAGGTTTTGTGATCAAGGATTATAAAAGCCCTTCATCAGAGTACAATATAAACGACGTCGTTAATTTCCACAATAAACAATTGACAGAATTTATGACAAATTTAAATTCAGATTTGAGTGCTGAGAAATTATATCCATTAATAAGAAGAAAATATTTTATGGCTGTATCAGGAGCGAAACCTTGGGAAATTTATAAATTTTCAGCATTTTTATGGGATAAATATACCAATGACGCGAAAATAGAATATCCTTATCTGTTAGATGGTTTGATTTATCATCCATTGAATCAAGCTTATGTAACAAATGCCAAAGAATCAAAGTTATTCGAATATAAATGGAAACCACCAGAGAAAAATTCAATTGACTTTTATATTTTGTTCCAGAGAGACAAAGATACTGGAAAAATATTGACTGTGTATGATAATTCTGTTGATGATCATGTTAAAAATAAACCATACAAAATATGCAACTTATATGTAGGAAAAAAGGGTAGTAAATACGGTGAACAACCAACATTATTCAGAGAAGAGCAAGGAGGATATATAGCAAACTTATTTTTAAAAGATGGCGAGCCGGTTGATATAGATAACAATTTACTTAATGACAATACTGTCGTTGAATTTTATTACAAAAGTGATCCAGAACTGGATGAAAGATTCCAATGGGTACCAATAAGAACTCGTTATGATAAAACAGAATCAGTTATAAAACATGGACGAAAATATGGTAATTATATTGATGTTGCCAATAAAGTTTGGAGAAGTATTATTAATCCAATATTAATATCAGATTTTGAAGATTTAGCTAAGGGAAATGATGAAAAATCAGGTGTTTATTATTATGATAAGAAGATAAACAGTTTAAGAAATAAAATTGGACATGATTTAATTGTATCAGCAACAAAGGAAAATGTTTATTTCCAAGTAAAAACTAATTTAGCTGTTTCTATGAGACAGTTCCACAATTGGGTGAAATCTATAATAATATATACACATTGTCATCCAATGTACCAAAATAATAAAAGTCTTTCAGTGTTAGATATAGCTTGTGGTAAGGGACAAGATATTATGAAGTTCTATTATTCTAAAGTTGCTTTTCTTGTTGGATTGGATGTTGATAGAGACGCTCTCACTTCAGCAATTGATGGTGCGATAAGCAGATATAACAAATTCCAGAAATCAAAACCTGGATTTCCGAAAATGCATTTCATACAAGCAGATGTAGGTTCATTGCTCAATTATGGAGATCAATTTAGATCTCTGAAAGGTATGAGTAATGAGAATAGAAACATTTTTGAGAAATTCTTTAATGAGAAAAACAGAACACAGTTTGACAGAGTAAATTGTCAGTTTGCTATTCATTATTTCTTAAAAACAAAGGAGACTTGGAATAATTTCAAACAAAATTTAAAGGATTATTTAAAACCAGGAGGTTATTTCCTCACAACCACTTATGATGCTCACAGAGTCGTTGAGTTATTTAAAGATTCAGATAAATATAGCGTATTTTATACAAATGATAAAGGTGATAAAAAAATATTATTTGAATTGATCAAAAAGTTTCCTAATTTTAAGGAAAATGAAGTGATAGGAGTAAGTAATCCTTTGGATGTGCATGTTGCTTGGTTTATGCAAGAAGGTAATTATATGACAGAATATTTGGTGGACAAGAATTTTATAGAAAAAGAATTATATGATGATTGTGATTTAGAATTAGTGGATACAGCAATGTTTGACGAATTATTTGAAATGCACAGAGAATACTTTATGAAATATGCTCAATATGAAGAAAATCCTGAAACAAGAAACTTTTTGTTGAATGTAAAAGAATATTATAATAGCAAAGATGATGTCAATAGAGGATGCTATAATAACACTAGATTGACTAGATATTATGTTTTCAGAAGAAAAGATGCACAATTCATAAATAAACAGAAGGGTGGTACACTTGATTTTGAAAATACAGATATGTTTGTAATGCCAAAAATTACTGAAGAAAAATCGTGCTGTGGATCAATACACAATATATTAAAAATTCACAAACTAATTCCAAATTCAATAACGGCAAAAGCATTATTTGATGATTTGAATATTGAATTTTTGGACGATAAAAAAGTTGATACTGAATTCTTGGATAAACTTTCAAAATCCATAAGTATATATCATGAAAATGAGGATTCCAGTAAGAAAAAAATATTTGATGGCTTAAATATATTAGTTGCAGAGAAAAATTGCAATGGTGAATATGATTTTGATTTGTACAATAAATCACCAAAACCAAAGAAAACCGATAAATATATCATATTATTAAAGAATGATAATGTATATAAACCTGTGTACAGAAGAGAGGGTAACAACAACTCTGTCAGAGGAATTTTCCCCCATAATGATACAATGATTCAGAGAATGATTGACAATGTGTAAAAAAATGGATAAATAATATGACTGTCATATTCAATTTACTTTATTTATTATAAATGTCTGATAGAATCAAAAACAAAATATTAGAATATAATGAGATTGTGTTGAGAAATTTTATAGATACTCCAAATAAGCAAGAGGAAATGTCCATACAACCCATCAAAAATAATTATGATTTAACGATGATTATTTTTGGCTTTGTATTAATTATTTTGACAATTATTCTTATAAGTCTCATAGTTTTATTATCAATATTAGTGGCAAAAAGATAAATAAAAGTTGAATTTAAAAAAGTTTATTTAAAGAATTATATTTGTTATGATAACAATCACATTATGACAAAACCAATTGACATTATTTATGCCAGAGACAATAATCACGGAATAGGTATTTATAATCAGTCAAATAAATTTGAATTGCCCTGGAATATATCTGTTGACACAAAATATTTTAATAACATAACATCAATGACAAGTATGGGAACACCAAACGAGAATTGTATGAATGCAGTGATCATGGGTAAAAATACTTGGAACTCTATAGATGAGAAATTACGTCCATTACCAAACAGAGTAAATATAATTATTTCTACAACAATCAAAGAAATTAACAACTTAAAACATACTTTTGTGTGCAGTAATCTACAAGAAGGATATATGTTGGCAAATTCATTAAACCATGTTGAGAATATATTTGTGATAGGAGGAGCTAAACTTTATGAGGAAGCAATAAAAATGCAAAATTATCGATATATATACGAAAATGTGGTAGATTGCGATTATAATTGCAATATTAAATTAATTCCACATGAATATGGTAAATTGATATCTAAAAAGACTTTTAAATTAATGGACACAAAGACAAAAAAAATTGTGTCGGTCACTTTTAACAAAATGGGAAATCAAAATAATCATGAAGAAAACTCTGAAGAACAAAATTATTTGGACATTCTAGAACAACTTATAACTGAGGGTGAATTCAGAAAAACAAGAAATGCAAATACTTGGTCATTATTCAATAAATCTATTGAATTCGATTTAGATAAAGGATTTCCTCTTTTGACAACAAAAAAAGTCAGTTTAAAGGCAATATTTGAAGAACTTTTATGGTTTTTGAAAGGAGATACGAATGCTAAACATTTAAATGACAAAGGAGTTGGTATTTGGAATCATAATACTAGTCGTGAATTTTTAGATAAAAATAATTTGTCACATTATGATGTTTATGATATTGGTCCAATGTATGGTTTTAATATGATGCACTATGGTACTGAATATAAAGGCATGAATGAAAATTATGATGGTAAAGGATTTAATCAGTTAAATTATGTTTTAAACCTCATAAAAAATGATCCAAATAGCAGAAGAATAATCATGAGTACTTTTAATCCAGGACAAGCTAGCCAAGGCGTTTTATATCCTTGTCACGGTCTAATAACACAATTCTATGTAACAAATGGTAAACTTCACTTAGTTACCTATCAGCGTTAACTCTGGGCGCCTTATATAAGAAATTATATAAGAAAAACTTCTTTAATTCGGGGAAAACTGTTATCGCAGTCAATCCCGAGCCACTCTTCAAATTGATAAATTACTTAAAATGTTATTGATAATTTCAAACATATGACAAAAATAATTGGCACTTATAAAATAATTAATAAAAAAACCCAAAAATATTATTACGGTAGTTCAAAAAATATTTATGTTAGGATTATACAACACAAATCCCAACTAAAAAATAATAAACACCATTGTGTATATTTACAAAACTCTTACAATAAATATGGTAAAGATAGTTTTTATTACGAAATTGATAAGATATGTAATGACATTGACGATGCATTAAAACAAGAACAATATGTAATAGACAATAATAAAGAAAATTTGTATAATATTTCAAAATTAACTAGTGGTGGTGATATAATTACTAATCATCCAAATAGAGAACAAATTTTAAGAAAAATAAAAGAAAGCCGTAATTAAAAGAAATATGGTAAAAAGGGTCCAAAAACGGTATGTTCGGTAAAACTCATACACAAGAAGTCAAACTAAAAATATCTACCGTTTTAAAAGGCAATATTAATAGTAAGAATAAGAAAAAAAATTATTCTGAAAAAACAAAAGAAAAATTATCTGAATTGCGAAAAACAAAAACTGGTGACAAAAATCCTTTTTATGGTAAAAAACATAATGAAGAGACTAAAAAGAAAATGAGTGTAATCAAAAAAGGTATTATTCCAGTGAACAGGAAAATAGTAATTGCCAATGAAAAAGAATATGAATCAATCACAAAATTAGCGAAAAGTGAGAACATTTCTCCTGCTTTAGTAATTTACAGAATAAAAAAAGGTGTTTATAAATACAAAAATGAAGAAGGTGTAACGACTATTAATGGAGCATCCGATAAGGATGGTGATATAGTCTGATCTTTATGGTAACATAAAGTTAACATTTTGTCGGTAGATGCATTTTGTGGATTTCCATTTAACATAGCATCATATGCATTGTTGTGTAATCTAATATGTGAGGTAGTAAATAATGATCCAAGTTATACGAAACAAAAATTAAAACCAGGTAAAATGACAATACATTTGGGAGATTATCATTTGTATGAAGAACATTATGAACAAGCAGTTATACAAATATTAAGAAAAGCATATAGATTTCCAACAATAAAAATATTAAACAAGCGAAAAGAATTACGAGACTTTGTTTTTGAAGATATAGAATTAGTAGATTACAAATGTCACAATGGTATATTAGTAAAAATGGTTGCCTAACAAAAAAATTGATTTATTTATTCAAAATATACTTAAAATAGTAGAATATAATATAATATAGCAATGAATTCTGAAGTGCCCCCACTAAATAATTCTCAAGGGAAATATCCATTAGAAATTTTCTCTAAATGTAGATCTTATAATCATGATCTACCGAGTTCGTTTAATTGTTATAAATTCATGAATGATGATTATTGGAAAAAGAAACATATTAGTTGTTTAAATTCGGCTGAAATAAGAGCTTGTTTAAACTCTCATATAAATAAAAGAAATATAACCAGTGAAGATGAATCTCTCTATGAAAAAATTCAAGCATTATTAAACAAATTGAGTGCCACTAATTTTAATGAAATTGGTAATGAAATAAAAGATCTTCCTTATGTTAAAAAGAAGCATATATTCAAGTTATGTGAATCTATAATTATAAAAAGTGTAAATGAAAATAGTTTTTGCGTTACTTATGCCAAATTGAGTCATACACTATTTCCTTATTATATAGCTGAGCAAATTCAATTGAATGGTGAAACAAAAACAGAAAAAATATACTTTAGATCAGCGCTCTTTACAATATGCCAAGATATGTTCGAAGAATTAACGAATACACGAGTTGCTGAAAAAACATTCGATTATAATCGTTCAACTGATTACGCTAAATTAAAATTATGCGGTTTAATGAAATTTTTGGCTGAATTATACAATTGCGATGTCTTGAATGATAAAATCATATATCAATGTTTTGCTACTTTATATAAACTTATTCTGAAAGGGGATGATTATTATGATGCTATAAGTATATTCGTTCAAACTTTCTGTAAAAAACTGAAGATTGCAAATATTAATGTTTATAAAAAAATATATCAAGAGATTAAAAATTTATTAGAAGCTGATAACAGTAAAAAGGTAATATATGAGGGTCAAACTTTTGATTTCAAATTTCCAAAACTAATGAACAAATTCAAAATATTAGAAACAATCGAATTTTTTAACAGTTTAGAAAAACCTAAAAATTAGCATTTAATTTATTTATCAATGTATTTGTGATAACTCATTTTTACATTTTCGTAATAAGCAATTATTATTATTTATTACTTCTAGAAACACATAAAAATTGATTTTTTTTATATTGTATTATTTTAATATATTACAATGACTTCACTATTAAAATGAACATTGATATAATACAATTAGTATCCGAATATTTAGATTTAATAGGACAAATAAGATTATGTAATTTAAATAAAGAAACTAGTGAATATATAAAAATATATGAATTATACGAATTGTATGGTAATCTACATTTATTAACACAAAAAATTATAGAACAAAAGAAATATAATTGCTTGCGAAAATTGAATGCACGTTACAATAAGAAAATAACAGATGTCAATCATTTATCGAACAGTTTAATAGAATTAAATTGCGAAGGATATAACGGTATAGACGATGAAGGAATAAAAAATCTAAAGAACTTACGAGTATTAAATGCAAAAGATAACATAAAAATAACAAATATTAATCATCTGTCAAATAGTTTGATTAAATTGAATTGTGGAGGTGTTTGTGGTATTGATGACGAAGGTATAAAAGATCTTAAAGTTTTACGAGAATTATACGCGAGTTATAACAAAAGAATAACAAATGTCAATCCTTTATCAGAAAGTTTGATTGTATTAGAATGTGGTGGTAATGATTGTGGAATTAACAATGATGGTATTAAAAATCTTAAAAAAATACAAAAATTGAGTGCATACTGCAATGAAAAAATAACAAATGTTAATCATTTATCAGAAAGTTTAATTGAATTGAGTTGTGCTGCTTATTGTGGAGGTTATTGTGGAATAAACGACGAAGGCATAAAAGATCTTAAATTTTTACGAACATTATATGCGGACGAAAACAAATATATAACTAATGTTAATCATTTGTCAGAAAGTTTGATTGTATTGCATTGTGGTGGTGGTAAATGTGGTATAGATGATGAAGGTGTAAAAGATCTCAAAAATTTGCAAAAATTGTGTTGTTATGGAAATAAAAAAATAGTTAATTTTAAAATAAAAATAATTTAAAACTTTACCAAAAAAATTGACAAAAAAAGATCAAATTATGGATGTTCCATATATTAAATAAAAAATGCTTCTTTCATTATTATCAAAAAAAACATTCATATTAACATTTATACATTTATGCACTTTTTGTCTTAAAATAAATTTGTCGAAATATTTACCATCAATTATTTCAGATTATGAAAATTATACCAATATATATCATTATTTGATAATAATATTTGTAGTATATCAGCTAGTAAATATGATACATACCAGATTTTTTTTTTGCATAAAAAAAGAAATAGCAAGCGCAACAACATTACTATATACAAACTCTTTAAAAAAATATATAACCAGCTCCAATTTACAAAAAAATAAGAGTTATGAGGCCAGTTTAATGGAAATTAGTACATATATAGAAATAATTTACGAAACATATATTTTAACAATGCCAAAAACTATCATTTATACTGTTTACTATATTTACTCCATATTTTCATACTCTTTTACATCTGGTGCGATTTTATTATTGATGGATTTGTGTGTAATATATTTCTACAAATACAGAGATATAACTAAAGAAAAAGTATACAGTGATTTATATGAAGCCAATTTCAATCTCAAAAATGAACAAAAAAATACGATAGACAAAGAAGATGTGACTAATCTAAATATTTTAATAAAAAAGAGAGACATAATGAAAACCAATGAAATTAGATATTTGAGTGATGAGATTAAATATTCTGAATTTATAAATAATCTTGTAGAATTAATGATATTTATTTTTGGTATAAAGTATTTAATTTTAAAGGAAATGAAACCTTTTGATTTAATATATCATTCTATGAAATCTGTAAATTTTATAAATCATACTGTTAATTTAATCGAACAACTAAATATAAAAACAAAATACAAAACACAATTGGATAACATTTATAGAATTCACGAAATTGATATTTAACAAAATATTTTTCCAAAGATAATATTATTGCTAAAAGTTTCTAACAAACATATTTTTTTATTTTTTTTAGGTTTAATTACTTTTTTAAACATAATCATTTTAACATATTTATCGTCAATTGACTCAATAATTACTGGTTCAACTATGTTATCACAGAAAAACATAAATTGTGATCCGATCTTTATGAAATTACTCTGAGACAATAGTTCAATACATATATTATCATCTAATATCACATTTTTTGGATTATCTATTATAAAAAGATTTTTTCCTAAATCTAATTTATCATTAGACTTTATTTCTATTGATGCAGTTTCATCCTCAAACATGTTTTTGGAATCAATCTGTTTTTTGTGTATGGTTCGAATTGTTATTGGAAAAAAGTTATTATTGATGGGTCCTATAAAATAGTTTTCAGATACATCTATATGTCCTTTGTTCATAACACCATATATAATGTTACCTCTATCAGGTATCAAGTATGTGTCATGAATCATAAATTCTGTTTTATGATCGATTTCATCATACAATTTTCTGTTTTTATTATTGTATTTTTCACTATATAAATCCAATAAAGTGATTAAATTATCAAAATTATTATTATTCACGTTGGATATACCAATATAATAGATATTGTTATGATGAATATTATTAATAAACTGACACAATTTTTTATTTTGAACATGTTCACTAATTACATTATAAAATTTGTTAATAAACATATCATCTAATGGCATAATATCACAACCAGTAAAAACGATAACAAATGGTATATTCAGAAAAACACATAATTTGATGCTATTAATAATTTCACAGCCTATTACACATTCTTGGTCAATAAAACATTCAGATGGACATATGACTATTACATTAAAATGAGGTTTCAGGGAAAATAAAGCGTTTAAAGTAGTCTTATAGTACTTGTTTTTGCCTGGTAAATCAGTGAGGGCAATTATTTTGTCAGATCGCAAAACAATATTTTCCCAATTAGTGTGAATATCAGACTTATAATTAACAAGTTTATTATTTTTGATTCCTACAATATCGTGTTTGATACTGGAAGTAAATCCAGAGTGTTGCTCATGCATATGTTTTAGAACAAGAGATCTAGCCAAACCATTGCCATTATCGAGTTGATTAAAGGTGAGATGGCTGATCAAAGTAGTCTTGCCATGACCACTTGATCCGAGAAAACACACTCGAGATTCTTTTATAAAATTACCATCCGCTTTTTTACAAACTATGACTTCGGCAACACAAAAATTATCAGGCAACATAATTTTATCAATATTCATAATCTTAGCTTGACATTTTGCACACACCTCTCTGATTATTTCCACAGAGGAATCTATTGTTTCAGAAGTTATCTGGGCAAATTCGCCATTATCTTTTATTCCTAAAAAGTAATGAGCCTCTGATTTACCAGAATTATTAAATCCTTCTTGAAGTCTCCAAAGCATTTGAGAAGCCATTTTCCTTATTTTATTTTTGTCTTTAAGATCCAATCTTTGTTTATATTCGATATTACCTTCTTCGATTTCGCATGGTATGGGTGTGTTTGAAATTATATAAGATCTTAACATTTGTATTAAAAATATATAGATATGGAATTTAAATTGAATATATTTCAAATTTTATATAATTTATTAAAAACAAATATATATATATAAATATATACGAGAATGAATATTACTTATTGTCCTTGTAAAAACGGAAAAAGAAATACCAACTGCTTCCCTAATGATATGGTATTATGCAATAAATCAAATAATAAAATTCAATGTGAATTAATTAATGATGTTGATAGTATGGGTATAACATACTTACCATGCAGAAAGAATGAATGTGAGGATAAAACAAGAGAATGTGAAATGTGCATTACCAAAGTTGGTGTATTAGATTATGGTTCAAAATGCCATCAATCTGAACACGCATCCATCAACAACGTGTGTTACATCAACAACAACAGAATTTTGGTTTGCGGATCTAATACCAAATATCCATTATGGTCATACTGCATCGATAACAATGGTTGCATATCATCTGAACCACAATTATGGAATATATTTTTGGGTAAGAGTCTTTCATTTGTCGGCAAATTATTTAATGGATATGGTGTGATTCCTAAAAAATCTTTCCAATTAATATACTTTAAAGAAAATGACTGTGAATATAAGAAAATTAAATTTGAAGGATGCCAAACATTCTCTAATAAGCTTATAAGAACTATCACTGACTATGAATGCATATCAGGTTGCGATAAGAAGAATGATTTTAAGTTTGTAGGATTTTTCGTCAAATGCAATCAAATATACTTTGCAGTTCAATTAACGTCAAAGAAGAGACAAAAGTTAAGAAAATTATACTTACTTAAGTCTTCATTCAATTGTGAAAAATTAACTTTATGCGATGATGTTGCTGTAGTTGCTTCTTACAATATTTACAAATTAAGCAAGTGCAATCATATTAAGAAGGACGAAGCATTGAAGATGGTAGTTACAAGTTTAACATATAAGAACAATGAATTATTCATATTAACTTCAAGTGGTGCAAAGGGATATATTTGGAATACAATATTACCAAACAAGCCATTGTGCAAGCCTGAATGTAAGGAACAAACTCTCCACTTTAACAAAGGTAAGAAAGGTAACTTGTGCCTCAACAAACATCCAAGAGGAATAACTCATCTTTGCAGTGGTAAACTGTTCATCATTTGTGATCATACCGAATGCAATAAAAAGTATGAAAATAATTATTATATAGTCAATTATTAAATTAATTCAATATTTTTAACCAAAACATTTTTTTGTGAATATACATAAAAAATTGAATCTTTAAACTCTTACGATATCAATAAAAATTTGATTTATATAACACTATTCCTAAATGGGTATAAACGGATTTGGAAATTTTTATAAAAATAATTGTGCAAAAGAGAAAGAAGTAAATAACTTTCTCGGAGATGTATTGGTAATTGATGCAATATTTCAATTATTCAGATATGCGATAGCGTATAGAAAGAAAGGCAAAGATATGTGTAATCCTCAAGGGGAAAGAATAATTCATCTGTGGGCTTTGATGAAATACACATTATATTTGTTGAGAATTGGTATCACTCCTTTCTATGTTTTTGACGGTAAGTCACCTGATTTGAAAAAAGATACCATCGAAAATAGAAATACTATTAAAAGTAAAGCCCTTGTAAAATTACTAAATTTAGAAGATGATAAAGAAAGCAAAGAATATATTAAAAATTTTAAAAAAACATATTCATTGACAAGTCAAGAAATTAAAGACTGTTTAGAATTATTGGATTTAATGGGCATCCCAAATATTAGAGCAAAAGGCGAAGCTGATTCATATTGTGCTGCTCTCAGTAAAACTGACAAATTTTATGGAGTCATATCAAATGATACTGATCTGTTAGTGTTTGGTGCTAAAAAATTATTAAAGAATTTTTCTGGAAAAAAAACTGTTGAAGAAATATCTCTTGAAGATGTTTATAAGTTTACAAAGTTTAAAGCAAATGAAATTCTTATGGCTCATAATAAAGATCCAATAAATGACAATTTTATAACTCATGAAATGTTTGTCGATTTTTCAATTTTATTAGGATCTGATTACACTCCTCATATCAAAGGTTTTGATAGTAAATTATTGTTTGAACAATTTGTTCTAAATGAATTCAATATTGATAAAACAATAGCTGCTCTTAAAAATATGATCACTTCTCTTCCAAAAAATAAACACGATGCGTTTATTCCAGAAAACTTTCTAGAGAAGGCGCATAAGGCAAAACAATATTATTTACAATATGTATCGACTAATATTGAAATTGATAAGGCAACTTACGCATTGAGAGAACCAAACAAAGAAAAACTTCATAGTTTTTTGTGTGAAAAGCATGGTTTCACGGAACAATCAGTCGTTAATTTTACTGAAGAATTAGAAAAGTTCTATTTCACCCTCAGAGCTTTTAATAATAAAAAGAATGACAGTGCGTTTAAAAGTTTCAGAGGCTACCAATTCAAATATTATCAGAACCTATTTGATCCAAAAATATCAAAGAACAAAAATCGTCTTTACAAAGGTAATTTTATAAAACAAAAACATAAAGAAATTACAAAACCAGTAAAAAAGACTAATATTATAAACAACAATATGACAAATCGTTTTGCTAGTTTAACATTTTTAGACGCATAGATTCTTTATTTATTCAAAAAAATTGACATTCTAACGTCATGATTATAAACAACAGATATAAGAACATATTTACATAAATAATTAATGACAGACAAAAGAGATTATTATGAAATTCTTGGTATATCGAAAAACGCATCAGCAGAAGAAATAAAAAAGAGTTATAAGAAATTGGCATTAAAATGGCATCCAGATAGAAATTCTGATAATAGGGTTGAAGCAGAAAATAAATTTAAAGAAATAACAGAAGCATATGAAGTTTTATCCAATTCTGAGAAGAAAGATTTATATGATAGATATGGTCACGAGGGACTCAAAAACGATGGTTATGGTGGACCAAGCGGAGATTTTATGAATGATATTTTCCGCAGTATGTTTGGTATGGGTGGTAATGATGAGGATGATGATGATGTTCCTCCGATCGAAACTCATGAAAGTTGTACATTGGAAGAATTATATGTTGGCAAAAAACTTAAAAAGAAAATTGAGAGACATTCATTATGTTCAAAATGTAAAGGTACTGGTTGCAATGATGGGGTACAACACATATGTAAAACATGTAAGGGTAAAGGTGTTATCACTGGAATGAGACAAGTGGGACCATCAATGTACACACAATTCACAGCTAAATGTAAAGATTGTGAGGGAACATGTTTAGATAAAAATGTACCAAAATGTGTATCATGCAAAGGTTCAATGTCTATAAAAGAGAAAGTTGAGATAACAATAGAAATACCCAAAGGATCATATTCAAAAACTCCAATTATAATTCCAAATATGGGCAATGAAATTCCAGCCAATGAAAGAAGAAACGGAAAATCAAGATCAGATGTATACGTTTTAATAAAAGAAATTCCTCATGATAAATTTAAGAGAATGATACCAATAAGAGGAAGAAATTCAATTGATCCGTCTGCATTATTCATTGATGTAGAAATTGATTTGGCGGAATCATTGTGTGGTTTTCAAAGAAAGATCAAGTTTTTAGATGGAACTGATTTTGTCATAAATCAAGATTCATTGGTCAAAAATGGTGATACATTCGTAATTGAAAACAAAGGTATGCCAAAATTAAATAAGAACAAAAATGGTGATTTATATGTTAATATAAAAATAAATTATCCTGATGAGATTCCTAAGAATATTCAAACAAAACTCTGGCAATTACTCACCAACAAACCTTATAAAGTCAAAGAAAATGATAAAAATGTATTGAATATGACCAAAATGACCAAAAATGATCATGATGACTCCGAAAATTACGGTTCAATGCCAAAAGGATTTGCAAGAGCTTTTCCTGGTGGATTCCCTGGTGGATTCCCTGGTGGCAATGGTTTTAGCTTTAGTTCTTTCTTCAGATAAACTTTATTTATTCATCTTGTGTTGTTTTTTCTTGTTCTTTAAATGACACTTCACTATTTTTTTTCTTTTTCTTCTTTTCTTCTGGAGGAGACGAAAACCATTTAGAATATATTATATACGCCACAACTAGAGCAACAAAAGCTATAAATATATATATTGTTGTTTTGGATAATTGAAACCCAAATATTGAATAATAATCTCCCAAAACTGTTGAAACTGCTTCAGCAACAGGTGGTGGAGCTACAGTATTTTGTGGTGTTGGCATTTTTATGTTTTCCTTTAAAATACTTTTTGGAGCAACATTGTTATTAAATTGTTGAGGTCCAACATTATTGGTAAATTGTTGAGGACCAATATTATTATTAAATTGTGGTGGAGCAGCATTATTGGTAAATTGTGGTGGAGCGACATTATTGTTAAATTGTGGTGGAACAGTATTATTGTTAAATTGTGGTGGTTGTTTTAATTGTTGCATTGCGTTGTTAAATTGTTCGGGATTAATATTGAATTTTACATTCTTTGCAATATTATCTCCTAAGTTTATATTATTAGGAATATTGGTTTCTGCCATTAACTATATTTATTTTAATAGATAATTATTAATAAAATAAGCACGCAGTTTATAATAAATTTTATCTTATATATTGGTATAAATAAATAAGCATGAAACTATTCGCAGTATACGACCATCAAAATGATATTGAGTTAGAAATTTATATGGGTGAAAATGCCAAAGACAATTGGGATATTATTGATATGTCATCACAGAATGACATATGGTTTCATTTGGAAAGTCATCCATCACCACATGTTATGTTAAAATTACCAAATAATATTAAAAATATATCGAAGCAGACAATAATGTTTTGTGCTGCTATTTGTAAACAAAATAGTAAATTAGCAAATTCATCAAAAATATCAGTTATTTACACTGAAAGAAAAAATATAACTAAAGGTAAAAATGTAGGATCAGTATTTACAAAAAAAGTAAATTCAGTGACTATATAAACAGATTTTGTTCGACCATATTATATAAATCTTCAAGTGTACCGTTATTTATTAGTTCATTATCAATATTTTTTAAATTATCAATCATTGTTTCTGATTCGTGATTATCGACAAGGTTCACTGAAGGTCTGACAACACGAATTATTTGACAATGTGAAAATTCTTTTTTTATACTATCAATTTCATTTTGGAATCTTATATCTGATATCATAAAGTTCGAAGTAGGATTTAATTTTAATTCACATTTCATTGTTTCTATCAAACATTTTACCCAAAAATTATCTTGGATGTCTGGTATTATTTTGCACATTTGCTTTCTAATTAAATCTGTTCCAATATACTGAAATATTTTTCTTGGAGAAATATTCCATCTCATATCAATTTCTTCTTTTTTATTACCATACAACTGATCATCGTTAAATTCAAAAATAATTTTACAAACTTGTTTAAGGGGATCCGCAAAAGCAATCTTATTAAAACCGTACTTGATACAAATATAATCAGATACTGTGTCCTTGCCATTGTATTTTTTACCAGTTATTCCAATGACTTGTGGCAATTTTTGTTCCTTAATTACATTGATCATATTTGTTGTTTTATGAGTTTGAACAATGTCTAAGGATTCATTTAAATGCTTTATCCAATTTTCTTTACTAATATGTGGTATTAATTTGTATGTTTCTTCTTCAAGCAAATATTTCCCCACAAATTCTATTATTTTATTTGGAGTCTGTTTCCAATTATCCATTTCCATATCTAATTTTTCGTCATTGAATTTAAACAGAATTTGACAAACAAAATATATTCTGCTTTTTTTGTTCATGATGATAGTTTTTTATCAAATTAACTTGATCAATAATGTCAGACAATACATTTATCAATTTTTATCATTAAAAAAAATTGATAAAAAAAGTAATATAATTATGTTTCATAAGTGTATGCATACATTATGTCAATTGATCATAATGACGATATAGATCTAACTTATTTACCTTATGAATCTAACAACTGTGATATCCAATCCGTGATAACTATAGATACAAATTCTGATGTCGAATCGAATCTTAGTCAAATTAACGATGATAGTTCTGATGATATGGATATAGAAGCTTATTTAGGGAAAAATAGAAATCATGAACATACGCCTTTTCTTGATATTATAAATCCAATCGAAAATTATTCAAATAGTACTCATAGTTTCAAGTTAAAAGATATAGTAAGTTCAATAAGTAATAGTCATAATATGACTGTAGATAATTCCAATTTTTGTAATTATATTTTATGTTTTGTATTTATCACAACTTGTTTAACGACATTTATGGTTATTTTGTAATAAATTTGAAAATAACATATTTAAATACTTAAATTTTAGAATAATTATTGAATTGTTATGAATATTGATAAAGTAAACAAGCAAAATAATATGCCATGGGTAGATAAATATAGACCCAAAAAATTAGATGATATTGTTCATCAGGAGGAAGTCATAAAAGTCTTAAAAACGACTTTAGAAACGGGACAATTACCGCATTTGCTATTGTACGGATCTAGTGGCACAGGAAAATGCTTGGGAATAAACACACCGGTTATTATGTATGATGGTTCCATTAAAATGGTACAAGATGTAAGACAAAATGATTTATTAATGGGTGATGACAATACTGCTCGAAAAGTATTAAGCTTAGCAAGAGGAAAAGATAAAATGTACAAAATAATGCAGGATAATGGAGATGATTATATTGTAAATTCGGAACATATTATTAGTTTGAAATTATCTGGTTCGTTCTTAGAAAAATGGGATGAAAAGAAACAAGAATATCGATTGGTTTGGTTTGAAAATCATGAAAAACAACAAAAGTCATTCACATTTAATCAAAAAAATTATTTAAAACAATTCAAACAGGATTTATTGACAAAACAATGTGTGAACAAAAAAGGAGATATATGCGATATATCAATAAAAGATTATTTAAAAAAGTCAAAAGAATGGAAAAGTTTATATAAGGGATTTAAATGTCAACAAATTAATTGTTGGAAAAAGAAAGAAACAAAATTTGATCCATATGGAATTGGTTACAGATTGGTTAATGAAGAAATAACAGACGAGCAATTTGATAATTATAAAATAAATGATATTGAAACTAGATTACAATTTTTGGCAGGATATTTGGATGCGAACGGACATATGGATAAAGAAAATAATTTTGAAATCAGTGTAAAATGTAAAAAAACATTTGATCACATAGTATTTATTGCCAGATCACTTGGATTAAAAGTCGAAAAATCAAATACACTTAGCAATATGGCTAAAATATATGGTAAAGTACCAACAAGAATAAAAAAACAAAAATTAGATGAGCATAATAATGAAAATTTATATGGAATAAAGATAAAAAAATTAAAATATGATAATTATTATGGATTTGAAATCGATGGCAACAAAAGATTTATATTAGGGGATTTCACTGTGACACATAATACATCAACAATATTGGCTGTGGCTTATCAATTGTTTGGACCAAAAATATTCAGGGAAAGAGTTATTGAATTGAATGCATCGGATGAAAGGGGAATAAATATTGTAAGATATAAAATAAATACTTTTGCTAGAACTGCAATTGGAAATGTAGATCCTAATTACCCTTGTCCACCATTTAAATTAGTAATTTTAGACGAAGCTGATGCAATGACAACAGAAGCTCAATCTGCTTTAAGAAAAGTTATGGAAGAGTTATCCAGTATCACAAGATTCTGTTTTATTTGTAATTACAAAAATCAAATAATAGATCCAATAGTATCCCGATGTATGAAGTTTAGATTCAAACCAATTAATAAAATTTCAATGTTCAATAAACTAAAGGATCTTTCTGAAAAAGAAAAGATGACTATAGATGATAACAGTCTGAAAGCAATTTCTCATATAGTTAAAGGTGACGTTCGAAAAGGAATTATGATATTGCAAAATCTAAGGTACATACAAAATTATAAATCAAAAATAACGGTAGATGATGTTTATAATATGACCGGATACACTTTTCCTGAATATATAAAACCAATATGGAATTTGTGTTTGAATAAAAAAACAAAGATAGAAACAATTGTGTCAAAACTTGATGTTATAAGACGTAATGCAACTCCAATAACTTCCATATTAGAAAATTTGCAACAAATTGTAGTTGACAGTAATCTTGACGATGATAAAAAGTCTAAAATTTGTTTGCATATAGCTTCAACAGAGAAATGTCTAACAGATGGTGCAGATGAATACATTCAACTGTTAAATATATTCAGTTATATTTATGGCCTCGTAAATGGACATATAACATATGTTCCTGATAATATATGTTAAAAATTGAATAAAAAAGTATATAAACAAAACTTGTGATTAAATGATATTATGAATTTAGAAAAATTGAAATTATGTTTTGATAAAGGAGGCAATATTTATTTTAAATATTGTGATAAATATTATGATTTAAATATAGAGGCTGACAATAAAATTAAATTAGAAATATTGCCTAATTATAATTGTGTTAATTTAGATAATATTAAATTTGGTGAATTAAAATTATCGAGCGATTCTGGCTCATTGAGAGGTAAAGTTCAAAAGGAAATAATCAAATCATCAAATAATGATGAAACAGATGAAGATTATCACGAGAGGCTTTTTATGTACGAAAATGAAGAATTCGCTGAATTTTATGGTTTGGATTCTGATGAGGAACAAGAAGAACAAGTCAAATTTGTGGGTAACAAAGATAATATAGATTTTTGCGATTTTGATGATGAAAGTAATATAGCTCTCTATGATACATTATTGTACGATAATGATAACTTGTATTTTAAGACTTCACTAATCGGAATAGAACCATCTTATAGACTCAAAATATATAAAGATGGTTCAATAAATTTTCGACCTATTGGAGATAAAGAACAAGTTTATACATTAAATGCTGATAATGATAATTTATGGTTGGTCTTGAAAATTTAATTGTTCAAAATTATTATTCATCTTTTCAAGTTTGTTTTGTAGCAATAAATTTAATTTATCAATGTTCACAATAAGTTCATCACACATACTCCCATAATATATTTCAGTAAATAATTCCAATTCTAATGATTTATTATACCATTCCTCTGTTGATAGAGGTAATTTTGTTTCTACTTTCTTTAGTTCATTTATATTATAGGGAAGTTCTGGTTCTTTTTGTTCTTTCTTTTCTTCTTTATCTAATTTGACTTTTTTTAATTTATTAATTTGATCAATGATTTGAACTTCTGAAATTTCAAATCTTGAAGTTTTTTGAACATTATTATTTGGTACATCTTTTTTAACCGGAATACTCAACTTTGGTACCTGGAAAACTGGAGGCAATGGTGGTGGAGGAGGTGGTGGGGGTATTGATTGGGATACTTGTTGTACACTGCTTCCACTATGAATTCTGATATCACTTGTTGCCATTTTAAATAATGATTTTTTTAAATCAATACAATTAAATTTTTTAATTTGTAATACTTTCCATACAATCCACGCTTCTGAAGTTGATGCCACAATATTATCTAGTTCTAATATAATACTAATTAATGAATTTACTTTGAGATGACTAGAATCCAATTCTTCTTCATTTTCATCAAATATTGGTATATCATTTCGTATATCCAATTTAACAGTCGTAGGTAAGTTTTTTCCTGTGTTGAAAGAAATTTTGATATTTTTAATAGAATCAAATATACTATTTTTAAAACATGCTAAAACTTTATTTTGTAACTTGTTTAAATATTCTAAAAATTTTTTGTCATAATCACTGGTTGTTAGTGCTACTGTAATATGTGTCGGTGTTCTGTCTATTATTTTTGCTTTTGGAATAAAAAACCAAAATTTATGTAATGGATGATTTATATCAGCATTGTATAGTCCTATTTTATAATAACTTATTGCATAAACTTTTGGTTCTCCTATTATGATATTGTGTTTATCCGAATTTATATTAGTAATCAATTCATTTATCATGTTATCCTATAAATTAATATACTGAACATATACTTAAATATTATTTATTTAAAATATCAAATTTTTGTACATTACTTAAACATATCTGTATAAATTATCATATAATGAGTTCCAATAAAAATTCAGCTGTAAATTTCGCTGCTATGTCCAAAGAACAAAAAAATGAATATATCAAAAAAATTATAGCGAATTCATCAGTAACCAGACATCCTCTCGATGAAGCACGATCAAAAAATCATCAATATAATTTTTGGAGTAAACAACCATGCGTAAACAATGAAAATGATATGACATTGTCAAGACCGATTCACGAAAAACTAGAAAAAGTAGAAATATCAAATGAATTGACAGAAAAATATAAAGTAAATATGATTAAATTAGATGACGATAATCAGATGAAAGAATATACGAGATTTTTAGAGATCAATATGATAAATAATAATAAATTGATCAATTTTGTTCATGATGTGAATTATCTTAAATTATTATTGGGAAAAAAGTATCTTATATTGACAACCAAATACAATGACAAAATAAATGGAACAATCATGTGTTCCATAAAAAATATGAGAGTTGGTGATAAAAAAATAGAAATGGCATCTGTAAAATTAATTTGTGTTAAACATTCACAACGAAACAAGAGATTTTTCGAACATTTGGTTAATTTACTGCGAAACACACTTGTTGATATGAATGTTCATTATGGAATGTTTCTAACGGACAGATATATTCCCATACCAAATTCTAAACTAGATTTATATTATCGTCCTCTGAACTTCCATAAATTATATACGTGTGATTTTTTTAAAATAGATGATAAGAAAAATCTAGAAAAGGCATATAATTATAATAAAAACAAGTTTTCTCTCAAAAAGAAAAAAATAGATGCAGTTCGAGTCGATGAATCGAATATAGACAAAATATATCAATTATATTGTCAGTATATGGACAAATTTTATTTGTATGAAAATATGTCACAAAAAGAATTTACTGATTTTGCCAATGAAAATATGACTTTTGCAATGAAAGATCAAAAAGATAATATTGTTGATTTTTACATATTCGGCAATTGTTCCATCAAGCATTCAAATATCAGTCTAAAAGCTGCATTATTGTTAATTTATTCTAATAATTCAGTTGAATATACTCCAACCAATATTGTTGAACATATGTCACAAACTGCATTTGAGAAAGAATATGATTTATTATTACTATACAATAACTTCGAAAGTAATGTATGTTTACAAGAAGTAGACGGACAATACCTGAAAACAGGGAATGTGAGTTATGTTAACTTTTATAATTGGAAATACACAAAATTAAACCAAAATCAAATAGGATTTCTTTAATATTTAAAGTGTTCTTTTACAAACTATTGAAAAATATGTTTTGTCTTGTACATATTTTTTTGTAAAATCGTAATCTATTTTTTTAAGCATTTTTTTCACAAAACTAATTATTTCATCATCCTCAATGTCATCATCCTTTGTGGTATCATACGACTCTGATTTAATACCAAAATATTCTATCAATTCCTTTGAATATTCTTTTAAAACACTGTTATTATGTTTTCTGTTTTTGGTAATAACATCAAAATCTATTCGTTTGAATTCAGTTAATTTCTTTAATTGAATTTTATAAGGATTTAACCATATATTCAGAAACTTCAGTATAACATCATATTTTATTTTTGCCAAATTTAATGTATACTCATCAAATCTTAATTTGTATTCTATCACTGTTTCTGAATCATTATATATAGGAGGTTTTGGAATCTCAGTTTTTTCTGGAGTAATTTTCTTCATATAAATACTAACGTTGATATAATATCAATGTTATTGTTATATACATAATTTTTTTCAATATTTTTCCTTGTCAAATATTATCTTATGAGTAACAGCATAATAAAATCACCCATTGATCACAGAAACTACAAACATTGTATATTAGACAACGGTATTCAAGTGTTGGGCATATCTGATAAAAAATCCAGTTTATCACATGTCACATTAACAGTGGCAGTTGGATCGTTTGATGACGGAGAAATAGAAGGAATATCTCATGCATTGGAACACATGATATTCCTAGGAACAAGAAAGTATCCCGATGAGAATTATTTTTTTGATTATATTTCGAAAAACGGCGGACAAACCAATGCTTACACTGATAATGATCATACATCCTATTATTTTAGTGTGGAAACAATGGCGTTAGAAAAAGCAATTGATATATTTAGTAATTTTTTTATAGATCCTCTGTTTGACGAAAAGTTAATCAAAAACGAATTAAAATCAGTTGATTCCGAACACAAAAAAAATATAGTTTCAGATGACTGGAGATCACTGCAATTGCTCAAAACAATATCAAACAAAAATACTCCTTTCTGTAAATTTACTGGGGGTAGTAAAAAAACTTTGGATATACCTGATATTCACAAAAAAATAAAAAAATTTTACGAAGACAAATATTCTTCAAACAATATGAAAATAGTAATATCCAGTGATTGCTCAATCGATTTTTTATGTAATATCACAAATGTTTTTTTCGGAAAAATAAAAAAGAAAATTGTGTATATTCCTCGATATTTTTCGTCACCTTTGAATACTCCAAAATACTTGCAAGTAGTTCCTGTTAATCTGTATAGAAAATTACAAATATGTTGGCATCTGCCTTTCGACTTAAATCACATCAACATAAAACCCACTACATATATATCACATATATTGAATTATCAATCCGAACAAACTCTGATACACTATCTTAAAAAGCATGGTTTTATATCAAATTTTATTTGCGGAAATCTTGAGAAAATTGGTAATAACACAATATTTATGATAGAATTTGATATGACAATTAAGGGAGAAAACAATGTATCAGTTATTTTCAATAGTGTGAATGATTATATTGATTTGATAAAAAAAACTTTTCGAGACAATGTGAGAAAAATGAAACAAATATATAATGAATTAAAAACATCATCATGGCAATCCTTTGTATATGACAATCGTGATGATGATAATTTTACTAATAATATTGCAAAATTATGGTCAAAATATAATATTCCTGTGAAACAATTGTTAATGAGTGAATATCATTTTATGAATTTTGACGAAAATGTTAAGCATATAATTGAAGACTATTTAAATTATTTTAACAATGAAAATGTTGTGGTAATACATTCATCACCAAAATTTAAAGGAAAAACAAGCAAAATAGAAAAGTGGTATGGTGGTCATTATAATGAGTATCAAAATTTAAGTAAAATTCAGAAGAACACAATAAAGACAAAATTATTGTTACCCAGGAAAAATAAATTCATTTGTAATAACATCCAAACAATCAATAATTTTGATAAATCAAATGAATATCCAACCGAAATTTATAATAGTGATGGATTAAGAATTTTTCATTATTTTGATGACATAAATAAGCTCATTCCTAAAACAGTGTTATATGTCTATATTAAATTCCCAAAAGTTTTAGACAACATCATTAATTATCTAATATTTAAAATTTACTTTGCTCATATAAAACTTAAACTAAATGACTTATTGTATGAAGCCGAAGTTGCTGGATATAATACGGAAATCACATCACACAGAAATAATATAATTATCAAGATTTTTGGATTTAATACATATTTTAGCAAAGTTGTTGAAATTATAGTTAATAGGATAATTGACAATACAATAAATCGAGAAAATTTTAACAAAATAAAGGAACGATTGTGTTTGGAATTGGAAGATTGGAATAACCGAGATAATTTAGATGTAATGAGTGACGTTATAAATTTTGGAATGGATGATAAAACTTTTCCAGTTCAAAAACAATTACAAGACATAAAAAAAATAACAAAGAAAAATTATGATTATTTGATTGACAAAGTTATGGAGAAATCAACTATTGTATGCTATCTTCACGGTAATATACTAAATTATGAGGCTCTAAGCGTAGGTATAAAGTTTAAGAAAATAATAAAAGAATTCTATGAAATAAATATAAAAAATCTAGTTATAACTAATAATAACACAAATAATTTCATAAATATTAAAAGAAATCATAATATTGTACCCTTAGTAATTTATTGTTGTAATATTGATCATATTAGGCCGGGTTTTACTGAAGATTGGAGTTTGAAAATATCTTGCATTAAACTTTTGGATATTTGTATAAACAACAAATTTTACCATGAATTGAGAACAAAACAGCAATTAGGATATATTGTTCATGCTATGTCTAATAAAATTGGAGATATAATGATTCCTTATTATCAGTTTAATTTCATTGTTCAGTCAGATAACGATAGTAATAAGGTAATTGATTCTATTAAGAATTTTTTGGCGGATTTTTATGTAAAATTAAGAAATATGTCAAAAAATGAGTTTAATAATTATAAAATATCTCTGATAAATAAACTACATGAAAAAGAATTTGTGATGGATATAATGGCCAATAATAAATTTTATAATATTATTTCAACTGATCAGGTTTTTAATGAAAAAGAAGTAATAATTGCCACGTTAAATAATTTGAATCTTGACGATTTTGTTAATTTTTATAGAAAATTTATTTACGGATCAACAAATAATAATTCTTCGGTATTTTTATTGACAAAAAATTGAAATTATAATATTATTACAAATAGTATCTTATTATGTATAATATTATGGCAAATGAATATAGAGAAAAATTTCCATATGCATTCAAATTTTTGGATGAATATGAAAACAAATTGAATGAAGATTTAGAAAGTCTCAACAAAAAAGAAGAGATAAATATTTCTATGAATATCCCAAATGATTCAGATCTTGACTCTTTTGTTACAAATTTAAAAAATGTGTCTTATGAAAAGCGCAGTGAATTGATAACGGAATATATGTCTAAACTAAATTTTGATTTGGATGAAAATAAAGACAAATTTACTACTTTTTCGGCAAGAATGATTGATCTACAATTGACTAAAACTAATCAAAAATTAGAAAGAATATCTAAAATAAGAAATGATCCGTCCATGTTGCACCGAATAAACGCAGATTGCCAAAAAGAAACTAGTCAAGCAGAAGAGGCATAGTATTATTTACGATGACTAGATTTGAGATTTTTTTTTATTTTTTGCTTTAATCCATCAAGTTTTACTGACAAAATTTTATCTATCTGTTCTTGCATTTCATCTAAACTATCATTATTGTTATTTTTTTTATTTTCTAGTCTGTTAAATCTATCTTTTAACATATTAACCTCTGAATTTAACTCTGTTAACATTTCTAATATTTTCAAAGTGTCGCTTCTTAAATCTGAAACAGCACTGACAATATCTTTGCTTGACAATTTATCATTTATATTATTATTATTATCTGTATTTTTTTCTCTGGTTTCGGTGACAGGAGTTTCTAGGATTGCATCATCATCTGAGTCATCATTGTTATTGTTATTATTATCATTTTTTTCTTTTTCTTGACGGAGAAGTTTTGATAATTCTTCTGTAATATTATCTGTTGCATTTACATTGTTCATTTCTATATCTATTATATTTATTTTTTTATTTGCATTTTGATCGAACAAACCAGTATTCGTTAAGACTTAAAAATTATAATCATATTATCAATTAATAACAATAATATGTTCGTAAATAAATTTATAAACAAATTTATAAATAACAATGAATATAACACATTTTTTAATAAATATAAACATGTACTTTCTGGACTGAGGACTGTGGAAGATTGTTTTTTAATTTTGGAAAAATCATCGTTTCCAACAGAACAAAGAAAACTATTATTGGGTTTAATACATGGCAAAAAATCTGAGAAAAGTATTGATTATGTTTTGATGTCTGAAATAATAAATGATCTTAACAGTTATAAGTACAGAGAAGAAGTGTACGCCCATTTGCCTCAATTTATGACCAAAACGAATAATTTGGCACAGATCAAAACTTTCACAAGAATAGCAAACTCAAAACCATTAAAACCAGTGTGTGTATCCGTAAAAGAAATTAAAAATGCTCCAATACCAAATGTCCTAAAACCATGTCCTCATTGTGGACACATGTGCAGTGCTCCAAAATTCTCCGAGTATATAATTTGTGGTTTTGGTGACCATAGTTATGATTGGGAAGGATGTGGAAAAGATTGGTGTTTCAAATGTGGAAAGGTGTTATGCAAATCATGGAATAATGATATGTTATTTATCGAAGAGAATAGATTTCATGATATGGAGTGTTGTAAACGACATTCAATCTCAAGTAAGAAACTATATCCAGAAGAATATTGTCAATGCAATAACAATTTTGTTAAAAGGAATGTGGTTTCCAGTTTTTAAATATTTTATTATAATATTTAGAAATATATATTTATTATTTTGTTAAACAATTCAAACCACAGCTCAAGAATTTCATTAAATATGGATAAGTATATACAATAGTAATACCTAACATACCCCATAATAACATATGTCTAAAGCTAACTATACCATCAATATTTAGCGGTTCATTACTATAATCCCAATCTTGTAATATACAACCCGGATTTGCTCCTCTTCCAGCATTACTGAAATATTTGCCAGTAATATATTCTAGTACTGAAGCAACAAATCCCAAAACTAGAACTTTAATTATTAATTGGAATAATATGTCTATATTATTAATTCCAGTATAATTTAACAAATAATCTACAAATATGAATAAGAATGCTCCTATACCGTATAATGGAAAAGCTGTTATGACGGGATTTGTAAGCTTGTAATAATAAGTTCTTCCCATGAAATAATAACTCATACTTTCGAGTGTCGATCCCATGTATGAATAAACAAAAAATGCTATTATATTCGCTATTATCTCTGTGGTCATTATATTGATATATAATTATACTTATATAAAAAGTAAATTTAATAAAAAAACAATATTTATCAGACAACTAAATATGGAAACTTTTAAAAATTGTTGTTTATTTTATTGTTTAAAACATTTAATTCTTTCAAAGAAGGAAGTTTACGAATTTCCTCTGGAATATACGTTAAATTATTATTATTTAAACTCAAATATTCTAGATTTATAAGATTACTAATTTCTTTTGGTATTTTTTCTATTTTGTTAAAATCAAATTCTCCCTTCTTTAATTTAATTAAATATCCTAATTCTATTGGTATTTCTTTTATTTTATTCTTTTCAAGAAAAAGGATCCTCAAATTTATTAGTTTGGAAATTTCTTTTGGTATGTACTTTATCTTATTTCTTGCTAAACTCAAAATTTTTAAATTAATAAGATTGAATAATTCTAAAGGTATTTCTTTAACATTACAATTGTCAATCACTAGTGTTTCGAGTTTCAATGCATTACCTATTTCCCTTGGTATTATAAAAGATTTTCTATCAAAAAGTTGCATAAATTCTTGTTCTTGATAAAGATATTTTAAAAAACTATCGTAAGATTTCAGTAATCTTAGATATTCATATTTCCAATTTTTTTGTGTATCATTTAGAATTAAAAAATGTTGATTTCTTTTTATCAAAAAATTATTATATTTCAATTTCCAAAATACATTATTTTCTTCTAATTTTGTTAAAAAACAAATATTTTTATTGAGTAATTTGACAGTTTTACTTTCCAAAAAATTGGATATATAGGCAATAATATCGTCAGATAACATTGTTCATGAACAAAAATCTAAAAACTATTGAAATGTTTTTAATTTCAGTTTTTTTTATATGTTAAAGTCACAAAAATTGAAAAAACAAGTTATTAATTAATTTTTTAATACTGTTTATTATACAAAATGAACATTCAATTAAAGCAATTAGATGACGATAAAAGTTATTCCGGTCACGAGACTAACATTCAAAATTTTTGGAAGCAATTAAATATTTATGATAAATTACAGAATAAATTGGCCAATCAAGAACTGTTTAGATTCATGGATGGTCCTCCTTTTTTGAGTTCAGTTTCTCTTCATTATGGCCACTTACTGCAATCATTTGCCAAAAATACAGTATTACAATATCAACATATGCAAAATAAAAATACCTTTAATAGATTGGGGTATGATACTCATGGTTTGCCTGTCGAAATGACGGTAAATAAACAGCTTAATTTACACACAAGACCAGATATTATTAATTTTGGAATTGATAATTACAACAGAGAATGCAAAAATTTTGTCAATTTCTGTTCAAAATCTTGGGAACCTATATTCGAAAAAATAGGAAGAATATGTGATTTTAAAAATCATTACAAGACTATGGATACCAATTTCATGGAAAGCGAAATATGGGTCTTCAAACAATTGTGGGAAAAAGGTTTGATATATAAAGGTTACAAAATTATGCCTTATTCAACTGCATGTGAAACGCCATTATCTAATTTTGAAGCTTCCGACAATTATAAAGAAATTAACACTAAATCAGTATATGTATTATTCAAAATCAAAAATCAGGACAATACATATTTAGTTGCCTGGACAACTACTCCTTGGACATTACCTTCTAATTTGGCATTATGTGTCAATCCGGAAGTCGAATACATAAAAGCAACCGATGAAAATAACAAAAAATATATTGTGTCAAAGGATTGTTTAAATAATTTGAAAATTAAGGTAAAGAATATTGAAAGTGTGGGAAAAGGAAGTGAATTGAATGGCGTCGAATATGAACCAGTATTCACTTATATGGATAGAGAAAAATATGTTGTTATAACAGATAAATTTGTGGAAGGAACTAGTAAAATAGGTTCAGGAATAGTCCATATTTCGCCATCTTTTGGTCAACAGGATTATGAAGTCTGTACAAAAAATGGTATTATTGAACCTCATGAAGTAGGTAAATATTGTCCAGTAGATGATAGAGGAAAATATACATCTCAAATTAAGGATTATGAAGGTCAATACGTTTTTGATGTAAATGACGCAATTATAATAAATCTCAAGAAAAGGGGATTGCATTTCAAAACTGAATCATATACTCACAGTTATCCTTTTTGTTACAGAACAGATACGCCGCTGATTTACAAAGCAGTATCAAGTTATTTCGTCAAAACTACTGATCTAAAGGATAAATTATTAAAAAACAGTGAAAAAATTAACTGGCATCCAAAGTCTGTTGGTGAACGATATAAACATTGGCTTGAAAATATTCAAGATTGGGGAATTTCTCGACAACGCTTTTTTGGTACACCTATTCCTGTATGGACGTCCGACGATGGTGAAGAACAAGTCGTCATTGGATCTATTGATGAACTTGTTCAATTGTCAGGAATAAAAGAAAGACCAAATGATCTGCATAGAGATATTATTGATCAAATTGAAATACCAAGTAAATTGGGTAAAGGTATGCTCAAAAGAATTCCCGATATTATGGATTGTTGGTTTGATAGTGCTTGTGTTCCATATGGCCAAATTCATTATCCTTTTGAAAATAGTGATGTTTGGAATACTCAAGAATACTTATCTGATTTTGTATGTGAGGGAGGCGATCAAGTAAAATTATGGTTTTATGTTCTTAATGTAATTTCTACTGCATTGTTTGATAAACCCGCATTTAAAGATGCTATTTGTACTGGAATAATTTACGATGAAAAGGGAGTTAAATTCTCTAAAAAATACGGTAATTTTAAAGATCCCATTGAATTATTAAATAAATATGGTGCAGATAGTTTGAGATTATATTTATTGAACTCTCCTGTGATAAATTATAATCCATTGTATTTTAATGAAAAAATAATTGCTGAAACTAAACAAAAATTAATTCCATACATCAGTGCTGTTAAATTCTTCGTGACTCAATATATAGATTTGCAAAAAAAGGGGTATATGTTTGATATTAATGCTTATAAATATTCAAATGTTTTAACTGATAAATGGATTGTATCTAGATTAGGGTCTCTTGTTATAAATGTACAAAATAAAATGCGAACTCTCCAAATTGACAAATGCATTGTTGAATTATTAGAATTCATTGAAGATCTTACTAATTGGTATATTAAATTTAACAGAGAAAGATTAAGGGGATTAGATGGCGAAACTGAATGGGTTGTGTCTTTATCTACACTATTTTATGTAATTTTAAATTTCATTAAAGTAATGACGCCATTCACTCCATTTTTGTCTGAGTATTTATATAATTCTATTAATAAACTAGACCAATATATTAATAAATCAGTATTATTATGTCTTTACCCTAACACTTCAGATTTTATTTTTAATGAACAAATTGAATGTCAAATGATGAGATTAAAACAAGCTGTTAAAATGGTAAGAGTTTTAAGAGACAAAACAGATAATCTGAAAACTATCAGGGTACCGATAAAAAAAGTTATATTTTATCATAATGATGAAGAATATTTGAATGATATTAGAACTATAGAAGAATTGGCTCAGGAACAAATGAATTGTGAATCATTTGAATATAAAAATTTCTCTGATAATGTATATTATAATCTTATTCCAAATCAAAAATCATTGGGATTAAAATATAAAGCTAAAGCAAAAATAATCAAAGAAAATCTCGATTTAGTCGATAAAATTAATGTGTTTAAATTCGCAAAAGGAGATATTGATGTCATTTATTTGGATATTTCTAATGAAAGATTTGAATTAACAAGAGAAGACGTTCAGGTTAATGTCAATAAGAAAAATGAAAATGATAAATATTTATCATTGACTGAATCTGATCTAATGATATCTATAGACACAACATATGATGAAATATCTCACAATAACTATCAAACAAGACTAATGCTTAGAGAAGTTCAAAAATTAAGAAGATCTGTTGGTTTAAATCCTTGGAATAAAATTAATGTCCATTTTAATTCAGATAATTCTTTACACCAAAAATTATTCACTGAAAATAAAATTCATTTTGAAAGTAAATTAAAGTGCTTAACAACAATTGGTTTTGAACCAGAAAGTGTATTTTGTAAAACAGAATTTGATTGGGAAGATTTTACGGGACAAATTCATAAAGTCAATATAAAGATACAATTATTAGATTAATAAAAATTGAAAAAAAATAGCTTTTATTTATAATTTTTTTATAGATATCATCAATAATATGAGTAAGTTTCAATTAGTAAAAATTTATCAAGATACACAAAAAATTTGTTCATCCTTTAAAACCAAACCATCCAGATTGTATGATATTTCAAAATTAAATGTTGATCTAAATAATAATGATATAAATGTATATGATAATTGTCTAATTGAAATAGAAAATGAAGATACATTAGATATGGCAATTAGATGTAAACAAAAAAATTTATCACCTCTCGTGTTAAATATGGCATCTGATTTTGTTCCTGGCGGAGGTGTACACAAAGGAAGTTCTGCTCAAGAAGAATGTATATTTAGAAGAACAAATGCCTATCAAACTCATCCAATAGAATGGTATCCTATGAGATTTAATGATGCTATTTACTCGCCCAAAGTTACAATAGTCAAAGATAACAAATATAATAAACTTAAATATTATGAAGATATTTCTATGATTGCTATTGCAGCAATAAGAAAACCATATTTGATTAATGGAAAATACACACAACAAGATTATCAAATTATGTATAACAAAATTAAGGCAATATTTGAAATTGCAATTATTAATAAACATGATAGTTTAGTTTTAGGTGCATTAGGATGTGGAGCATTTTATAATCCCCCTGATGAAGTAGCCCGTATATTTAAAATTTTAGTTGAAAAATATAAAAAGTATTTTAAATATATTGGTTTTGCAGTTCTGATAACTAAATATACTGATAATAATAACTACAATTATTTTAAAAATATATTTGTCTAATATATTATGGAATTAAAAATTTTATTAAATAACAGTAATATTATTATCAAAAACAATGAATTTATTTCACTTAATAAAATAAAAGATAAACCACTAATAAATTACAATTATGAAAAAGAAAAAAAATATACATTGATATTAGTGGATCAAGACGCTCCTTCTCATATCAATCCCATATTCAAATATTATTTACATTGGATAATAATCAATATTGATGATAGTGGAAAGAGGAATGAAATAGTTCCTCATGAATCTCCAAATCCTCCAAAAAATTCTGGAATATATAGATACAATTTTATGTTATATGAACAAAATAATATTATAGATTCAAATAATGTACTATTATTTATAAATAATAGAAGAACTAAATTCAGTCCTATTCAATTTACCACACTATCTAATAGAACTTAATGACTTTTCCATAAATTTTAATTTAATCTTATTAATTATTTTTATATTGAAAAAAAATAATTAATTACATTTTATTTAATTATTTTTGCTAAAATTTAAGTGGTCACCTTATTACCTCGATATAATAAATTTCAAATAATTGCCCCTAAATCCCCATAAAAATTTAATATGAAAACTAATTATTTTTATGTTTTTGTTTGAATAAAATGCGATAAATATTCACAATAATTGAAATAAAAATGAATAAACTAAAAGTTTTAATATTTCTGTCAAATCTAATTAATAGCCTTTTTACTGAATATTTTAAGTGGCTTATTAAGCGTTCAATATGAATTCTTTTTTTATATAAAATTTTTCCCTTTTTACTTAATTTTTTTATTTTAGAAAGATCTTTAGTATTCCTTTTATTATGATCAATTATAGGATAATACCCTTTATCTGTAAGAATTTGTCTGATATCTTTAAAGTCATAACCTTTGTCTGCTAATAAATATTGTTTGTATTTATTTGAATCCTTTAAATGAAAAGTTTTTGTATTAATAAAAAAATTATTTAAATTATCTACTAATAAACTTTTATCACTATTATTGCCGGCCCTAATCTCTACAGATATTGGAACATTCAGATTATCACATATAATTGAAATTTTAGTTCCTTTCTTTGATTTGTAGAATTTATTTCTGCCGATCTCATTGACACCATATTTATTGGGAATAAAAAACGAGTCAACAGATTGATATTTTAATTTACCAGCTAAATTGCTCTTAAAATATCTATTAAGTGAAAATTTATAATATTCATTTAGAATATTTCTTTCGGCAAACTTATTAATATGCCAATTTAATGATTTACGATTAACGGAACCTCTATAATCATTATAACTCATAAGATTATTCGAAAGGTGAAATATTTCTTTAAGAATAGTGGGTAAATCATAAAATTGTAATTTATAAGTAAAATCATAATGTTTACCATATTTAGGATGATTTAAAACAAATTTAATTAAATCATCTAAAAAATATAATTTATTATACTTCATAATTAAAATACACAAAAGGAATTTTTTTTATTTTATTAATTAAAAATAATAACTATGATGTTTTATGATAAAAATAAGAGTCAATAGATTCCATTAGATGGTGTGTTAATTTTAAAATTAAATACACATAATTGATTATTATAACATAAAAAAATATTGTGATGATTTGTAGAGTTTCATTAAAAGTTCAAAAATTTTCTCTTCTTCTTTAATATTATCGTATTCATATAGGTTTTGAAAATGTAATTCGTATTCTTAACATAAACCAAAATTTCTAAAGATAAAATCCTTTAGAAATTTTATGTCCAATTTGAAATTATCCTGAAATTTGTGTTACATAATTAAATCTTTTCATATATTTTTCAATATATTTGTTTTTAATTTCTGTCTATATAATATTCAACTATAATTTACAATAATAATATTCAAGAAATACGCTTACCAAAAGAAATAAACAATATGCTATGTTATATAAAAGTGTAATAAAAATAAATATGATATTAGATAAAAATTGATTATTTTATCATTTAGACTATTTATTTTGATTAATACTAAATGCTTCATTTCGACTTAATACCATCAATTTGCGATTATTTGACTGATACGAATTATTATTTTCTAAATAGGGAAATTTATAATATTGTTATCTATTTGGAAAAAGGAATTTATTGGAAACTTAAATATGATAATTATTTTGCTGAAACCAATAAGAATTTTTTGATATTAAAAGGAAATCACAATTGGAAAAGAGAATATTTGAGAGTTTTAAAATTTCCTTTTTGGAATAAAATTTATAATGATAAAAAGTTAAACCTCAATGGTGATAAGATTCAAGAAATACCAAAAGAAATAAGCAATTTAACTAATTTACAATGGTTGTACCTTGATAATAATAAAATAAAAGAAATACCAAAAGAAATAAGCAATTTAACTAATTTACAATGGCTGTACCTCAACAATAATAAAATAAAAGAAATACCAAAAGAAATAAGCAATTTAACTAATTTACAATGGCTGTACCTCAACAATAATGAAATAAAAGAAATACCAAAAGAAATAAGTAATTTAACTAATTTACAAAAATTGATCCTTGATAATAATGAAATAAAAGAAATACCAAAAGAAATAAGCAATTTAATTAATTTAATAGAATTAAATCTTTCTGATAATGAAATAAAAGAAATACCAAAAGAAATAAGCAATTTAATTAATTTAATAGAATTAAATCTTTCTGATAATGAAATAAAAGAAATACCAAAAGAAATAAGCAATTTAACTAATTTACAAAAATTGATCCTTGATAATAATGAAATAAAAGAAATACCAAAAGAAATAAGCAATTTAATTAATTTAATAGAATTAAATCTTTCTGATAATGAAATAAAAGAAATACCAAAAGAAATAAGCAATTTAACTAATTTACGATGGTTGTACCTTAACAATAATGAAATAAAAGAAATACCAAAAGAAATAAGCAATTTAACTAATTTACGATGTTTGTACCTTAACAATAATGAAATAAAAGAAATACCAAAAGAAATAAGCAATTTAACTAATTTACAATTGTTGCACCTTAATGATAATGAAATAAAAGAAATACCAAAAGAAATAAGCAATTTAATTAATTTAATAGAATTAAATCTTTCTGATAATGAAATAAAAGAAATACCAAAAGAAATAAGCAATTTAACTAATTTACGATGGTTGTACCTTAACAATAATGAAATAAAAGAAATACCAAAAGAAATAAGCAATTTAACTAATTTACGATGGTTGTACCTTAACAATAATGAAATAAAAGAAATACCAAAAGAAATAAGCAATTTAACTAATTTACGATGTTTGTACCTTAACAATAATGAAATAAAAGAAATACCAAAAGAAATAAGTAATTTAACTAATTTACAATGTTTGTACCTTAACAATAATAAAATAAAAGAAATACCAAAAGAAATAAGCAATATGATATTAGATAAAAATTGATTATTTTATCATTTAGACTATTTACTTTGATTAATATTAAATGCTTCATTTCGACTTAATACCATCAATTTGCGATTATTTGACTAATACTAATTATTATTTTCTAAACAAGGAAATTTATAATATTATTATTTATTTGGAAAAAGGAATTTATTGGAAACTTAAATATGATAATTATTTTGCTGAAATTAATAAGAATTTTTTGATATTAAAAGGAAATTACAATTGGAAAGAGAATATTTGAGAGTTTTAAAATTTCCTTTTTGGAATAAAATTAATAATGATAATATATTAAACCTCAATAATAGTAAAATTCAAGAAATACCAAAAGAAATAAGCAATTTAACTAATTTAAAAGAATTATATCTTAATTATTATAATGTTTTATGATAAAAATAAAAGTCAATAGGTTCCATTAGATGGTGTGTACAAATAAATTTAAATTAAATCCAATTGCTTCTGTAACTTTCAGAACAGAAAAAAAGTAAATATATTATTGACCCATTTATAATATATTTACTCCTCTCATTATACTTTTTTAAAATTATTATATGAGTACTCTTCCAGATACACTTTTTATTTCTTTATTTAATTAAACACTCTTCTTATTACACTTTTTATAAACTATTAAAATGAGTTCTCTTTCTGATATACTTTTTATAAACTATTAAAAATGAGTTCTCTTCCTATAACACTTTTTATTTTCCTCTCTTATTAAACACTCTTCTTATTAAACTTTTTATTAACTATTAAAATGAATTCTCTTCATGATATACTTTTTATAAACTATTGTAATGAGTTCTCTTCATATAACACTTTTTATTTTCCTCTCTAATTAGGCACTCTTCTTATTAAACTTTTTATAAACTATTAAAATAAGTTCTCTTCTTATTAAACTTTTTATAAACTATTATAATGAGTTCTCTTCCTATAATACTTTTTATTTTTTTTTAATTGAATTATATCCCTGATATACTTTTAATTTGAATAACGAACACTTTTACTATTATACTTTTTATAAACTCTTAAAATGAAACACTCTTATAGTTGCATTTTTTATAAATTCTTAAATTGAAACACTCTTCCTAATACACTTTTATAAATTCTTAAATTACTAAAATATATCCAATACATAATCTAATTCCTTTTATGATTTACATATATATATATGATAAATACAATTAAAAGAAAAAAATAATAATTTATTAAAAATCCCGCACAAGATATTGTGTGCGGAAAAAAATAATTCTAATAAATTTTTTTGAAACTGAGAATTTCGAAATATGTTATATCAAAAAGTAATAAGCTAGATAAATTAAATTTGTATACTAAAATAGGAGGCTATTGTGTTTTTAATTTAAAAAGTGATATAGGAAGAGAACTCGAAATATATATTAAATTAATCAATAAAAAACCAGTGAAAAATGGCTTTATACCGAAAAGTAATAAGATGACTAATTATATAGGTATTACTTGGGTATTACTTAGGTATTACTTATAAAAAACATCATAGACACTTAAATCACTGTTTACAAGTAATACCCAAGTAATACCTATAAAAGATACATAAAAATTTTAGCATTTAAATGTATATAAATCATGTTATATGTTTGTGAAAAGTGTGAATATACCACGTCCAATAAGGGAAATTATTATAAACATAAAAAATCGATTGGACATATATTAAAAAGTACAATAGTTGACAATTTCGAAGGTATTCCTCAGGGTATTCCTCAGAATCTCCTCAACTCTCCTCAACTCTCCTCAAAAAATCCTCCAAGTAATACCAATAAAATAGTAACGAGCATCGAAAAAGAAAAATCAAATAAAAAAAAGAATATAAGTATAAAGGAATATAAATGTATTTATTGCGATAAAGAATATTCAAGATCAGATAATTTAAACAGACATATGAAATATTGTTTGGATAAGGAAAACAAATACAAATTATTGGAAGATCAATTTGAGAAATACAAAATGAACAAAGAAAATGAAGTAATTATAAAAGAAGAAACAAATAAATTAAAAACGGAAGTAGAAATTTTAAGAGAGAAAATAAAAACAATGGAAGAGCAGAAGGAACAATATAAAGAACATATTGAAACTCTTAAGAATGAGAACAAATTTCAGAAACAGTTAATAGAATCTGCGGGAGGAATTATAAAGAAATCAATGAACACAATGAGTTATTTGTTATTAAATTACAATACGGCCCCACAATTAAAATCTTTACCAGATTATTCGATAATAACGAAGAACACAGAAACTCTAATAAATGATCTGATATTTTATCATAAAAAGGGAACTTTTGAAAAATACATTGGTGATTTTATAATAAAACAATATAAGAGAGATGATCCAAAGTTACAATCTTTATGGAGTTCTGATATTGATAGATTAAATTATTTTATTAGAGAATTAAATCAGAATAAAAGCGATAAGCAGGTTACCACTGATTTAGAAAAAATAAAGTTAAATTGGACAATAGATAAGAAAGGAATTAAAGTACAACAGTCAATCATTGATCCGTTATTAGAATATATAAATCAGATTTCCATAAAATACATCCGAGAAAAAAACGATATTATACCTGAGCTTTCAGCAAGTGAGGCAACAAAATTGGTAAGTAATATGCAAGAGATCGGAAATGTTAGTTGTGGAATAAAAGACAAATCGATATCAGAAAATATAAACAAGTATATTGCCCCCTTTTTCTATTTAAATAAATAATGTTATAACAAGATAATTATGGTTAAAAAGGTTTTATTGTTGGAAGGTTTGAGTCAAGTTGCAATAGACATTTTTAAATCGCAAAATTATCAGATAGAATCGTTATCAAAAAGTTTATCAAAAGAACAACTTTTAGAAAAAATAAAAGATGTTGATATTCTAGGAATTAGAAGTAAAACTGAAATAACAGAAGAAATATTAAATAATGCAAAAAAGTTGAAGGTGATTGGATGTTATTGTATAGGAACAGATCAAGTAGACATTAAAGCTGCCGAAAAAAACGGTATTATTGTATTTAATTCACCGTTTGCTAACAGTAGAAGTGTCGCCGAATTGGTATTAGGAGAAATAATTATGCTGGCCAGAAGAGTGTTTAATAATAGTAAGAATATGCATAACGGAATATGGAATAAATCAGCGAATGGATGCAATGAAATTAGAGGAAAAACATTGGGGATTATAGGATATGGACATGTGGGGACACAAGTTTCATTGTTGGCAGAATCATTTTCTATGAACGTACAATATTACGATATAGAAAGCAAGTTACCCCTGGGAAATGCAAAATCATGTGATAGTCTTGATCAATTATTACAGACCTCTAATTTTGTTACATTACATGTTCCTAAAACTCCCGAAACCAATAAAATGATAGGCAGAAGAGAATTGGAATTAATGCCCAAAGGTTCATACTTGCTAAATTTATCCAGAGGAAATGTTGTTGATTTAGAGATATTAAAAGAATATTTATATTCTCAGCATATAGCTGGTTGTGCGGTAGATGTATATCCCAATGAACCCAGAGAAAATGGGATTGAATTTATAACTCCACTTCAAAACTGTCCTAACACTATTCTTACCTCTCATATCGGTGGATCAACCTTAGAAGCTCAAGAAGCCATTGGAAAAGAAGTAAGTTTAAAAATAATAAAATATATAAAAGAAGGATGTTCTCATAGTTCTATAAATTTCCCTCAAATTCTACCCCCAAGTAGTTTTCAAGGAGGTCACCGTATATTAAATGTTCATCACAATAAACCAGGAGTATTGAAACAAATTAATAATATATTGGAAAATTATAATATCTCAGGACAATGGTTAAGCACTACTAACAAAATAGGTTATTTAATAGTTGACGTAGAAACAGAAGTAAGCAATAATTTGGTAGAAAAAATAAAGGAATTAGATGCTTCCATAAAAACAGAATTATTGTATTAAATTTGGAAATAAAATAATTATTGTTTATAGTTAAAGAAAAAGAATGTATAACAATATTAAATGGAAAATATTGAGGCCTTATTTGATTATGTTTTTGTCGAAAGCTATAACAATATAGATTACATCATGAATCACACTGAATTAAAAAATATATTGGACAACGATAAATATTATAATTATATGATTAATACGAATCCTAACGTTGACAACAAAATATTAAAAGCTTATTCCTTTTCAATAATATACATACTTGCGTTGTTATCATATTATAATATTTAACGTTTATATTTAAAGTTCATATTTCAAAATACTTAAACGGGTACAAATACAAATAATTATAAATGGAACAACAAGACCATAATAACATTAAAATTTCATTTGATAAAATAAAGATGGTGAATATTGATAATGGAAGAAAATTTGTTGATAAAAATTTATTAAAATCATATGAAACAAATAAAAATATGTTTAAGACGAAACCTATCATACTGAGACCAGTTACAGAAGCAGATAAATATTTAAATAATTTATTAATAGAAACTTTTAATAAAAATTGAAAACTAGTCATTTAAAATATCCATACATTGAACTATTATGTATAGATAAAATGAATATAGATATATTTGAATTAATATGTGAATATTTTGATGATCCTGACGATACAATAAATTTGTCCAGGATAAACAAAGTGATTTATGAGAATAGAAAAATATTATCTCTAAACAATATTTTTTCATATAATAAAAGTAAAGATATACCTTTGTTTTCTAAATACAAATATAAACACATTGATTCAGAAATTACTTTAATAAAAAATGCTCCCAATGTTTATAAAAAATTAGGTATTAAAGTAATTTCCAACGTTGATGAATTGTCCAATTTGGAAGAAACAATAAATGAATTAAGGATTGATTTAAAAGAGCAAGTCAAAAAAGATAACAGAGATTTTTTTGAAATTTACACAAAAAATTTTTCTAATATAAAAAGCATTGTTCTGAATAATGTGAATGATTTGGAGATTGATACAGTACCGAAAAATATTCAAAAAATTAAATTTGGACCAAACTACAAGCAAAAATATCCAATATTACCAGAGAAACTCAGATATTTAGAATTGTACAAAAATTACAACCTTATAATTAAACAATTACCTGACTGTTTGGAATTGGAATATTTGGTGGTTCATGACAAAGACTATTATACACAATTTGATCCTCAAAAATTGTCGAAATTAAAATTTTTGAGAATAAGTTCCAGATATATGCCCGGTGCATTACATTTACCTGATAGTTTGGAAGAATTAGAAATTTATTCAGAGTCTGTTGAAAGAATATCATTTGAAAATAATTCAAAATTGAAACGTTTGAGAATAGAAAGTGAATTTTTGGACCCCATAAATTTTTTGCCAAATAGTTTAGAATATTTGTATCTTGATTCGAAGTATACTCATTCTATTTTAAAAATACCCAACAATATAATAAAAATATACCTAAACAAGGACAATATCAGTAGTGTTTTATCGTATGATCAAATTCTGGAAAACAGAGACAAGTTATATTCAATTAAAACTGGCAAAAAGTTTGTTATCAATCTTTTTGACGATTTGATGCAAGTTAATGAACAATAAAATATAACGAATAATATATTAGTATATAATAATAAATACCATGAGTAAAAAGATAGGAATACTGGATCCATTAGGAGAAAATTTGAATCCATTGACAAATAAACCTTTTTCAGACACCTACAAAGAATTATCTCAAAAATGGTCAAAATTACCTGCATATCAGAAAGCCGATGAAATTATAAATTCGATTAACAAAAATCAGGTTGTATTAATAATTTCATCCACAGGGTCAGGTAAAACTGTTCTTGTTCCAAAATTAATATTACACACATTAAACTACGAAGGAAAAGTGGCTGTGACATTACCAAAACAAATAACTACAAAATCAGCAGCAGAGTATTCAGCAAAGACTTTAGATGTAAATTTGGGAGAAGAAGTTGGATATCAATACAAAGGATCAGAAGCAACTATGAAAAGTGATAAGAACAAATTATTATATGCGACAGATGGTACAATAGTTTCTAGGTTACTTAAAGATCCATACTTGCGCGATTTTGATTCTGTTTGTATCGATGAAGCACACGAACGCAAGGTCCAAATTGATTTTATGCTTTATTTATTGAAGAACACGTTACGATTAAGACCAGAATTCAAACTAGTAATAATGAGTGCAACTATAAATGAAAAAATATTTGAATCATATTTTAGTACTTTTAAATTCGAAACAATAGATGTGGGAGGGGAGAGAAATTATCCAATCGAATCAATATTTTTGAAAACTCCGATTGGACCAAAAGAATATTTATTAAAAGGTTATGAAATAATAAAAACAATTTTATCAACAGATGATTTAAAAAACCCAGGTGCGCATGATATTATTTATTTTATAACAAGCGTATCAGAAGCGATGGATATATGTCAATTAATAAATAAAAATAATTTAGATATATTCTGTGTGGAGGTATATTCAGGTATGGATCCAGAACAAGAGCAATTAGCATTAGATATTGACAAATATAAAACAAAATCGGGAAAAGGAAGAAAATTGATAATGGCAACTGGTGTAGCAGAATCATCTATGACATTCCCAGGAATAAAATATGTCATAGACTCGGGTTATGAACTGTTTGGCTCATATGATCCAAAAATAGATGCAAAAGTATTAGAAAAAAGATTAATAACTTTGGCCCAGGCAAGACAAAGAATGGGTAGAGCAGGACGTACAGAAAGTGGAATATGTTATCATTTATATACGAAAGATGATTTTGAAAATCGTATGGAAAAATTTCCCGAACCCAATATAAGAACCAGCAATATATATCAAGAGTGTTTAAAGCTTATTAGTTATCCAAACGTTAACACAATAAGTGAGTTGATTAATGTTTTATCACAATTCATAGAACCACCAAGGGAGGAGTATATAATATCAGCAATCCAACAGTTACAAAATTTAAAATTAGTGGATAATGTTCAAGTGACTGAAAGAGGGAGAATAATTGCAGAAATGCAGATGGATCCAAGAATGGGTTTAGCAGTATATTATGGTAAAAGATTAAATTGTTCAAATGAAATTATAGCAATATTGGCAACAATCGAATCTAGTAAGAATAATTTGTCAGAGATATTTAGATTTCCTTCAGACATAATAGAAGATGTTGAAGAAAACAAAAAAAGATTGGACAATTTAAAAAATAAATTTAATGATTCTCAGGAAAAGTTAAAGAATAAATATGGAGACCATATGGTTATTTATAAAATAATTAACGAATATTCAAATTATAAAAGAAACAATGATGAAGATAAAATAAATGATATGATATATAAATATTTTTTGAATAAGAAAACTTTGGAAAAGGCATATATGTATTACCAAAAATATAGAAGAAATTTGAGATCATTAAAATTTGATCTAATAAAAGACAAAATAGATGAATATGATTTAATTTACAGAACATTGGGTACAATAGCTTATGCATATAATGATCATATGGGATATTTACACAATGACAGTTATCAAACTAAATTAACAAGTAAGATAAAACCAAATAGAAATTCGTTTATAAATATGGAAACCAAACTTCCGAAACAAATTTATTATCATGAATTATTTAACAACAATGGTAGAATAGAAATGAATATAGTGAGTAAGGCCACCGATAAAATATTAAAATTTGCAGAAACATTGTCAGAAATGTAATATATATAAAAAGAAAAGTAATATAAAGTTAATAATGACAAAAGGAAATAAAAAAATAAATATTTATCAGTTAAATGGTATTAAAAACACAAATAAAGCAAAAATCAATATGGTTGGTTATAGTTTTGGAGAATCATATGAAGATGAGGAAATAATGTTGGATAAGAAGAAAAAAACATATATTAAAGAAATTATGGAGAATGTACATGTAAAAATGTATAAATGCAGAATGACGGATGATTTTGTGTCAAAGCATCGGAAATTGCCATTATTATATGCTTCATTATTTTACGAAAGAAAATTTGTAACAGGTTTTTTATTCAGTGTGTATGTATATTTTGAGATATTAACTGATACTAAAAAAATAAAAACATTAGATTCATTATTAAAAACAGAATTAGATGGTAAATATACAATTGAAATAATAATGGATGACAAAACAGAGGTTATTAACATGGAAAAAATTTCTGATTTGGAAGAATTAGTGGATAATATTATGTCAGTAATAGAAACGGACGAAATGAAGAATATTGTTAAAATAGAAATGAACAAGAGAGATGAACAAAGAAGAGAAAGATTCGGAAATTTTGTTGGAAAGAAACCACCAGAACCAAAATATAAATTTAAGGAATTATTAAAAAAATATGAAGAAACTGGAGATATTGATGATGTTTTAGGAGAGTAAATACTGTGTTTTATTATATGTTTAAAATATATAAATATATAATATGAAATAATGTTCTATTTTATAGTAAGTAGAATTCCAATAATATCAAGTGTCGAGGAAGGTAAATTTATGAGAATATTTATAATAGGAACAATATGTTATTTAATTTTGCATGCCTTTTTATATTCAGCCTACAATGACGGATCAGAGTTGATACAAAATTACAGATCATATTTATATTACTTATGGGGTATTGATTTGGCTCTAACAGGAATATTAATAAAATTTTTCGGAAGTCGAGGAGAAGAGATAGAATATGATGATAGTGAAACAGATAATGATAATCAGGTGACCAATAATGTACCAGACAATAAGATGTCACAAGAAGAAATAAAGAAAAAACTAGAAGAAATAAAAAAATATGAAAATGAGTTAGCCATGAATGAACCACCATATCCCTTTATAAAAAAAGAAAAAAATATAAATCAACAGGAAAATACCAATAATGCAAAGAAAGAATTATCGGATAAAGATAAAAATAAAAAACAAATATCAGAGGTAGAAAAGAAAAATGAATTTACTGATACCGAATTACCATTGTATAAATTACCAGAAACAAATTAATTATTTTTGTATATTAGGAACCCAATGAGTTGTTCGATCCTTAATTATAGTATCTGTTTTGACGGGATTACCTAGAGGATCAGTGGATTTTTGATATACCGAAAAAGCGAATTCAATATTATCATCAATAAATGTGTCTTTGTGATATTCAGGAAATTCATTTTTAGAAATAGCCAATCTATGTTTATCAATAAAATTCTTAAATTGTTCCATATATCCTATTTTATTATTAGTGTAACACAATTTAAGTATGTATTTTATGGATTTAGAAAGTTCATATAATTCTTCTTTGGAAAGAGATCCAATTTTTCTAAAAGGTGATATTTTAGCTCTGTACAATATTTCTGGTGCCAAATAATTACCCAATCCACTACCCAAACCTTTATTATTCTCTTGTGTCATTAACACTTTGACAATTTCTTTGTTCTTATCTTTGTAATTGCGAACCCAACTGACAAATTCATCGTCAGTAAATTCAGTTTTAAGCAAATCTCTTCCTAATTTATTCAATTTTTTTGATAATTCATCGTAGTTATCAGTGATTTTGATAGTGCCAAAATTTCTGGCATCAGTATAAAAAAGCTGATATTCTTTAGTTTTGTCTTTATTTTGTACTGTGAATTGGACACGATTATTTGGATCTTTTGTGAAATTCCAGGAACCAGTCATACCAAAAGTGTTCATTAAATAAATTGTATTTTTTTTGTTTTCATTGTATAGCTCAAACCATAAAAACTTTCCTTTGGTGTTTATGGATTTAATTTTAAGAGGAACATTATCATTGATCATTTCAAATCCTTGTATTTTTTGGTGAAGATATCTACCACTAATAACTTTCGCATTAGTTATGTATCTACCTTTTAATTTTTTTGTTAAATAATGAGAAGTCATAACTATTTCACAAACTTCAGGCATATATTTTAACATTATATAGATTTTAAATCTTTATATGAAAACCAAGATTTTAATACATTGAATCTATAAGTTTTTTGTATTTTTTGTAGATATAAAATCTTTTTATTTTTAATGTTGGTGTAAGTTCTTGATTAATTTTAAAATTACCAGGCACAATTTTCCATTTCTGAATAATATTTATATTATTATCAGCTTTTTTATTAACATTATTAATGCCATTATTTATAAATTGTTGTATTTTATCACTTTTAATAACATCATCCAAATTATTGATGTTTGTATCAATTTTTTTAAGATCAGAGTGAATTTCATCAGAAAAATCATTTTTAGTTTTTACGACAAGTAATGCAGTAAGATACTTTTTATTATCACCAACAAGAACAGCATAGTTTATAATAGGTAAATTAATTTTGAGAGCCTCTTCCATATTATTGGCAGAAATATTTTCACCTCCTCTTGTTATAATTATGTCCTTCTTTCTACCTTTTATATATAGAAAGTCATCATTGTCAATATGTCCTAAATCACCAGTTTTCAACCATCCATCATCAATAATATTATCAGTAGCTTTATCATCGTTATAGTATCCTTTGAAAATGGTGGGACCTTTGACAAGAATTTCTCCATCATCCGCAAGTTTAATTTTGCAGCACGAAATAACTTTACCAACACTATTCAATTTGTGTTGATTATCAAAGGATAAAGAAATAGGTCCAGTCGATTCAGTCATTCCATAAACATCATATAATTGAAGTCCAATACTACCAAGAAAATCTCTGGATGAAGATGACAGGGGAGATCCTGAGGTAACACATAATTTGCATTTATCAAGACCTATTTCTGAAATTATTTTTTTACTATTAAAAAATTTAATAAACTTTCCCTTAATTCCTAATTCGTCAAGTTTTTCATTTATTTTTTCAGTAATTTTTTCCCATATTCTTGGAACAGAAATAAAGACACTTGGTTGTATTTGTTTAAGAGTTTCGGAAAAATTATTTTTAAGTGAATTTTTGTCGGCAATCCATACAGTTCCCATTGTGCATATAGGTATATAAATATCCATTAACTGTGCCAATATGTGGTTTAATGGCAAGTAACTTATAAATTTTTCGGCAATATATAATTTTTGTCCACTAACATTTTGTATATCATTTACAATAGAATAAACAGAAGCCATAATATTTTTATGAGTGATCATAGCACCTTTTGGATTACCGGTAGTTCCAGAAGTATAAATAAGAGTTGCAACATCATCAAGTTGAGGATAATCTTCACGGTTGATGGATTTTGTTTCAGTCATAAAATTAACCATATTTACGACAGGAATAGTAAATTTTTCAATTAATTCTTTTTTAATAGGAGAGTAATAGATTATCATTTTAATTTCGTTAATATCATTACCAATTAATTTTTGAAGTTGTTCTTCACCATCCACAACTAATATTTTGGCGTCACTATTTGCTAATACATATTGAATATGATCAGATGAACTAGTTGGATATATGCCAATGGATATACCTCCATTTATCATAGTTCCCAAATGAGAATAAAACCAGCCAGCACTATTAGATCCCAAGATTACTGTATTAATTTTGGGTCCCAACCAATAATTTACACTTTCGGCAAAATTTAATGCTTTATTAAAATATTCAGAATATGTTACCTTTTCATATTCACCATTTCTTTTTTTAAACATAATTGCTGATAAGTTGGGGTATTTGTTGGATACTTTATTAAATATGTCAATAATTGTTCCTCTGAGCTTTTGATCTTTTGTGAATATTTCTGGAGGAATCATAATTCCTTCTTTTAATTCAGAAGTGGTATCATAAAAATAATATATATATAATGAACAAATTATAAAAATGGAAAAAATCAATATAATAATAAATATCAATGTGTAATCATTTAAATGTTCGACTATATTCATATATATATTAAGTATAAATAAATTATATTAAACGTTATATATGGAACAAAATAATTCGAAAATAATAAATAGCAGATGTGTTTGTGGTGTAGGTCTGAGTTGGACAAATGATGAAATAATAATGGTAGAGCCGTGTGAACATATATTTCACAAAAAATGTATACAATTAAAAATATGTCCTATTTGTGAAAGTGATGTGACAAAATATTATACTGAAAAATCATTAAAACCTCTGATAAATAAAGATTGTAAATATTATCAAAAATATGTGGATTTGGTATGTGTTAAAAATACTAATAAAATGTCAAAAAAAAATATGGTGAAGCTGACCTCCAATATGCCAGCAATATTGGATATATTGAGTAAATTACCATTTTCGAGAGGATTTGATGAAGGGCACAAACTATGTGAAACAGTTTTTACTTTAGCAAATTTAAAATTATCAGTAATAGGAAGGAAAAACATATTGAAAAATGAGAATATGGTTATAATTGCGAATCATACATCTGTAATGGATTTTATGGTAATGTTTTATGTTTTTAAATGTGGATTTTTAGCATCCAGTTCCGTAAAAGAAACAATGATAGGCAAGATGATATCAGAAATTATACCGTTATTGTTCATAGACAGAGGAAAAGAGAATAATACAGTAAAAAGAATGAAAGATTATGTCAAAAAACAAGGGTCATTATGTCTGTTTCCCGAAGGAGTAATAGTTCATCCAGATACTTTGGCAAAGTTTCGTACCGGTGCTTTTTATGTTGAAAAACCAATATTACCTGTTATAATAAATTATAGACCATTAGTGTCAGACAGTTCAATAAGTGAATTTTTACAAAAATTGACATCACAAAAATCGATTGATATAACAGTAAGAATATTACCATGTGAATATCCTCCATTTGACAACACTAAAATAGAACAAATAAGAACAAAAATGGCAAAAAAAGGAAATCTGGCTTTATCAAGGGTATCGAATAGAGATGTTGTTGACAAAAATTGAAAGAAGATGCAACGAAAAATATAAAATTTATTTCCTACATTTTTAATATTATGAGAACAACAAAAAAAGATATAATATCTTTATTAAAATTGTTAAACTGTTCTTCAATTCAGGTGATCGAAGATAATTCCATAATGGTTGATGATATATTGAAAGAAATTGATTACGAATATTTTGACATAAACATTGATATGGAACAATATAAGAAACTAGACATCATTGCGATAATAGAAACATGTCCTTTATTGAAAGATAAATGTTTTGAGACAGATATTGTTTATATGTATGTATTGATTGATGACAATGTCAAAAATGTGTATATAGCTATTGATTATTTACATCCATATTTATGGAATAAGTTTGGTGTGGACACAATTGATGAAATTATGAACAAAATAAGACATGCAATTCGATTGTACTCATCTGAAGTTTTCTATGAAAATGAGTTATCTTGTACAATGAGAAGATTTATTGGAACAGAAAAAACATTAGGATTGAAATTTGAAACTTTAGAAGAATTTATAATGGAAAACAAATTTTGTGAATATTTTATGTGGGGGTCCAATTGGTCTGATTTTCCTTATAGAGAGAATATACTGAATAAAAAATATTCTAAATTTCAAGTGGAAAGAATGATGACACGTGCACTAAAACAAAATAATCAAGACATATCAATAAGTACTAGAACAAAATCAAGTAAATCCATCATAACATTTGAATATATAAATGGAGCAGTAATATTAACCGTTAAATATAACAAAGATTTTTATACCAGAACATCAGAATTAGAGAAAATAACAGACAATAAATATCCGTCCGATTTGCCATTGGATGTTATAGGAATTATTTATCCATTTGATGTAATGAACTATGACGATTTATTGATGACGAATGAGTTAACAATAAGTAATATATCTTTGTCTTTGGAATTAGTTGATAATGAGGAATCAATGAGAAAAGTCAGTTCAATATTATCACAAGAGATAAAACAAGAGTTATCTGAGGATACAATAAAATTCATAAATGATGTTAAAACAAAATTGAACATAAATTTGAGAATAAATGAAATGAAGGAAGATATTTATAATATTTTAGAAAAAGACGAAAATTCAGAGGTTTTACTTCAATGGTTAAAAAATAAATTAAATACTGGTGTAAATAATGATGATGTTGTAATGAATAATCATTTAGTGGAAATAACCAAAACAATATTAAATAAATATAAAAAATTGATAAAAAAATAGTATCTTGATAGACTATCTTATATTAAAATATTAAATAAATTAAAAGATGGAAGAAACAAATAAATATACAGTAACTGAAATAAATGAGCGTATAAAAGATTTATTTGGTGATGTTTTTCCTGACAAGATAATAGTCAGTGGAGAGATATCAAATTTAAAATTAGCCAACAACAATTTATTTTTGACATTAAAAGATAACGATGCTGGAATAAATGTAATCAGTTGGGGATATGGAAAATCGAAGGGCAAAATAGAATTAAAAGATGGAGATAAAGTATCTGTAACATGTAGATTGGTACATTACAACAAAACAGGCAGCGTTAATTTAAATCTTATTAGTGTAGAAAAAAATGGAACTGGTGAATTACATGAAAAATACAATTCAATAAAAGACAAATGTGAGAAGATGGGGTATTTTGATCAAACAAAGAAGAAAAAATTTCCTGATACAATTAAATATGTGGGTATAGTGACGGCACCTGAGGGAGCTGCTCTTCAAGATATATTATATGTGTTAAAAAACAATAATTTTTATGGAAAAGTTATTGTTAAGCGATGTACTGTGCAAGGTGTGTCATGTCCCAAGTCTTTAGTGAGCGGCATTCAGCATTTAGAAAAATGGAAAGATAAAGATGGAAGAAAACTAGACGTTATATTAATAACCAGAGGAGGCGGATCTTTTGAAGATTTAATGGGATTTTCAAATTTGAAAGTAATAGAAAAAATAAATGCGAGTAAAATACACACTATATCAGCAGTAGGACACGAAGTCGATTTTATGCTAAGTGATTATACAGCAGACACTAGGGCTCCAACACCATCTGTAGCAGCAGAAATGATATCGAAACAACAAAAGAAAGAAAAAGAGAAATTATATTCACATGAAATATTTTTTAGAGATTACATGAAAAATATAATGACAAGAAAAGCCGAAATACTACAATATAAAATAGAAAGTATTAAATCTAAACTGATGAGTCCAGAGCAAATAATAAACAAGAAAAAAATAGACCTTGAAAACATAACAAAAAATATAGAATGTAAGATAAATGATAAGATTAAATTGTATGTAGAAAAAGTAAAGTCATTAGAGCAAAAACTAGAAAAATATGATGTTGACAAAATGTTAAATTCTGGTTATGCATTATTGACGAAAGGCGGTAAAATTTTTGATTCTGTTGAAGATATACATGTTGGCCAAAAATTGAAAATTAAATTGAAGAATGGACAAGCTGAGATATTAGTGAGTAAAATTTTAAAAAATGAACAAAAAGCCAATTAGTATTAATTTAAAAGAAATTGAGAAAGAGATGATTGAAATGGAAAATATAGATGGAATCAAAAAATTAGTAAACAAATATAACAATTTATATTTAAGGATAGATGATAGTAAAAAAGAGCTAAAACAATTGACAGATTCAATGATAGAAATAAAAGATGATGAAAATGAGGTTATATCGGAGAATTCATCAAGTGATGACAATACCAGTTATGTTGATAATATGAGTGAATTAGAGAGACTGAACAAATTAATTAGTGATAATATTGAAAATATGGAATTAGAAGAAATAATTGAAATTTATAAGAAGGCAAACAAGATGATATCAAAATGTCAGAAATATTTGAATGAGCAAAAAATGGAAATAATAAATGAAGAATAAAAAAGTTGAAAAAAATTTTGTTTATAAAAAAACATAGTTATTAATCAAAACAAATGGAAACTTCAAGATATAATTTAAGACCACGAGGAAAAAAATTAGTAGATACAGAAAGAAAAAGAGATTTGAGTGATAAGAAACGATCGAGACCCAATACAGTCAGTCAATCCAAAAGAAAAAGAAGAGAACATAAAATCGTTAATCTGGAAAAATGGCAACTATTAAATAAACAAGAAGAAAGGAGCGATAAAGAATGTTGGGTATCAGCAACAAGTGTATCAAATTATTTACTTAATGATCCGATAATAGATTGGTTAGAAATTTATTATGACAAAGAGAAAAAAACTAGAAAATCTTCAGTAGAGAACGATAATACAAGAGACGAACATAATATATTGTTTAAAATGGGCAATAAATTTGAGAATGAAGTTGTAAGAGAACTCAGGAATAAATTTGGAAAATTGATGAAAAGAGTTTGTAACAACATAGGTGATATGAGGAATAAAGATAAAGAAGATGAAACCCTAAAATATATGAAACAAGGTATTCCTATTATTGAACAAGCTATGTTGGTAAATCATATTAATAAAACATTTGGTGTGTGCGATTTATTAATAAGAAGCGATTATTTGAATAAAATATTTAATAAAAAAGTGTTGAAAGATGATAAGGTCAAATTGAAAGCTGGAAATTTGTCTGGAAATTATCACTATGTGGTAGTGGATGTTAAATGGTCGCATATACCTTTAACAGCGAATGGTATAAACATATTAAACAAAGACAGATATATGGCTTATAAAGGTCAAATCGCGATATATAATTTGGCGCTTGGAATACTTCAACATTATGTTCCGGATGAGGCTTATATATTAGGAAAAGGATCAAGTACTAACAAAAAGATAGACAATATTGAATCATATAATTGTTTTGACAGTATAGGTGTAGTAGATTATGAAAATTTTGACGATTCATATATAGAATCTACCGGTGATGCAGTGTCATGGGTGAGAGATGTTAGAATAAATGGCAGTACATGGTCATATATGAATCCGCATAGAGACGAAATGAGAGTGAATATGAATGTCTCAAACACAAAATGGGATGCGGTAAAAAATGAAATAGCGACAAAAACTAAAGAATTAACATTGGTTTGGATGGTGGGATTAAAGAATAGAAAACATTGTCACTTAAACGGAATAGAAAGTTGGGATGATCCAAATTGTAATTCTAAATCTCTTAATATAAATGGTAAAAAAATATCTCCAATAGTAGACAAATTATTGGAGGTAAATAGGTCAAACAATGCAACAGTATACCCAAAGAAGATAATGATAAATACAGACAATTGGCAACAAGAACACGAGTTAGATTTCGTGATAGATTTTGAAACATTAAACGAGTGTTTAGTTGACACTAATATAGATGTTTATAATTCAAAAAAGAAGACAAATATAGTGTATTTGATAGGAGTTGGATATAAAAACAACAATGTATTTGAATACAAACATTTTATGATGAATGAATTCAACGAAATTGAAGAGAAAAGAATATTAACAGAATTCAAAGATTTCATTGAAGATAAAGTAAATATATATATGGAAAAACACAATATAACCAAAAGAGATTCTATAAAACCTAAACTTTTTCACTGGGCAATAGCTGAAAATAATTTTTTAAATATGGCAAATTCCCGTCATGATAACTTTTTATCAGATTGGCTAAATGTAATAAGTTTAGTAGATTTTTATAAAATTTTTAAGGAAGAGCCAATCGTGATAAAGAATATGTATAATTTTAAACTAAAAGAAGTTGCAAGTGCGATGTTAAAGGGTAATTTAATAAAAGCACAATGGAAAGAATTAAAAGACGGTGATATGATAATGAAAGAATCTTCCAGATATTATAGAGAAAAAAATAAAAATAGTAAAGAAAGAAATAAACAGATGTATGATGATATATTAAATTATAATGAAACAGATTGCAAGGTTCTATGGGAGATAATAGAATATTTGAGAAAAAACCATTGTTAATTTATTAATTAAAAAATTGAATATTTTTTTTTCTAAATGTTTTGAGATATTTTATGGATATAGCAAACATATAAATAGATTTTATTATGGATAGAAATATGATAGAAAAAATAAAAAAAATGGATTTTCCCAAATCTATAAATAAAAGAGAATGGGAAGAATATTTGGGAAGAAACTTGAATTCAGAAGAATTATTTTACATTGAAGAGTTAAAAACAGAAAAAAGATTTAACAATTATATTCTAAATTTACATGAGATAGCCAAAAAAAAGAATTTATATATACCATATTTGACTGGTTTATATGGAAATTGTTTGTTTGAGTCACTTAGTCATCATAATATTTTCGAAAACGAAGATATGTTTAGAAAAAATGTTGCTTTTTTAATGTATATTTTCAAAGATAAAAAGAATTTGTTTCCAAATCAAGACAACACTTTATCGGAATTATTTAGTTTTTCCAATGAAATCGAATATATATTATCGCAAAGCAATAAGAAAATATATAAATATAATTACGATATAATGTGCTTAGATTTATCCAAAGAATTTAGTTGGTCCAGACTTCCGACTGAATTAGTTATGATGGCAATATCATATTTCTTCAACATAAGATTTCATATTATTTCTAACAAAAATGAGTATGAACATGAGATATGTGTATCAGGCGAAGAAAACCCATTGGATGTCTATTTGGGACACATTGAAGAAGTTCATTATGTACCTTTACAAGTAAGAGTTGGTGACAAATGCGAAGATATTATTCCAAAACACACAGAAGCTAAAACAAATTTTTATAAGTGGGCAGTAAGTATATGGAATTCAAAAAATGAAGAAAAAATTGATATGTTAAAATAATTGTGAAACATTTGTTTATATAAATTATATTATATTCAAAATGAATAAAAACGATGTCATGTTTTACACTATTAGTAATATTTCTAATAAAATAAAAACAAGAGAAGAGTCACATCACGTGGCAATTTTTGTTGAAAGAAAAACGAAGAGTCCAGGGAAAGATCGCTGTTGGTGAAAATAATAGAAATAATCCTTGGAACACAATGTTGTCAATTCATGCAGAAATAGATGCTTTGAATAAACTAATGTCTAAAAAAAATAATTTGAAAAGAACAAGTTATGATTTGATAGTTATAAGATTATCTAAAACTGGTAAACTAGGAGAATCAAGACCTTGTTATCATTGTTTACAAAAATTAGAAAATTCCGGTTTAAAAATAAAGAATGTATACTATTCAACACGAGGAGGAAATTTGGAAAAAGAAAGGTTTAAATATATGAAAGAGTCCCATAAAACAACGTATTCCAGCGGCTATAGAAGAAGTATGAGGAGACACAATGAAATTAAAAAGTTTGTTTATTCATAGAATTATCAGAAGGCGTATTGACAAGTTCAAATAACATACTAACTTTTTCAGTGGGAAATAGACATTTGTCCAAAATATTAGTGGCAGTATAATATGACATTTGTTCTTGTTCACTTATGGTGGTAGATGTAACGTAAATATCAATTTCTTCGCCGTCATCATCATCAATAGTAATATTTACTATATCATCTGCATCAATTTTTTTGAGTATTTCTTCACGTTTGTTTAGATCAGTGAATCTTAAAATATACCATCCAATGTCATCGGAATTTTCTTGTTCAATGGGACGGTAAATGAGGAATCTTGTGTCTTCGGAAAATATATTTATTTTTTTTTCCTTTAAACTCATAATATCGACCATAAATAACCTCATTAGTTTTAAGATATTCACATCTTTTGTGTTGTTTAGAGAACTTGCGTTGTAACCAGTTATATCTATCGAAACTACTTTGTTTCTCAAACTTTCTATTATTTTAGTAATTTCGTTATGATCAAACATACTTTCAAAGAATTCCATATTTATCACAACATGAATTGGATGCTCATTCATACTGTTAATTATAAATTTCAAGATTTTATCTATTCCTATTTTTTTTATTCTTTCAAGGGTAAAATGCATAATTTCGAGTTCACTCAAAAGAATTTTTTCATTTTCAGGAACAATATTATCATCCAAACCCAAAAAAACAATTTGGTCAGGCTTTAACAATAGTTTTTGATTACATATGTTGATTTCGCATAATCCTAGAAGAGATGACACAATGCAATTTTTGATGTTATCTGTGTCTAAATGTGTTTCGAGTCTTGGTAATTTATCAATGTACAAAATTTTAAGATCAGAAGAAAAAACATTATTATCTCTCAATATATATTTTTCATTTATTGCAGGAATAGTTCCAGAAGATATACAGTTATCTTTTGATATTGCAATTATTTTGTTTTCTCTTTTTTCATTCATCAGATTGTTGTATATATTCTCATAAACGGCTGGTATATTTTTAGAATTGTGTTTTTGATAATACGTGTAATCAAAAAAATAATCATATTTCTCTCTAACATATTTATAAAATTCATCGTCACTATTTATCTGAATATTTACAAATTTAGTAGTCATTGTTTATTATACATAAAATAATACGTGTCTTTATAAATATTTTTTCAATATTTTAAAAATTGAAATAAAATGAGAAATATTATTAAAAATGACTATTTAAAACATAAAATATGCAATCAAATCTCAATAATGAATCACCAGAACAAATATATTGGAATAAGGTTAAACATTTTAAATTACCTGGATTGCCATACACATTAACTGGATATTCTCAGGCAGCGAAAAATACAGGATTTTATATACCAGAATTAAGAATGATGCTTGACTGTGGAGTTCCGAATAGCTACAGTCCAGAGTCAATTTTTATAACTCATTGCCATCTAGATCATTCTGGAGAAATTCCAAGAACATTAATTGACACAGGAAAAGTACAACCAGTAATCGTTGTACCAAAAGTTTATCATGATCAAGTGAGGAACTACATTCACGCCACATATTGTTTAACAAAAAATAATCCTAATCCAAGAATACATAGTAGATATAAATTGCTCAGTGTAGTTCCTGAAGAACGACCAACAATAAGAGTGAAAAATATGGAATGGATAATAGATATTGTGAAGTGCAACCATTCTGTGCCATGTGTCGGATTCGGATTCAGTGAAATAAGAAATAAGCTAAAAGATGAATATTTAAATAAAAGCAGTGATGAACTGAGAGATTTGAGAAGAAATGGTATTGAGATTTGCGACAAAAAAGAATGTCCATTATTTTGTTTTCTTGGTGATACTGATCATACAATATTTGAAAATAAAGATATAGTTGAAAAATTGGATAAATATAACATAATAATAATTGAATGTACGTTTTTGGATGATGAACACATAGAACATGCAATAGATGACAAGCATATGCACTGGACCAAATTGAAGTCCTATGTGCAAAAACATACAAATACAACATTCATATTGATTCATTTCAGTGCCCGATATACACGAGATTATATTGTAAAGTTCTTCGAGAGAGAAAAACATAATAATATAGTAGTATGGGTATAAAAATATTGAATTATTTATTATCAGAAGGGTTTAAAAGATATTATGATAATAAGAAATGTCACAAGGAACAATCACAATAAAGAGCTTGAAAAATGATGTATATAAGATTAATTATACGACGGGTCCAGACAATGTCTACACAGTCGAACAATTAAAGAAGGATTTATGTGATGTCTTAAGAGATAGTCTTGAAACAACAGAATTTAAAATAGTGTTTAATGGGTCAGTTCTGAGCGATAATGAAAATTTGGCCACTCATGACTTGCGAGACAAATGGTTGGTGTTTATTAAAAAGCCTAGAAAGAAAATAGTTCAACCAGTTCAATCAGTTCAGTCAGTTCAACCTGTTCAATCAACCCAACCAGTTCAACCGGTTCAATCAACTCAACCGGTTCAATCAGCTCAACCAGTTCAGCCAGTTTCTGTTTCTCACAATGTAAATACAAATGAAATAGCTAAACATTTAGTTAGTACTGTGGTGGGTATGTTAGCAAGTGATCAAAATAATTTAAGAAACGTGTTATCATCATTGGTTCCTGTGCAAAATTTGGTGTCGAGTGGATTTGATGTAAATACATTATTAAATCAGCCTTATTACGATCAAATAATGAACGAAATAAGTACAATGACAGGTCAAAATATATCAACATCAGCGAACGGATTATCATCAAATATGCCAAATGTTATACCAATTCAAATCAGAAATAATATGAATTTGACACAAATTCAAAATTTACTAACAAATCTACTGACTAATCAATTTAATCAACCTCAGGATGGTGAAGGAGGTGATGAAGAATCCAACAATAGTGAAGATGATAATAATTTAGGAGTTTTGTTGAATCAGTTTAATGACCAGGAAAGATTACATATCCAAAATCTTGTTCAAATGGGTTTCGACACATACGAAGTTGTTCAAATGTATGTAGCATGTGACAAAAATCCAGATATTACTTTGAGTAATTTAATGTTAAATAGATAATTTATATGTCTGTTTTTTTTATTTTTTCTCTGATAATTTTTGGCTGTATATTAACTGTTATTTTTGGTTTCATATTGATATCATTGTAGTATTCCATGAAATTATGTACATTAAATACATCAAATGAATTTTGATCACAAAATTTGTAAATCAGGTTTTTGAAATAATCGTCCGACTTTTCTAGAACATTTTTTCTAAAATTGATAAAATCACTTTGTTTATTTAATAAATTGTGCAAATTATAAGTAATAATATTGTTTAAAACTGTGCTGTAATTAATGCATGAATCACCATTAATAATTTTATATAATATTTTGGGATTTATATGACTATTTTCATAATAGAAATTCTGCTTTATTTTACAAGTCAGATTATCATACAAATTGAAATATAATTTGTTCATGTGAATGTGTAGGTTATCTTCATCTTTGGCCATATCTTTATAAATGTTAACAAAATGTTCAGATGTATGAATGAGTAGATCAAAAAGTCCGTCAATCGAAGAAAAATATAATTCTACAGTTTTTTCTATTTTGTGAATAGTTGTAATATTGTTTATCATTACTTGATCACTTATTAATAATTTTAATGAAGATTTATTCCAAAAAATATTTTCCATAAAATTGGGCATAAAGTTGTAAAATTCACGATCAACATTGTTTAAACCGACTTTCGATCTGTGACTAACATGATGAACAATATAACCAAATTGTTTAAAGAAAAATAGAGTATCATTCAAAGACAATTTTTTTTCGTCATAAGATTTATATCCGGCCAATAAAGCGATACATGGTAACTTTTTCAAGTTATTAAATTCTAAATAATCGTTTAAAATTAGTGTTGTAGGTCGCAAAACTTTATTATTTCTATACAATAGATCTAAAAACAAATAACCAATCAGTTTATTATCATTGTCATATATATGAAAAGTCTTTACAGATTCATGCCATACTTCATTATTATTCATTAGAATCATGTTAATACAAAAATATTTTTTCAACATCTTGATCACAAAACCTAAAATTTCATTTAAACTAAAATTAATGTCTTTTTTTTTATTAGATATCCAAAAACTAATATCTGCCTCTGAAACTCTTTCAATTTTTAGGTCATGACAAATATGTTCTAGAATAGTATTAAGAGTCGTTGATAAGTTTTCGATAACATATTTCAACGTATTTTCTGCAAATAGAAAATCCTCATTATTTTTGTTAAATAAATAACTACCATAATTATTAAATCCCATTTTCTTTGCAAATTGATGTTTTAATATTAATGTTTTAGAAAAAGTTTTCATTATCTTATTACTAATTGAAAAAAAATCGTTTTGGATTTGATTACGATTATTCGTATTAGTAACAGAGGATACTATATAGTCATAATTATCAAAATTAATTTTAAGCAATATATATTTTTTTTTGAAAATAGAATCCTGATCGCCAAAAATATTTTGACAAATAAAATTGGTATTTATGTTATGTACGATTGAATATTCATATAAATCTCTATACATATCCTCATTACATTTTTGAATATAATCACTTATAACATTCATTTTCTGGTCATTATCAAAAGTAATATGATTTTTTGTGTAATCAACTAACATATTTTGTAATAATATTTTTTCTTCAAAATTATTAGTATCATTATAATTTTTTTTTATCTGATTGTAAAAATTAAAATCTTTTTTGAGGTTAAAATCAAAATTTTTGAATATTTTTTTGCTCATATTTGAACTCCGTGATTTATTAACACAATCTGCTAACATAATAGTGGAATAAAATGAGTTAAAGTCGATATAGTTATTTATAATAATATTTTTGGGGTTAGTGTCAATATTTTTGTAATTATTTTTAAGTAATTTTAATATGGCGCGAGATTCCTTTAAAATATTGTTTTCATTTATTATATAGCTCCAATTAGACATTTTATTATATATACTAAATTTTTATTATTTTAAATAGAATTTAAACAAAAAAATTGGTGGTTTAAAATAAACTTGAGCAAAAAGTTACTAAAAAATTGAATAAACAACTATATAAAAATTAATAATTAGTATAATAATAAAAATGGAACGTAAAGAGTATAAAGCAACACTAGGAAATATACGAATTGTTTACGAAATAGATTCTGTGAGAAAAATTGTTTACATGAATGAAACTCATTACGATGCAGAATACATAAAATTATATTTAATGACTTTGGGAAATTCAATAGATGAATTAAGAATAAATGGAATGAAAAAATTTAATCAGATGGTAAGTTTGAATGATTGGAATGAATTTTTGAAAAAAAATGAAAAATGGGTATTAAAAGAAAAGAATGAAAAATATTGTGTGATAGAATGTGACATGGATACTGCATTTCATAATGTAATGCAAGGATTTGGTATATATGAGGAACACACTGATTACAATACCGTATTAGAATAGTTTTTTTATGTATCATTTAAATATATATTTTGAGATGTGTGAAGATGATAGATACTTCAATTACTTGAATAATTGTATGATGAATAGATGTTTTGACGAAAAGACTTTTATAAAATCGATAGATAGTTTGATTAATAAAGGTTATGATATATACAGTTCCGACAATTCAAGAAAAATAATTGACATTTACAGACAAAAGAAAATGTATAATGTTTATAAATTTATGTTGATATGTTATTTAAAGCAAAAAATAGAAAAAAGTATAATTGAGCGTTTGTTTATGATGAAAAAAATAAATGGGAAATTTGGTAACATGGATACCAAAAATATTTCAAACAATAATAATATGATTCAACGAGTCATAGAATATTTGTGTGCATTTAAATTCAATAAAAAAACTAAAGAATTAACAGAATCAGAATATGATGATATAAATGAAATAATGAATCGGGCAAAAATATTAGTTAAAAAATTGGATTCAAAATTTATCAATAATTTAGGAATAGATATTGTTTATACTAATCCAGTTGATTTGGCGAGGCATTGGGATTTATTTATGAAAAAAACAATTGATTTTTATAGGAAATTGAAAAATGATATTGCAATACATTATGAAATATCAAATTTGTACAAAAAGTTTGTGTTAACTGGCAATATATTAATAAACGTGAGCAGGTATGAAAAATATTGAAAAATAAAACGGTAGACAAAAAACATTTAAATATATAATATTACAATACCGATATATGTTAAAAAATAAGTTCAGCAACAATAATGATCATAATAACAATGGTCATAATAATGGCTATGGCAGCCATAATGGTCATAATGGTAACCATAATAATAACGGCAATTACAATAATGGACGTACCAATAACTATAATGATGGTAAGAACAGTAGTGGTTATAATGGCCGTAATAACCATAATAACGATCAGAACAATGATCATAATAACGGAAGCAATTATGGTCGTAACAATGGTTATAATAATGGTTATAACAATGGTTACAAAAATAATTATAATAAACATAACAATAGAAGACAAAACGATGGCTATAATTCGAATTATAAAAAGAAGGATGAAGCGCCTGAGCCTGAAGTGATAATGGAGAGTACAGAAGGATTAGAATTAAAAATGTTAGAATCGTTTGAGGATTTAAACATAAAAGAGAATTTATTGAGAGGAATATATGGATATGGATTTGAAACACCATCAAGAATTCAATCATATGCAGTTCCCTATATGTTAAAAGGTAACGATATAATAGCACAATCACAATCAGGAACAGGAAAGACAGGTGCATTTACCATTGGAACATTAAATATAATAGATGAGACTAAAAAATATCCACAGGCAATAATAATGTGTAATACACATGAATTGGCAGTTCAAATACATTCAGTAATTCAAGATATAGGTAAATATCTACAAGTGGGTGTAGGATTATTAATAGGAGGTGTTCCAATAGCTAAAAATATTGAGGATTGTCAATCTTGCCAAGTATTAGTAGGTACTCCAGGAAGAATTAGAGATTTGATGGAAAGAGGACGCATTGCCATCAATGTTTTAAAATTATTAGTTATAGATGAAGCGGATGAGTTGTTAAAAGAAGAGTTTTTAGAACAAAGTAAATACATAATAACACAACTATCCAACGAAACACAAATATGTATATTTTCAGCAACTATGCCCAACGAAACTTTACAAATAACCAAACATTTTATGACAGATCCAATTAAAATATTGGTAAAAAGAGAGAAATTATCTTTGGATCTTATTAGTCAATATTACGTTGATGTAATGAGTGAAGACTATAAGTTTGAGACATTAGAAGATTTATATGGCAAATTATCAATAAATCAATGTATTATATATGTTAATAGCATAAAAAAGGCAGATAGTTTGAAAGAACAATTGGTGGAACATATGCACATGGCTGAAGTAATTCACAGTAAACTTGATAATAAAACGAGAATGGAACTCATGGCTCGATTTAGAAGAGGTGAGTTTAGAGTATTAATCAGTACAGATTTGATATGTAGAGGTATTGATATACAACACATCAATTATGTTATTAATTATGATATACCCCACAATGCAGAATCTTATTTGCACAGAATAGGAAGAAGCGGTAGATTTGGAAAGAAAGGTATTGCGATAAACTTTGTGACAAGAAGAGATAATTTTAACCTTAGGGCTATAGAAAAACATTATCAGATCAGATTGCAACAATTACCAGAACCAGAAGTCATTAACTCAATAGTTTAATTTTTTTATATAAAATTGAAAATTAATTACTTAAATGAATAAATTAAGATTTACTTATTTAATAACAAAATGAATAACCAAAAAGACGAAAATATAATAATTGTAGAAAATGGTTACAATACTTGTTATATTGATTCTTTGTTAATAGGATTGTTTTATGTACCTTCCAATATATACAACAATATGTTAGAAAATGATCCAATAAATAAAGATTTTTTATATTTGCAAGAAATAATAAAGTGTAATTTTATTGAACCAATTAGAAAGGGAATTTCTGTGTCAGGTGAAATTGTAAATGAGATAAGAAATTATTCGTTTATTAACGGATGGAAAATAAATGAGCCACATGAATTGACAGAACAACAAGATATAACAGAATATTACAATTTTTTGTTAGAAAATTTATCAAATCAGTTAATATATATCAATCGAACAACAATAACTGAAGGTATTACAACAAAAGATGATGAAGGAATATTGGAGAAAATTCCTTTTATAACTGTAACAGTAAAAGAACATGAATGCGAAATGGCAGTTAAAGCGTTAATTAATAATTGGTTAAATGATAATCCTGTTGATATAGTAAGAGAAACAATAGAAAATAATGTTAGGATTACTAAGAATGTAAAAGGATTGAATATTTATAAAATAAGTAATATACCAGGAATAATACCCATACACATCAACAGATTTTCTGATAATAATTCGATAAAAATAATGACGAAAATAGAAATAAACAAAAAAATAAAATTATCAAACAATTGTGACGCCAGATGGATAATACAATCAGTAATATGTCACACAGGAAGTTCAATAAAAGAGGGACATTATTATTGTATACTAATGAACAATGATAAATGGTTGATGTTTGATGATATGTCTATACCATCATTGAAAGAAATAGATATGAGTAATCCAGAATTAATTGATAAAATAAAAAGTGAAAGTGTTTTTTTGATTTATAAACATTATAACTAAAATTTTATACTCAATGGTCTACTATCATCGACAAAATTTAACATATTTTTTATGGCACATATAATTGTCTGATCATATCGATTAGATAATTTATCCAATTCTTTAAAATCTAATAATTTAAAATTATTTCTGATATACATGTGACGAAATTTATTTGGCTTGAAAATATAAGGGAATTTACCTAATAACAATTTATATAATGATACACCAAATGACCAAATGTCAGATCTTTTAGAATAAATTTGCAAATCAAAACTCTCAGGAGCAATATAATTTTCACTACCAAACAATGTCTTAGAAGATATGTAATTATCACAAATTTTTGAAAGATCAAAATCTATTAGTTTAATATTGTTTTCATTGGTAATCATAATATTTTCTAATTTTATATCACCGTGAAGTATATTATTGTTGTGAATATAATTGAGAGCATTATAAGTTTGGTTTATTATTTTTTTGACTAATTGATTATTTAATATTCCATTATATTCTGCCAAATTTTTCCCTTCAATATACTCAGACAATATTAATGTTAAATCATCGTTTTTTATAATATCATATATATTCTCGATATTGGGATGAGATATATTTTTTAGAATATCAAAGACACTAGTATCAAATTGTGAATTGTGATTTGATATTAAAACTTTGAGAAAACATAATTTTTGTAGAATTGAACAATATGCGACCATACATATTTTGTTTGTTTTCTCACAAATGATTTTAAAATACGTGAATCTTTCTTTGAAATATGATTTATTGATAACTATACTGCTAAAATCATTAAATTCGTAATCAATAGTTTTCGACATTATATTATAATATAATACAGTTATAAAATCGTTAGAAATCATTTTTTGAATTTTTGGCCATCCGAATACCCTCATGTAATCCAATATTTCTTCCAGCATTAAAAGCGAATCGATATATATCTTTTACGTCAATATTATTTTGTTTTCTAACTCTTATTTTTTGTTTCCATTTTGACAAATACAATGTATTTTCATCAACAATAATTTTTTTCTGAGACAATAAATCTTTATAAGCAATTTCATCAATAATTTCAACAACAGCTGAACCTTTAGATTCTCCAGTATTGATATCAGTATTAATAAAACATGAACCTATATCACTGTATTTTTCAAATATGATTTTAATGTTGGATGGTTTAAAAGTTTTTGGCACATTTTTAACGAAAATATAATTTTTATCATTAAATTTGGTATTTATCATTTTTTTTTCCAAAGGCATATATTTAGTGAATCTTAAGTATCGGTCTTTCAATAAAACTTGTTCCTTTAGATTCAAGAATTTTTCCACATTTTCAGATGTATCAAATTTAAGGAAACCAAATCCTCTGGAACTACCTGAATTATATTTACTAATAATATCACCATCCAAAAATCCATCAAACCGTTTAAAACATTCGATAAATTCCTCTTTACTACATTGAAAGGGAACATTACCTACAAAGACTTTACGTGAATCCTCAAATTGCATATTAAGATAATTATATATATTTTTTTTAGTGATTTGGCCAATAAACTCAAAAAAAATTGAATAAAAATTTATTAATTTAAAAATCTTTATAACTAAAATAAAGATAAATGAAATCAAATACAGTGAATTCAGCTTTAACTATAAAGAGACTTGCGGGAGAGTTAAGAATGATAAAGAAAAAACCAATAGATGATATTGACGCATATCCTGATCCAGATAATATGTTTATATGGTATTTTCTGGTGAGAGGTCCAAAAAAATCTCCCTACGAAGGAGGATGTTATATTGGAAAAATAATGTTATCATCTGGATACCCAGAGACTCCTGTGGACTTTATGATGTTGACTCCAAATGGTAGATTTAGTATTGAAAAAAAAATATGTTTAACAAATTCTGGATATCATGCTGATCAGTGGAATCCTATGTGGAATATGAGCGTTATTCTTATGGCATTCTTGTCTATAATGTTGGCGGACGATACGACAGGTATATCCCATATCAAAGAAACCGATGAAGAGAGACGTATAAAAGCAGCCAACTCATTAAACTACAATATTTCACATCATAGAAAAATATTATTAGGTTTTTCTAGATTTATAGAAGAATCTAATGGAATGATTCGACTGAAAACTTTTGAAGAAACCAGTATTGTGGAAAAAAAGAAAGACAAAAAGAAAGACAAGAAAAGTAAAAAGGAAAATGTACTGGAGGTCAAAGAAGAAGAACCTGTGAAGAAAGAAGATGAGCTAGTAAAAGAAGAGCAAAAAAAAGATTCAGAAGATCCAGTAGAAAATATAAATGTATTAGAAGAGCAGCAGATAAATGATGATAATCCCAAGAAAAAAACAAAAAAGAAGGATTTAGAAGAAGATAAAGATCCGAAAGAAAAAATGGTAGAGCCAAAGAAGAAAACAATAAAAAAGAAAGAAATATATGAAGAGAAAGAAGTGGAAGAGCCAAAAGAAGAAAAGAAGAAAACAATAAAAAAGAAGGATCCATTGATATCAAAAGAAGAAGAGGATAAAACTGTTAAAAAAACATCTAAAAAAGAAAAAATAATAGTGCCAGGTAAAAAAAAGACTACGAAAACAGAATAATTTATTTATTATAAATTTATTTATTATAAAAAAGTTGAAAATATTATTGCTTAAAAGAGTTATAAAGAAGACTATTAAATACACTAACCATGTCAAATAAATTTGGTGGAAGTAAGCATAGACGTTATAAGAAAAATCCAGGTGTGGATAAACGGGAAGACGTGCCTTATAAAGAAGGTAATCGAGTTTATGCTCAAGTGAAAAGAAAATTAGGCGGAAGCAGAGTTGAAGTTAGTTGCGATGATGGTATAGTTAGACAAGCAATTATACCAGGAGCAATGTACAAAAGAGTCTGGATGAATCCGGGTGATGTACTTTTAGTTCAAGTAGAAGAAATGTTATGTGGTAATTGCAGTATCGTTTACAAGTACAATGATGTTCAAATAAGAAAACTAAAAGCTGACAAATCACTTGGTTTCAAAATGGATAATGCAGGTGGAAACAATAACAACATTGTCTTTGGAGAAGATGATGAGTACGATTCTGAAGAAGAAGATGATATATTCAACAAAGTTGATAAAGAATCTGATACAGTAAAAAAGGATGAAAGTGGAACATCGGCTGTGCCAAGTAAAGAAACAAAAAAACTACAACAATTAAAACGATCAGGAGACAGAATAAAAAAACAAGACGTTGATATTAATGATGTTCCTGATGAGATTGATTTCGATAAGTTATAACATTACATATGATTTACAGGTTTAACTCCAAGTATGTCAAAACAAAAATTCATTTTTTTTATGCAAAGTCTGAAAATATTTGTTCTTGAATAATTTATATTTTTTGCCCCCACGATTTCTTTATTTTCATTCATAATAAAATCCACACATCTCAATACATTGTATGATCCATGAATAATTTCACTTAATTGACATAAATAATCACATAATAAGTGAAAGTAATGACTATTGAAAATTTGTTGAATAATTTCAGGTAATCTCAGGATATTTTTGAGAAGATACATATCTTTGTCTGTCAGTTCATCACATTTGATATATTTGTGATTATCTGGATTTCCAAATTTTTCGACATTTTTGAAAATAGAATTACATCTAACATATGCATACATAACAAAAATTAAAGTATTACCCTTAAAATTTATCATATTGTCATATGAGAAAACATAATCCAAAGTTCTGTTCAATGACAAGTCAAAATATTTTAAAGAACCATAAGCAATATTTTCAATATAATCATCACTGGGTATATCATCACCATTTTTCTGTTTATACACATTTTTTGTTTTTTCAACAGATTCATTTAACAAATCAATTAATTTAGGATTACAACCATTTCTTGATTTTAATCTTTTTTTATCTGATCCCAAAACCACTCCAAAATTAATATGATATAGATTCTGGTTATCTTTTTTCCACCCAATTGTTTGAGCCACATTGAAAATCTGTTGGAAATGAGCGGACTGCCCAGAATCAACAACATAAAAAACTTTATCTGCTTTCTCAACTTCTAATCTATGTTTTAATGCGCAAAGATCTGTTGTATCATAAGTGTAACCTCCATCCGATTTAATAATTGTTAATGGAATTGTTGTACCATCAGACATCTTAACAGGAATTATGTATCGGCCGTTATCAAATTCCAACAGATTATTAGACTTTAGTTCATCCACAAGATTGTCAAACATAAAATTATAAAATGATTCTCCTCTTTCAATAAGTTTAATATCAAGTTTATCATATATGACATCATAACTTTTTTTTGAAATGTCACATATACTTCTCCAAATTTTTATAGTGTTATCATTTGTTTTCTTCTGTAGTTCTAAAGTTCGTTGATAAGATTCTTTTTTAAATTCTTCGTCGTTATCATACAACTCTCTGGATTTTTTATATATTTCTTGTAAATTTATTTTTTCAATGTCATTCGATAGTCCATTAATAATAACATATTGAATCATCATCCCAAATGGTAAACCAAAATCGCCGATATGATTAATTCGCATAACATTATGGCCTAATTTTTCGTAAAAGTTGGCTATAGCATCACCAATAATGGTAGATCTTAAATGTCCAACATGCATATCTTTCGCCACATTTGGTGAAGAATAATCAACAATTATTTTTTGAGGAGATGATTGATGATTATTGTGATCATTTAATAAAATATTTTCAGCTATCTTTATTACATATTTTTTTTGTAAACATATATTAATGTGATTCTTGTCGAAGAAAATGTCAATTCCAGAATCATCAGAAATGTTTTTTTTCAAAATATTGTAAAAGTCGTTAGGTGATAAATTATTTTCTTTTGATATTGCGAAAGAATTATTTAATGAATAATCATATTTTGGTAATTTGCATTTAATAATTTTACACTCTCCTTTCAATTCATTTTTTGTGAGAATTTGTCTAATTTGTGTTTCTATATAGTCGATTAGATTGGTCATAATAATAATATAATATTTATATTTGTCATGTGGTTAAGCGTTTATTTTTCAATATTTCCAAAATATTGAAAAATAAATATTTACAAATATATGGATGCTATGACCATATATTTTCAAATGAATTTACAGCCTGATTCAGAAGTATACAAAAATTTCATAGAATCGTTATCTGTGACACTGGATAATGTGATTACTTTGGACAATGTAAGCTATTTTAAACAAGGAGAGTTGGATAAAAACGGAAAAAATTCTGTGACAAACGAAGAAGTACTTTATAGCAACATGTTTGATGTCGTAAGTAATATTTTTACAGGGTTGTCACCACTTTTGGAAGCCAATAATCATGTGTCAAATTTTAAATATGATATTGTGAACAATGTATTATCGTCAATTATATCTGAACAGTTGTTATCTGGCGCAAGCTGGAATTTTGATCTTAATAAAAAATTTTTGTGGATAACCTTGTTACATTGTGTTAAATCTGCTCCAATGTTGATTAGTTTTCTGATTAATAAAATAGATGACAAAATTAGCTTGGTAACAGAAGAAGATAATAATGGAAATGATTTAGTTATGCATTCTTGCTACAATATTGAATCATTGATCGAGATTATAAAATGTACAGATAAAGCAGTATTGTTTAGAAAAAATAAGTTGGGTATAACACCAATAGAAATGATTTTATCGAATGGTTCTGTGGGCTTTCTGTTGGATACTAAAATGATAGACATTGGGGATTTAAGATTATTAAACAGGAAAGGTATGAATTTTTTCCATATATGTAGCATATTCAACAATGATCATTCAATAAGATTTCTTTTGAATTATCCAGAATGTACTACTCAAGATTTGTTAGCTACAGATTGTAATCAAAATACTCCATCAATGACAGCGGTAATATACAAAAATTATAAAATAATTCAATATATTATTGAATCTCAGTTGTTCACTTTGGAGGCATTTACAAAGTCAAACTTGCAAAATAAAAATGTATTTAGTTTCACAAATATTCCAAATTTGATAAATATGATGTTAACCAAAAATAAACTTGATCTTGAATTTATAAACAATAATTATGGTATGTTTCTCACATACTTTAAGAGAGCGAATTTTGCAAATATTAACGAACTTATAAACTCCAATTATTTTGAATGTCAGATTCTGTATAAACAAGGAGAAAATATAATTGAATCCCTCATAACGAACAACCCATCAGTATTATACGAACAATTGAACAATAACAAAGTAGTTAAGGTTATTTGTGAAGTCCTCAATATAAATCCATCAATATATTCTCTGATATGTCGAGTAGACATGAAAATTGCATTGAGATTATTGAATTTGAATTTGGTAACGAGTTCAATGATTGAGGCAGAGTATGATAATAACAACGCAATAAGTAATATATTAACACACTCCATTCATTTTGACGAAAATTTATCAGAAGAACAAGAAAATAATACTGAAGAGCAAGAAGAGAACAATAATGACAATGAACAAGAAAATGACAACAATGATGATGGATATGACAATGAAGAACATAACGAAGAGCAAGAAAATAACAGTAATGAGCAACGAAATAATGTGGAAAATATGAGTATCAATGAAAGACTTTTGCGTGGTATTTTAAATATTCCATTATATGATTATAAATATTTGAACTTTAAATGTAATAATCGTTATGCATTAACGTTAATATTCTCTAAATTTTCACAGTTATTTTTAGATCTTATAAAACAAAACAAAATAGATCAGGAAATAAATAGACCAGCAATAGTCGAATGTTTAAAACAAAATAATTATGATTCAATGAAAGAAGAAGTAATACTATCATATTTAGTGAATAAAGAAACATTAAAAAATAATGATTTCGAGCTTTTAAAATTTTTCTTGAAGAATGATTTCAATAGTATGAATACGATTTTAGACAATTATGAAAGATTTTTAGAAGAAAACTATTTTATTGATTCAGGATTGGTGAAAGATATATGTCTTGTGTCTGATGACAATTTTTTTGAAAAAATTATGAATCATCCTATTATTACAACAAAAAATATTAATTTCACAAATTCAGATAATGAGTCGATAATAAATTATTTCACTGAAACAAAAAGATTGGAAAAATTTTTGCAATTGAGACCAGATTTTAACAAAAATTTACTTTACAATCAAAAACTGTTGACAATTCCTATGAACAACAATTTGCACTTATTGAGCATAATTTTAATACAAGAAGATTTACCCCAAGAATATTATATAAATTTCATCGAACAGGTTTTGAATTCGCCAGATAGACATAATTATAAAACATATGTTAATTTGATTTTACACAGCAAAATGTATTTCGAGTTGAGCGAAAAAATGATTGGTGACTTAATGCATTTTTGTGTTAAAAATCGCGTTATCTGTTTATCAGAGATGTTAAGTAATAGTAATCTATCAGAAAATTCATTCAGTCAATTGGACAGCAATGGTAATAACTTATTATTCAATTCATTAAAGTATAATTTTAAACAAAAAGAAATAGTAAATCATAAATATTTTAAAAAAGAATTTTTGCTGAATAAAAATAATGATGGTTTGAATGTTTTGAGTAAACTGAATAGTAATTTTGACTCTGATGTATTACATTATTGTTTGATCAATAATATTATGGATAAAAGTACTCTTACTGCGCTAACAAGTTCAGGAGAAACTATGTTACATATAATGGTAAGAAAAGGCTATATCACACAAGCCATTGATATCATATTGTCATATAATGATAAAAGTTTATTGACAGACAAATTAGACAAAAAAACAAATATATTGTATGAAATATGCAAGCACGAAAAAACAGATTTGGATATTTCCTTTTTTGTAAAGCTTGGTATTGAAATGAGTGATTTATTGGAAGTAGTAAATGGTCAGCACATTTTATTTGTTTTGTATGAACACAATTATAGTTTCTTCGTTAAAGTAGTAAAGAACTACAAATTAACTAAAGAAATATTGTGGATGCATGTGCCAAACACAAAACATAAATTTATTTCATATGCATTACAAATGAGACCAGAATTCGTGGAAATTCTTGATTGTGATTTATTGATTGATAATGATATTTTGAATTTAGATATGAAAGAAAATCGCTTGCTATGTTTTATAAATCCGTCTGTTGAATTATTCAAACAAATAATTGAAAGTAACAAATTTGATACAGGAATATTGCAAGAATATTACAAAAATAACAAATTTAGTAATTTAGAAATTCTTTGCGAAGCAAATCCAGATCTCGGCAGAATATATTTTAGTCACAAAAAAGCAGATTCAAACTTGTTGTTCCAGAACAATAATCAGTTTTTGAAAAACATTTGTAAAAAACATCCGCAAATTCTCAAAGTAATTTTACAAGAAAAACTAATACCGGGAGATTTAGAATTGATTCAAGAAATGACCTTAATATGTTGTGATAGTGAAAAAGAATCTATAAATGAATTATTTGTACCTAAATGCTTTATCGAAATTAGCGAGTCACAATATTTTAACACAGATTTATTGAGAAGTAATTATAAAGACAAAACTTTTATAGAACATCTGTCAAAAAATCAATGTGTCTTACAGTATTTGTTGAGCAGAAATAAATTTCCACAAGAGATGTTGTTTGAAATCGATAGTTTTGGAGATCCCACAATCATACATTTCAGATATGACATGAACAATTTGAGCAATATACTAAAGTATATAACTCCGGACAATTTGAGAAAAACAAATAATTGTGGACAAACTTTATTACATATTCTTGCTATGGATAATTGTTTTAATGATTTGACAAGTCTTAATATTCCTGAAGAAATATATCTATTGAGAGACAATTTTGGAAAATTGTATTTAGATTATATAGTCGAATACCAAAATCAAGAATTATTAATAAACTTGTTGAACAATAAAATTGTAACGTCCAAAGTTTTATGTAATGTAGATAAAATAGGTAGAACCATATTATCAAAAATTATTAAAACTTTTCCCAAAACAAATTCTAAGATCATTGATATAATTGATAATCAGGTTTTATCAATTAAAAATAGTAAGAGTGTGAATAATTTAGGAATAATAATAAAGTATTCGCCTGTTTTATTAGGAGAAATACTAAAGAGAGAAAATGTGGATTTAACATTATTGGATAATGTAGATAATAAAGGAAGAACCTGTTTGATGTTGGCAGCGCAGTATAGTAGCAACAATTTAGTGACATTATTAAATCATCCATATATAAAACCAGGCCATATGATGCTTGATAGAAATCTTGGATCATGTTTGACAAAAGCAATTAGATACAATCCAAAAGATGTTCGATATATATTACAAAGTAATTTAATGAACAATGGAGTGTTATACAGTCGCGAAAATGAAGTGTATAATGGTTTTGTGGTGGGACTTAACATAGTACAATTAGCTTGCAAATACAGTCCAGATGCACTAATGTTTATTTTGGATTCAGGAAAGAATCTACAAAATCTAGTCTATGAAATAATAGGTAAATCCAAAGACAAAATAAATTCTTTAAAAATTTCCATATTGTATCAACCAGAATGTGTAGAAGTTTTATTAAAGTCAGTATATGGAACCAACGAAATTATAAAGCAAACGAATACAATAATGTCAGTATCTTGTTTGACAGATGCGGCTTATAAACAACCTGCATCGTTTCCAATATTGTTGAAATATGGTAAGTTTGAACCATGTGATATCGAGTATAATGAGAGTAATCCATTGAATATTATAAATGCAGTTATAAAAATTAAACACGAAATATTAACTGTATCAAGCGATTTTTATAAAGAAGTTCCATTAATGAAAAATAAGAATGAGCCTTGTGAAGCAGACGATGTAAATGTATGTGCGATTTGTTCAGAAAATAAGAGCAATATAATATTTGATCCATGTGGTCACAAAAGTTGTGTTTCGTGTTCAATGAGAATTGTAAAATGCCATATGTGCAGAATTCCAATTGAAAAACGTTTCAGTATATAATAATATTTTTTTTATAATTAAAAAATTGAAAAAAATAATATCAATTTCATAACTCAATGTCAAAAAATATTATTATTATGAATTACACAGAAACGAATAAAACATTATGTGACAGTATAAAATACAACAGTCAATTCAAAAGTTTTCGAGATTGTCTTATAATATGTGAACGAATCAATGATTTTATCAATGATGGTAACGTGCCAAATGATGATCTTATTTATTCTTTTATTGACTATGTGTGCAGAGATTATAGTAATAATAAAGGATTACGATATTACAGCAATCAGTTTATTCAGTCATATATAACAACAAAAGAAGTATCAGAAGCAGTAAAAAAAAGTTTAGAAAGCATGAGTATATATTTCGATTTAAGTAAAAAAAAAATTGAAGATATGGTTTATGGATTAATGCAAAAGTATGGTATGACTTTTTTGGTAAAAATATTTTGGGAACAAAAAAGAGAAATAAATCGAGAAATATTTCATTCTGTTATATTGAATGGACATTTTGATTGTTTTAAAAAAATATTAGAGTATTTTCCAAATTTACCAAACTCGGAATCCATAATGAAAGCTATAAAAAGTGGATCTAATGATATGTTGTATGATTTGTTGAATATGAAGATAGAATGTAATGAAAATACTTTTGAAGAATTGTTGAAGAAAAATTCAGGTAAATCATTGGAAATTTTTAAGCAATTATTGCTGAACGGCTTGAAAATGTCGGTTAGACTCTTGGAAATTGCTTGTAGTTATTGCGATAAAAATATAATTCATTTTATACTGTCCAATAAAATCCTGCCAACAGAAAAATGTTTTATAAACATTTTAAAATCCAGATCTCAAGATTCCTTAATCTTTGGTAGAAATAGAAAGAAAACAAATAATCCTAATCCTCTCAAAACAGAATTAATAGAAGTTTTAGTTTTATATGGTTTCAAACTAACATATGAAAACTTACTTTTGGCAACACAACATCATGTCTATATAAACAATATAGAGCAGTTTGATATAAAATTTGATGAAAAATTTTTAGAAAAATGCTCCGAATTCAGTTTTTATCCCAATTATAACATAAAAAATTTAAAACCGAATGTTGTGTGTTTAGAAAATGAATGTTTAAAAATGGGCAACATTAAAACTATAACGAAAATAGTAGAATCGGGGATTACTCCAACGACGAAAGCTTTGCAAAACGCCTGTACATTTACAAAAAATAATGTTGTTATAAAATACTTGATAGATAAAGGAGCAAAAGTTGATATAAAATGCATAAAAAATTGTTCTGACAAAATAAATAATGTTACTTTGAGTTGTATAGTGAATGAATATGAGAAGCAATTAAATAAGTCATCAGATAATAATATCAATAATCCAACTAAAATAAACGATTTAGAAGATTCGGAAGAATTTGAGTATTCGGAAGAATCAGATAATTTGGATAGTAGTTCTGATAATCAATATGATTCTCCATTGGACGAAAATATTCCAATCATATCAGAACATGATGATGATGTTCTTGATGATGATCATAGTGATACCGTTACAAGTGAGGATAACAGTGATGATAATTCTGATATTCTGTCAGATCCTGAGGAAGAGAGTCCTGTTAAAAGTAAAAAGATAATCGTAAAAGGGAAACCAGCAAAAAATGAAGAAATAGCGAAAAAAGAAGAAATAGTAAAGATAGCATCAATATCTGTTCCAAAAAATAAAGTAGATCAGAGGACAAAAATAAAAATATCAGATAAAATTAGTAAATTTATTGGATTAAAATCTGATGAAACCATCTCATTCATTGATTTAAGAAAGAAATTATTAGAATATTTCAACAAAAACTCGCTATATTATGAAAATGATAAAATGCTAATTCGAATTGATAAGAAATTGTCTGAGTTATTAAATTTAGAAGAGAATAATTATTTACGTTTTGATGATTTAGACAATTTAGTTTACCAAATAATGGAAAAAAATTGATTTAAAATTGTTTCAAAGTTTATTTTTTTATTTAAAATGACAAATGAATGTTTCAGCAGTAAATTGGAGTTATTTTTTACAGGATGGTAATTTTTGGCAATCAAAACAGACAGAAACTTCCAGAAAATATTTGATGGAAAGTAAAGAGTATGAACTAAAAAATATTTATGATCACATTGAATCAAATAAATTATATTACACTTGTGAATTTCCAGGAAATATGTGCCGCGTGATAGAAAAAAGAATTAATAATAAAAAAGAACAATTAGAATAAACTCTAAAATTATATAAATTCACTGGAAAAAAGAGCCGCGAATGGTTTTTTATAAGCGAGTGTGTAAACAATATCATCAAAAAGTTTGATGTTAAACTTGCCAAAGAATTGTACAAAGAATACAACATCGAATATTTTTCTCCAGAAATAGTTACACGAATTTTAGAGTTGAAAGAAGTACCGAAAAAAGTTATTATATTGTCGCTCTTTGAATATGATCAACATCTTTCAGCAAATATGATTTTAGATTATATTATCAATGAAAGTTGTGTAGAAAATAAAGAGGAAAAAATAAATAATAAAAACAGAAAAAAAGATCTCGATTTTGATCCTGAATACGACATGGGTTGTGATTCAGAAGATGAACCCACAGAAATGGAAAAAACTTTTGATGTTATATTCAAAGTAATGAAAATAGATGTTACGATAGAATTATGTAACCGAATTTTAGAATGTGGAGATGAAAAAACTTTTGAATATGTCGCAAGAAATAAATTAGGAAAGTTTAGTCAAGAATCGTTAAAATATGCATATAAAGGAGCATCATATTACATCATTGAATCTCTAATAAATATGAAGTTTATTCCGACAATAAATGATGTTATGAATATGACTAAAAAATTTAAGGAGGAAATATTGGAGTTATCTTATGCTGCTGGAGTAAAAATTGATTATGACACAATTATAATGTTTACCGCTAACGGTGAAAAGTTAATGGATTTGAACAAGTATAAATTAAACTATGGAGAAGAACTATATTTTGCTCTGTATAAAAAAAATAGTGTATGTGTGACAAAATATTGTAAAGTGCCTAAAAAAATGAGTGAAAAAGATGAACATTTGACTTCAAAAATGAACAAATATGTATTGAAATTCAGATATGATTTCGCGACAAAATCATTGGAAGAATTAAAACAATTGATCAAAGAAACAAATTTAATACCCGACCAATATTGTTACGATTATTCATTTCATAACCGTAGAGATGTAAGGTCATGGCTCGAAGAAGAATATAAATTAAAACCAACAATATTAACATTGACTAGATTATACAATAATACTCGAATGAAAGAGTATGTTAATGAATACCTCTATGATAAAGAATTATATCGCTCAAATATAAATGAAATATATATGTCCAAAATTTATGATCACAATTATGCTATACTAAATAATATGCCTAGAAGAAAGAAAACAAGTAATGAAAAAATTGTTAAGGGTAAGAAAAAATAATTAGTTTATAAAAAAATGGATTGATGGTAAAAAATTGATTTTAATTTGCTTAAACAATATGTGTTTTATTAATTATTAAAAAAAAATGGATTTATCAGATATAAATTGGTATCGTTTTTCGAATTATAATAATTTTTGGGAAATGGAAAAATCGGCCAAAAAAATTTTGATAGAAAGTAAAAAGTATGATATAAAAGATGTTTATAATTATATAAAATCAAATGATATATCATGTGATTACAAATTCTTGGATAACATGGCCTACTTGATAGAGAAAAAATACGACAATAAAAAAAAGCAAATAGAAGAAGTCTTAAATTTATACAAGTTTGTTGGAAAAGAACATCATGATCGGTACTTTCTCAGTGACAATATTGATGATATTATCAACAAGTTTGATATTCAATGCGCCAAAGAATTATGTCAAGAAGATAATTACGAATATTTGTGTACAGAAATATTGAGATTGGCGGGTAAAACCAGAACGATAATGATTTTATCATTATTTGAAAACGATAAAGTTCTTATGAGTAATATGGTTTTTGATTTTTTAATTAGAAGAAGTTATATGGACACAAACAAAGCTAAACAAAATAGAAAAAATAGACTATCGAAAAAATATAACACTGAATTTTATTCAGATCATGACTCTGAGGATGAACAAATAGTGTGTTTTGGCGAACCTGTGAATTTAGAAAAAACGTACAATATTATATTTAAAATTATGAAATTAGATGTTACATGCGATTTATGTAATAGAATTCTAGAGCGTGGTGACGAAAAAATGTTTGAATATATTACGAGAAACAATATTGGCAAGTTTACGCAAGAATCACTGAAATATGCCTATAATGGTGCATCATATTATATCATTGAATCTCTAATAAATATGAAGTTTATTCCGACAATAAATGATGTCAGAAATATGACTAGAATATTTAAAGAAGAAATACTGGAATTATCTTATGCTGCAGGAGTTAGGATAGATTATGATACCATTATATCATTCGACGATAAAAAGATAACAGATTTGAGCAAGTATGGATTAAACTATGGAGAAGAATTATATTTTGCTTTATATAAGGAATATGGTGTATGTGCAACAAAATATTGTAAGGCGCCAAAAAAAATATGCGACATTGCTGAAAATATGACATCAAAAATGAACAAACGTATGCTAAAATTTAGATATGATTTTTCTAAAAGATCTTTAGAAGAATTAAAAAGCTTAATTAAGGAAACAAATTTAATACCTGATCAATATTGTTACGATTATTCATTTGACAATTGTGAAGATGTGCGATTATGGCTAGAAAAAGAATACAAATTTAAACCAACAGTTTTAACATTGATTAAAATGCAAGAAAATGATAAAATTCGACATTTAGCCAAAGAATATTTATATGATAAAGAATTATATCGCTCAAATATAAATGAAATATATATGTCCAAAATTTATGATCACAATTATGCTATATTAAATAATATGCCTAAAAGGAAGAAAAAAATTGATGAAAAAATAGTTAAGGGTAAGAAAAAATAATTAGTTTATTGAAAAATGACAGCACTTGTGTTAGATAATTCTTATAATGCGAATAATGTTAAAAACATAACAGATTTTTTCGATGTCCAAGACAGTTCGAATAAACTCTTAACAACTCGTCAAATAAATGATTTGATAAGACAAATAACAAAGGGAGGGAAACGTTCACTGTTTAACAATGGACGTCAATATCCTCAAATGATAAATGTCTTTTTGAGCAGACTAACAAAAAAACATTTATTATCTGATGAACAAGTGTCGAAAATATTACGCCAAATGCATATTGCAGTTAGGCTTAATGATGAATGGATACATAATTTAAAAAAATTAGGATTTAAATTTACTCCTGATTTTGTTGTTCTTTTAGCACAAAAGGGAGTCAAAGAATCATTTAAATTGGCTGATGAAATTAATATTGTTGATATTAATACAATATTACAAATATTTGGCTACTATGTTCCTCACAACAGAGAAGATTATTGTGAAAAATTTGGTATGCTGTATGAATATTTAAAGAAAAAAAAAATTGTGCCGAATAATAAATGTCTTAATTTTGGGTTTTCGGTAAATGATTTCGATGTGTTGAGGGATTTAGATAAACTGAAGAGTATTGGGTTTGTGGTAAATGTTGAAACATTTAAAATATTCTTTGATAATATAAAAAGTTATTATAGTGACGAAAAATACGTAAAATTATGTAATGTGTTGGTGGATAATGTAATTGTGGATCAGGCAGATTTGATATATGATACAATGTATAACGCTATTGCCAAAGATGCGTCACACATTACTTCAATAAAGCAATATAAAATAAATTTGGTATCGGATATAACATTATCTCTTGTGAAAAAAAATATTTATCCGGCACCAGACAAATTAAATATTTTATCGAATATAAAGGATAATAGTATAACGAAATTATATGACATATTTTTTGACACACTGAATTATAATTGCTCAGAACTTTTCTGTGACAATATATGTTTACAAGGTAATAAAATGTTATTTGATTACGTAGTTTCAAAAAAGAAATTTAAAATAACAAATAATTCATTAACATATGCTTGTTTTTCTTATAACGTGCCTTTAATTGAAGAGTTGATCAATATGAAGTGTGTGGCAAATATAAATTGTATTAAAAAAATACCAAAAATCGAAAAAAAGGTGATGGATTTATTATTATTATCGGGATTATCTATAAATGCTGAACTATTGGTTGAATGTTACAAAAAAAATTACACGTTTGATGATATTAGAGGACTAAGTTACAATGAAGAGTTATATTTTGCTTTCTATGATGCACTGGGTCTCAGGAAAAACGTACCATATTTTAATAAAATGAATGCTGTAATTATAAATTTTCGCAATATGTTTGATTCTTGTGATATAGAACATATAAAAGCATATATGGAGAAAGAAAATATAATTCCAGATCAATATTGTTATGATTCGGCCTTTTTGTTCAAAAATAACAAAGTGGTTGAGTGGTTGGAAAAAGATTATAAAATGAAACCAACTTACCTGACATTTATATTAAGTTATAACTATGCTGAAAGAAAATGTATATTTGATGATTATATCAAAACAAACAACTTTGAGGCTAGATTAGATTATAAGGATTTATATGTCAAAAAAAATTGATAAAAAATAATATTGTTTATATAATTGATTATCATATAATTAAAAATGCAAAAAATATCTGAAGTTATTTACAATTGGAGTGATAGAATTAAAAATGATGATCTTTTAAGAAATTTAGCTGGTATTGCATTTGGTAGTTTTTTCGTGTTCGGTGTCATAAATATATCAACAGTGTTCAATATATTGATGATTGTTATGTTATTGTACTCGGTTAGACAAATAATGTTACAATCAGTGGAGAAATCTGAAAATACAGCAGATCTCTTAAATCTTAACCATATGTGGATATGTCTTGTGGGACTCCACTATACCTATAATTTTTTGTGGGTGCTGTTTTACGCGTTTGGAGGATATGTTTTAGTCCTTTTACTAAATTTAACTTTTACAATAATATTGACAAGAATGCTAAATAATTTAGCAGAATGGTTCACAAAAAAAGATGTTTTAAAAGCGTTCAATATGAAGGAGTACGAGTTAAAAAAAGACGAAAATTATCCAGAAAGTCTAATCTATCAAGTTAATTTTATGACAAAACTATACAGCATAAATTCCAAGATAATCGATGAAGTAATTTTGAGAAGATGTACCAGATACATGAATTCTGTTTTTGATATGATAAAGAGTGGATCATATTTTTCAAAACAATTAATGTTACACGGGTACTCAAAATTACAAGATTTTTCAAAAACATTACAAGGAACAAAATCAGATTAAATTAATTATTTGTTTATACTTTTTAATAAAAAAATTGAATTTTAAACATAATATCATTATTATATCAAAATAAATGTATATCTTTGAGCAATTACATGGACCAAGCAGAAATAGAAAATTGGTGCAAAAAACATAATATATTAGACATTTATCAATTAAAAAATAATGTTTTGACAATTATAATAAACAATTTTTGTTTTGAAATTAAATATCCAGAAACAAAAAAAAGCTTTTATTCAGTTAGTTGTAAAGATGGTTATTTGGAGTGGTTAGATTTCATAAACATTAAAATAATTATGAAGAATATAAAATTGGAAGAAATTATGGACTTATTAGAAATTTACTCCAAATCTGTAAAATCAGGAAAAAAAGAGTATGTTTCTTTGTGTGATGATAAAAAGATTGACATTGATTGTTATGATTTAGATTTTTATAGAAAAAGGGAACAGATAATAAATATGAAAAAAGTTATGAGTTACTTGGACAACAAAATGGTTGAATATTTTATGAATACTTGGAAAGATTTTAGAAACAATGATAAAATAAAATTGGATATATTGACCAATGATATATACAATTGGAATATTAAAATATATGGATTCAATAATAAAGAACTTGGTGAAGATTTAAAAAAATTAAACCAGAAGTATGGTTATGGATATATTGAATTTGAAATACATCACCATTCAATTTTATATCCGGATTATCCTCCTATTTTGAGAATTTTGAGACCAAAACTTGGCAATCAACTAATGCACAAAATATCAAATACTAAAATGGTAAATCTTAATTATTGGAATTCAGAACGAAACACGACATTTATTATAAACAAGGTATATAAAATTTTAGAAAAACATTGTGCAATTGATTTAGATTCAGAAGAAAATGATATTTCTAAATATTCGACTGGAGCATGCAGTATGTTAGAACATTATTTAATAACACTGGCGTCAATTACGAGTACAGTTGATGATGATTTGGATGATCAAAAATATGATAATAATACTTTGGATGTGGATTCATCTAGTGTCATATTACGAGAAAGAGATGAATTTGCAACTAAATTATTAAATAATATCGTCAAAGAATTGAAAGTGATAGACGATAAAAAGAGTGATACAATAGAAAAATCTCTATTAATTGACTTTATAGCTGCATCTTTACAGGTATCGGACGTGACAGGAATAAGTGATCGCATTGAATTCTATACTGCAATATTTGTACTGTTAAAACGCCTGGTGGATTTGGGAAAATTTAAGTTGTTTGTTATTGAAACTAAGAATTTGTATCAATATATTCAAAACTTGGCAATCGCATCCTTAGATATTCGAACTTGTCCAAACGATTATGATGAAATAATAAAAATGATACTTAACTTGTATAATACATTGAAGCCACAATATGATCAATATGAAATTTTGGAAAACGAAAGGAAAAAGAAGGAAGAAATGTTAATAAAGGAACAAGATGAATATAACAGTAAGTTAGGTGAGTATAAGTTTTTCACATGCAATTTAGTAAATGATAAAAATGAAGGACAAAAATATTATTACACAAATCTTTTGCAAAAGGAAAAATGTTTTGAAACTGGTCGTAACAGAAGAATTCTCAAAGAAATAATCAAAATGAAAGAATCGTCACTGGTAAAATACAGTAGTTCTATATTTATACGTTTTCACACGGATAACTTTTGTGCTGCAAGAATTATGATTACGGGACCTCAAAATACTCCTTATGATTGTGGTTGTTATATATTTGATGTTTATGTTGGGGAAACATATCCAAGATTACCTCCATCTGTATGGTTTATTAATCATTGTGGTAAAAAGTTCAGTCCATATTTATACGATAATGGCAAATTATGTTATCCTCTTTTGGGTACTTACAGTAATGATTTAGGTGAAAAATTATGGAATCCCGTAAAACATAGTTTACATAAAGTTTTTGTTTCCATACAGAAGGAAATATTATGTTCTGAACCATATTTCATAGAAAACAAGAGATTACCTGAAAATGAAATAAAAAGCAAAGAATATAATAATAAAATAAGAATGTATAACTTGCGACATTCCATTAGAGATGTTTTAAAAAATAAAGCTCTTTATCCAGAATTTGATGAAGCAATAACAGCACATTTTAAAATCAAAAAACAATATATCTTGAATTTGATAAACGAATGGAAAACGGAGTCCGTTGACGAAAACTTATTATTTAAACAAAATGATTTTGTTGAAGTTGAAAAAGAAATACAAGATTTATTAATCGGATTGTAATGTGCTTGTTGCTTTACATTTATTGCATGATAAAATGTTTTTTCTATTTTCTTTTATGACAGTTGTTGATAGACTTTTACACATTTTACATTTCACATATTGTTCAATATAATTTACTAGAACTTTTTCAATTTGTTTTTCTCTATACATTCCCTCTATAACAAGTTCATCATTACCGTTAATTGATACGTTTGTTGCTAATTCCTTTTGTACAAATCTTACTAAATCAGCATCATTTCTATTTAATTCTTGACAGACTTTTCTGTAATTGGAAAAAAATGTTTTTTTATTTTCTGCTGTCACCAATAATTTGGGCAAGTTTATTTTTGTTTTATTGTTCAAAGCATTTAAATTGCCATAAACACGTTCAAGAAGATCATTTAATTCATATGTACTAGTCATTTGTGATTGTTAGTATTCGTTAGTATACTCGTTTAACATTCATTAAATCAATTTTTTTTATAGTCGAAAAAATTGATTTAATTAAAATCTGTAGTTATTGAGTTTTAACAATATATAAATAACAATGCTATTATTCATATTATTTTCTACTCCAATATTGATTTTAACAAATTATTTAAAAACTGAGATAATTGAATTGTCTTTCGGTGATAGAATGAAATTGTTGGAGACAAATTCGGAGTCAGTGAAAAATGTGAAACCTCATCAATCTTTTATGGTTAGATTAGATGGAAAAAAATTTAGCTCTCAGACCAATGGGTTGGTTAAACCGTTTGATTCTGTATTTGCAGATGCTATGTTACACACTGCAAAAGATTTATTAAATGAATATCATCCGTCAACTGTTTTTGTTCAATCGGATGAAATAACAATGTTGTTTAACAAAATTGAACAATCCAAAGAGGGAACTCATTTGTTTGCAGGAAGAGTGAGTAAATTATTATCCATAATTGCTGGATATACATCAACCAGATTCACTGTAAATTTTTATAAATTTTTGAATGAAAGTAAAAATGTTTGTCATGTAGATTATTTAAAAAAAATAAACGGAAATGGTGTGTTGGAAAATGCCACTTTTTGTTTTGACTCGAGATTAATTGTTATACCTGATAATAAATCATATGAAGCTGTCAATAATTTAATGTGGAGATCAGTTCATGATGGATATAGAAATTACGTTTCGGGTTTGGCTTATTATCATTTTTCAAAGAAAGAGTTAGAAAATATTAACACTACACAAAGAGAAGAATTATTAAATAACAAAAAAAATATTATAATAAATGAACAACCTTGTCACATGCGTTATGGATGGTATCTCAAAACAGAATCAAAAAATATTCAGCTTTTGGGAGGTAGTGGTGTAAGAAATTATGTTGTTGCAAAAAGTTTCAAGATTCATTACTCATCAGAAATTGAACAAATGTTATACACCAAAAAATGGAATAATGTTGATTCATCTATAAATTTCGAAGAAGTGAGAGAACTTGAAAAAAATTGAATTTATAAACAAATGCTAGGCTAATTAATAGTTATATTGATAATATAAATGGAACTAAAATTTGATCACTTAATAATAAAACCAGAAGATGTGGATGTTGTAATATATCATAGTAATTGTGCTGATGGATTTGGTTGTGTGATTTCGGCTGAACTTTACAGGAAAAATAAATTACCTAATAAAGAAATAACATACTATCCCGCGTCTTATAATAAACCTCCGCCAGAAATTTCTGGAAAAAATGTTTTAATATGTGACTTTTCTTATAAAAGCGAGGTTATGTTGAAATTGATATCACAAGCGGCAAAATTAGCGATTATGGATCATCACAAAACTGCTGAAGAAGAACTCTCAAAAATACCAGATCAAAATAAAGTTTTTAATATGAACTTTAGTGGAGCATATATTTGTTGGAAATTTTTTCATGGAAATAGCAAGGTACCAAAATTAATAGAATATATTCAAGATAATGATTTATGGAGAAAACAGTTACCAAATACCTTGGAATTTACAGCATATATGTTTTCAATACCAATGACAATTGAAGAGTATAGCAAGTTATTGGATGATGAATATATTGAAAAGTATGCAATAGAACAGGGAGCAGGTATGGTGAAACAGAATCAATCTAACATAGAAATGGCTCTAAAATATGTTGCACCGAAATTTATGGAGATTAATAATAAATATTATTTTGTTGGATATATAAATTCGTCAATATTAAAATCTGAATTGGGCAACAGAATATTTGATAAATATCCTTTTTGCAATTTTTCGGTAGCATATTCGATTGACGATATATCAAATTCAACTATGTTCAGTTTGAGATCGACAAACGATCGCACAGATGTATCAAAAATAGCTGAACTATTCGGAGGAGGAGGACATAGAAATGCAGCTGGATTGAAACAAAATTATATTAGCAACGTTATACCGGGAAGAATTCTTGATAATTATAAATGTTATTATTTACTAGATAATGTTTATATGGAAGAATTAATAATAAACGATATTCCATTAAAAGCAGTTATTTTGAATTCTAGTTATTGTAAATATGCTTTGGGAAAATATTTGTTACAAACGAGATATACTTATAACGAAAAATCAGTGCAAGAGTGTGCATATATAATGTGCAATCACAATCAGTCTTATGAAGATTATAATTGTGATATATCAATGGTGTGGAATTATGAGGGTAATTTAAACAAAATATGGTGTACAACAACTTTTTCTGAAGAAATTGTGAATGATAGAGGAAAATCAAAAATTATAATTGATTATTTTTCGAAACTTGATGATTATGAGAACAAAGATAATAAAATTGTATTTTCATGTAAATATGACCATCCAATAACAAATTTATTTATAAAAAATTGAATTAAAATATTCCTAAACATTTATAACAATTATGTTTTATTGTACAATGGCATCTCAACACAAAGTAAAAATTGATGTGTTAAAATTAGATATATTATTAAATTACAATTACAGAAATTCTAATATGGTGAATAATATGTGCCATTTATGCAAAAAACATATAATGTCTCCTATACTAGTGTCGAAAGATAATTTGAATTGTAGCATAACAGAAGGTAAATGTAAGCATCTATTCCATACAGAGTGTATAGACAAACATATCAAAGCCGGTAACACTCTTTGTCCAATAGATATGACTCCATGGAATGTTGACCATATTGTTGACCACAACAATATGTGCAAAAAGTTATTGATTTCAGATACTGACAAAATAAAGAATCCGTTATTAAGTTTATCTGAAATAAAAAAAAAGTAGTTTATTTTATCTTTTTTAAAACATATTTTACAGAAACAGGGTTTTTTAATTTTTTTGCTATTTCAAGTAATTCATTTTTGCTCATAGTAGTACTTAATAATGATATTAACTTTAGTTCTTCAATAGTCGGCAATCCTTTATATTTACCTTCACATTCAATAGAAGGTATACCTTTTTGTCTCATATTAGTAATTATGTTATGACATATTATGTTTCTATCGATCCAATCTTTATTTTTTTTATTATGTTTAAGATGCTCATAATAATCTATATTATCAAAATTGACTCCTCTTTCCAAAGCATAATTTTTAATAGCAAATGCAATTTGGGAACTGATAATAGGACAATCTTTTTTACAATCATTTTGATAGGAATGTGCTTTCATATCAGCAGGCATTACGCAACCTGATATTTTGGGTGAACATTTTGCTCTAAAAGATTCATATGTTTCCACGACATTTTCATAAGGAACTTCATAATCAACTCCTAATTTATTATTTACTCTTTGGTGGAGATTATACAGCCATTTAGTTAATGATTTTCTGTCTTTTAGAACTTCATCAGTTATTTTTGTTGGTTCGCTGTTAATAAATTGATGATACGAATCTCTACAATATTTACATGGTAGAACAAATGCCAAAGATTCGAAAAAAATTTTATATTGTTTTTTCTCTTCGTCAGACGGATTTAATGGAAATCCAAAAGTAATACAATGCAAACTTTTCCACAAATGTGGTCCCCAAATTTTTGTTATTAATCCATTATTGCCATCATCATGTTTATACATTCTTATAATAAGTGCCTACAAAAAAAATATTTAAAGATTTGTTAATTTATGAATAATCAAAATATGAGCAATTATTATGATTTATTAGGTGTTTCGTCTAGTTCTTCTAGTAAAGATATTTCAGACGCGTTTAAGAATAAAGTTCTATCCACCTCGGACGAACATCAACTAAATAAAATTGCAGAAGCTTTTATAACATTATCCGATAATCGAAAAAAATTGTATTATGATAATACGATAAATAGAATAAAATATAAAGACAATATATTTGACAGAATTGACAAATATTTTAATAATTTTCCAAAACAGTCAAAGAACTTTTACACACAATCATATCAAAACCTCACTTATTATAATAATGGACTGAAAAATAGTAAAATTATAAAAAAAGTTAATGATAATGGCAAAAGGTATGAAAAGCACATTAATATTAATGGTGATAAAAAAGATGTTAGATACTTTTACCCCGATACAGCAATAGAAGACAACAAACCACCAATAAAACAGTAATGAAACATGATGCATATATAATTTTGTTTTGATTAGTGCAAAATAGTGGTAATACTAACTTTCCAGAATTAGATAACCATCCATGAGTAGAATGTTTTGCGCCAAAATGATGAAAAGCATAAGAATTAACTAATTTTCCTCGGCAATCATCTCTGGAACAATTATATAAATCATATTCACATGATGATAATGGCTCAAACAAACTTGTGTCAATAAGCATTATTTCGTTATTTGAAGGATAAGTATAATACGCATCTGTAATTAGTTTTGGCCCAGTTGTTCTAAATATATATTTTTCTAATAATTCAAAATAAGATTGTTTTATGTCTTGATTCATCATTAATTGAACACAATGTATCCAAAAATTATGTTTAGGAACACTTGCCGCAAAACAGTTTTGTAATATTGTACCAGAAGTATGATAAAAATATAATTTTGTTAAAATGTTTAGATCACACTTTAACAACATTATTTTTTGATAATTTAGAAGATCATCTATATTCTTCAAGCATTCTAAATCCATATCAACATATACACCCCCATAGACATACAATATAATATATTTTGCTGCGTCAACTTTTTGAACTAGTTTCGGATAATTATTAAATTTGCTCAGAAAGTCTGGAAAATATTTTTTTATCAAATTCTCAATATTTGATTGATCCCAAAGAATATATTCAAAATTTGGATTTAATTTTTTCCAAGATTCTGAATAATTGGGATAATCTTTGGGTATATTATTTTCACCTTGTAACCATATTTGATGAATTATTTTTGGTATTTGAGTCATTTTATATTATAATAAACCATTAAAATTTACGATAAAATAAATAAAATGTACATATTATAACAATAATACAAAATACCACACAACACATCAAAAAATTATAACGATACTTACAAAGATACGGATTTAGTTCTTTGACATATGACGACATCCATCCATTTGAAGAAGTTGTACCTCCGTAATGATGCATTGAATAAGAATTAGGAAATAATTTTCTACAATCATTATTCTGACAATCATAATTATAATGTTCACATACACACAGGGGATCTAATAATTTATAATCTATTAAAGTAAAATCATTTTTATTGGGATATGAATGATATGCTCGAGAAACCAAACTTGGCCCAGTAGTTCTAAAAACATATTTTTCATTTGTTTCCCAAAAATTCTGTTTGATATCTTCGGCCATCGCCATATTAATACAATGAATCCAAAAATTATTATTTTTTTCACTTGCCAAAAAACTATTCTCTAAAACTTGAGATATTGTCCCATGATTATAAAGATTTATTATTGCATTTCCATTGTTTTTACTCAGAATTATTTTATTGTTTTCCAATAATGAATTAATACTTTTTAAACATTCACTGTCCAAATCCACATAAACTCCACCATAAATATATAATATCATAAATTTTGAAACATCTATTTTTTGTATAATTTTTGGATAAGAATTGTATCTCTCCTTAAAATATGGAAAAAAATTATTTATTAAATTATCTATTTTATCCTTATCCCAAAACATATATTTATAGTCAGGGTTGTATTTTTTCCATGAATTTGAATAGTTTGGATAATCTTCAGGTATATTCTCAATGCCTTGATACCATATTTGATGTATTATCATTGGTATTGCCAAATTGCTAGTTTCATCTCTTATCATAGATTATATAGTATAATATTAGATATTATTAGATATTATTAGATTTTATATTTATTTTAACATATCTGTGCCAAATGTAAATATCAGACATACTATCACCAAATTGAGCGTACCAAAGCCAAAGAATTTTGTGTATTGTAGAGCCAGTTCAGGAGCAGTTGGAGTTGGACATAAATCTTTGAAATATGATAAAGAATCTGATTTGTTTTGATCATCAGTGTATATTTCGATACAACCTGTATGTACTAAGCCCAATGCAAATAACAATATAAATATCGGCAAAATCTTAAAGAATTTGTTCTTCGATTTATAATACATCACAGTACCAAGCATAACATATTTAAGAGTATCAGCCACATGATCATAGTAGCAACCAAATTTACTCATCATATTGTATTTTCTCGCAAAATGACCATCACAACAATCAAAAAAGTAACTGATCATAAAAAATATAGCGGCCAATTCATAGTAATCATAATAAAACAAAATTACTGAAAAAATAGCAATTAGCAATGAAATCGTTGTTAATATATTGGGAGTGAAATTGTTTTTTTTAAGAAAATCAGACGAGTTTTCACATATGTTTATCAAAAAATTATCTATTGGATTATCGATATCACAGGGTAGTTTTCTCATATATATTTTATTTATAGAAAATAATAAGATGATAATATATAATCACATATGTTGACTGATAATATTTACGTAATTAATCTAGATAATAGCACAGAACGTTTGCAAAATATCACAAAGAACTTTAACGAAAATGGAATAAAATTTAACAGATATTCAGCAATATATGGTAAAACAATGGACAGTGAAACTTTAGATAAAAATACAACATTATTGTGTAAAACTATTTTCTGCAATTATGGAATTATTGGATGTGCAATGTCTCATCTTAATCTATGGAAACAATTGGTCAATGATCAGAATGCCAATTATTATATTATATTTGAAGATGACGCATTAATTGATAAAGATTTTAAAACTGTAATTGAAGAAATAGACGCGATAAAGGAACAATTAGATTTTGATATATTATCTCTGTTTTGTGGTCCAGGACATAATTGTTATCATTATAAAAAAATCTATAAATTGTCAAATGGCATAAGTATCGGAAAACCCATATACCCATTATTATTTACATCATATATTATAAGCAAAAAAGGAGCAGTTAAATTATTATCATTAATAGATAAAATAAATTATCATATTGATTTTGAAGTAGCGACACAAATATATTTGTCTGGAGTAAATTATTTATCTTTGGACAAAAATATTGTTCTAAATAATTGGAGCTCTGAATCCACTATTGAGACTCATAATCATAAATCAATTGTTTTATCATTGTTAAATATTCTTCGCCTTAAACAAATATATTGGTTACTTAATGTATCTGTATTGACAATTAATTTGAAATATACTATAAATTTATACACTGTTTTATTAATTGTTTTATTAATAATAAATATGTTATGGATTAAAAGTATAATTATTTATGCCATTATATTCGCTGAACTTATATTGATCTTCCAGTGAATTTTAATTCTCCCGATGTTTATTTATTAGTATCAAAAGAGTTATTTTTCTCCATAGATTTTTTATCTTTTCTATTTTTATTATTATTTATTAAACTCTCTACTTTTTTATCTAAATTATTAAAATCGCGACTAAATCCTCTTCTCGGATAATTTGAATTATTATTTATGTTACTATTTGTATGATTGTTATTATTTTGCTCCATAAAAAATCAATAATATTTATTGATATATTTAGATAATAACGATTTCATTTTTTATTACAATTAATTTGTTGATTAAACATAAACAAAATATATCTATAATTATTAATTATAATTCTTGGTCTTTAATAAATTCCAACATATTTTTCTTTTTTAAATTTGTCAAGTGCCATGCACAAAATTGTTTACATCGATTGTAATTAATAACATTTTTAAGTATATGGCCATCCTTATTTTCTACAATATAACTACTGTATATCGACCCATCAATACTAAGATATTCCATTGGACACATATAGTTGAAACAATTTGTATCTTTATTGATATGTTCCACATTATTGCCTAATACGAAATAATTAATAGAATCTCCATCAATTACAGGTTTGTTAAAAATTTTGTCGAAATTAAGACTGTTTATCCAAGGAAATTCATTGTAAATTAACATTTTATCAACATATAATTTCCACACATATATATTTTTATCAATTAATAACGATGGTATCATATACACATTTTTGATACCATATTTTTTAAAATCAGGAAGTTTTTCAAAAACCAATAGATCACGCGGAATGACCCAATGCCATTCCCACAATTGGCAGGTACTATCATTATATTTACAATTATTTATAATTTCTTTTCCTTTTCTAATCATTTTTGATTCTTCACACAACTTATTTATTTCTTTAAAATCATTTTCCTCGATTAAAGGTTCAAACACATTGGCACAATAATTTGTCGTTGAATTACTAGATATAATATTTCTTTTATTCGCTGTTTTTATTATTGATCTAACAAAATTTTTATCTTCAACAATCATTAATAATTTATCAAAAAATTCTATATAACCAATTTTTTCAGTGAACAATAAACATTCTGCCAAATCATCTTGATTATCAAATTTAAAAGATCCAGTATATGCATATCGAATAACCTCGTTAATAACATTAAAGGTTGTTTCAATATTATATACGGTATCTTTATTATTTTTGAATAAATTATTAAAATATTCGATATTGTATGCTAATACAATTTTATGTGCTTTAACAATTTTATCGTCAATCGTATTGAACTGAATATCAGAATATTCACGACTATTAAACAAATGGTCAATTAGATTAATTTTTGATCCATTGTTAGATATTTCCATCATTTTTGTATAATATTTTCACATCTAAGAGATTAATTAATTATTTTTTCAATTTTTGTATTTTGATTTTATAATAGATAAAAGTATTTATAAATTTTAAAGGATAATAAGACGTAATTCAATAGGTATATCATTTATTTAATTATCTTTCAGAATTGTGAATTGAATTAAATTGAGTGCTATTAATTCCTGTGGAATTTCTGTTATGTAATTTTGATCCAGTCTCAAATATCTCAAATTAATAAGACCAGATAACTCTTTTGGTATATATTTTATTTGGTTATTACTGATGCCAAAAGAATAAAGATTTGTTAATTTACTAATTTCTTTTGGTATTTCTTTAATTTGATTATTACACAAAGCTAATACGTTCAAATTCACAATATCAAAAATTTCATTAGGTATTTCTTCAATCACGTTGTTCAAAAGAAATAATTTTTCCATATGATTCAAATTTGCTAATTCTTTTGGTATTTCTTTTATTTGGTTATGAGACAAATCTAAACATATGAGTTTGGTCATATTGCCGATTTATCTTGGTAATTTTATTATTTCATGACGTTGCAATGTCAAATTCAAAATATTCCTCCGTATTTCGTACAAATATTTAAAACGAATAATACGAAGATATTCGTGTTTCCAACTGTTGTACAAATTTTCTTCAACAGTAATAAACTCATTCTTTTCTAAAAAGAGGTTTTTATCTTATTTGTCCAATAAAAACTATTTTCTTCTTGTTTAACCATTTTATAAATACTTTTATTTAAATATCTGATATTTATAGAATCCATGTAATTGGAAATATGTGCAATGATTTCATCTGGTATCATTTGCGAATAGTCATATGTTATTTTATTGATTATTTGTATATTATAATTTCAGTTTTTTTTTAAATTCCAATATGCTGTAATATTATATTTGCCATTACAATATTAATTTAAATTTATTTGCCGATAAATATCCAATTTTGTATTAATATATTATTCTAAAAAAATTGAAATAAAAAGATTCAAATATCTAGTCCTTTTAATTTGATTATCTAGAAAATGAACAAAATATTTATAGTAATATTATTCCTGATATTTGCTATTTTGATAAAGTGCGAAGATGTTATTAAATTAACCGAAGACAATCACATTGTAATCAGGGGACAAATAAACGGCATTACTGCATCAAAAGTCATAAATGAATTAGCAAAAGTAAAATCAAAAGATTTATACGTTTTTATAACTTCCAATGGAGGTTCAGTGACAAGTGGAATGCAAATAATTCAAAGTATGCAAGCACTACAAAAAACTGGTGTAAATATTACATGTATCGCAAATGTTGCACTATCAATGGGATACGTAATTTTACAATATTGTGATAATAGATATGTTATGCCATCATCAGTGTTGATGCAACATCAGATGAGTTTAGGAATTGACGGTCCTTTAAAGAACATAAATTCCTATATGAGTTTTATTAATTCAATGGACACCGAAATAGAAACATTCCAAGCAAAAAGATTAAATTTGACATTAGAAGAATTTAAACAAAAGGTTGATCATGATTGGTGGATGTTAGGTTCATCTGCCGTAACAAACGGATCAGCAGATAAATTGGTATCAGTATTGTGTGATTTCAAGGTTCAAAATTTCGAAGAAACTATATTCACAATGTTTGGAAAGATAGTATTAACCTACTCCAGTTGTCCATTAGCAAGAGATCCTGTTGGTGTAAGATTTGACGATACTATTCCTATGGAAAAAATCGAAAAATTTACTGCGGAAATTAATAATTATTTAACTCCTAAACTTTATTTATAAATGACAACATCTGAAAAAGATAATTTTATTAAATCGTTAAAAGAAAATAAATTTGATATGATAAAGACAAGATTATTAGAAGAAAATTTTATAAAAAATTCTGACAAAAGGAAAAAGAAGACTGATGATATGATAATTTCTGTTTATGATCATACTGATTTATTTAATTATCTCAAACCAAAAGAAGTGTTACAAAATTTTATAAAAGATTTGGGTTATGACAAAATTGAGAATGGAACAGTGTTATCTGGAAGATTTTTACTGAACATATTTGATAAAGAAAAGAATTTTAACATTAACGACAAATTTTGTTTATCATTGCACAAAAAACATCAATATGATAGTTTGGTTCACTTTTTATTAAAACAAGAAAAATGGCAAGATCGTATAGCTTATGAAAAAGGTAAAGTATTTGTGAGTTTTACTTTTGTATTGGGTTATTTAGAAAGAATCAAATTCGTGAAGCAACATGATCCAGTTCTAAACAAAAATTACTGTATTTTTAATTCTGTTGAAGAAAAAACTATGCATCAGTTGATTGAAAGTTATGATTATTATGGATTATTACAAAAACCGGTTAAAAACTACGAGGATATTTGTGACAATATGACACCGATCGAAAGAACTTTATTAATGTTTTCAAAAGAAGAAAATATTGTTTTAAAGAATGAATTAAAGAGAATCGCACATATTTTATCAATTCATCGGTATGTTCGTTCGCCTCATATATATTTTAATTTTTTGGGGATTGAAGATGAAGAATTAAAATTAATTATTTATTCAATAGACAATAAACTGAATTTAGATAAACAATCAAGTAAAAATTTAGAAGAAATAAATAAAACAATTATAAACCATTTTATTGAAAACAATGTAAATGAATGTTTAATAGAATTTCTGGATTTGTATAAATACGAGTTTGATTTCTCGGATTGTCAAAATATTGTTAAATTTAACTCAAGAAATTTATTAGAAGTTTTGATAAAAAACAAAAAAATAAAAAACGATGATGCATTATATTGTATACTAATGACCGAAGCAATTGATATGATTCAATATCTTCAAATTGATAATCTTGTGAATGTTGCAAAATTATTAATAAAGGATATAATAGCAGAAAATAAATATGTATCATTTTTTTATTTGTATAAATTGGACAATTCGATAATTAACATTAAATTTGAGAAAAACAACAGTATTATTCACAATTTATCAAACAATTCCAAAGAAATTTTAAAATTAATACTAAATCTCAATCCAACTATCATAAACCATTGTAACGACAGTGAACAAAACATTTTAATGACAAATATTGATATGAATATTGATATTATAATGACAATAATACAAACTATAAACTTAAATGATCGGGATATTGATGGAAATCATATTTTACATTATATAGTGAAACATAATAGAATAGATATACTGAAATACTTATTGAACAATAAAAAATATGTTTTTGATTTAAATATTATGAATAAAAATCACGAAACACCACTTATTATGTCTGCCATAACAAAAAATGAAGATATGTTACATATTCTTTTCAATATGGGCGCAAAAGATGATTTAGAAGATGAAAATGGTAACACAGTTTATCATTACATATGTAAAAATAAATTGTGTATAGGTATGGGAGTAAAAAATACTGTAAATAAATTTGGTTTCTATGTTGAAGATTATGCTTCGATATCAAAAAGTCATTGGAAATGGATTTAAAAAATAATGTTTAACATCAATGATATATGGAAAAATACGTAAGTTTTAGTGAAATACTTAAATCAAGTGATCAGATGAGTGAAGTGGAAAAAATCACATTAATTGACAATAATAATGAAGATGAGCAGATAGAACAAAAATTGTTTCAAGTTCTGGGTATAAAAGACACTGATAAAGCTTATGTTGCTCATATAGGATTTGGTATACATAGACCCAAAATATTATTAAAAGAATTTAATTTTCAGGGATATAATTGTAAAATTGTATCATATGTTCTAAATAATAAAGATATAGAAGAATCCAATAAATCAAAAAATTTAAAAATGATTGGATTGTTATTCACAAAAAACAATATTGTTAAAGCAGCTGTATCAATAGAATTTAAAACGAGTAATGATATTATAAATTCGATATCAGACAATACAATAAAAAAAGAACTTGATGGCGAATACATAGTTTATTTTAGAAAAAATGAAAATGATGAGGGTATGGTACTGCATGTATTCGAAACATATCCAGGAAACAATAATATGGTAGAAAAATTGATAAAATTTTTAACTCATGAACAAATATTATCTATGTATGATTAATGGCAGAAATAATTGTATTTACGGACGGATCTTACTATAAGACAAATTTTGGTGAAGAAAAAAGTGGTTACGGAATTTATTTTCCAAATGGAGAATTAGAAAATGTATCAAGACCATTTACTCACAAACCTTTGACTAATCAAAGATCAGAATTATATGCAATATTTAAAGCAATATACTACATCATAACAAAATTAAAAGTGGAAAAAATTAAAATATATACAGATTCAGAATATTCAATGAAAAGTCTGACAATGTGGATTAAAAAATGGAAACAAAATAACTGGAAAACAGCAAATGGAAAAGATGTTAAAAATTCAGATATAATTAACAATATTGATAAATTAATGACCAAATTTAAGGGTAAAATTGAATTTTATCATGTTAATTCTCATACGGGAAAAACTGACGACTTTTCTAAATGGAATGATATTGTTGATTCTTTGGCAAAAAACGGCGCAAAACAATCTTAAAAAAATTTGAACTTTAAACCTTTAATGTTCTTTATAATTATTATGATAAACAACACAAATTTTATCAATATTCATATTGAATTGATATGACCAATAGTAACCCCAATTACTCAGAATTTTTTGACAGAATTAAAAACATTTTAAATTCGTCAGATGAAGAAACTGATGGAAATGCCAAAATGCAATCAGTAAAAAATATTATTGATGAAATGTTAAATGGAGAAAATGATAGTAATAAATTATCATTATCTTGTGAAGTTTGTGGATGTACGTATAGGGACAATATAGCACTCCAGGATCATATTTTGATATTTCACGAAGGAGCATTTAATGAAAATAATAATATCGTCCCAGAAAAAAAAAATCCAGAAGTAAATGAGGAATTAGATTCTGATGAAGAACCAGAGCCAGAGCCAGATCAAGACCAAGAACCAGAACCAGAACCAAATAATCAACCGGGCAATGAAGATTTTATACAATATGCATTGAGTAACAATAATTTAAATGATATGGATAATAATAGTAATAGTAATATGGATAATAATAGTAATATGGAAGAGAATGATGATGATGATGATGAGGACGATGATGATAACAATATCATTGACAACATCCGAACATGTGAACGGGGAACATTTGTATGTCCAATATGTTCAAAAAAATACAGAAATCAATATGAATTGGGAGAACATTTCACATTATCTCACGGCAATTATTCTGAGCAATCAATCCTTGACGAACATAAACCAATCGGAAACTATCCAGGAATTGAAATATTGGAGCACATAAATATGATTGATCAGCTTTCTTGTCACGAGACAAAAGTAATAGTTAAAAACAAAGAAGATTGTCCGATATGCACCTACAAATACGCACCAGAGTTAAACATTAAGAAGAAAAGATCAGAGTTGGAAGTTGATAGTGTGGACAAAGGATACAACTCTGATTCAGAATATTTGACCAAAAAAGTGAAAAGACTTGAGAAAATTTTTAGTGATGATAAAAAGAATAGTATTATTACGGATGACTTGTTATACAAGAAGGGTATTGCAAAATTACATTTAGCAGGACGACCACTCAAATTCAAATGTTGTAAAAAAATATTATGTTCAGAATGCCTAGAAAATCATGTAGTATATACGAATAATATTATTTGTCCTTTCTGTAAACATGATCACAATAATTATGATGAAGAATATATTGAAATCCCCGAAGCATCTAAATTTAACAAACATCATTGGAGAAAATGGTGGAAGAATCATCCAGAAATTTTTCTTTTATAGCTAAAATATTTATCGTTTACTTATACTTATAAAAATATTTGTGTATTTTATAACTATATAATGGAACAGAAGAGTATAAAAAAGAATTTGGTTTCAGATAACATGAAATATTGTAACATAGGACCATTAAAAAATTTACCTTTAGGTAGACCCATTAAGAATAATTACAATAACAATTTTTGTTTTGGAGAAACTGATTTTTTTGCAGATGTTTATATAGTGAAAGATATTCATGCGATCTCATTAGCTAAAGAATATATGTTAAAACATTTTAATCCCATAATACTAAACACAGTTACAAAAGAATTCGATGGCAACAATATTCCATCATCACAAGGAATACTAGACGATATTATAAATGTGAGAACAAACTTTTACAAAACGAGTGCTAATTATTATCCTTTAAAATATAGCGAAGTAATTTATTCGCCTTGTATTACGGTTATAAGAAATGACTCATTTGTGATAAATCCTCCTGAATTTTTCAGAATAAATTTAATTACTGCCACTCCTGTGAATTCTCCGAAATTAGAAGATGGTATGTTAAATCTAGAAGATTATATTGTAACAAAAGAAACAATAGAAAATATTTTTCAAACAGCGGCTCAAACAAATCATGATGTTTTGATATTAAATGATTTTGGATGTGTTTCGGAAAAAATTCCTGTCAATGAACTCGTTGATATATTTAATCTTTGCATATTACATTATGGTTCGCTTTTTAAAACAATTATTTTTTCTATACAGGCAATTACACCTGCACAGGAGGCTATTTACTATTATTTTTTAAAAAATATCATAAAGCCACAAGAACTAGTAAATTCTGGTCAAAATAATAATCAGGAACAAGAGCCATCATTGCCGGTATCAAATCCATTAATCAAACAATCATTTACAAAGTAATAAAGTTTGGATTGACAAACATTGATACAATAGTACACAACGCGCACAAACCAATCAGAATAACTGAAATCCATGCCAATCCTTCGTTTATAGAGCATAGTCCAAGAATTATAACATATATTACGAGAACCATGACTAACTGTGAACAGATATAGGATATAATGGCGGATACATTAAAGTTTGCAGTTCGAATAAGAGTAAAAGCTATAGTAAAAAGTATAACTACAATAGCTATGAGTATGTATATTGCAGCTGGAGAACACTTATTGTTAAAGCTATATTGCATATATTATAAACAACATTTATTTTTTTTTCAACAAATTAATTACAAAATTTATATCTTTAAAACTTATATTTTTATGTGTTTTTCTATGATTAGATAATTTTTTGGACACAACAGTATGTTCTATTCTTTGTTTTTCATTGTCATCTCCCATTTTTTCCATATGTTCAATAATTTCATGGAGCTTGCTCATTTGAGATTTAAATTCATTACATGTTTCACAATTATCCTCTTCATATAAAAATTTGAGATCATTGTCCATGTATTTACGATATCGTTCACAAATAAATTTATTTGCTTTTTTGGGTAAAACAAGAAGTGCATATATATGTTCTGGTATTGGAGTTGGATTTTTGGAAATATTTTGAACCTCATATAACACCAAATAATACCAAATACCCAATGGATGAGGAGATGCATTGTATTGATACATATAATCATATTTTGAACATATTGCTGTTCTATAGGTATCAATACACCAGATCAGTCCTTGTAAATAATTATTGTACATTTCTTTATTATAAGCCGTTGCATAGAATGATTTATACCAACCAGAATTTTTAAAATTAATGGCTAAAAATACCATTAGATCTTGCATAAAATTTATGTTTAAGGTAAAATCCTTATTAATGATACCGAATTTATTTTTGAAAAGAACAAGTTTATAACATTTTATTAATCCATCAAAAGAAATATAAGAAAGTTTTGGCAAATAGTCGTTTCCCATCAATAGCAGTATGAATGACAAATCATAATTCATCATATTGTTTTCTATATATGGAACTTTTAAAATTTGTCCAAATTCTTTTATATCAAATAACTCAATTTCTTTTTGTGATTTCACAGCAATATAAATTTTATCATAACAGTGAAGTGAAGTGGACATAACACAAACATCTGCGTCATTACTTAATATAATGTGTTTATCATTCGGATGATTTTTATGATTGATCAATAACTGTCTGATTAATTTTAGTTCTGCTTCGTCTGGACCATTAAAATATTCAAAGACATCAACTTTATATTTTTGTTTTAGTTTTATTATAAAATCCTTCATTTTTATGCCGAGTTCAGTCATAAATATGGTTCCCGGAGTAAAACACATTGGATTTATCTCATTTTTTGACGATATATCCATATACTTAGAAATATTTTGTCTTCTTTCCCTTTGTAACAATAATTTTGCGTAAGGCGCTGGTCCATCAGTCGCAAGAGTCAAAGTTTTATTCGGAGTTATTTTTAAAATCATATTTTCTATAAAAGTGCAGAGTTTTTTTAGTAAAGTTACTGAACTTGTTGTGTTATAAGCTACATTATGCAAACAAAAATTTATATCAATATACAAATGTTCTGTTGTAACATTATTTATTATTTTTTTACTGCAATCAGGATAATTTTTTTTTGCCCATTTATGAAAGTTATGTATTCCCATATATTTTGTTATTAATTTTTAAGATTTATAGACTATTATTTTAAAAATCAATTTTTATTTAAAAAACTCTAAAGATGGTAATCCATCGGAAAAAGGAGACAATACTCTATTTGCTTTATTGGAATTAGTTAATAAATCCAACAAACTCAAGTCACATTTTTTATTTGGACAATTGTTGGTTATCAACACTTTGTTTCCACAAGGTAATTTTGGTTGACAGTCATTTGTGACCAATTTATTTTGAGGAAATAAATTAATTTTTGGTCCAAGAGCTAAAGGAGGAGGGTATACATTGAAAGATGAGTTCATATTGGGAAGAACTGGATTTACCATTTGAAATTGTCCAGAAAGAGGATTTATTAAAGGATAAGTTGGCATAGGAACAGGAGGAAAATTACCACCCGATTGATTATTAGAATCTGCAGTAAATAATTTGTATTTTTTGACCATAATATAACTGTTAAGAAGAAAATTATTTTAATAGTTTATATAATTTTTTTACGCACTCAATAAATAAGGAAAAAAGCTAAAAATATAAAGAATATGAATTGTATTGTGATTCTATAATTAATAAATAAAACATCTTTATATGGTTAAACTTACTAAACATTTGCTTCAACAAAATCGTCATTTGGGTCCTCCACATCATGTTCGTCAAAGAAATCTTCGTAAATACTTTCATCATCAGAAAAATCTTCAGCATTCACTATACTATAATTCAAATAGTCTGTTTTTCTGTTGCTTATTGACTCAGAATGCATTTTCAAAATTTCATCCTTTGGCTCTAGAAATTGTATCCTACCATACACAATCTCTGGAAATTGAAAATATGAATTACCAGATGTTGATGGCACTACGCCATTAGCTCGCCACACCGATTCAAGTTTACTGTTATGTCCATTATTAATTTTTAATGAATTTTCATACAAACCATCCATAGTACTTATAAAATCTTCATCACATCTCCATGAAAATTTTAATTTGCAAATATTATTCATGTCACATTCCAGTATCTCAATTGTGTAGTAAAAAGTCAAATCGTATAGAGGTGATGGCCAAAATTTATGACTGAGCTGCAATGTGTTAAAAGTACGATCGCAGTTATACTCATGTGCTTCTTCAAAATCGTATGAAAAATTCTTTTTATCAAACTGCTCTTTCAGTTCGCCCAATTGGAAACTAATTAAATAGTTTTTGCTATAACTGTTTTCTTCGATATTCTTTTTAAATTGAAAACTGTTGGTTTTTTCGTTAAGACAATATTCTTAAGATTGCACATGTCTCAATGTACAATCAGCATTTGATCTGATCAAAGTCGCCTATTTTTACCGCCAGCCGATAAAAATTCCAGGGATACGCGATGGTATCTCCCTTCCAATCAAGGAAAACCCGGGGTCACGAGTTTGAGAGTTTTCATCAACTATTTGTCGCCATAATGTAGAACAGAAAATAAACATCACGTCTATTACTTCCAGAAAAAGTGAATATTGCACTGAACTTGACATAGTACTAAATGTACCTGTCATTAAAGGATGTGCGTAAATTATCACTTGAAAAGGTTCCATAATACATTATAGTTAGAATAATAGCATCACCGTATTCTCAACGTTTTTTTTTGATTCGGCGCACCGAATTGGAAGACTCCCACTGGAGGACATCCGAATTAATGGTTTTTTCTTATGGGTTTTACAATCATTTCATATTTTCAAATTTTTTCCTCTTAATTTAGATTCACATATACAAATTAATTATGATGAGGAAAAGAGTAAAAATATAAAAATATAATGTATATTTATATAAATTTATAAATAATAATAATATATGAATAACATTTGCAATAAATTAATAAAAACAAAAAAAATAAACAAAGAAAATACTATAATAATACTGGATTGGGATGATACTTTATTTCCGACATCATGGATAACTAAAAACGGAATTAATTTGATGGATAACTCTATGAAAAATAAATTTACTAACTATTTTCCCGAACTTGATGATATTTTAAGTGAATTTTTAATAAAATTACAACAGTATGGCAAAGTTATAATAATTACAAATGCATTACCCGTTTGGGTTAAAGTGTCATCGAGCATACTATTGAAAACATCAAGAATATTAAATGATATAAAAGTAGTATCTGCTCGAAAGAATTACAAAAATCATTCTGCAAATATGATGGATTGGAAAAAACTCGCCTTTTTGAATGAAATATCGAATTTTATTAATATGAATTTTTTAAATATCATTTCAATTGGAGATGCAGAGTATGAACATTTTGCTCTTATCAATTTATATAAAACAACTAAAATTAATAAAATATTAAAATCAATAAAGTTAATGGATAATCCAAACAATGATGTTTTAATAGATCAATTGAAGGTATTACTCAAAAATGCACACACTTTATGCACGAATGGTGAAAATTTAGATCTAAAGTTTAGGTTAAAATAATTTGAGGTTCATCTGGTCCATATTTAAACATCACTGAATTGCAAACATCTTGTAACTCAAAAGTTATTTGGCTTTGTGTATTCAAAAATACTGGAATCCATTTCTTGCATAAATCATATTCTTCTACTGTATTCCTATTTTCAAAACATTCCCAACCAAATTTATCGATTCTTCCTTTTACAAAATTTCCAAATTTAGCGCATTGGGAAAATATGTTATCATCTACCATTTTTTTTATCTTTATATTTACAAAATCTTTCCATTCCATATCAATGTTTCTGATTTCATTTAATATGCGTAATTCTGTGTTTGTATAATGCTTATAAAATATTACACGAATATTGTTTATATTTCTTTTCTTTTTCGTTAATCTAGTAATGTCAGAATTGATTTTGTTTAGTATGTTAAATATATTGTTTGAATAATAATTATATTTTATTTTTTGCTGTTTTGTATAAGGGTCATTAATATCAAACCAATTTCTCATGGATTGTATCTTATTATTTTCCATTTTTTCCCACAGATATTCAACAATGTGCGGGCATATGGGATATAGTATGAGTAGAGAACAGTCAATGAATTTCTTCATCAAGTTTTTGTTTATTGGTATATGTTTTTTTTCATACAAAATTCTGTATTTGTCTCTTGCTGATAATATTTTATAAAAACTTTCATATACTACGCTTCTAAATTTATAATTGTTGTAGAATTCGAATGCTTTGGTAAAAGAGTCTATAATTTCAATATCAAACACAATGTCCCAAAAATTATATTCATCCTTATTACTAAAATCGTTAAAATTATTTATAATTTCTTCAAACCATTCTTTTTCTGAATATAATTTTTTTAAGTTTCCATCTGCTATTATATCACGAAAATCAGCATCTTCAATACCATCACCTTCCGCCAATGTAAGTCTTGTCACATCACAACCATATTGGGATATAGCAGTGCGAATAGTTTTAAAATTTCCAGTACTTTTTGACATCTTATGACCATTTAACATAATATGGCCATTTAATTCGAATCTTTTCGGGCAAAATTTTATATCATTCCACACAGCCAGATGATTATACAAACTCATAATTAAGTGGTTGTTTATAAGATCTTTTCCAGAAACTCGAAGATCAACAGGATACCAATACTCAAATTCATTTTTCATTTGATTTATTAACTGCAGTTCTTCTTGATTATACAACTCACTATTAAGCTGTTCTTTCAAAAATATTTGATTCCAAAAGTTTGTAGTAATTTTTTCAAGAGGAATCTTGTCTATCAAATGAGATATTGTGTAAAAAGCCATATATATTGTCGAATCAGATAACGAGTCGATGACATATGATGTATTCAATAACTTTGTTCCTAATCCGTAGTGACGTGAGCAGGGCCATTCATTTATCCAATCTGATGCTTTTCTTAATAGTAATTTTGTTTGATCATTTGTTGTAGTGAAATGATTGTCTATAAATTCATTAACCTTTTTTTTGAGTATTTCATTACCGTAATCAATAAACCATTGATCTGTCTTGGCAACTACGCAAATATCTCCTGATCGTGATATGACTTTTTCTGATGGTTCAAAATATCTGAGGCTTGAGTTTACGTTTGTTATATTTTCAGGCTCAATAAAATCAGTTTCTGACAGATAAATTCCTGTTCCTTTTGAACAATTAGATGAACTATATGATTCAAAATCTGGCAAGTAAGGTTCCAAATACATAATTTTGTCAATTTGATTTCTAATATTATTAAACGATTTTATGTTACATACATATATTTTGTCATCTAATCTAAATTTTACGAACTGGTCTTTATTGTTTATATATATATTTACGTCTATATTTACGTCTATATTTACGTCTATATTTACGTCTATATTTACGTTATCCTTCACTAAAGTGACCAAAAAATTTACTGTTTTATCTTTTGATTCAACGACCAATATTTTATATTCAATAGGAATTGCACCTTCACCAGACATTCTGTCATGATCAGCGCATGGTTGACTGTCTTTTTCAGAATATATAACATATCTTTTTCCATATTTTAATAAATTCTTTTTGTTTAGTATATCAAACTGCCATTTTACGAAAAGATCGTAATAAGGATTAATGTCAGTTGTAATAAAACTTCTGCTAAAATCTATAGCAGCTCCGAATTTTTTGAGATCTTCTGTAGCTTGTTGTGGAAAATATTTTAGCCAATAATGGGGGTCAATAAATTTTTGCATTTCTTCTTGAGATATTTCCATATCACCTAGAATTTTAATTTGACTGTTATTTGGAAGTGAATCAATACTCGTATTTGCACTTAATACCCTAAGTTCATCCGATAATTTTTGAGAACAAGCGACAATTGGCATACCAGTTCCGTGAAATCCAAATGGAAATAAAACGTTAAAGCCACATAATTTTTTAAATCTACACATATACTCTATTTTCGTTAGAGTATATGCATGGCCCAAATGCAATAGCCCGTTCATATAAGGATAAGGAAATGTTGCAAAGAATTTCTTTTTATTTATATCAATTGTTGCACAATAATTATTTTTGGAACGAATATTATTTTCAATTTCAATTAACTGATCTCTTTTTTTAAAAATTTTATTAATCATTTATTTATCTTAATATTTTTATAATCTTTTGAATAAATATATGTTTTTTTTTCAACTTTTATTAGAAAAATTGAAAAATCTTATTTCTGAATATACTTAAAAATAGTTTGTTATAATTTCAATCATGATGGAAAACGAAAATTTAGAATACTTAAAAGATGAAGATGTAGAGGATGAAAAATTAGACATTATTTTTGAAAACAGTGTGTTGGCAGAATATGATAAATCCAGTGAATCAATCGAACAGCGATTTGAACAACAAGATTGGTTAGATGCTGAAAAAAAAGTTTCGTATTTAGAACAAACTGTTTTGAAATGTTTGAAAAATTTAGGTTTGGGTAACACTGATAATACCGAAACAGAAATAAAATTATATCCAGTAGCTGGAGAAGATGTTTATACCAATTCTAGACATTTATTGTCGGAATGGAAAGGACAATCGTTGTTATTTGAGGATTATATTATAAATAAATACATTGAAATAAAAAATAAAAAAAATGATCAAGTGATATTTGAAATATTAAAAATATTGCGACTATTTGATAATTTAAAGAAAAATTTCGAGTCATTTACCAAAAAAATGAGTAAATCAAAAATTTTAGAGAAAATCAGAACAATTCTCAGTACTTTGAAACACCATGACAAATATTCAGAATGTGTGAGTATACTGGATGGATTAGAAAGCAATTCCAAAAATGATAAAGTAAAAAATAATAAAAAAGATAAAAAAATTAAAAAAGAAAAACCGGTTAGTAAAGCAGAAGCAATAAAAACTAATAATTTATTAACTAAATATAAAACAAAAATAGAAACATTATTAAATACGTTTAATAAGGATTCATTAAATACTAACTATGGATTTGGTCAATCTGATATAATTGAGTTAATAGGAATTACGTTTATGTATGTTGCTTGGTACGTATTAAATCATTCGGAAAAATACACAAAGAAATCAAAATTAGTGGATGTATATGAAATTATAGTCGCCATTCAAAGATTTATAAATAGTTGCCAAGTGTATGAAGGAAAATCTATGCAAAACAGTATAAACAAACAAAAAATTTCCAATACAATGTTGTCTGATTTAAAATTTTGGCAGGAAGAATTATCTGAAATTTACGAATTTGACGGATTTAAAGTGTATGATATTGCTCCCAAATTGTTTGTTTACACAAATTATGATTCGTATATACCTCAGAAAGGCATTCAGCCAAAAAGAAATCAATTTGAACTTATAAAAACAGTAAAAGACAATTTAATTAACCATCCAAATGATGGTTTATTGGTTGTACTGAAAGCTCCTATTAGTTCAGGTAAAACATTTAGTGTAACTGCTTTGATAAATTTGATGAAGACAATTAGAGATCAAAGAAAAACTTCAGGACACATAATGCCCGAACTTATATTTTGTTGTAATTTGAGATCAGTAAAAAGTCAAGTTGCGAATATTGCTTATAACTCGGAAATTAAGTTCGCCATTGGCTCTGTTGTTAAAAATAAATTAAGGATTACTAATCATAACACTTGTAAATCTGAAACTGAAAGACAATTGATTATATGTGGACCTGATGCTGCAGAAAGACTTCTCAAAAAAGATTTTGAAAGAGCCAATAAGGAAGGAAATGAGAATAAGTATTGGTTGTTTTTGGATGAACCAACAGTTGGTGCTGATCAATTTGGAAGCGATAGTTTGAACAAAAACGTGTCAGTGTTAATGAATATGCCGAAATATACCATATTATCCTCGGCCACAATGCCCGAATTTGAAAATATGTCTGACTTGATTAAAATTCACAAAGAAAAATTCCCAAATATACAATTACACACTATATATTCTGGTGAAATACAAATTGGATGTGACGTGAAATTCCATAATAATGATATGATACTGCCCCATTTATTGTGCAAAAATAAACAAGATTTAGAAAATGTTATTAGACGTATAGAATCTAATCCTTTTTTGGGAAGAATGTATACTTACAAAGTGGTTAGACAGTTATGGAACGATTTATCACCATTAACTTCCAAAGTTCCTGACTTGAAATTAATGTTTAAGGATGTTAATAATTTGTCATCAGATAAAATTAGAATTGAAGCCATAAATATGTTAAAATCAATGACTGAACTTGCTGATAATATTATTGAACAGTTATGCTCTATCAATTTTGTAAATAGTCTTAGGAAATATGATGATGTTGAAGAAAATAAGGAAAAAGATAACGACAATGCAATAGTTTTTGGAGACGAACAAGATGAAGAAGATGCAGAAATAAATTATGAGAATCTAGGAACTACTCAAGCATATAGATTCTTGGGAATGAATTTAATTGCAAGTCCGAATCCAATAGATTTCTGCATAAAGAATTTCAAACCTTTATTGAATAAACTCAAGGAAAATGGAGTTGAATCATCGAGTAAAATTATTGACAAATATACAAAAGAATTGTCTTCTTACAATAAATTGATGGAAAAATTAAAGGATAATATGTCCAAATTCGATAATTCCAGTAAAAATATGCAAAATGCAATAAACAGTAATATGCATGATTTTAAAGATAATTTTGCCAACAAAAAAAGAGATGTTATGGACATTTTTGATAATAAGGTAGGAAAAGCTGAAAGTTCTGGAAAAATATCAATAGACGAAAAAACTAGTATGCAAATTCAACAATTGGAACAAACAAAGAAACCATCTATTAATTTACCAGAATGGGCACAAATAAATACATTACAACATATAAAATTCTTCTCTAAAAATCATATTAAAAATATTAATCCTAGATTGATAAGAGCACAATATCCAGTTGAACTTTTGCCCTTAGATTCTAATATACCAGATGAAGTAATGTTATTATTAATGTGCGGTGTAGGTATATATTCTCCATCTGACACTAAACTTGATCAAAACTATACAAGATTTGTCTTGGAAATGGCTTTGTCAGGACAATTAGCTTACTTAGTCGCCGATGCATCTATATCATATGGTACGAATTATCCTATAGTAAGACTATTTGTTACAGATGATTTTGCTAAACAACACAGTGTCTATACCTTATTACAATTAATGGGTAGACCTGGCAGAGTGGGACATTCCTATAAAGCTGAAGTATTTTTACAACAATATGCGGCTGATTTATTGTTAAATTTCTCACATAATATAAACCATCAATTGGGTCTCATTGAAGCCAATAACATTCAAAAAACTGTCGATGGTATTGTACAAAAGAATTTAGAAATTGTAAGAAAATTAGAAGAACAAAAGAGACAAGAAGAACAACAAAAAATAGATGAGATAAATAAATTGGAGGAACAAAAGAAATTGGAAGAACAGTTGCGATTGGAAAGAGAAGAGAAAGAAAGAAGAATATTGGAGGAGCAAGAGAAAAAGAAAATGGAAGAACAACAAAAATTACGAAATTCCAATCAATGGAGAAGAAATGAACAACCCATAAAATCTGGTACTTATATAGCACCTTTTGCCAAAAAAAATGTCAATCAAGATAATGAATGGACAACAGTAAGTGATAAACGAAAAGCAACAAGTAGATGGAAAAATTAATTAAATAAATTAAGTTTATAAATTTTTAATTTTTTGATGGTATTTCCCAAATATGATTCATCAATCTGACTATCAATATATATTATTTTTTTATTTTCATGATCTGTTAAACTATTAATGTTTATAATTTTTCTTAACGGTAAATTATATTCTAATAAACTTTTCTTTGCTTCTTCCTCATTATATTCTTTATTCGAAACATAATACATGTCATGAACTTTATTTATCGCATCATTCAAAAAATTGCTCAAGTTGTGACGAGTTGGTATCAATTTATTTGAATAATTAAATTTTGATAAATTTGTATTTTTTATTATTTTGTTTCTGACAAAAGGATTATTGTTATAAACTTCCGCTATTAACGACTCAGGCATTAAACATCCTCTGTCAATATTTATCAAAAGAATGCTGTCTTTTAGATCGCTATCTAATATCTCATTTAATGAACATATGTTTATTGTCTTTCTCAGCATAAATATTGTATATGAATAAACAATAAGAATTTTTTATATAAATATTTTTATATCATTTTTTTATATAAAAAAAGTCTTTATTTGGCTATTTTGTTGGTATTGTGAATCTTATTACTATTTTTTAGACTCATGTTCAGGCCTAATAAATTGTGTATTAGGTCCATTAAAACCTAGTTTTATTCGGTCAAAAAAGTGATCATCACGAGTATTGTTTAAAGTGCTCCATCCGGAATATACGTCAATAATTTTTTCATTATTCGACAATTTTTCTTTTATACTATCTGCTTCTTGACTGTGATAAAACAAATATCCTAATAAGGACTTGCTCACTCCTTCATAACCATCTATTATTACGGTATGGCCACAAGAATTACAGCAGGTAAAGTCGTATTTAAAAATTATGCCAATTTCTTCGAAAAATTGTTCTAAAATTTCAAAGTCAAAACATCTTCTGAATTGGACATAATTCATTTTATGATAATAACTATAAATGTTACTCAACAATAAGTTTATTTATTCATTTTTTTAAAAAATTGAATTTTAAAGTTATAAAATAACCATAAATATATAAAATTAATATGGCAGACGAATATATTGTCAAGATTCCGACTGAAAAATGTCTAGAATTAATGGTTCAAGAAGAAGAACGAATAAGAATATCCAAAGAATACCAGGAAGAGTGCACTAAAGTTAAAAATACAGTTAATGGTTGGCTGGATGTTTCAGCTGCAGTTCAAAAGCAAGTTGCGAAACAATTTGGATTTGTAGATGATATAAACAATAACATTGCAGTGAATATGATTCGAAGAGCCAGATATTTGTATCCTGATAATAATATATTTAAAACTGTACCTATTTATGTCAGAGAAAACAAAGCAAATATTGGAAATTATAAAGTCAATGACAGGGTAAAAAATATTACGTTAATAAATGATAATACCGAACAAGTTAATTTTAACGAATTATTATATTCTGATAGACTTAATCTCATTATCTCAAGTTCAATTTCCTGACAACCATTTAGGGCACATCTAGCCCTATTACAAGATTATTACGAACAAATTAAATCTAAAGTAAATATGTTTATAATTTATATAGAGGAAGCACATGCCACAGATGTTTGGAATATTGGAGAGAGTGCAGGCGAGTTAGTCGAATCTCACAAAAATATAGTGGACAGAATTGGATGTGTTAAAAATTTAAAAAATAAATACAAAATTACAATACCTATTTACGCTGACAATATGAATAACGAATTTGAAAAAGAATATAGTTCATGGCCATTCCGATACTATATAATTAATCATAATCATTTTGTTAAAATTGGAGATCCTGTTGATTCTGAATTCAATGTCAGTGAAATGATTGAGTTTATTGATAGTTCCATACCATTTACCATATGACGTTCAAAATCGCTAAAAATTTAAAAAATGATTTTGGACTGACACAAATGTTATGAACTTTATCAAAAAATTTGAAATTTTTTTTATTTGTATATTAAATGAGATTAATGTTATACTTTATGACTCAACTTTATACAAACATTCCTATTGGTTCAAATCACGGATTGATCGAAGTGAGCACTCTTACTGGAACTAAGATACATATGATTTATAACATCAAAAAAACAACTATGAAATCAGTTATGGAATCTTTTTTTGATAATTATAGTTGCAATAGTGTTGAAACTAAAGATTTACAACTTTATTATCCAGACAATAATATGGCATTAGATTTAGTCGATGTTGAAATGTTAGCAAAAGACTTTTTTAAAAATAATATTAATAGTTTAGTCCTACGAACAAGATTAAATCTTTATCATACTCCAATCATTAGAGAAGTTTATGATAAAAAATATTTGGAGAAAAGATTTGAATCAAAACAATTAATTACAATATTCGTTAAGTTGTTGACTAGTAAAGAAATTGAATTACAAGTTCCTAGTGATTTGACAACTTTCGAACTCAAATCTCACATTCAGCATATTGAAGGTATTCCTGCAGATCATCAGGGACGCATTGTGTTTGCAGGAAAACAACTCGAAGATGATACAACATTAGAACATTATAATATTAAAAATGATTCTGTATTACATATCATCTTGAGATTAAGAGGAGGAATGTTTCATGAAACTAGCGGAAAGAATGGAAATTATGAACCATTAAAAAGCACAATTATTTATGTTGATTAAATTAAAAAATATTATAAAAAATAGTATGTTAATATATCAATGAATAAAGTTATATTACAAGATTATTTTGATTTATCTATTTCCGATAAACTAAAAGAATATGAAAAAAAAATGGATGATAATAGCAACAAATTACAAAATCAAATTAGTGGTATATCAGATAATATCAATAAATTAGATTACGAGACTAAAATAAAAAATTTAGAAAATTATATAGATGCAAAATTCAATGCCATAGAATTTTTTTTAAATAAATTGGAAAATAAAATAACTCAGATGAATAATTCAATAGAAAAAATAAATCAAGTGACAACAAAAATTGATAATAATTTAAAAGATTCAATTAACAATTCCGGAACACTAGAATATCATAGAAAACTAAACGCTGCCATTAGAAAACAGGTGCCTGTCAGCTTTTGTACTTCAAAAGCGATAGATAATTTAAACAAACTAAATATACAATAATTATTCATATAATTTCCATAAATTATTTTGATCAACTCCTATATATTTTTTCTCTTTTAAAATTTTTATTATTTTTGAATAATCTAACCCTTTTATGTTTGTTTTTAAAATTAAGTCAAAAGTAGGAACATATAACTTAAAATTTAATTTTTCCATAATATCATCGACGCTTTTTTGTACTCTGCTTCTTGTCATTCTTCGCGGTAAATATTCTGATAAACAATCATAATTAAAACTTTTTTTTGCCAAAAGAATTGAACAAATAATTAATGATGATGCTCCCAATAATTTTATATTACCTGACGTTATTCTTTTTTTGATTTTATTAAGATAATTATCTATTATCCAAACACATAATACTAAATAGCCACATACTTCATTTTTAACACAAATATCATAAACCCAATCTATAAGATTACTTCTCTGTTTCCATTCGTTAACAGTGTAATTTTGCATAAATGTCGAGTCAAATTTCGACTCATATTGAATTTTTGGAATTTGTTCCTTTTCATATTCTGAAAAATATTCGTCAAAATAAATTTCGTCAGAAGATATTCTATCATCTGGGTCATACATTAACATCTTTTGTAATATCACAAAAGCACCATCATCAATTATATCTTTTAAAGCATCGATATTGTGATGATGATACTTACTGAATGACCATTTAAATTCATTTACATAACATATGGTTCGATCATCCTCGAAATCCAGTAGATAAGATCTGGTTATATAAAAATACATTGTCATTGCCAAAGACCATACGTCAAATTTAGAATTTAAACAATTCATATTTAATTGTTTCCATCCTTCAGGAGGGCAAAATGACGGTGTACATATTGATTTGTGATTATTGTTAAGTCTAAAAGAACATATGCCTCCAAAATCTATTAATTTAACACTCATATCAACAGTGGATAATAGTATATTATTTGGTTTTAAATCTCCGTGGATATAACCGTTTTTATGAAGAAAAAATAATACTTTGATCAATTGAAAAAAAATATGTTTCATATGCACTATTCTTTCTCCTCTATCTGTTTTGTTTATATAATCATGAAGTGTTTGTTCTCCTTTTTCTTGTTCTATTTTAATTTGATTATTCTCCAGGTATACTTTATTTGTTTTCACAATATGATTATGAACTACTGTTGACAAAAAAACTGCTTCTTGGATATTTTGCCTATAGTAATCATTATTTGAATTAAACTTTTGAGTTGATTTAATTACTGTATTATTATCTTTCATAATAACTTGACCATAACTGCCATTGGATATATTACTATCCTGTTTTTCAGACATTTATACTTATTTCATTATAATTATATGCTTATGTATGAAAAAATCAATTTTTCCAAATATATTATATTTCGAATATATATAGAATGAACGGAAACAACAATATCACTCAAAACTACGTATTCTTTAATAGTAAAAAAAAATTAAACATTAAACCTGCCAATAAAAAAAAACATAAAGTTTCATCTTCAACTAAATATTCCGAAGAAATATCTTTAAATAATTGTAGCGAGAGTTTGCTAAAAACTTTAAGAAAATCATTAAGCCCAAATTCTGTTTCCAGCGAATGCAGCGAATGCGATAATAATGTTGTATCTAGTAATTTACCAGTTAAAAATGAAAATACTGTATCATCGTTGAAATGTTCTGAGTCAAAAAGCTCATCATCTAAATCTGAAAGCTCTAAAAAATGTGAAAATGACAAAAGCATATTCAAAAAATTAGATGAAATGAGACATAGAATAAAAAGTGAAATGAAAGATGATAAAAACTGTGATTCAAAGTCTGATACTAATAAAGCTTTTGAATGTAAGTCAACTGATAATAGTCTGCTTTTAAAAATGAACGAATATGTTCAGAATCCACATAGATTTATGCTTAATATATTCCTTGATTCACAAGGAGGAAAAGCAAATTCTAGTGTATTGGATTATCAATTGCCCATACAAAACATTCCAACTAATGTTCCTCTTTATTTCAAGAAAAACGCTTGCGCTTGGGATTTATTTGCACAGGCACTTGTCGCAGTGAATACAGAACCTACTATTTCAAATTTGTATAACTGTTTGAATGATAATTATATTGATACATTTAATACTGATGACAAAAATTTCGTAAACATATTACCCTTTTTGGAATGCATGATGTCCAAATATTTTTATGTGGCCTATTACCAACCAAATTATTTTGTTGATTATAGTTCATTATACACCAATGGTCTTGTGCCAGATTTCAATAATTCCAAGATCTTTAGTGACTTTTTAACTAAAATCAAAATCAAATTTACTGGATATGACAATTATTCTAAAAATTTAAGATTTAAATTTACCATCAGATACGAGGATTTGAGTAGTTTTATTAGTAGCGAACAAACATTAAGAGGAACATATAATTTCTCTATCACTATGGTTCAATTGAGAAAAGATCCTACTGAATTTATTGAGAGACCAATAAATGAAAAGATTCCCGTTTTTGCCACAAAGTTATATACCAGAAATACTGGATTTAAGGATTTTTATACTTTTTGTAATAGACTTCATTTGAATCCTGAAAAACAATTTAAAATTTATTTGGATCCATCTGTGACCATAGAATTTTATGATGTGTTCTTCAAATCAATCGAAAACTTGAACAAGACTTTCAAAAAACTTGGATATATGGATGAACAGTTTAAATTGATAACCATGGAAACTGATGAATTTCCCGAAGATTATTCCCCAGAAAATTTGAACTATCCTTCCATAGCTTTTGATGATATGAATGATTATTGGGGGTTAGCCACCTGGATAACAGATCCAAGAAATGGCGAAACTATTTGGTTCAGGGCTCATATTTCTTCTCCTTCTACATTACTAAGTGGACTACAATCGTACTATAGACTTTCAGGTGGCCCCGTATCATCAGGATCAACTAATTCAACTATTGATGTGTTTTCTAAACTAGTCAAGAGATCGCATAAAGATTTGAACACGTGCCGATGCTGCTCAAAAATAAAATTTGTTGATAATATTATAAAAATGTTATATGCTTACAAATTTAATAAAGAAACTCTCATAAAAATTATTAAAACTTTACTTCCTCACGTAATTTTGCACGAAATAGGACATTGTCTTGGATTGCGTCACTATATGAACAGATCTTTTTACGCTACAATGAATAAATTGGTTGATTCTATAATGGATTATTTTTATAACTATTCTGTGGAACAAATTGACCCGGATAATTATGAAGTAGTTATCGACATTAGAGATGATTTTGGTGATGCTGATGAATTCGTGCTAAAGTATTTATATACAATAATTCCAAGCAGCAAAAAATGTGAAATAAATGCAATTTTAGATGCCATTGCAAATGATAATCCAATATTATTAACAGATGAAGTTGTAAGATATGAATTGACAACAGAAGTCTATGATATAGGTAATAATCCAGAAATATTTTTGTCTGATTTATACAAAATACTTAATTCAATTAAGATAAATTTGGCGGATTTATTTGATAAAAGAATATTTGATGCAAAAACATACACTAAATTGTTGATTAATAATACATCAGGAATATTAAACATATATATCGATTATATTATTGGATATTTGAGAAATACAACCATTGATCAGGAAAATAGAATTTTCTCATTTGATGTCGAAAAAATTCCAGTAACAATAGCCATGATATTAATATTAGCTTATTATAAAAACTTTTTCGTTTTAAATAGCCAAGAGAAAAAATCTATGATGGCGAATGAAAACAGATACGATTTAATTAATTTTTACAATGAAAATGTAACGAGCAATATTTATTATTTTGACAGATTTAGAGAGGATATTAATGTGTTTATATTCAATAGTTATTTACATTTGTATTATGATATGTTTAATGCTATAACTAGTCTGTATATGACATATTTAGCAAACAGTGGTGAAATGTATGACAATATGAGACCAGAAGAATTTGTGTACAATATGTTTGATAGTATTCTTTTTGGATATAATGTGGATAACGATCTAAATCAATTACAGCCATTTTATGATATATTTTTGATGTCAAATTATTTACAAACAAGTGATCCTCAAGTATTAGTACAACTCAAAAATTACTATGATGATGTTCTTAATTCTGGAGAATGGATTAAATTTGTTTTGTGGAGAAATTCTGTATTATATTCAATATCAGGTTGTATTGCATTTCGTTCTTCAGTGTTATATCCTTATATCACAAGTTATACATTGGACGTTTTTGGTAAAATTTCATTGATAATTGAAAATATTTTCCAAAATCAAACAGCATTGGCAACCGTGTCTGAAAATCAAGTTGTTTTCTTAGAATTAAAAAGATTATACATCTTCACAGCCACAATTTATGCTGCAAAACCAAATGTAGTTTCATATCCCATAAATGTTGTTGGAGCTGATAATGATATCACTCTATTTGATATACCAACTGCATCTGGCAATAGTAACGGTAATGGCATCAAATCTCTTAAAATCGACGCTAAAATGATATTTAATAAGGTTAAAAATGACAATAAGTTTACCAAAAAATTAGATGAAAATATTCAAAAGTTAAAAACATCTGTGTTATTGTAAAAATTGAATTAATTAATACGAATATATTATATATGTACGTTATATACGTGTATATATATTATGAATGAATTATTATTTAAATACGCTTTTATAGGTGATTCAGGTGTGGGTAAAACCACATTATTATATAGATTAAAATATGGTGAATACAAAAATGCTGGTCCAACTATCGGCATCGACCATTATTTTCTCCAATTAACAGCAAATAATAGACCAGTCAAAATACATATTTGGGACACAGCAGGACAAGAAAGATTTAGATCTATTACAAATCATTTTTATAAAAATACTAATGTTTTATTCATTATTTTTGATTTGACAAATATAGAATCTTTCAATAATGTTGACTATTGGCTGAATGATGCAATGAATCATAATACTAATAACGCTTTGATTGTTTTAATAGGCACAAAGAGTGATTTGGAAAGTTTAGTATCTGTATCAAAAGAAGTAATAGAAAAATGTGTGTCAAAAAATGGAATAATGTATTATGAAACAAATGCAATGACTGATCACATACAATACATAATAACTGATGTGACGTCATCTGTTGTTAAATCTTCAGAAGTAGATAATACTTCTACGAGCAATAATATTATTTTACAAGAAGATAAACACAAAAATTTAAAAAAATATTGTTGTAATTAAGTCAGATCATCATCGTCATTTATATCAATATTTATGTTATTTTCTAAATTTTTCTTTATTTTTGTAAACATTCTGACAAAAGACTCGTCTAATCTTTTGTGATCATCATATTCTTTTAAAATTTTAATAAATTCAGATAAATTGGATTCAGTGTATGCTCTTGCCAGTTCCACCAACATTAAATGTTCAGTTGAGGTATTAAAATGCATATATGTATCGGCAATTTCTTGTAATCTTTCAGAAAATCCAATCATATCATTTTTTTTGGAATGAGCAAACATTTCGCATACTGCCAATCTATATGCGTATTTAAACAGTATAAATCTCGATTCATTTTCAAGTAATGACAGTGTTGTTTTCATTGCATTGACACTCAATTCTGGTTGATCTAATTCAACACATATCACGGCATATTTATCATAACATTGTGCTGCCAAAGTTCGTTGATTATCACTACTGTACATATCTGCTGCTTTTTCATAAAATTCGGCGCAATTTTTATAATCACAAATTTGTTCATAAACTCCCGATAATTCATAATAAAATTTAGCAAGTTTATCATAATAATCTTTTTCTATACAAAAATCAATAAGATCCTTATAATATTTGATGCTCATATTTTTATCATAAAGCTGATAAGTTATTGCCAATTCATTCAATGTGGTTAATTTATCATAATTGTGATTCAGACGATTAAAACAGTCGAGGGCTTTTTTTAAACATTCAATTGATTTATCATACTTTTTTAACATTTTGTATAATTTAGCAGCATTAATATAATTTGATGATGCGTCTTCATATCTATTACCAAAATATATGAATTTCGAATATATAGAATCAGCTTCTTTTTTTAATGCATCTGCTCTATTTTCAACACTCATATGGTTTATATATTCTAATTATAAAAAATATAATAATTAATTATTTCAATTTTTATTGAAAAAGTTGAATTAAATATATTTAATAGTTTATTTGTTATTAATTATAAAAATAGCAATGGTCAACATAATAAATTTTATCGGCAAAAAAAATACTGGCAAAAGCACTATCATAAATTCGATAGATCCATATATTGATGTTAGTCAAGAATTGAATGTTTTCAAATTTAATTCTTTATTAGAAAAAGACTTGATGATAATGGAATCAGATAAATATAGTGACGAAATATTGATTTCGGATTGTGTTTGTTATATATTGGACTCTTTCAAAAATCTAGATCGAGGACTTTTATCTAAAATACTGGAATCTATTAAATTCCTCAAAGAAAAGTATCTAACATTTCCATCATTAGTAATTATTGTCAATAAATGTGATTTGTTAGATTATAGCATGAATGATGAAGGAAATGTCGTTTTCAGTGATGAAGATGAATTTGATAAACTAAAAAGTGATATTATGGAAATATATACAGAATATTTCGGCAGTGATAATACATATGAACCATACTTTATTAAATATATGGGCGAACTAGCTTTTTTAACATATAGCATCTTTGAAGATATAACACTATCTCAAAAAAATTATGATAAAATTGGTTTGTTTGAATATGGTAAACATAAGTGGAGAACCTTATCAGAAAATAACAAGAAATTATGTTTAAAAGAAATTAAGAAGCAATACAAAACTATAAGTAAATTTAAAGATCAACAGATTTTGAGTGGTCATTATTTTTTGAAGCAAATAATAAGTAATTTAAAGGAGACGGATATAGTTCCAAAAATTGACATATTGATTGATCATTATGATAACGATTATTCAAAATTAAAATTAATAATCGAACTGATCAAAATTTTTCCTAATGACGAAAATCTAACAAAATTAAGTAGCTTGGTATCGAACGACCCACAATTTAAAAACAATGTTGATGGAGATAATGTAAAACAATTCGAAAATTTATTAGAGATAATGAATTTAATATACCCATTACTAAAAAATAGTGTTGCTGAAAAACAATATGTACAGTCCAGACAAGAATTGTGTAATAAGATAAACGAATACTATTTGAGTGTAATAGATTTTAACGATATTAATTTAGTTTTCGAAAATATTAAAAAATTACAATCAAATGGTTATGATAATCTTAATCTTATTATCAGCAAATTATATGATGTTGATAAATCTGTTTTATTCCATAATCCAAAGAATGTTCTAGATATTTATGAAAATCTTCATAGTAATGGTATAATAAATACAAATAATTTGATACAAACTTTATTCTCTGTTATTCTTGACAAGTTTAAATATATTGCGTCACTGAACGAACTGAAAGAACATCATATCGCATACAGTTACTTGTTAAAATTAAACATTAAAAAATTAAATAATCAATCATATCTCAATTCATATGTACAATTGAAATGTGCATTAGAATCACTACTTAACATAATAACAATAAAGAATCCTCAATTATTCATATTAAATAATAATTGGGTGTTTGACGAAAATTTATTATTAATAGAGAAGTATTTAATTAATCTGTTAAATGATGAATGTACTGAGAAAAAACGAGAGTCTAAAAAAAAAGATGTAATTGTCGAGGATGATGTACTTTCTGATTGTGAAATTAAAGAGGAAGAGGAAGAATACGAACCTGAGTATAGTGACGAAGAACCTGAACCCCCAAAAAAAGCAACAGTATATAAAAATATAACTAAACCCGAAAAAAAACAAGATGTTATTGATAGTAAATCTAAAAAGAACAATAAAGTAAGTAAAAAATAAAAAAAGTTGATTTTAAAAGTGCTTGTAGACCTGATAAAATAGCAATAAGGTATATAACATAATGTCTAGATCAAAAACTTCTTATTCTGACTCCTATTTCTGGCAACACGATAATAGCCAAAGAAAATCTAGTGGCGCACCAGTAAAATCTGCATTAGTCAATGACTTTAAGACGGCTGTTGCAAAAGGTCCTGTTTACGGTCATTCTGGTGAAAAAGTTCAGGTTCAAGTTGCAGAACCAACCAATGTTAAACCATCCGCTAAAACTTTAAAGGTTAACAATCCAATTCAACAAAAAGTGGACAAGTCAAAACTTTTATTAGATGAAGTTTGTGTTAAAGATAAAGAATTACAAATGATGTTAACTAACTATCGTCAGGCAAGAAAAATAGATCCTCGTACAGGTGGCTTGGTCGCACACATGACACCATTGTTGATATCTTATTATGATCAAAGTGGTGAGGATAGATATCCTCTATTATCTTCGAGAAAATTTCAGGACCAAGTCAAAAATTACTATAAAGAACGTGATATTAACGCATCTTTCAGAAATGATAGTGACAATGAGCATTGGAGAATTTATTTATATCCTCAATAAATCTTGAATAACAATTTTTCAATATATTCATCTGTGTAATCATGGTCTTTTAAAAATTCATATAACTTGTCAATATTTATTTTATTTTCTGATGGTAATTTTTTTATATTACTCACTAATGGTTTTTTAAAATATTTTATAGCACCATTGCATTGATTTTCAATATCCGAAATTTCCATTCCCTTTAATACTTTATATGCCTTATTTATTGAGATTGGACTATTATCACAATAATCAGATCCTAATAATACTCCTAATTTTATTAAATCATTTTGGCTAAAATCTAATGCATTTTTTAAAATTTCCAAATCAATTTCAATAATCCATTTACTTTTTGAAACTGAAAAATTTTTCAATAATCTCTCTCCTCCAAACAATAATATATCTGTATCATCACTTGCGATATAATTGATTATATTGTTTTTTGACATATGTGCCAGTTGAGCATCTGCTTCTTCTGGGGCAACAATTACGTTATAACCAAAAATTAATATTAATTGTTTGCAATCTTCTAATTCTTTATCAGTAACATCAGATTTAACATAAAAATATTTTTTTTTCTGTTCTTCTGTTTTTGCACTTTTATATTTTTCATTTAACTTTTGCCACATTTTTTTTCTATCTGATATCACTTTTGATTTTATTACTGGAAATTTACCATCAAATACAAAAATTGCATTTATTTTATGTTCTTTAAAACTTATTAATTTTAATAATAATGCGTGAATGTGAGTTACAATTTTGTCGTTGTTTGTAATATCGTACCCATTTTTTCTTATTGAATATATTAACTTGTATATCATAAGATTAAAATCAATCCCAATTGACGTATTTTCATAATCTTTTATTTTTTTCTGTTTTATCGACTCTGGTGCGTATTTTTCTATAAATTTAAAAAAATTTTTAATTCCCATTATAATACAATTATAAAAAACTTTTGTATGTTTGTCATAATATATGATAATATTTGTACCATTTCTGTTGTGCATATTGTGCATTTGTTCTTTAATGATATCATCTGGAGCTGTTGTGATTAGTAGAGCTAACGATAAAACGAGAAATTTAACTATCGATTACTTTTTATACATAAGTTTATGCTCATTGTGTGTTTGTTTAATAATAGTTATGTCGGTTCCTCTTTTTGTGGGATATACTGCAATTGATTTCTTAGGATTAACATAAAATTAATTTGTTTCTTTATTATATTATAAATGAAAAAAAATAGATTCTTAATGGAATCATGTAACAGTTGCAATTCGTCAAATATAGAATCATTCGACCCTCAAAGTATAGATTCTCAAATTAGCAAATTTGAAAGCAATACTAACGTGGATAGATACAGACAAGATTTTGATACATACATTGCTCCTTATATGTATCCTCCAAAAAATGATGTTATACCTGTGCCAATACCTGCCGATGCTGATTTAAATTATAATTTAATTCCAAATACGGTTACTTATCTAAAATCGGAAGAATTAAACTCTCCAACTAACATATTTCAAAATTTGCCAACAATGCTATCATGTTGCTTGTGTTGCATAATACTTATCTTTATTGCTACAAGAATTTTAAAAATTAACTTGTAAACAATTTATTATATTACTTAATTATATATATAATGAATTGCAATAATATAGTAAGTCCTGTTATTCCAGGCATCAATGAGGCAATACATGGTTCCGAAATTGAATTAGTGCCGAATAAGTTTGAAGATTATGTGGCAGATCAAATTGATAAATTAGAATACAATTGTTATAAAAAACATTACAATGACAAATGGAACAAAGACCTTTGGAATGGAATAAGTTTGACAGGAGATATTTACACTTTGGTTGAAATTCCTATTAAAAATGAAAAATTATCTGGAAATAACACTTTGGTACCAAAATGTAATGCTTGTCAGTTAAAAAATAAGATAATTCCAGTTGATGTGAGTGGTAATATTCATCAGAATGGTAGTTGTAATGGCAATTATAATGGCAATTATAACGGTAATCATGTGAAACCAGAATCTGAAAACATTTTGAAAAAACCAATAATATCTCCTTTTACTGATACAGGTCCAAACACATCAGATACACAAATAATATTGGCACCTCAACCATCAACATCATCTGTGTTCACAAGTACGTTTCTTAATACCCTTAGCATTGTTATTGTCATTATGATTATATTCATAATATTGTGGTTGATTCTAAAGCCAAAGATGTAAAAAATTGATTATTTAATTATTTATAATCACTTATTTTAAATAACATAATAAATATAATAATGTCTTTGAATTGGAATGACAATCACAGAAAAGCCACACACATATTATCATCATTAGATAAAGTGCTCAATGAACTCGATCCTCTTTTTACTCAATATTTAACTCCCTCATTCAAAAAAACAAATAAAGAAGAAATTAGAAATAAAATCAATGAAAAAGTCAATATAATGAAAAGTCAGTGTTATGTGGCAAAGAAATTGATTGACGATATAGAAATATTTTATAAAGTTCGCAGTAATTATCCTGACTATGTATTGGCAATGAGAGCAGTCGCTATTTTAAGAAGTAATTTACAAGAACAATTCAAAAAAATTGTTGATAAGAATAAAAAGTTTATGGATAAATGTGAACAAAGAGAAAATTTAATAAAAGACTTTAATTATGATTTACATTTAGCTTTCAAAGAGGATGATCAAAATGACACACCACAAGACTCTCTCATGAAAGAATACGATTTCGAAAGAGAAATAGAAATTAGAGAAAATATTATAAATAGTAGAGGAAAAGAAATTCGTGAAATTACAAATGAAATTATGGATTTACATGATTTGATGAAAGAATTTAATGAATTTGTAAATATTCAGGGACATTCTATTGATCTTATTGAACAAAACATAGATAAAACGAATGATAATATTGATTCGGCAAATGATAATCTTGAAGTCGCGGCTGAACATCAGACTAGAGGCAATGCATGTCAAATACTTATTGTAATTATTGTCGGAATAATTATAATAACAATTATATTGGCTGTAATCATTTATTTAAAAGTTATGAGAATTATTTAATTTATTATTATTATTTTTTGTTGGTGTAATGAATAAATAACATTGCTACACAAATTACAATGAAAAATAAAATTAACCACGTATATGCAGGAGTAGTATTAATGTCTACAAATGGTTCCTTTTTGAATGTAGTGGAATAGTTTAATGGTGCAGTATAATTGATCGGAGTTGTTTTATAAAAGAAATTTCTCTTGAAATTATTTGTGTTATTTATATTTGGGTCATTGTAATTCGTACTGTCTTGAACATTAGAATTACCGAGCGGGGCAGACTTGAAAAAGAAGTTCTTCTTGAAATTATTCGGGTTATTATTATTTTGGCCGTTAGGAACTGTTGCATATTGATTGCTCATATTTTGTGTTGATGAAAAAGATTCCAATGAAGGTGTACAGTTTTTCATATTTATATAATATCTGATAGATTTTATTTTTTTTTCCAATTTAATTGTATTATAATGAATTTTATAGTTTATATTTTGATAATGGCAATCATAGAATCAATTGCCATGTTTTTTATAAAAAGTTATACAATTGATAATAACACATTTTTCATTTTGATTGGTGGAGCATTATATTTTTTAATCGCAATAATATTTTCATTTATACTTAAACAAACATACATTGTCAATGCTAATATTTATTGGAATATATTATCTACTGTATTTTCGTTATTTGTGGGTTTTTTATTTGGAGAATACCTATCTATTAATAATGTTGTTGGTATATTATTTTGTTTTGCGGGGATTTATATAATTAATATGTAGGGCCCAATTTTTGTCTATAAAAGAAAAATATCATAATAATTATTATTACACAAGAAATTAAAGACAAAATTATAAACGTTTGATCATATGTTTGATCTGTTTTTTTTGTTTTGGAATTACTAAGCATTATATAAACGTATATGTATACATATATATATTAAAAAAAATATAATTACTTTTTACTATTAAAATAAATAAATACAAGAATACATATTATGACAATTATCACTACCCATATTATTGTCCAAACATTTGATCCTGAATTTGTTTGTTCTTGAGTAAAGTTTTCAAATAAAGGATTTTGTTGTCCGAATCCTGTTATTGAATTTGGATTTGAAGCTATAGGAATAGTTCTTGCGGTTGCACTTGGTATAGCGACTGGTTGTCCATTTCCTTGATTTGGTAAGATTTCGATAGGTCTGACAAATTCCAAAATAAATAATTCAGTTTGAATTGGATTATTACAGAAAAGTATATTATCCATTCTTTCTGATAATGGCATAAATTCCAACATACCTGCACCTTGTTTGGTGATATCAGACGTTGATGTTGGATTACTCAAATAAACTCTCTTCAACCATGCCTTAATACCGAATTGAGCAGGGGGCATATGGGTAAGTCTACGTTCAATTCTTCTTCCTGTCAAAATATTATAATCTGCTCCTGCGAACCATTCATCAGATGGACAAGGAATTTCAGGATATCTCCACCACCATCTTGGAAGAGGATGTTCATTGAGATTTTTCTCCCAGCCTTGACCAAAAACTGTATCATCACTATTTTGATAAATTTTTAACCACCATGCTTTTCCAGCAGCAATCCATGCGGCATATCTTGGATCGTTATTTGCTCTAACTCTGCATATTTCTTTTATTTCTAACAAGTCCAAATTACTACAATTTATTGAACAATTGTTTCTTAAATTTTGAAGATTTATTAAAGATTGTCTAATATTGTTATAACCATTTTGTAATGATATTCTTTGTTGTTGAGTTAGATTTGGATTCGTTATCACAAGAACGTTTGGTATATTTATGTTTGTTACTGCTGAAGGAGTGAGAGTAACGCATTGATCTAGAGCAACATTTGGACTTGGAGTGCTTGTGAATCCTTCTACAACAACTTTTCCTGAAGGATCAGAAATACCGCGAATAGCCTTCTGTTTAACTGGTTTAGTCTTAATTGAAGAATTGGCAAATTGTTCAATTGTTTGCAATGGAGTATAAAATGTTCCACTGTTTTGCATTTGATTGACAACTTCAACTGTTCTGAATGGAACATTATTTTGTTCAAATAAAACTGAATTGTTGAAATCTGTAACTCTGTCAACTGTATAATCACCAATTATCATATTATCATCTGTTATAAACTGATTTGCTCGTAATGTGCCATTAAACAAATTATTTATACAACTATATGCTGTATATGGGCACTCGACGAGAGCGTCAAATTCAGTAAATGGTTCTGGGGGATTAGCTGCCAATATTTGTCTGGCCAATACTGGATTCACATTACCTGTTCTAATTAACCATTCTAAAACTTCTCTCACAGTAACTCCAGTACAATTTAACTTTTCTATTGTATTTTCGTTTCCAGTTGTAATTGGGCCATCTGGATAGGCATTAGATGGATTACCAAATAAAATTTCAGCGTAATCATCTTCAACTTTTGTGTATATAAATTGATTTGGCTTTCCTGGTTCCATAAAATCTCTTGGATCACTCATTCCCAAATTATATCTCTTTGGGATTCCATATATATCATTTGGAAGATGAGACCATCTGCGATTACCATATGATAACCATTCTGCTGATGGATCAGGAATTTCTGGATATCTCCACCACCATCTTGGAAGAGGCAAAGATCTTCCTCCTACAGTTTGTTCCCAACCATTACCATTTTGAGTATCATTTGATGGTTGATATTTAATTACTAACCACCAAGCATTACCGTCACTAATCCATTTCGCATAACGACTGTCATTTTGTGATCTATAATTACATAAAGTAACCAAGTCATCAGAAATATTTACTCCAGCAGTTGGCTGAACTTCTGCATATCTATATTTATCGTATGTGTTCTGAAGTTTAGTTCTACAGTTACCACCAGTGTTCAAACAATTTGGTGAATTTGGAAATAAAGTACAACATCCAGCCATGTCTGCTACAGTGTTAGGATTACATGGATTTGGGCAGTTCAAATTTGGACTTCCGCATATGCAATTTCCATATTGAGAACTAGTTTGGCACAATGTGCATCTATTTTCATCTCCAGTCAAATTTCTACATATAATACAATTATTATAATTTGGCAAATTTGGATTACATTGAGATGTGTTATTACAGTATGGATAATTTAAAATATTGTTGCAGGCACAGTTTTCATAATTTGAGCTATTTTGACAAAGAGCACAATTAATATTATCACCCGTTATGCTAGAACAATTCAAACATTTATCATAATTAATCATATTAGGATTACATTGATTATTATTGCATATTCCGTATTGTGGTATTCTTGCGCATATACAGTTTTGATAGTTTAAACTATCTTGACATGCGGTACAATCATTATTATTTCCTGTTGCAGCTATACAATTTAAACAATTTTGATAATTTGGTGATGACGGATTACATGTATTTGGTTGATTTATATCTTGTTGCAATAATAATCTTTGAGTATATCCAGCTTGATCCATCTGGTTTTGATTCGTCATTTGTATTGCTAAACCATTTAAATTATTTCCTGACATTTTATATTATTTCACGCAGATTATTTTTATAGCTTAATTTAAATATTATTTATAGTAAAAAAAAATGAAATTCTAATGTCCTGATGCCAACATTTAATTGATATTAAATTTAATTAATATGAATGATATTAGTGGTTCATTAGTCCAAAACAAAAACACTGCTGGTTCAGAAAACAATATTACTGATATACTAAAAACATCGTTACCATTGTTAATTCTTGGTTCTCGTGATAAATCGATGTTGGAAATAATTATGTTTCCGATAATGTCATATTTAATAATAAAATCTTTTGACTACATTCCGATAATATACAACAAAATTTATTATCTTTTCAGACTTGACAGGATATTGGATAGAGTCAATTATCTGTATAATAAATATCAGCTTGACATCATGAAAAATAATCAATTGTATAGTCAAATAAATAGATACATTGTTGATCATTACAGTGATAATATTAATCGTTACAAATATACAGAAAATAAAGATAATGTTATTGATAGAGATATAGAATTTGATAGTTTTAACTATTGTGTTGAAGATGTTGAAATACTAAAAACTGAAACAAATTATATTATATATAGTCACGATAAAGAGAATATAAATAAATTCATCGATAATGTAAAACGCTATAACAAAAAAATTTTAGATCAAATAACTGACAATTATATATCAATATATGATTGGAATTATGACAAAAAATGTTTTGAGGCAAAAAAAGTTGTTTTCTGTAACAAAAATATAGAAAATGTATTTTTATCAGACGAAAATACTAAATTAATCGATTATATTACTCAGTTTAAGAAAAATAAAAATGTTTACACAAGACTTGGACTTCCTCATAAGTTGGGAGTTCTTATGTATGGTCAACCTGGATGTGGTAAATCTTCTACAATATATGCCATCGCTGAACAATATGGCAAAAAAATATATAAATTAAGTTTTAAAAAGATAAAATCAAAAAGTGATTTTGATGCACTTCGAGAAAAAATACCTAAAAAAGCTGTTGTGGTTATTGAGGATGCTGATTGTGTGACATGTTTAAAAAGACGTACCATGAATCCACAAAACGAAAATTTTGCTGATAATGTTATTAGTGTGCATAATATTGATACTCAGCGAGTTTACAATAATGCATGTGACGAATGTCGTGGTTCATCACCTTATATATCATTTTCAGTTGATGGTGGTAAAACTGTTTCATTTGGATCGCGAAAAGAAATTTTTGATGTGTTAAACAAAGAATTTTTAAAAATAGTCGATTCATATAGACAGAGAGCTGTTGATGGATTCGGGCAAGCTATCTTAGATAAATTAAAAGAAGAAATGACTTCGAGGGATGGCATAACCTTAGACGATATATTGGAATTTCTTGATGGTTATCACGATTTACAAGATTGTATTATAATTATGACTACAAATCATAAAGAGCTAATGGATGATGCCGTTATTCGTCATGGTAGAATGGATTTACATGTGGAATTTAAATTGTGCAATTCACATCAATTCAATAATATATTCGAATATTATACAGGTAAAAAGATTGCCGAATTATGTGCTAATTTTAAATTTCCGGAAAATACTTTTTCTACTGCAAAAATTATCAATGAATTTGTTCTTCCAAATATACAACAACCTGAACTCATATTGACCAATATTAATTTGGGAAAAAAATGATTTTTTTATTTAAAAAAATTGAAAATTCATACATATTGATATCCCCATTAAAAAAGTATTATTATGCTATCGATATAGTCCACTATTAGTGATTTCATACTAATTTCCACTCTTCTAAAAATTTCTGTAACAATTGATTGCGTTAATATGCAACAACAACAATTATATAAAGGTATATCATCAACGGATAAACGATACGATATTTTATCTGTTTTACAAGCATGTTATTCTGTTTCTATTTTAGAAGTATCTTCTACGGGCCTTTTTGAACGAAATTTGACGGATATTATTTCATATGCACTTTATCTAAAACTTGTAAATCCTCCGTTTGTTTTTAATGTACAAATTCCTTCGAGAAGTGACCAAATTTTAAATAGTTATATTTACACAGAAGCCTTCATGTTTGTGTACAGTAGTGACATTGTAATTAATATATATATAGGAAAACATAATTACGCAGCAATTGCAAAGGTTGTAAATGAATTTTTTAAAAATATTGAACCTTTGGGTAAAATAATAAACATGTTCAAAAATGCGACACCTTCTGAGTATCTGATGACTGCTCTCAGAGTATTATCTGATATGTTGAATGAATGTGATAATGAGCATAATTCATCGTATGTTGTCAAAGTGCATAAATCGAACAAATTTGAACCTTGTATCAACATATCAAGTATATCGCATAAATTCCCTTCAGAGCAAACGGATAGAGTTTATTTTTTATTAAAAAAGATATTATCCATGTGTGGTATTCGCAATGTGTTTTACAATAAGCCGCAAAAACTAGAAAATGCCATTCATTTGGTTCCGTCTAAATTTTTATGTCACTGTGGAAGAGCATTTTACCAATCCGAAAAAACATTGGTATGTCTTTGTCAAAAACAGCTTAACGGTAAATGTGCTAGTATTCAAAAACCTGTCAATTTACTAAAGTGTTTGGACGGACCATACTGTAAATATTTTGATATAACTTTTACTTTTTTTATTAAAAAATAATTTCTTTAAAAAAAATGATTTTAAAAATAAAATAAGTCGGATTTATATATTTATCCAATATCCATGATAGGCATTGATTTTGACAACACTCTAGTTCACGTCAATAACAACAATAATTATGATATTATGCCAGAAGTACAAGAATATTTGCCACTATTATACAAAAAAGGATTTAGATTTTCTATAATTACTGGAAGAAATGATTGTGACAAACAGTTTGTAAGAAATGTAGCTACTGATCTCGAAAATAAAATGAATATTGTTTTTGACAATATTTTTTTAACAAATGATTTTCCGACTAAAGGAAGTATAGCGAAAAGTTTAGGATGTAAATATTTGATAGACGACAAATATAGTTATCTATCAGATTGTAAAATAAATGATGTTATTCCAATATTTCTAAATCACAAAAATAAAAATATTGTTACTAAAAAAAAGAATGTTTTGTATTCTTGGAAACAAGTTTACGAACTTTTAACTAACGATAAATTGTTATGATTTTATCATTTCTCTTAAATTAGCTAAATCTTCCAACCACATTTTTTCTATGGTTTTTTTCTTTATTTGATCTAATAATTTTTCTTTTTTATCAAAATCTTCTTTTAATTCATCTATTTTTTCTTTAGTAAAAGTGTAAAATGGTAATCTTATTAAATAATCATATGGTGATTCATCTGGTAAAATCAAAAGATCATTTTTTTTTAGAATTTCGATTAAATCTTTTTTTGGAATATTCAATAAATTAACTTTTTTACTAATAACCATATTTATAAACTTTATTTTTGAACTAATAATATCTAATTCTGATTGAAGAGTATCAATTAAAAGTTTTTTCCTTTTATTATAATAAACTGTTCTAGTTTTATAAAATTCTTCTAATATATCCTTCACACTATCAAACTTTTGTATTTTATTATTAGAATCATATAAATGCATATTATTAAAATTTATTTTATTTATTAAACCGAATTTCTTTTCAATGGCATTAAATCCCTCAGAATCAGTAATAAAATCATTATTATCATAATCTTTCAATTTTATCACAAAATTAATTTTAGATTCAGTGCAATTATTATCATAGTCAGCTATAATATTTTCGACTTTTAAATCATCCAAAAATTCTTTGAAATTCTCCGTCCACACAAACAAAGGTAGTTCTGTTATGTGCAATTTATTATTTTTCAATTCATATGTACCTCTACTGTAATATATATTTTTTTCAAGTTTGCCGATGGATCCAACAAATCCTTTAAACCATGGTTTCATATCAACAAATTTTCCTCCGTTTATTTTGGTTATTAAATTATCTATTATATCGATTGGATTAAATTTGGGCACATATGTACTGTAACCTGTTCCGATTCCCTCGCAACCATTAACTAATATCATGGGAATAATAGGAACATAATATTCTGGTTCTATTAAAAACCCATCGTCATCTAAATATTTTAATAATCTATCATCATCTTTATTATAAATATATCTCGTAATTTCATCCAGATAGGTATATATATATCTTGGACTACTGGCATCTTTGCCTCCCATTAAACGAGTTCCGAATTGACCGTTAGGAACTAGTAAATTGATATTATTTGATCCAACAAAATTTTGGGCCATTCCAACAATTGTTTTTGCTAAACTATTTTCTCCGTGGTGATACGACGTTACTTCACTAACGTAACCTATAAATTGAGCAACTTTTATATCAGTCGTTAAATTTTTCTTTAAGGCTGAATACAAAACTTTTCTTTGGGCAGGTTTAAAACCATCCATAACGTTGGGAATCGATCTTATATTATCGTAGTTTGAAAAATGGATTAACTCTTTATTTATAAACTCAGAATATGTTATCAAAGTTATAGAATAATCTAAAGTTGCATTCTTATTGTAATTTTTTAACCATTTTTTTCTTTCATCGGCTCTTTCTCTATCAAATGCCAAACTAATTGCATCCTGATCGTGTGTTCCTTCCCAATTTAATAACAAAGTATTCTTCTTCAATTCTCTGAAATATTCTTTCGCCTCATTTGGAGTATTTGTTCCCAGACCTTTATAATATTTTATTTTCCATTTATTAAAATTACTTGTTTTCTTCTTCCAACTTTCATAATCACCAAAAGTATAAAAAGACAATAATTTATTTCCACTAGACACTTTTACCATCGGTGTTATAAAAATTTTTATAAATCCATCAATTTGTAATAATGATGGCCAATAATAGTTAATCATATTGATAAACAATCCTTTGATATGAGAACCATCCACATCCGCATCAAAAAATAATAAAACATTTCCATAACGTAAATCTGATATATTATTTTCATCATATTTTTTATCCATTTCTAATCCTAATATCATTTTTATGTTTTTGAACTCTTCATTATTAATTATTTGCTTGTGTGTGGCCTCTCTCACATTTAACAGTTTACCTCTTAAAGGAAATATGCCAAAATAATTTATGGCTTTAGAATCCTCTATTCCACTGATTCCGGTAACTGCCATTGTTTTGGCAGAATCTCCTTCAGTTAAAATAAGTGTACATTCTTTTGACTTTTTTGTTCCTGCGTATGTTGCATCATGGAGTTTATTAATTGCTTTTATTCCGGATTTCTTTTTTATATTTATCTTATCTAAATCCTTTTTTTCACTTAATTGAATCTCTCTTTCTACCTTCTCCTCAATATTCAATAATTTATACAATTTATTTATTGAATTTTCTGATATATCACACACTGATCCAAATTTGTCACAAGATGTTATAAGTTCCTCTTTTGTTTGAGAATTAAATTCTGGATTTTCTATGATTGTGGATAAGAATAAATTAATTTGACTTTTAATAAAGGAATCTTTTATATTGTAGAATTTAAATTTCTTTTGAACTTTGCTCTTAATTCCGGATAATATTTTTGACATAACATAATCAACATGTTTTCCTCCATTTGAAGTATTTATGGAATTAACAAATGATATCTGATTATATTCACCATTACTTGGTGTTATAATGATCTTCCATCTATTCTGTTCTTCTTCACAACTCAAATTAATTATATCCTCTGTTTTTGTCTCGAAATCGAATTTAAATAATGACACATATTGATCGAAATTTTTGACTTGTATTTTTTGGTCGTTTATATAAACATTAACTTTTTTATGTGTTAAAGCTGAAATATCATAGGTTCTCCTCATAAATAAAGAAATTGTGTCGTTGCCTAATTCTTTTAATTTAAAGAAATTCAAATCGGGTTCAAAAACTATTTTTACATACCCAATTGTCTTATTATAGTTCTCGATTTTAGGTTTACTTTTTTGAGAAAGATTTTTTTCGTATGTTTGAGTAAATTTTTTCTTGTTAACTGGATCGCCTATTTCTACTTTAAAGTATTTTGAAAATATGGCTGTTAATTTAATTCCTAAACCATACGTTCCTCCAGTTACCCTAACTTCCTCTTCATAATGAGATGATGTCAAGAGGGTTGAAAAAATAAGCTCTGGTATATATATTTTCTCTTCCTTATGTATTTCAACAGGTATACCCCTTCCGTTGTTAAAAACGCTGATAGTATTAGATTTACCATCAATGTTTACTTTAATAGTGTCTAAGGTAGGATCCTCTATACTTTGATCATATGTGTTTACCATTGCCTCATCGAAAATTTTATAAAGTGCAGGAATATATGTTATTATTTTTTGTTGAATTTGATTATTCTCAAATACCCACATATTTTTTGTCTCTGGATCTTTTGACCCCACATACATACCACTTTTTAATAGTACATGCTGAATAGGAGTTAATTTTTTAAAAGTTAACTTATTGCTCATATATATATTGTACTGTTATTTTTTTGTAAACTATTTTTCATTTTTTTAATCTTCTTAACATTATCATTACCCTTTCCTAAAACAGCTGATAATTTGATGTTATTACACTTAAAACAAACTTTGTGCTGTAAAGAATTTAAAGTGAATATACCATTACATTCGAGACAAGAGTCTGTTACATTTGGAACTATTCTGACTGGATATTTGTTTGTTATGTCGAAATACTTTATTTGTTTAAAGAATATTGTGAATAAATTTTGTTCTTCAAATTGAATATTATGCTCTTTTCCATCCGAAATCAATAAATAGGAATGTGGCATATTGTCATCACAAAATCTGTAATCAAAATTATTTAATCTAACTAATTCATAAGAATTGGCCAAAACAATCATTTTATCATAATTTTTTCTAAATGTGTGTATTACTTTGTACTTTTTAAGTTCATTAAGATTGCTCTGAACAGATGCTATTGTTTTTAAACCATTAATACTTTTTATTAAAACTGGTATTTCTTTTGTTTCTATCAAATCCAGAGTATCTTTAGAAATTATTCTAATTCTATCACTTTTTAGCTTCTTCAAACCATCACTTTCTGCCAAATTGTGAATGTACAAATATATTTTGTAGTCATGAGGAATAAAAGATTGTTGTCTTTTTATTTGTTCAGTCAATTGTTTCATTCTATCATAATAATTATCATCAAAATATGATGTTTTAACTTCAATGACAGCACCAGGAATTATAAAATCAAATTCCACTAAATTTCTTCTGTTTCTCTTAATATTAATATTTCTTTTAAAAACAATATTTCTTTTTATTAATTCTTGTTCAACAAAATTTTCAATTTCCATGGCTTATTACCTTTAGAAAAAAAGACTAATTCAATTACATATTTTTCTAAAGGATGACTAATAAGTTTTAAATTCAACTTTTTCATAAAAATTGAAATTCCATTAATTAGTTTAATATATTCATTCAACACATATATTATAATGAATGATGATATATTAAATATTATTGCTAATCATTTGGAAATGAATGATATTGTTAAACTTCAGCTTTTAAAAAAATTTAACTTATATTTAGAACAATACACGAGTAATAAATTAAAAATATCATATTTATGGAATCATTCAAATACTTTGCAAAAAATAATAATAAGAATTGGTAAATATGATGATATAAATTACAAAATGTCGAGTTCTATTAATGATGCAATGTTAATGTATCTAAAAAATATAAAACATTTATCCTTGTTCTATTATGAATGTATAACGGATGAAGGATTAAAATACCTGAAAAATATTAAAATTTTGGAATTAGATTCTAACACCAAGATCACAAACAATGGATTAAAATATCTCACAAATATTCACACTTTAAAATTACATTCAAATGAATTAATAACAGACGAAGGATTGATGCATTTACAGAATATTCACACTTTGGAACTAAATCATAATGAAAATATTTCCGATAAAGGATTGCAATATTTAAAAAACATTCATACTCTAAAACTAAGTGAAAGTAAAAAAATTACTAATGAAGGTATGTATTATCTGACTAATATTAAAAATCTTCATATTGGATATTGTAATGAAAAAACGGATGACACAATAACAATACCATGTCACACTTATTTTAGCACATTTTGCACATTTTGCACAACTGGTAACTCTAATATAACAGATAATGGATTATTTCATTTAAAAAATATTTATTCTTTAAGTTTACCATATAATGATGCCATAACTGATGAAGGATTAAAACATTTAAATTCAGTTAAAATATTAAATTTACAATCAAACAATAATATTACCAATAATGGCTTAAAATATTTGTCTGGTATTTTATCTTTAAGTCTTGGAGATAGATATAAAATTACTGATGAAGGATTGGCCTATTTAAAAGGCATCAGAGAATTGAAATTAGACCGTACAAATATTACTGATAAAGGATTAAGATACTTAAAAGGAATTAAATGTCTTACAATTTATGATGAAAATAATATAACAGATTGTGGAATGCAATATTTGGAAGAAATTGAGAATTTATTTTTACCGTACAATAATTTTATAACTAATAACGGATTAAAATATTTGAAAAAAATAAAGGCATTAAGTTTACCAGATAATACTATCATAACTGATGATGGATTAAAATATCTTAATAATGTTGAAATTTTAGATTTGAGAAAAAATGAAAATGTGTCTGAAGAAAAATTAAAAAGTTTAACAAAAGCGAAAAATATTTTATGTAACAAAAAAAAAAATAATTAGGAAAATTTGAAAACTTTTTTGTTTAAAATTTATAAACATTTTATATACGTTTAATTTTATAACAATGTCGCAACAAAACGAAATAGAAAGTTTAAGATACGAATTGCAGAAAAAAAATAATTTGATATATGATCTTCGAAAAAATCTACGCAATCAAATGTTTTTGAGTGAAGACAAAGATTATGTTATTATGGATCTTGAAAATGATGTAAATAGTTTGAAAAAACAAAATTTAGATCTAATTGATAAATTGAGTAAACTCAGTGATGAATATAATAAATTGCGATCTGAAAAGAAGGAATTATTATTGTTAAATTTTGATTTGAATCGAGAAAATATTAATATTACTAAAAATGTCAATAACTCGATTGAAGAATTTAAGGAAATAATGAAAGATTTCTGTTGTTTCAAATCTCAGTTTTTAAAAGATGATCTTAAATCTAATATAATGAGGATGATGATTAATGATTATTTATAAATAATGTGTTTTTCTATATTATATGGATAAAGAAACAATAACAATCATAATCTTGGCAATAATACTGTTGGCACTAATATTCTTCGTGATAAAAAATATGGGAGAACCTATTTCGGAAAGAATTTATCTTGTTAACACCTATTTGTATATTTATGGAGGATTATTGGTTATAATATTGTTTTGCGCATTAATGGATAAATTTAATATTTTACAAATGTTAAACCCTACTTTGTTGCTGATTATATTTATTACATCAATGATATCAATTGTTGGTTTAATGTTAATTCCAACTGAAAATCAGATATTCAAACATATTTTCTTTGTATTATTCTTGTTCTCCATAAGTGTCATCGTATTGCAATGGTATAAAATAGCATTATCAAACAATTCACTGTATTCAGTATTATTAACATTAGGCCTCATTATTATTGCATTAACGGTTTTCGCTTATACTCAGCCTCTTGATGCTTTTAATTCATGGGGAAGCTATTTAATGATAGGATTGTGTGGACTCATAATATTCCAATTTTTTGACATATTATTTGGATCAACAGAAGGACTTTTATCTAGAGACAGAATATATGGCTGGATAACTGTTATATTATTCAGCGGATTTATATTGTACGATACTCAACGAATCAGAAAAAATGCAATTATGGCAACCGAATTATGTGTAAGTAAAAATCAATTTGAGTGTGCTGATTATCCGACAGAATCATTGGCACTAATATTAGATTTCATAAATTTATTTGCTGGAGTTATTAGAATAAGTTAAAAAATTTGAATTTTATATTGCAAAAACGATCGTTTTTTTTTTATTATTGTATATATCAAAAAATGTCTTATAGTGTTGCCGTCGTTGATAATGAAAAATGTAAGCCAAATAAATGTGGTTTAGAATGTAAGAAAAATTGTCCTGTTGTTAGAGTTGGTAAACAATGTATTTCAGTTTCTAAATCAGACAAATTTGCGCAAATTGAAGAGAGTCTATGCATTGGATCTACTTGCAATATTTGCACTAAAAAATGTCCATTCGGTGCTATTAATATCGTCAATCTGCCCAGAGAATTAAAAGATGAATTAATGCACAGATACGGTGAAAATGGTTTTTGTCTTTACAAATTACCAATTCCAAAAAAGAATAGTGTGATAGGTATTCTTGGAGATAATGGATGTGGCAAAAGCACGATATTAAACATCTTATCAAAAAAAAATGGAGCCCAATAATGTTAATAACATAAGAATTAATATTGCATTGAAAAAATATTTTGATGAGTTAAATACAATAAAATCGGATGTATTGGCGTTCAAACCTCAACACATCGACAAAATTCCTGAAAAAATTAAAGGAAATGTTAACGAGTTCTTTAAAAAAGCAGGATTAATGTTGTCTCCCAATGACAAAATTATTGAATTGCTGGGAATAAACCAAATTTTAAATAAAGATATTGAAACTCTAAGTGGAGGCGAGTTACAACGATTTGCCACATTCTGTACAATGTCTAAGAATGCCAAAATTTATATGTTTGATGAAAGTTCCAGTTATTTAGACATTCGACAACGCATAAATTTGGCCAAAGCAATTAGATCAATTGAATCCAATGATAAATATATATATGTGGTTGATCACGATTTGGCCATATTAGATTATATGTGTGATTATATCTATCTAATGTACGGCAAACCATCCACTTATGGTGTTGTATCTCAAATGATGAATATTTCGGATGGTATTAATATATTTTTAGACGGATATATTCCTTCGGAGAATATGAGATTCAGAGACTTGTCATTGTCTTTTAAGATAAATAGAGAAGATATTTTAATTGAGAAAACAGAAAACAAAAGTTATGATTATCCTCTTTTGAGCAAAACACATAATAATTTCAAATTAACAGTTGAGAAGAGTAGTTTTAATAATAATGAGATTAACGTATTATTGGGAGAAAATGGAACTGGAAAAACTACTTTTGTAAAACTATTAGCAGGAAAATTACAGCCGGATGATAATGTGATTGTCCCCGAAATGATTGTAAGTTATAAACCACAAATTATTAGTCCCAAGTTTGATGGAACCGTGAGTGAGTTATTGTATCAGAAAATAAAAACTGCCATGACCAACACTTTATTCAATTTAGAAATTGTAAAACCATTAGGAATTTCTCAATTAATGGATAAAAAAGTTAAGGAACTGTCTGGTGGTGAATTACAATGCGTGGCGATAACTCTTTGTTTGGGACAACCCGCTGATGTTTATTTACTGGATGAACCATCATCGTTTTTAGATTGTAGTAAAAGAGTTACTGCTGCAAAAGTAATAAGAAGATTTATATTAAATAATCAAAAAAGTTGTTTTGTTGTTGAGCATGATTTATTGATGATATTGTATTTGGCAGATAAAGTAATGCTGTTTGAAGGACAACCTGGTGTTAACTGTTCAGTTTCGGGACCAATCAGTGTAGTGAAAGGTTTAAATAAATTCCTGCAAAACATCGATGTTTCAATGAGGAAAGACATAAAATCTGGCAGACCCAGATTCAACAAATTAAATTCAGTAATGGATTCAGAACAAAAATCAAGCGGACAATATATATTTTTAGATTAATCATTTGAAAATAAGAACATTGTTTTTATTAAAATATAAATGTGGAGCCAGATATCTATTTATATCTTTGGACAAAACGCTGCTATTTATATCCATAACAATTTTCCCTAAAGATGTTAGCTGTTGTACCATTCTTTCTCTTAAACCAGAATCATCTTCATCATCCAATCTATTTGTAATTTTTTTAATTTCTTCTTGAGCCAAATTTTTAATGTATCCTAAAAATGGATCAATAATAATATTAGTCATTTTTACTCCTTTTTTATCTATTACCCAATTTGGTTTATTATCTACCATTTCTCTGTTTATATAAGTGAGTCGAGAAGTATCAGAATTCCAGTTTGCTCTTTTTGTGGGATCGCTGGTTTTGTATTGTTTGACGAGAAAATTTCCAATATATTGATCCAATTTATTTTCATTATAATAATAAGCTAAATTATTAATAAACTTGTCCTTTTCCTCCAAAAACGAGTAGTCTTTTAATGGTTCTAGAATTGGTGCATTATTATAATTCTGTATGAGATGATTTAAAGTGCTCATAGAAGATTGAATCATATTTCCTGCCGATATTATGAGCTGTTTATGATATTCATTTTCTTTCTCTAATATATTGTTCTGTTTTTCTAACAATTTTATTCTTTTTTCAGATTCTATCTTGATCATGTTATTTTCCTTCTCAAAATTCTTGAGTTTCTCTTCTAACAATTTAATTTTACTATCATTTTTAATATTTTTATTTTTATGAGATAATTCATTTAATTTTATGGAACTTTTCCTGAAAGAACAGATTTTATAATGTCGAGACAAATGGCATGACCTGGCAATTTCAATGTTGCAAAATTCACAATTGTATGTCTTTTTATTTAAGGTCGAAATCGGGGATTTTTGAGGATCATTGAGGGATCTTGATAATTTCGAATTATCTAGCTTATTACTTTTGGTAATATGCTTTTTGGTCTTTTTATGCCTCGAATAATTACCCTTATCACTTGTTCTATATTCACAGCACTCGCAATAATATTCCATTATAATATTGGATGCTATATTATTTTTATATTTATGTGTTGTCGTTTTGGTTGTCATTACAGTTGTCATATTTGTCCTAATTTTGTTGTCGTTTTTTATATTTTCTATCTAGCTTATTACTTTTTATCATTTATAAAAATTTTTCGGTTGTCGTTTTTATAATAATTTAGTCAGCTTATTACTTTCTCACAATTAAAATTTCCATATTTATGGTGATTTCTATCTAGCTCATTACTTTTTTTCATTTGATCGGTCATTGAAATTTTTGATTTTAGTGGTTAATTACTTTTCGATTTTTCTATTTTTCCTAAAATTTCAGTTTTTATTGAAAAATTTAATCAAAATTTCTAATTGCAAATATTACGAACACTCTAGCTCTATCACTTTTTCGATACATTAATATGGTCATTTTTAATAAAATATTAAAACTTTTTTTTTATCGACACAAACTTCTTGTGTTTTAAGAATTTTATAAAATAATTTTCATAAAAATACATTCAGTAAGATTATATAAATTATAATGAAAGTAATAAGGAAGAGAGAGTTTTATTGGAAGTAATAAGGTGATTCATTATAAGGAAATGTAATTAAGTAACCAATTAAAAAAGTACATTAGAAGGAACAATTAAATTAAAAGTATCTAAGGAAGAGCACTCTTATGGAATCAATAAAAGTTGTCCTTTTTAAGGAAAGCAATAAGGAAGAGAGTTTTTAATTGGAAGTAATTAGATAAAATAATTTAAGTAAATGTAATTAAGTGGCCATTTTAAAAAGTGCATTAGAAGGAACAATTAAAATAAAAGTATCTAAGGAAGAGCACTCTTATTGAATCAATAAGAGTTGTCCATTTTAAGGAAAGCAATAAGGAAGAGAGTATTTAATTGGAAGTAATTAGATAAAATAATTTAAGTAAATGTAATTAAGTGGCCATTTTAAAAAGTGCATTAGAAGGAACAATTAAATTAAAAGTATCTAAGGAAGAGCACTCTTATTGAATCAATAAGAGTTGTCCATTTTAAGGAAAGCAATAAGACGAACCATTATAGGTAAATGTAATTAAGTGACCAATTATAAAAGTGCATTAGAAGGAACAATTAAATTAAAAGTATCTAAGGAAGAGCACTCTTATTGAATCAATAAGAGTTGTCCATTTTAAGGAAAGCAATAAGACGAACCATTATAGGTAAATGTAATTAAGTGACCAATTATAAAAGTGCATTAGAAGGAACAATTAAATTAAAAGTATCTAAGGAAGAGCACTCTTATTGAATCAATAAGAGTTGTCCATTTTAAGGAAAGCAATAAGACGAACCATTATAGGTAAATGTAATTAAGTGACCAATTATAAAAGTGCATTATAAGGAACAATTAAATTAAAAGTATCTAAGGAAGAGCACTCTTATTGAATCAATAAGAGTTGTCCATTTTAAGGAAAGCAATAAGGAAGAGAGTATTTAATTGGAAGTAATTAGATAAAATAATTTAAGTAAATGTAATTAAGTGACCAATTAAAAAAGTGCATTAAAAGGAACAATTAAAATAAAAGTATCTAAGGAAGAGCACTCTTATTGAATCAATAAGAGTTGTCCATTTTAAGGAAAGCAATAAGACGAATCATTATAGGTAAATGTAATTAAGTGACCAATTAAAAAAGTGCATTAAAAGGAACAATTAAAATAAAAGTATCTAAGGAAGAGCACTCTTATGGAATCAATAAAAGTTGTCCTTTTTAAGGAAAGCAATAAGGAAGAGAGTATTTAACTGGAAGTAATTAGATAAACAATTTAATTAAAAGTATCTGAGGAAGAGCACTCGAATCAATAAGAGTTGTCCATTTTAAGGAAAGCAATAAGACGAATCATTATAAGTAAATGTAATTAAGTGGCCATTTTAAAAAAGTACATTATAAGGAACAATTTAATTAAAAGTATATAAGGAAGAGCACTATTATTGAATCAATAAAAGTTGTTCTTTTTATGGAAAGCAATAAGGAAGAGCACTATTATTGAATCAATAAAAGTTGTTCTTTTTATGGAAAGCAATTAGACGGAACAATTCAATTAATAGTTATTAAGTAATAATAAAACATTTATTGATATCAATAAAAGTTGTCTATTTTGTAAAATAAAAAGTATTATTATAAAGAAAGCAAGTATGAATGCTATTGAGTATATAGTTTTATGTAATGATTGATAATGACAGAAACACAAACAAAAGAACTTGTTTTATTTTAAAGGAAAATAGGAATATTTATTGAATTTAAAAACAAATTCGTCAAAAATTTTGGATAAATTTGTTTTTTTTTAAAATCAATAAGATAGAACATTTATGATATTTACTAGAATTGTTCTTTTAAAAAGTAATAAGATATAACATTTATGATTTTTAGTCTGATTGTTCTTTTTAAAAAAGCAATAAGATAAAATAATTAGAATATATTAAGTTGTTGTTTTAATAAAAGTAATAAGATAAAACATTTATAATAATTAGTTTGAAGTTGTCGTTTTTATAAAAGAAAGAATTATAATAGTTAATAACAAAAAATAAAAAAAATGAAAAATAAAACGTTTGATACAAATTTTCTAAATATATAATTATGACCACAATGTTATATTCTCAAGCGCCTAATCAAGAAAAATTCATAGCCTGTATATTTGGCGGAACCAGATGGACATGTAATTTAAATCATATGTCGTTGTCACAAGCAAATGAATGGTGTAGAAAACACAAAGTAAATAATAATTACACTACTCTTATTCCGTTTAATTGTGACTATTCACCAAAATTTTTCACGAAATTGTATGTAGATCATAAACTAAAGAAACATTCCAAGACAGAATTTCTATAAACTGAAAAATTTGGCCGATTTTTTTATGAAATTCCAAACAGAATAATTATTTGATTCATTGTTATATTGTTGCTGACTATCATTTATATTCTTAGCGTCAGAAACAGTTTTATTTATGGTTAGAGGATATGTATAATTGCCGGTGAAAGGTTGTATTAACGACTCTCCAAAGTGATCTTCATTTAAATCAACAGAATTACCAGCAACATTTATTTTAAGAGACTCTGTTTTTGGTAAACTAAGATTTTGTCCACCGTACTCGCTGTCAGAGATCTTCCTTTTGTTTATTTCGATAGGCCGAGAAATAACATTATATTTTTGTTCTTCAGAAGATGAACTAGTATTGTTATCATACAATTCAGAATCGTTTTTGGAAGATTCAAGTGGATCGCAAAATAGTATATTTTCATCAATATCAACGTCAGATTTTATCAAACTTTGTTCAGTGGAATTAAATGAAATTTTTTTGTTTAACCATTGGTGAGAAAACAATTTATCCCAAGATATTCTTTCATTTGGGTTATATATAAGCATATTTTTGACAAGATCGATAAGAGAATCAGAATATTTTTTTTTCGGGAAAGAAATATTGTTTTTATTTTTGTAAAACATAGTGAGTTCATTGATGTTAGTAACGTTTTTGCAAATATTTTCGTTGTACATCATTTGATATAATATAACACCCAAAGACCAAATATCACTCTTGACAGTATACGGTTCATTAAGAAGAATTTCCGGAGCCATATATATTGGAGTACCACACATAGTAGTCATCATAATTTCAGAATCTTTAATTTCTTTAGCAAAACCAAAATCTGCCAATTTTATTATGTCTCCTTTTAACAAAATATTTTCAGGTTTTATATCTCTATGAAATATTTTATTTTCATACAAATATTTGATACCGCTAATAATTTGATGATATATATCAAATATTTGTTTTTCAGACATTGGTGTACTAATCGTTTTCGTCAAAGTTTCATCACATAGTTCAGATAAAATATAAACATTTTTTTCAGATTTGTAGATTTCATAAAATTTCAAAACATTGGGATGATTTAATTTACGAATAATTGCAATTTCAGCGGACATTCTATTTTTCATTTTTTCGAACTTTTTAATGCTGATTCTTTTTATTGCCACCATTTGTTTAGTAGTTTTATGCCGAGCTTTATAAACTATAGAAAACGATCCATGACCAATTTCTTTGACGTTTTCATAATCGTTTAACATTAATATTATGTATTATAATTTCACTGTTTAAATAATAAATATTTGTAAATAGTAATAAATTCAAATTTTACGAAAAAATTGACAAATATATATTCAAAATAAGTTAACTAATATTGAAAAATAAAATATGTTCATACCATCAGAAATATATGAGATTATCTTCGAGTATTTGGATGATAAATCTTTTGAGATAATTATATTCAAATATGTAAATTGTAAACACTTTTTTATCAACGATACAACAATGAGGATTATGAGAAAGAAGATTGACAAAGGTGATATTACGGATAAGTTAACAATAACTGATATAATATTGATGGCCATAGAAAACAATATATTTCTCAAATACGGTTTTGATAAATTAGGTGAACAATATTTTGATGATTGGATAGTTGAGAGATTAATAGAGAAAGATTTATATTATTTTAGTTCTGTTATAGACAAAATTAAAATTGATAAACAATTGATTGAGAAAATTTTGATAAATGTGACCAACAAGAAATTAATATTATACAGCATCAATAAATTTTTGAAAATAAATAAACCCTCTGAACTGTATCTTCCAATTATGAAATATTGTGATTCTAATTTAATGAATTACATTGTAGAGAAAAATCCTGAATTAACAGAATTATTAACGATATTAAAAAATACCAAAGAATTAGAAAAAAAACTAAATCTCAAAACTAATTATATATATTTGCTAAATGAAGAGTTGTTAAGATATAGCATAAATAATTCAGTTCTACCAACTCTACTTGATTTGGAATATGCCATATTAAATCATAAGAATAAATATTTTAATTGGGCATTTGCAAAAATATCAAAATTGTCAAAAATGGATGATTATATATTGTATTTGTGTTATATGTGTTTTAGATGTAATAATACAATTATTTTAGAAAAATTATTAAAAATCAATAGCAACATAAACAATGAGTTTTACAAAATGTTAAAATATAAGTATCCTCATATAATAAATACGAATGATTTGATAATAAGACCTAATTTAGATAATTATTTACTTAATTATAAAGAAACTTTGAAATATTATGAAATATATGATTATCCTGTTCTAAAGTTTACTAAATTGAAAATGATGTTTGTTAACAATCGTAATCTAGAATTTCATAGTATAGCTAGTGAAATAAAAACACATTGTTTTAATGAAAAATCATTTGATAAACATTTTGGTGATATAGTGGATAATTGCGCAATAGGCTACAATAGGAATGAATATGTAATAGAATCAGCAATAGCATTTAAGTTATTTGAAAACAATATTAATCGATTACAAAAAATAATGAACGATGCATGTTACTGGGGTAATATATCGATTATTACAACAATATTCAATTACTATTATGATAAAATTGATAAAAAATCATGTATAAGATCAGCAATTAAGGGTAATCAATATCGCGTACTCAACAATTTGAGATTTTGGAGAACTGAAATTGACATAGACGATTTTTATTTTGCAATCGAAACAGAATCCAATATGAGAACATTGGCTTATATACTTAGTGAATTACACGATAAAATTTGCAAAGATACATTAAATATTCTAAAAATGTTGAGTAATATAACATCTACAGAACACCAATTTAGAATATACAGATTTTTTGTCAAAACTTTTGCAACAAAGCTCAATCCCTTAAATATCGATTTCGCCAGTGAAATATTGTTTACAGCATATGGACAAGAAAAGCTATCTTTCTTAAAATATTATAATGTGGATATTGAGCAGTATGAAACCTTGGGCATTACTCTTGTGGTAAACGAAGAAACATATCCTGATCAATCTCCCAAAGAAGACATTTATAATGATTTGGACAAGTATAAAATAGGTTTAACAAAAAATAACGAATATATTTCTAATTTATTTAAAAGAAGTTATCAAACAAACGACACAGGATATCAAAGAAAAAGATGGAGCGATGATTATGAAATTATTTTCTAAAAAATTGATTTTTTTATTGTCTTTTAGTGGACGTTATTTAATAAACATTATTAAATATTATCATGATAAGAAAATTAGTGAATGACAAAAAAATTGAATATATTTGTGGGATTACAAACCAAGAGATAATTGAAAAAATGAATTGTATATGTGATTATCTACCTTACGACATTTCATTGTTAACAATAAGTTATCTAGAAAAATTTTGCGATAACAAAGAATTTTTGAAAGAGAGTTTTATGAATTGTGAACCATATGAAATAATGGAGAGTGCAACATCTGTTGGAACTAGAACTAAATTAGAAAAAGTGTATAATGATTTATCAGAAAATCATGTTAATGAATTGAATCATCCCGATGTTATTCCGTTTTTAGTTGATAATGGAATAACGATAAATGACGAAATTTTTGGAAAAATAAAAGATTATAATTGGGGGTTTAATCGTCAAATGAGTGTTGGTTTAATAAAAAACTCTTTAGAATATAAAGTTTATGACATTTCGAGGAATTTGCATAGTGCCATAAGTAATAATAATTTGGAACTTGCTATATATTTGTTAGGATGGGATAGAAAATTGATAAATAATGATGATAATTTTTCTGATCTTTTATATGCCGCAATAAGTTCGTGGACTGCTCGTCCATTAATATTTTTGATGAGTATGCGTCAAAATTATATAACTCCACAACACATTATTTATGCAGGATACGAAGGCACTCTGTATCATTTATCAATTTTGGTTAAAATCTATCTTCATCATCAAAACAAAAGATTTATTATAAACAAAAAAATATCTGACAAAATATTGACAGGTTTGTGCGGTTTTGATGGTATTCAATTATTGAAAGACAATGATTTTACAATAATCGAGTATGATAATATTCTGACATTAAAGAAAAACAATTCTTTACCAGAACCAACGATTAAAAAGGGAATACAATATTTAGGTTCGAGTTCAGGTTTAAATAGTGACGTTAAAAAAAAATTTGATATTTATGGAATACCATACATACAACCGATTTAATTATTTCCAAATTTGTTGGCCAATGTTACATCTAGATAATTTAGGATTTCCTCCCACGCTGGCATCCCAAGAGTCTAGACACAATTGTGTGGAAAGACTTTTAAATTCTCCAGTGGCGTTATTATAACTCCATTGTTGATTTATACTATTATTATTATCACATATGTTTAATTTAACTGGACCGCCGCTGTTGGAACCTGTGGTATCTAGACATAAATTTTTATCAGAATTTATGAACTTTTTATTATTTAAGTTATATGCCCATTTTTGAGATGATTTATTCAATTGACAATCTTCAACTCTAATATTATCTCCGGCATTAACATTTTGTGAATCCAAACATTTATTTATAGTAAAATTTTTAAATTGAGGGAATTGTATGATATTATCAGATTCTGAACCAGTTTGAGGAATGTTTGTTGATTGTGGTGATGGTATAGGTATTGGTCTAGGTAATTGAGTAGAAGGTTGATTGTTGGTTGTTGGTAAAGTTGGTATTGGTCCTGGAGCTGATGGTTGATTATTGGTTGTGGGTATCGGAATTGGTCTGGGTAATGTTGTGGATGTTGTTGGTTGAACTGGCGGAGTTGAAATAGAAATATTTGGTAAGGGTATTGTTGGTAATGATACGTTGGGTAAAGGAACAGTTGGTAACGAAACAGATGGTAGAGAAACAGTTGGTAATTGAACAGATGGTAGAGAAACAGTTGGTAATTGAACAGTTGGTAGTTGAACAGATGGTAATTGGACAGTTGGCAGTTGAACAGAGGGTAAAGGAACATTTGGTAATTGGACAGTTGGTAATTGTACAGACAATTGATTTTCTCCTAATCTAATTAAACAATAGAAACACAATGCAATTATTATAATTACAACAAAAACCACAAAAACGGTTATTGAAACTTGATCCATTATATATAAATAATACTAATATATTTGTTTTTAGTTAGATAAAAAATTGAACAAATATCAATTAAATGATGATTACTACATTTTAATAAATAAGAATGCCTAGATATTTGTATTTTTTGTTATCCCACACCATATTTGTATCGTACTGGATAGGAGTATATTATGGTGGTTTTTACAGTTTTTCGACTATATTTTATGTTTTTGGAATTCTTCCGATGTTGGATATATTATTCGGCAATGAGGAATATATTATAGATAAAAGCGAAAATAATTTAATAGAAATAGCGGCCTACAAGAACATTATTTATTCTTGGTCAGCAATTCATGTTATAAATGTATTAGTAACATTATATTTGGTTATAAATTGTAATTTAAGTTTAGTGGAAATAATCGGATTAGGATTTTCATTAGGAATTGAAGGAGGACAGAGTATTGCAGTGGCTCATGAATTGACACATAAACATAATAAGACAGATTTATTAATTTCAAGAATATTATTGTTTTTAGTTATGTACAATCATTTTGAAATCGAACATAAACAAGGACATCACATAAATGTTGCAACCGAAAAAGATCCAGCAACTGCAAAATATAATCAAACATATTATAATTTTTGGAAACAAAGCGTGATAGGAAGTTATAAAAATGCTTTTGAAATAGAAAAGCAGAAATTTGGTTACAGTTTAAACAATTTGGTGATATATTACAGTCTGATGTATATGTTAATGATATGTGTGTTGGCATTTAATAACTTACAATGTGCCATTTTTATGTTATTGCAGGCAACAATTGGTTTTTCGTTTTTAGAAATATCCAATTATTTCGAGCATTATGGATTAAGTAGAAAAAAAGAGAACGGTGAATATGAATCAGTAAAAACTCATCATTCTTGGGACAATGATAGTTGTGTTAGTAACTGGATATTATTTAGACTAGGTCGACACGCTGATCATCATGTATTTCCATATAAAGAATATCAATATTTAAAACCGATTAAGAATGCCCCACAATTAATAACAGGATATCCAGGAAGTGCATTAATGTGTTTAATTCCAGATTTATGGTTCTATTTTATGAATCCAAGAGTGGACAAAATAAATGAGTTGTATTATGGAAAAAATTGATATATAAACAAGTTGAGTAAAAAGATAATAATAATGAATATAAACAAATGAGATTACGCATTAAATTATTATCTCCAGAACATTCTAAATTTTATAATGTTAAAAAGAATTATGAATCAGATTCTGGATTTGATTTATACAGTATAAAGAACGTGACAATCGAACCATGGAAAGTGGGAACAATTGAATTCGGAATTGCAGCAGCTCCTTTTTTAAGTAATGAAAATGATAGATTATCAGGATATTATTTGTACCCGAGAAGCAGTATATCTAAAACTCCTTTAATGCTAGCAAATTCAGTGGGAATAATAGATTATTCTTATCGAGGTCCAATATTAGCTAAAGTCAGAAATTTAAGCGACGAACCATATACAGTAACTGAAGGAACTAGTTTATTCCAATTGTGTTCGCCAAATTTAGAACCATTCAACGAAATAATTTTTGTGGACAATTTGGATAATACGGAACGAGGGTCAGGCGGATTTGGATCAACTAATTAAATTTATTTATTTTTGAACTTAAAATGTCTAATAATATATATGAATTACATATTATTAATATTGATATTTATATTGATTGTTATTGTAATATATGAATGGTTCACCTACGAGCACTTTGAACAAGTCACAAATGATTTTTCTTTATCAGATGAAATTTTATTACTTAATTCGATAATGCCGATAATACATCAAAAATTTGTAGAGTTAACAGATTGTCAAAAATATGTATTACAGTGTTTGACCGAAACAGACAAACAAAAAATATTGGAATCATACAAAACGAGCCAAGACAACAGTGTACCATTAGAAGAAAAGTTTAATGTGTTTACAGCATTAACCCAAAATCAACAATTGAAATATGGAGATTTAAGTAATATATATTGGGATTTCAAGATAGTGGATATGAAAACTGCTCCGACAAATGAAGACTATTATTTTGTGATTTTAAAAGATGTTGCAGTGAACAAAATATATGAAAATTTAAAAAATAATATGTCAATAATTCCCCAAGAAATAAAGAATAAATATCCTACAGAAATACCCAAAGAAATAGTATCTAGAATAGTTAATAAATATTTTATGTTAGATCCGAAAGACCATTCAGTTAAATATAAAGGTTTAGAAGAAGGCATGGTGTCTACTAGTTTAAGTACTTTTAAAGATAGTTATTTAACAGATTTTCCAACAACTAGTCCAATCCAAATAACACCTCAAGTTATATCATCTTCAGCATCATCAGCTGAATTACCAACATCCATTGATTTAAGTGGTGCAACAGATTTTATACAAGATATTGCCGGAAATCTTATTACCAATAATCGAAATGGTAGCACGACCAGTATTAGTAGATCCTCATTACCAAATCAGACCACAAATATAGTAAATAGAACACCTTTATTGCCAAATCAGACCAATAACACAGTGAATCGAATACCAACAAATCAAGTAATTCAGACCAATAACACAGTGAATCGAACACCAACAAATCAAGTAAATAGTAGCAGAGGATTAATAAACGGAATAAATAGAACACCGCCAACTCCAATGACAAATAATCAAAACAGAAACACATTGAATCAAACGCCAATAAATTCGAGTTTAGTCAACAATATGAACAACAGTAAAAATAATGCGAGAAATAATATAAATCCTATAAATTCAGGTTTAATAAATAATATGAATAATAGTATGAGCAATGTAAGGAATGGCACAACCAATCAATCATTAACAAGTTCGAATTTGATAAATAATATAAACAATCAGAATAGAGTTATACCTAATCAAAAACCTAACATAAACAGTTTATTAAACAATATGAAAAATAGTCTAAATAACCAAATTCTCAATAGATAAATTTAATAATCAAAGACATTGCACATGACAATATAATTATTAACAAAACAACAATAATAATTCCCAACAGAATATTTGACTGAAATTGAGTTTGATTGTCAAGTTTTTTGGACTCGATTTGCTCGTCTAATATTTTAATTTCATAAAGTTTTTGATCCATATTTCTATCTATGGTTCTAACAGCATCATCATAATTTTGTTTTAGTTTGTTCAGACTTTCTTCAGTTTCAATTTGTTTTCTTTTAACCAAATTTATTTTTTCAGTTTCCAATCTTTCCATCATTTCACTTAATTTTTTTTGCATAGTAATTGCTTCTAATTCATTATTCTGTTTTTGAATTTCTAATGTGTTTTTAATATTTTGAATTTCTTGTTGTGTCTCTAATGCGTAAGATTTAATTCTTTCCATTTTTTTATCCTCAAGTTCTTTTAAAACATTATTGAAATTTTCTTGAGCAACTTTAGATTTTTCCTGATATTCTTTTTTTAGTAGCTCATATTTTTGTTCTTGTAATGTTAAAAAATTCTGCAACTTTACACTTTCTTCTTGTAAAGCATGTTGATACTTATTTGTCATATCAGTTAGATTCGAATATATGGTTTCGTTAGTTTCTTTAAGCTGCTCGATTCTATTGTTATATTCGTCTTTTTGCTTCTGAATAATATTCTCAAATTCTGCTTTTTTCCTTTCAACCTGTAATCTAAACTCTTCATCAGTTTCAGCTTTCTTTTTTTCATATCCAGATATATATTGTTCTACCAAAGAATTAGTTTCATTAATAATATTTTCTTTCTGTTGCTCCTGATTATTTTTTAAATTTTGAATTTCAGTGTTTAGAGAAATTTTAATATTTTCCAATTGTTTTTTTGCGTTATCTTCTGTTTCTTTAATTTGTGAGTTAAGTTGACTGATTTTTGATTCATATAATTCTGCTTGTTGTTGGTATTGATTGCGAAGCTCCTGTGTGTTTTTTTCAACTGTTTCTTTGAATTGATTGTATTGATTTTCAACATTAGTTTTTTCTGCGTTTATTAAATTGATTTTTTGATTATATTCATTGTTCAAGGATGCAATACGGTTGTCCAAATCAGTTTTTATTTTAGTTATTTCAGTTGTATAATCATTTTTTTGTTTTTCAATTAAATCCTGATAATATGCCTCTCTTTCAGCATACAAAGCTGATAATTTTTTTTCCATTTCAGCCCTTTGATTATTAAGATCGTTGAGCAACTGATCAACTTTTAATTTATTTTGCTGTTGAACATTGTTAATAGATATGTCAAGTTCATTAATTTTTTCTTTAAACTGACTTTCTCTAATTTGAAATTGCGCTGTTAATTCCTGAATACTTTTTTCCTTTTGTATTTCTAATTGTGCTATCAATTCTTTTTGTCTAATTTCTTCTTGTTTTTTTATTTCATTTAAATCTTGGTTATATTTATTCAAAATATTTTTAATTTCTTGATCCTTTTGATTTTTAAATAATTGTAATTCACTTATCTTTTGTTCTCTTTCTAAATTAATTTGATTTATTTGTTGATTGTAAGATATTTTAGTATTTTCTAATCTAGAATTTAATTCTTCCATTTGTTTCTCTAATCCATCTTTTTGCGAGACAAGAGTATTATAATCATTTTTCAGATTGTTTAATTGAGAAATTAAATTATCTAATTCATTTTTCTTCTGAATTGCAATACCATTATTATAACAAATTGCGCGACATAAACCATTTTCACAACCAAATTCACCAGCATTCATCCAACCGGCTCCATATCTTTCTTCACATCGATAATGAAGATGAGCTGGACAAGCAGTTTTCCACTCAGCTGCTTTATAAAATTCACTTTCGGCAAAAGGAATTTGATCACAGGAAGACCCACTACCCATAATATATATATTTAAACTAATACATAAATTATTTATCTTTAAAATTTGTTTTTGAGTTCAAGATATTTTTGTTTATATTTTAAGTATTTCTCATAATAACCACCAAGGTGAATTTGTTCAAGATTACCTCTAAATGGTAAATTAATATTATTAGTGAATATTGAATAATATTTGATAACATCATTGATGTAAGAGATAATATTATCTAATGATTCATTATCATTATAATTGATTATAGGACCCAATACACTGTTAAACATATCGTTAAATAAGTGTGAATCAGTATTTGTTGTTTTTTTAATGTATTCACCTATAAGTTTGATTTCAGAATATATGACATTTAAATTTTGTTGTATTATTCCCAGGTAATTTTTATCCTTAGTTTCTTTATAATTTTCATATTTTCCCTTTATGAATACTAAAGCATCCATAATTGATTTTAATTGTTCTTTTATTTTATCATCAATATAAATCTTTCCTTTTATTTCAGCATAATAAAGTCGGAAAAATCTTTCTAATCTTTTTCCATATTTGTTATCAGTCCATGGTTTATTATTTGTTGATATAAATATAATATTTTCAATGTCATGTATTAAACCATAATTAGAATAAGTATAAATGTGTTGACTAAAAAGTTGTCCATTTGGCTGTTTTAATGTCATTTGTCTTTTTGTTATGTATTTATTAAAATCTTTCATATAAGTTATCAGAGCATCGTCAGCAAAAGTTGGAACAGTTATGTCGATAAATTCTCCTGGAATATTCAAATAAAAGTATTTAATATCTACATTTTGTCCGTTAATCATTTTAATGCTGTATGGCAACTCAAAGAATACTCTGAAATTATGTTTTGTTCTTATCAAATTAAATGCTGTTTTATCAGTATCATTTTTTGTGAATCTGAGAGTTCTGTTGGATGATATGTATAATAAATTTTCATTTCTGGATTGTTTTGTTATGACATTTGATATACCGTATTCGACTAAATTATTATTGTTTATATATTGGAAATTTTTGAATAAGAAATCGTTGTCGAAATCTCTATTTCCAATTGAAAATCCACTATAAACGTTGTTATTGTTACGTTTTTTGATTCTAAACAAACTATTATCGTCAGCGATCAAAGGAATTCCCTTTTCATTTGCGAAGAACATTTCTAAATCTTTCTTTTTGGCAGTCAAATTATTGTTGGATGAAACATATTTTTTGCCACCAACAAAACTAGTTAACTTGTTTAAAGATATACTATTTTCGTTAGTTATGCCTGTAATATCATAATTCACTTTATCATTTATTATAAAACCAGCTACTCTGGGCATAGGAACATTATTTAACAACGTATCAGATTCAAAATTTTGTTCATTGTGAAGTTTTATATTAGCACTAGTCAAAATTTTTAACAATTCTACAACAACATTTTTTTGATGAGTTATGAAATCACTCACAGAACTATCATATTTTCCACTCTTAAATTGTTCATAATATTCTATATTTTTTTTAATCAAATCTTTGAATTTTTGATTATAATTATCTTTTAATTTACCAAGATTTTTTAAATTATCAGACAAATTGGTGATAGGCATTTCACTTTTACTATTATAATGAGTAATTTTTACTGTACCATTTTCTGGATCATAATTGGTTCTTATTTCATCCAAAATATTGTAAGCAATTTTTTCACAAGCAATTATAATTTTCAAGAATAATAAATTTCGTTCATTATCATTGCGAATCATTGAAGCTATTCTAGGAAAATCAATATAAATACTAAAATCTGAATCAGAACGTTTGGTTGGATTAAAATCATTTAATGAATACTGCATTTTTAACTCATTTGTATTTTTAAAATCATCTACTGTTATAACTGCGTCTTTGACATTATTTTCAGCCTTATCAATAACAGCTTTTATAATATTTCCTCCTTTGAACACAAGATAAATATCAGATTTGAAGGTAGCTAATTCATTTGTCATTACGGTGAGAGTATATTTGTCAAATAATTTTTGAATTAAAAAATAAAAATTAAATCGTCTGTCTGTATTTCCAAAAAAGTTTTCAGTAACAAAATCTGTACTAGTTGCCTCGAGTTCAACAAGTGGATTAACGACACTTGGATCGATAATTTTATTAGCATTAAAACTGATCATATAATAATATAATTACTATATAAAAAATCTTGATATGATCTGTATAATACATTGATATTGTATTGTCCTTTCAAGAAGAAAAATTTGAATTTATTGATAGATTGACAGTTGATTATTTGGAAGAATAGTTATTCAGCGATGAAAATAATAAAATCGTTGTTTTATGAATTTTTTGTTATGTTGCACTCAAGTGGTTATATATGGCACCTTGTTGGATGTTACTTATGTGATATTTTAGCACAAACAATGATATGCTGGATGTTGACAGATATATCAGAAGGTAATCTTCAATATCTAACTATATTTGTTATTTTAAAGAGTGGATATCCTCTTGTCCATGAAATAATATATGGCTTAATTGCTTTAAACTGTAAAAAAATCATTGAATTAAAATTTAAAGAACAAGGATATGCAAAGTATGATAATCTATCATTCGAAAGCAAGAACAAAACTTCTCCAAATGATTTTCAACGAAAAATGGATGATGCAATATCAGCAATGATTACTATAATTGATTGGGGAATTCCTCAACTGTTGGGTATGATTTCGGCAATAATATCATGTATTTTTATTTTCATTAAAGAGAAACTGTATTTGTTAGGAATAATAATTGTGAGCATTAACTCAATCGCTTATTTTAGTATAATAAGAAACTTACAGAAAGATTTTTTTGAAGGAAGACAGAAGAGGAAAAAAGAAGAAAATAAAATTTGCAACATCAAATCACTTTACTTACCATTGTTTCAATATAAAGAAAAAACTGTTAAAGATATGTTGGCATTGGATGAAAAAATAGTTGATGGAACTTTAATGAATAATAAACAATGGAAAAAAATATCTTTGACAACAATTTTTACTAACAATATACCAATATTATTGTTGGGACTACTTTATAACATATCAACCATAAAATTATTATTAATGTTAAGTTGTCTTCAACAATTTAGAGATGCTGTATCTGGAATGATGAATTTTTTGAATTGGTTTAGTAGAATAGAAATGGATTATAATAATTATCAAATTTTTTGGGATGAATTAGATTTTTCAGAAGATCCAATTAAGAAAGAATTACCGGATGTTGTATCAATAAAGAATGTAGATATAAAGCAAAGCAATTTTAACGTTAAATTTCATCATAATACGACAGAAATTATGATCAAAAGAGGAGAAAGAATATTAGTGAGAGGAAAATCTGGTCATGGTAAGACAACTCTTATTAATGCGATTATGGGAAAAATAAAAGGAATAAAGCTTTCTTCAGATGAAATAGAAAATTATTATCATCATTTTGTAGAATTTTATCAAACAATAAAAGAAAAAATGCCAAGTTCATCCATAACGATAAGACAATTATTTAACGATGAAAAAGATGATAATATAATAATACATTGCTGCAAATTGTGTCAGATATATGATTTTGTTACAAATTTATCATTGAGGGGAAAAACGACTAATGATGAGATTATTGATATAGAATTTATGAATGTACTAGATATTGATATACAAGAAAGAATATCTGGTGGACAAAAAAGTAGATTGGCACTCGCTACAAGAATATACAGACTGTTAAAGGAAAACAAAAAAATATTAGTATTGGATGAACCTGAACAAGGAAGTGATCCGGAAATTGCCTATTGTATTCTTAATAATATTGTAGAATTATGCCAAGAAAAAAATGCGATTCTGATCGTGATATCTCATCTTGAATTAATTGAATCTAGTGTTCAATGGCATAAGATATTAAGAATAAACGAAGGTATTGTTTGTGTGTCATAGTTTATTTATGTATATTGTTTGTGTATTATTAACTTTTCTTTCTAAATAAAAATTGATTATATATTTGTCAGAATAAAAATAATAGTAAAAGTTATTATTATTTTAAATGGACAAAAAGTTATTAGAGTACAATAAAATTTTAAAAGAATATTTTGGATATGATAGTTTGAAACAAGAACAATATGAAATAATAGACAAAGTTATAAACAAAAAAAAAGATGTAATGGCGTTATTAAGTACAGGATTTGGGAAATCATTATGTTTTCAGTTACCATTTTTAATAACTGGGAAATGTGTGATAGTTATTAGTCCATTAATTAGTTTAATGAAAGATCAACAGTCTCAAATGGAAAAGATAGGAATACCAGTTTGTGTGTTAAACAATACCAATAAGAACAAAACTGGCGATAAACTAGAAATTCTTAATGGAGTGAGTAAAATAATATATATTACACCAGAATATTTAGAATATTGTGATGATTTTATTGTGGATTTAGCGGACAATGATATGTTATGTTTGATGGTAATAGACGAAGCTCACTGCATAAGCACATATGGAAGTGATTTTAGAAAAAGTTATACTCGTCTAAACGTTTTAAAAGAGTGGGCACCAGAAATTCCAGTATTGGCTTTAACAGCAACAGCATCAAAAAAAGTGAGGAGTGATATATTAAAAGTGTTAAAAATTCCCAAAGCACACATTGTGATTGGCTCTTTTGATAGACCTAATTTATATATCGAAGTAAAACAAAAGACTAAAAATATAGGGAAAGATATAGAAGGATTGTTAGAAAAATATAAAGATGAGTATGTTATAATATATTGTAAAACAAGAGATGATACAGACAAAATTACTGAAATAGTGAATGATCTAGGCATAGAATCATTAGCATATCATGCAGGATTAAACACGAGCTCGAGAGATGATGTACAAAATCAATTTATAGAAGGTACAGTAAAATGCATTGTCGCAACAGTGGCATTTGGTATGGGAATTAACATTCGATCAATCAGATGTGTAATTCATTATGGTTGTCCAAAGAACATCGAATCGTATTATCAAGAGATAGGAAGAGCAGGAAGAGATGGCCAACCTGCGGAATGTCATATGTTTTATTCAGCAAAGGATTTTATTCAAAATAGGCATTTTTTGAATCAAATAAAAAATGAAACTTATAAAGCATATCAAGCTGAACAAATTCAAAACATAAATAAATATGTTTATACAAATGAATGTAGGAGATTATTACTTTTAAAAAGTTTTGACGAAGAATTAAAAACTAATGAATGTGGAAATTGTGATAATTGTTTAAAGAAAAACAAAGCAGAAAAATTTGATTTTACAATAGCAGCACATCAACTATTAACATTAGCAGTAAAATTCGATGGAAAATGTGGTGGAACATTTTTAATTAATATTTTAAGAGGATCTAATGCAAAAAACATTTCAGAATTGACCAAGAAAAATAAATTGTACGGAATAGGAAAAAACCAAAGTGTTGATTGGTGGAAAGCTGTCATAAGAATATTAATTAATAATGATTACATTCGAGAAACATGTTTTGGTAAATATGGAACGACTCTTAAATGTAGTGATAAGGGTAAAAAATGGTTAAGTTTAGTTGGTACGGATAGCAAAAAAGTAAATGACAAAAACAAAATATTACTATCAATATCAGATGACTTTAGAAAATTCGTAAAATCAAGTGATATAATAGAAGACAAAAAAAGTAACTCATCAGATAATACGAAATTAACGGAAGATAAAAAAAAAGAATCAATAGAAAACAAGAAAAAGGGAAAAGTGATAATAGAAAAGTCTAAACCATCAAATGCAGGAAAAAAATGGTCTAATGAAGAAGAGAAGAAATTATTAGAAGATATTAAAAATAAGACAATAAATGAAATAGCTGAAAAATGCGATAGAACAGTTGGAGCTATTAGATCCAGATTGGCGTATGTTGCATGGAAATTGTATAAGAATAATTTACCTATGTCGGAAATAAGTAGAATAACAAAATTGACAGATGATAAAATATTAAAAATTGTTGATCTTTACAAAGGAAGTAAATAATTTTATATTAATGTATAAATATATTGTCGTATAAATATAATATGTATGTTTGTTTATTTTTTTTAGTATTTATATTAGTAATCTGTTTTTTTCTTCTACTCTATAATTTTATAGAACCATTTAATGAACAAATCACACCAAAAATTATTATACCATCAGAAACTTTAGAGAAGCCATATTTGTGGTTGTATTGGGAAAGTATTGAAAACGAGAAAATTCCAGATTATATAAATTTATGTTATGAGAGCGTTTTAAAACATTGTTCTAACTCATTCAATATTGTTAGACTTGATGAAAAAAGTATATTGAATTATTTGCCTGAAATCAGTGATATGAATCTACAATTAAACGATTTATTGATAGCTCAAAAAGTAGATTTTTATAGAGTTTGTTTATTGTATAAGTATGGTGGTTTATACATTGATGCCGACACATTGGTTATGAGAGATCCAATTGAGATTATAGATAAGACAAATTATTATGATTATGTAGGTTTTGGATGTACTGGAGAAAAATGCAATTATGGATATGGAAAGCCCTCAAATGGTATAATGGCATCGCGTCCACAAGGAAAACTAATGTCAAAAGTATTGGATAATTTGATTAAAAAGCTGACTGTGGAAAGAAAAAGATGGGATTATTTTGATTTAGGAAAATTTATTATATGGGAAGAATTAGAAAAATTAATGAAAAATGATAATTATCAATATTATCATTATACGAATGACTATGATGGTACTAGAGATATTGATGGAAATTGGATCGAAACATCTTATCTATTTACAAATAAGCCAATAAGATACAAAAATCCAGAAAATTTAATATTTATTATATTGTATAACAGTCAAATGAAAGAATTAAAAAATCTTTCTAGAGATGAAATATTAAATTCTAATGTGAATATTTCTACTTTTATAAAAAAGAGTCTTGATTTATGAAATAATGATTTTAAGAAGAATATATATGTATACATATACAACAATTGATGAGTGATTTAAAAACATTGCTTGAAGAAAACCAATATTTAAAAAAAATTATAAAATTATATGATGATCCATTTAAACATGTTCCACAACGATTGAATGAAATAAAAAATGTTATTGACTTCCATTTTAAAGAAGATAACGAACTCAATAATATAATTGTAAGACAAATACAGGACAAATTTAAAAATCAGTTAGCATCATTTGAATATGTAAAAAACACAAATAGTTTGGTTGGAGGGAAGCAAATAATTTTTGTATCAAGAAAAACTCAGAAAATATCGAAAATGATGGATGTGTTAGATTTTAAAAAAGATGAGTTCGACAAGAACATTGGTATATTAGTGAAATCAAAAAAAGGAAGAGTACCGAGATTTGTATCTTTTTTGAAAAATTATATTTTTGAATATATTGGCAAACAAAAACAAGAATTCAGAGAATTAATAGATATGTGATCTAAATATATACGTAAATATATACGTAAATATGAAATTATCAAATCAAGATCTTAACGAAATAATATCAATGAAAACAGTGATAAAGAAGCCCAAAATACACGATAAAATATATTTGACTAGAATACAATATTATTATCTCCAATTAATCAGAAATATAACTAAATTTATATTTATAAAAGACGAGAATTTTAAAAAAGTTTTAATTAAGATATTAGATAAAGAAAAATTAACTGAGAATCAAGTAAGTGAAAATAAAAAAGATGTAATAAGATTAGTAAAATCTAATCCAGAAAATTTATATAAATTTATTTACAAAAAATTATCAGAAAATGATATCAAACAGATGAATATAATAAAAAGTCATATAATGTGCAACTATGATTTAAAATGTATAAAATGTCATCGCTTATGTCAAAAATTTAATTTATGTGAAAAACACAATAAGGAAGAAGGAATTTTTGAAAAGATATTATCAGATGCTCTAAAAAATATTAATTTAGAAACTTTAAAGAATTTTTTTAGTGTTTTGGAAAGAGAACTTTTGAATAGAATGAAAACATTAGAGAAATTAGAAAAAAGGGAAGAAAACATAACATATAAAGTAAATAGGATAAAATCTTTGATAAAATATTGTCAAGATAATAATGATGATATATTAATAAATATAATTAATAATTTTGTGTATTACAACAGTAAAGAATTGAGAAAAGTTTTTAATTTGCAAGGAAAAAAATATGATAAGAAAAAAAATGACAATGCAGTGGAAATTATAAAAAAATATATTCAAGAGAATGATATAAAATCTATTAATAAAAATGCAAGTAATGAGTTCAAAGAAAAGCAGACTTTAGAAACAGACGATAAGCGTATAGGAAAAGATGCTATTATAAGTAATATCAAATATCATATGAATTTTGTCAATAGAGTAATTTATTTTATTGACAACAATTTAATTCAAAAAAGCGATATAACAGATATAATATTAAATATAAACACAGAATATTTTATAGAAAAAGAAATTAGTTACAATACCTTGTGCACATCAAGAACATTATTATTTGAAAAATTATTCGGATCAAAATACAATTTGAGGAATTTAACAACAAACAAATATTTTGAAGATCATTATTACAATACAAATTTATCATTGACATATGACATATATGGGGAAGTATACAATGAACATCATAAGATATATATTCCATTCATTATAAATATAAATAGACATAATATAAAATTAAATTCCAGCATTATAAAAAAATTTTATTGCTTCATAAGTAATATTACATTTTTGGATATAAAAGGTTTAGATTATGATTTGGTAATAAAATTCATGGAATATATTAGTAAAGAAAAGATATTTTTTGTTTTTGGTAATTTATTATAAACAGACACTTAAATTATTATTGTGTGAATGAATAATATAAATGTCCAAGAAAAATTATGAATATATACGACCAAATATAACCTACACAGACACTCTTACTAAAAACGAAATAATAAGTTTTTTACAAGATTTTGAGAAGGTAAATGATATAAATAATATTCCGATAGGCACCTATTTGAGTTATATTGACGTATCAAACAATAAATCTAGTTTTAGAATAGGAGGCACATTAGTGTTAAATAAAGAGGAATATATTGTATTGGCAGCAGGAAAAACTAGTTTTTCGGTTCAGAAAAATAACAAAATATTTTTCAGAAGATTGAGTTATGTTGAATTAAAGAAGGAAATGGAAGAAAAAATGGAAGAATGTAGGAAGATAGTAAACGAGAAAGATGAACAGATAAAGCGATTAATTCATTACATAAAAACATTAAAATCTGACAAAATTACTTGCGACTCATAAAATAAAAAATTACACAAATTAAAATTAACAAAAATATGGATGATGATAATAAAGTCATGTTATTGTTATAATTATTTTGATTAGTAGTAAATTGTTCATTAGGAGATATTAAGGATCTTTGATCAATAAAATCTGATACATTTTCTGGTATATCAATTTTTTTAGACTCAACAAATTTTCTTTGAAGTGGAAATTTTACTTTGTCGGTAGACATTTTTTTAAATGGAAAATCATGATATTGAGGAGCATGAGTTTCTTCATCACTATATGATTTATGTACAATACTGGAATCATATTTACAGACTCCCCTAAATTTTCTTTGTTCACAGTTATCCTTTTCGATATTAGAATATTTCCAATCATCGCCAAATTGAGTTTTACATATCTCATTGCCATTTATTAAAACATTAACTGCATTTTCACATGTTTCAGTTAATTTATCTGAATTAACAATTTTTGATCTAAAAGTATTACCCATTATTATAATATACTTATAATAAAATAAATTTTAAAATAATGGTTTTGATAACGAATCAATTACTCGACTACGCAATTCTCCCATTCTTACTATTAGAGAAGGTTGTGACGATATAAACACAATAGCTAATGCTATACCGCCTCCAACTTTATATTCATCTTTATATCCTGGTATATAATCATCAGTGAACTTAAATAAGAAAGGAACAAGTAAAGCAATCTTATGAATGTAAAAAGATACAATTGCAATTGTAATAACCTGTATTGACACTAAAAATACTAATTCCGCAGTACTTTTTTGTTTGACAGTTTCTATGTTGTCTTTTGGAAATATAAATTCGAGAAATATACCAAACACTAGACCAACAAATAAATAAATTATCGCGTACTGACTTATTTCTAATAATTTTTGAACACGTATGGCAGAAACATCTGCCAACTTATCCCATCTCTCTTCGATTGTATATATTTTGGTTTTATCTGACATTATATTATAATACCAGAAAAATAAATATTAATTATTGCTTAATAGAAAAAAAGAAAATATAACAACAAAAATTATAAAGCACATGGATATTAACAATGACAAAGAACCAAAACCTACATATAAGTTTGTCGGAAAATTATTATTGTTATCCATATTACTATTGTCATTATTATCAATAACATTATTACCATTAAACACCCCATTTCTAATCATACATATTTTATATTCGTCGTTATAATTCTCCTGTGTTATTTTATCAGCATAACAAGCACTCAGATAGTTGCTCTGGTTAACAATAGAAGAATTTATACAACTATTATGAGATTCCAAATATTTTTGACTATTTACATTAATATTAAGATCATTACAATAAGAAGAATTACCTTTAGTATCATCATTGATTTTTTGCTGAATTGCGAATAATATATTTTTAGCAGATGGGTCATTTTTTATTAATTCAATATAGTTGTTCAATACACAATTATTAGATATTAAACTTTTGTTTGTCTGAGTCACATTAATTATTTTGGGCCTCAGATTCCTGACACATTGATTGTATTTCACATTGTCATTCTCAAAATCTTTACATAAATTAGTTATCAATTGGCCGCATTCTGGAGGAATTTCAATAATGTTGGTTCCGAGATTTGAAACAAGATATCCACAATCATTCTCAATTTTTTGAATATCAGTTAAATTAACATTAATGCCGTACTTTTCGAAAAAAAGCTTTTTCTGTTGACTGTTATATGTTGGAAACAATGTTAATTCGTTTTTAATTTGATCAATAGCTTCCATATTATTCAAACAATTTATTTTAGCATCAGACATCACAATATATAGTATAATTTGTGATTTTTATTAATTTTTTATATGTTTAAATTATAAACTCATATGTCTTCTGCAAAACAATCATGTGATGTCGTGTCATCCACGGCAAGTAATATATCAAGTTTAAGTGATTTTTTTCAATCGTTAAATCCATTTAGAAGTTCTAATGACATTCGTAATGAAATCAGAAATAATTTATCAGTAGAATTAACAGAAAATGATGTCATAGATATTAAAAACAGTTGCTTAAATTCGTCTAACATAGAACAAATTAACATATTATCAACAAAACCCGAATGCATATCATTGGCACAAAATGTTTGTGCAGTAGGAAACGATCCAATCAAAAGAGGAGAATGTGTTAATAATATATTGTCAATACAAAACATATCTCAGATCAATAAAAGCAAATTAGAACAAAATTGCATGATAGATTCTCTTATTAGTAAGATATCAAAAAAAGAAGCAGATGTTAACAACATTTCTGCAATTCTAGCATTGCAACAGGCAAAAGGTCCAATGGCGACAAATAATATTAATAATGCAATATGTAATAATTTAAATACTAGCTTATCAACAGATACATTTATAAAATCATACAATTCCTGTATCAATGAAGTATCAAATAAACAGCAAAATTTTATAAATACGTGTGGTAATAAAAATATATCACAAGCAAATTTTTATGAATCTATGAACGATTGTTTGGCCAGAAATGGTGTTGTCACAAATTCTGAATTAATAGGCAAGATTATTAATGATGTAAGTAGTGACACTAATCAAACAGCATCACTTATTCCATTTGACATAACTTTAATAGTCATAGTGTGCATAATAGCAGTTTGTTGTTGTATATTGCTTTCATTAATGGTTCTAATAATACCTCAAATTATGGCATAAAAATTAAAACAAAAAAATTTGAAAATAAATTATTTATCTCAGCTGTTTATAGATAAAATTAAATCACAATGTTATATATTATCTTTGAGAATTCATCAGAAAGGGACAAATTATCCATAAAGACAATTGTAGAGGATCTACCAACAAATGATTGTGAATTTGTCCAAATAGAAGAAAATATATTAGATAATATAATAAATAGTTCGAAAGAGTATTATTATATACCCAACCATAACAAAGTATTATTAAATGTTCAATTAGATCAACAAAAAGATTGTTATAATTTGAATAAACTAGTAAAAAATTTTTTGAAATATATAGATGCAGATTCAGATTTAGAATCATATTCAGATTATGACTCAGAAAGCGCAGAAGAACAATAATACTTTTTTCTGGAGAACTATTAATGATAAGAAATTCTGATTCTGATAATATATTCGCAATTATTAAATTATTAGAAAATACTTTGATTACTAAATTAAATGAGAAAGACATAATTATTAAAAATTTGATAAATGAAAACAATAATTTGAGAGAACAACTAAAAAAAAGGAAAAATAGAAAAAATAAAATTAATAATAATATTAAAAATGTGGAATGTACTGAGATTGAACAGCCCATGAATAATAATGTTGAGGAAAATGTAATTATAATAGATCCCAAACCTATGAGTAAAGCAAAATGTAAAGAAGCAACTGAATTCTTTAAGAAAGAATTCAATAAATATCAACAAAAAAAATAATGTATTTTTATAATATCAAATGGATTACGAATATAAGTATTTAAAGTACAAACATAAGTATCTTAGTCTTCAAGGTGCGGGCTTATCGGACGAACAAAATAAAACAGCATTATTATTACAAACAAGAAAAATTATTAAAAAAATACTTTCTTCCATACTTGTTGACACAGATTGTTGTTATAATGATCTTAATAAGATTGACAGTAAATCTTCAGGAATAATAAATAAAAGCGCAGATGTTTTTTTATATTTAGGACCATTAATAAAAAATTTTAATCTTTTTTTTGTAAATTTAGACAATGTCATTCATGGTTATAGAAATAGAATAAACAAAATAGTAACAAAAATTATTGAAGAACAAAAAAAAGATAGGAAGGGTGTTTTTGAAGATGAATATGTTAAAAAAATATTTGAAGAAAAAAATTATTCATCGGAAGGTATATCTAGTCCGAGATTAGAATCGCAATTATATATAAATAATTTAATATTTGTTATTAAATATCGAATACATAAAATTAAAGATTTAAAGATAGATGATTATTTATCAGACTTTGAAACGTTTATATATAATCCAATAAAGGAAATATTTAATCTGTATATCAATATGTTGAATCAAACTGCAAAAGATTGGAAGAAAACCGGAGTTCCGCGAAATTACAAAATAAATAATGTACAAGATTTTAAGAGATCAACTGATGAAAAATCTTGTTTGAAAATTGATAACAAAAATATTGAATGTTGTGATCCAAAATTAGATGTTTCTAACTGTTACACAAAAATAGGAGAAAAAATAAAAACTTTTAAAAATTTATTGAATGAATCAAAAAATAATAAAAAATTTGCTATTTATAAGAAAGAAATGGAAAAATTAGAAAAAGATTATAATACAGCAATAAAAAATATGGAACCATCTTTTTTCTCAAGATTATTCACAAAGAACAAAAATATAGATCTTAAGAAAAAATCAAAAATAGAATTAGATTATGTTCAACCTGAACTATCTCAATTAAACTCATTGGATACGTTGTAAAATTGTTTTAGGAGTTTTTGGATCAATGATGGACCGGAAGAATTTTTGCAACAATATTTTTTGTTTTATTAATTCATTTATTATATTTTTATTATTAGATATATTAATCAAATGATCAATATATATTATTTTTCTTTCTACATCGTTTCTTAGTTTGTTATTTGCATCTATTATTTCTGCATAAAGGTTCATTGCATTGTCATATAGACAAGAATATTCAAAACCAGGTTGATTATGTATCAATTTGCTCATTACACTGCGATAATTATCTATTTTTATCTTAATTTCTGGAGTGGTCATAATAATATATATATGAAAAAAATTGAAATTAATAATCTTTGAAAGACTCATTAAAAAAGAATCCATATTATATGATGAGCTTATAAGATAACCGAAACCAACGACATCGTTCTTAGGTATAAGTGATTAAGCAGGATTTATTCGAAAGAATATAGTTCAGATCACAGATGATGCTATCATTCCAAAGTTCATGATAGCTGGCATACACGAAGAGCCGAAAGGCAGGGTAGTATGTGTTCAAGTCCGGTTAGTAACTGTAGTTACATAATGGGTAACTATAGTTCGCGTTCTTTGCAGGTTCGCTCGTTCCATGTTTAGTACTTTTGACATCCATTATGGTTGCTTCACATAAATTAGTTTCATTTATTAAAAATTAGTTATTTATCTATCAAATAATAAAAATTTGAAATTCAAATATACTGACAAGTGTTTAATAATTTTGATTACAAATTATGTTACCAGAGATATTATCCACTGTTTTTGAGTATTTGGAACCAGTAGATCAGCTGAAAGGAAAATTAATATGTAAAGAATATTATAATAATCCCGATATCAGTATTAATATAAAAAGATCATTAGAAAAGAGAGTCGACAAGAGAATATTAGACTTTATTGCCAATAAAAAAAAGTTTTATTTTTATGGTGAGTATTTATTTGATAGTTTTTACACAAATAAATTTCCTCAATATAATGATGATACTTTAGAAATTTATTATGAATACGATATGAACAATCTGCATTATGATACAGCAAATATTTTTGCCGAATGTGAAGATATACAAAATTTTTTAAAATTATGTGAAAAAGTATACAATACTGAAAAAATAGATTTTGGTGAAAATTTTAAACCCTATTGGAGTTTACAAGGAGATTATGAAGGTATAATAAGGTATAATGGTGATTATAATCCATACTACAACGATACCTATGTATTTGAATTATTATATACATTAAATAATTTTTCCATATCAATAAATTTGGTCCCATATAATTCAAAAAATATATTGGGAAATAGACTAATACCATCATATTTAAATTTTAGTTATGATGGTAATAATTTAATAATTGGAAATCCATACGACTGTATTTCGAAAAATGGACATTTAATCATTCCTTTTGAAAATATTATTGAGGATTATGAATTAAATGACGATTCACAGATCAGAATATCAAAAAATGGATTACTTAAGATGTACGAAGATTTTTGTGTGGTGAGTATTATTCAATACATCAATACCGCTTATGCCAAATATAATAATTTTGGTTTCCGTACAATTGTTGGTGTAAATGATTTGAAACGATTAATAACAACTAATGAAGAAATAATTGAGAATATTGATTCAGATAAAGTACAGGAAAATACTACAATCGACTCTGATGATGATAGTGTTGATGAAGGTTTGAGATTTCCGAATCCTTCAATAGAGTCTTATAAAATCGACGATAGCAATGGATATGCTGCTTTCGTACTGGAAAGTTATGATTTTAATTGCCCAGAAACTCTGAGATTATCGTTGCCTTACACTGACCAAACAAAACAATCAGTATACATTGATTTTCAAAAATACATATACAGTGATAGGTAAAATAATTATTGATGAGTATATTATTTTTTTAGAAATAGTAAAATTATCCCACATTTCTTTTATATCTTCATATTTTTCATTTAAATTAAAATCAAATGGAGCATAATCATATCTAATTATGGTTTTTGGAAACATATATATATATAAATTTATAAAAAATTGATTTCTTTATTGTTTAACTGATTTATTAGATATTAATTATATTTTATAAATTATACTAATGATAGCTTATCATAAAATAAACGAAACAAAGAAAAAATACCAAAAAATTGGATTCATTTATAATCCGTTTTCAAATAAAGGAAAAAGTAGAGACTATTTTGAGAAAAATATTATATTAAATATTAGTAAATGGTTGGATGGTAGAGATGTTTTGTTGAGACAAACCTATGGAAAAGGAGATGCGACTATTATAGCGAAAAATATGATTGAAATGGGGTATGAATTAATAGTTGCTTGTGGAGGTGATGGCACTATCAACGAAGTTTTAAATGGAATAGTAGATGTTGAACAAATGATCGCAAAAGCGGCATTAGCAGTTATTCCCATAGGTACGGGAAATGACTTTGCCAGTAGTTTGGGATGGTCAGTGGAAGACAATAGTATTTACGAAAAAATAATAAACGCCATTGCAGAAGGACGTACGATTAACATTGACATTGGAGAAGTTAAAAATAAAGATAATAAGAGATTTTGGATAAATAGTTGTGGTGTAGGATTATCCGGAGAAATCATAAATGGAATTAATAATTCAACAACAAATTGGATTCCAAAGGATTGGGTTTATAAATTACAAACTTTATATCAAAATTTAATATATACCAACAAAAATATTAAATATACATCAGATAATAACAAATCATTTAATGTCAAGAGTCAAGCTTTAATTGTTTCTAATGGAAAGTTTTTTGGTGGAGGAATGTGTGGTAGTCCGAAAGCAGAAATTAATGACGGTTTACTAAATTATGGAATTTTAGGAGATGTTGGTATAATTGATATGTTGTCTATATTGCCTTCTATATATGAAGGCAAACATACAAATCATCCAAAAGTTAAAGTTGATGTATGTAAGAAATTAATTTGTGAACCAGTGGAAGACTCAGATAAAGTTAGAATAGAAACTGATGGCGAATTATTTGGCTATGCTCCTTGTACAATTCAAATACACAGTAATATTTTGCCCATAATAATAAATTAATTAACAGACCAATTATCACAATAATATTTTTGAGTTAATGTTGAACACATTTTTTCAAATTCATATTTGGAACTAATATTATCGAATATCGGATCATTTATTTGTAAAACAACAAAATTATCCAAAACAATATTATATTTAGGATTTAGTAAATATTTATTCGATAATATCAATTTCTCTCTCTTATCAATAATGTCAATTAACAATTTAGTATTAATAATAATTTGTTTAACAATCAAAAGTATTTTATTATTAATATATTTATCAAATAATTTAATGGAAACAACATTAATAAACTCTAAATCATAAATATTATTGTAATAATTTTTTAATTTCTTTTTTAAATCAAAAATATTTTGATTTATAATTTCGTAATTTTTGGTTAAATCCATTTTAATTATATATCTAGATTATCAAGATAATATATATTTCAAAGTTTTTAAAAAGAATATTTATTTAACATATTTTCTAATATTTTTTTACGCAATTCATTCGTATTTTCTCTTTTGTAACAGGAAGATGATAATTTGAACAAATCTTTTGCTCTCATCATACCAACAAATTCATAAAGAAAACAAGGATTCATGGTCACATCATAATCGATTTTTTGTGCCAGATAATCATATGTTTCTCTCTTAATATTTAATTTTTTAACAGAAACTAAATTTTTCACAAAACCCATATCATCAATTTCTTTCTCTGCCTTCTTAACATTATTAAACAAAAACGATATATTTTCATCTTTTTCTTCTTCATGTTCAACCAGTAGATAATCAACATTATATTTTTTTATTACAGCAGTATTGAGATTTTCAGAATAGTATATTTTAACAGCTGATTTAACTATTATTTCCAACGATAAATCCAATATATTATCAAAAATATTATTAGTCACTGTAATATCTTCTAATTGATTTTCTATTAAGAAAGATTTTAAGAACATTAATTTTTGCATATAATATAAAATTTGTTTGTATATTTCTCCAGCTTCCTTATTTTTCATTTCATAATTAAAACCATTTAAAATATAAGGATTGTCGAATAAATCATTTTTTTTGTCCAATAACATTTGCTTTATTTCGTAAAATATAACGCATATATTAATAAAAGAGTTTGATTGTTTTTTAAGTTTAATAAATTTATCTTTTTGCTTATTCACAAATTCATTTAAAAAAGCATAGAGAGGATTGAGTTTATTGTTCAGAACAGATGGATTTATAACAGCATCAAATATTACTTGAATAATATCAGTAAAGTTACTATATAAATTAACAAAATCATTTTTGATATATTTGGAATATTGTGATATCATTATTTGAAAAACAAGAATCAACAAAGAAGTTATATTAAAACAATTATATGCTTGATCATCATTAATTTTATTATCGTAATAGAGATTAAATATTTTTTTTAGCTGTTTGACAATATAACCAAAATTTGTTCTATATATATTTTCAATAGTAGTTACATTATTTTTGTGATTGTTGAGACTCATATCATCGAATTCAGGAACTTCTAGTATATTTGTGTGGGATAGTTCATACAAAGAATAATTGATATGATATTCTCTATTTTTCGATATATCAATATATTTGCATCTATTTAATATTTTTTGTAGATCTTCTAATATATCAGTAAAATATTTCGTCTTACTATTTTCCTTTATTTTTTCTATATTATTCATATTATTAAATTTCTTTTTATATTTTCTTAGTTGTAATATTTCATTTAATAGTTCATTAGTTTTAATAAAATTAAACATCACATTTAATTCTTTATTATTAAGATTTTTTATTAAAAATTCAAATCCTTCAACATCTCGAAAGTATTTTTTATAATAATTGTAAACTGTCATAAAATTTTTCTTCGTTAGCTGACTTTCTTCTTTAGACATAAGATAATTTTCTATTTGGAAATTATGGTCTATAATAATTCCATTATGTATTTGTCCTCGAGAAATATCATTTTTTGGAGTTCTGCAGGAAGTAACGAAAAGAATAAACTCATTGTCATTATAATATTTTTCGATTAATTCTTTGAGAGATATAATATATTTAGTCCCTTGATTGATATTTTTTCTAAATAAAAATGTTTTGTTTTCAGTATAATCATAAAAATATTGAGCAAAATCTCGATCCTTATTGTCACGATAAAGTAAAATATTAGGAACATAATCAACTGAAATATTTCTTTGTAGTATCGGATTCGACAATAGTTTATAATCAATATCGTTCCCTGTAAATAATCCAAACTTATTCTCAGGATTCATTTTGTTTAATAAGTTCACAGTTTTATTCAAACATTCATTATGATCAAAATTCTCATAACTACATTTTTTAACATTCTCAAATAACTTATTCCACAAATAATATTCTGGAACAGTTTTATCTTTAGCTGAAATATCTATTGAATTTTTATCATAGAATACGGTTTCATCTTCAAATTCTTCAAAAGCTTGAGTTGCTATATTGGAAAAAAAATTAATAATGACAGTTTGATTTTTTTTGAGTTTGATATAACAATTTTCATCAGTAATTCCGTGCAATGAACATACACCTATATTACCGTATTTAATACTATTATTAGAAAGCATAGATGTTAGATCATTGTTGTCGTTAACAAGCTGTTGTCGCATACGTATATATATGTATATGTGTATATAATATAATATGAAAAAATTGAAAGAAACAAGTATTTGTAAATTCCAAAGAAAGGGTATAATTTGACCCATGTACTCCACACTCTATCCAAAATTTCAAACGGAAACTATTTATCAACATTGCTGTGCCAAAATTGCAATTTTATCGCACGAGTCAATGTTGATAAAACACATTTATCTCCCAGAAGTTTTTATTCTTTTGTTGGATCTGGAATATTATCAGGTGGTCAAATCTGGTAAATTCTGCGATGAACAATTTGAATTTTATTTGACAGAATACGAAGACATTGACGCATTTGAAGATTTCATACAAGATTTTTTAAAATATTCTGAAACACAGAAATCAACTGTCCCAATTAAATTTGTGACAGAAAGACAAATAAAAAAATATGTGGTATCCACTAGATTCAAGAAAGAATGCATTTATGATAAACCAAGATACGTAGACCATTGCGATCTTAAATTATTGGTTAAATACTGTCCTCCTCTTGTTCTAGATGATTTAGAGGATATTATGACCATAATCGTCAAGTCATTACCAACACAAGATTTTGAATTGATAATGAAATATTGTGGTAAATCTCAAAAAGTAAGAGAATCTTTATTGCGCTATGGACGTTATAGCTACGAACAATTCCTATCGCTGGAAAGTATTTTATCACTCGACGCATATGCTGATTCAAAAAAATACGTAAAAAAAGAAATTTTACCATTAAAAATATCGCGCCAGACATCATTACCAGTGATTCAATTGGATGTATTAAAATATTGCCAGCTGTTTCCTGAATTGTATCAGACAGAAATCTACATAAAACCACATACGAAAAAAGATCCAATGGTACGTTATTTAATTGAAGAATTATCAAAGTTCAAAAAAGTAATCTGTGAACATAGTTATCAATATTGTATATATAGTTTCAAAAAATCAGATTGTCAAAAGTATTGGATAATTAGTAAAACTGTTACTGTTGACAAAGAAGAATTCACAAAAACTAGCACTGTGACTGGCACAATGATTTTCTTTACTGGCCTGACTACTTTTGAATGTGAATAAAAAAAATTGATATTTATTTATTTTGTAAATACTGTTATTATACGTTTTTATTATAACAATGGAATTAAATAGCTCCATTTTCTCTCAAGAATTTGCTACCAACGATTCTGATACTAATAACGACAATCAGGAAAAATCAATTGGAGGTTTAATTGGTGCATTGAGTACTATTATTGCCGTGTCTATTAGTTTATTAGTACTAAAAGGAAAATAAAATTTATTTATTATACAAAAGATACATCGCCACTGAACTTGACATTATCAACAATATAATGACTATTATAGTGCTAATAACACTAATTATGGTAAAAATCGAGTTAGATGATTGTATTGGTGGTTGTATTGGTGGCTGTATTGGTGGCTGTATGGGTGGTTGTACGGGTGGCTGTATTGGGGGTTGTATTGGTGGTTGTATTGGGGGTTGTATTGGTGGTTGTACGGGTGGCTGTATTGGGGGTTGAACAGATTGTTCACACGATTGTATAATATTGGTTAATTCAGCGGGACTATTAATAACTCTGATTTCATTGTTACATACCATACACACTGCTTTGGGAGATTCAGGTTTAACAATACTGTTCAATAATTGTTGTAACTGATTATTTTCGGCAGTTAGTTGATCTATTTCTTTTTTAAAAGTGTTTTTACATACTACCATCCACAAGCCGTCTGAACATCTATGTCGTCCGTTGCATGGACCATCAAACTGAGGATCATATTCACTATTATAATTTAATACTCCACCACAACCTCCTTTTGTTCTCCTTACACTCCCATCAGTTTTTGTGGCTGCCTCCCAATCATCTCCTAAATGGAATCTGCAATGTCCATTCCAATCATGGTTCCAAGGCAAACAATTAGTTACAGGCATTTGTGTATCTGTTTGGTCTCTGCTTTTTCTCTGATATTCTATTATAGCATTTTGATTACTAATTATTTTATTTCTTATTTTAAGAGTTAAATTTTCATTAGAAGTCAAAATTAAATTGTAAAGTCTTATGGTATCATTAAATGATTGAGTGCAATTATTTCCTCCATATTCCACATTCTCAATTTCTGACCTAAATTTTTGTAAATTGATGTTATAACTATTTATTTCATTTTGTATATCCTGTAAAGACATTATATTATTACCCCAAGAAATAACAATTTATATATTATTTTTTATTAAGAACAAAATAAGCAATAATTAACAACACGATAACACATATCACAAATAGAAATAACCAACTTCTATTATCATTTAAGTCCACTGAAAATCCTTCAACAACATTCCCTCTACTACTTTCTAATATTTGTAATATCGAATTTTTTTGAGTGTCAGTCAATCCGGGTCTTAAAAGAGGAATTTCTCCTGTTTGGTTCACGCTAGAAATTAGTTCATTAAGATAATTTAAACTTACTGGCGTGGTTGTAGAAGGTGATTGTGGTGTTATTGTTGGTTGTGATATTGTTGGCTGTTGTTGTGGTATTGTTGTTAACTGTTGTTGTGGTATTGTTGTTAACTGTTGTTGTGGTATTGTTGTTAACTGTTGTTGTGGTATTGTTGTTGTGGATGCTGGTTGCGATAATGATGGTTGTCTAGTGAATACCGAAGATTGAGTAATACCATTTGTATTTCTGGGATTTATAGGAACAGGTATGGTTGGTGTATTATTTTGTGTCAATACACTTGCATTATTTCCCCGCAATTTAATAAGATCATTATAACTATCCAAACTATTGACATTTTTAGTAACACAAATATCACAACTTATGGTGGGCATTTCTATTTCACCAATGTTGTTATAAATTTCTGTTAACCTGGCATTCTGTTCACTTGTGGAACCACTATTTAAAAGATTTGATACAGACGCTTTTATACTATTTTTAACATCAGTTAATCTATTGTATAAAGACATTAAATTATTATAACTAGAAATACAATTATCTAAATTAGTGGGGCGTATTGCCACTTGTTTCTGATATTGAATTACCAGATTGTTATATGCCAAAACTTGTTCTTCAATTAGATCCATATTTATATATATTAACGTATATATTAACGTATATAATTAAAGAAAATTGAAAATATAAAGTTCACATGGTTATAATTACATTATAACTGTATAACGATGAGTAATGAACCAGATTACAAATGTGGTTGTGAACCTGGTAATGAGTGTTTCGAACATATGTTGCCAAAAGATTCTGTATCAATTAAAGAACCATTACCAGACGACGAGATTAAAATTTTCGAAGCAGTTCATCAGTATAGTTATCCACGCTTTTCAGACGAACTTTTGGTTAAAATGAATATTCTCGACAAATTCCCTAGCTCAAATAGAATGCGCACTGCAGAATTTAGATGCGAGCCACGTGTTTGCGAACTATCTCTGGAACTATCAAAATTCCCACAGAATTATAGTTTTCTGGCTGAATATAATCAAAAATATGGTTTAAATTTAACAGAAGAAGATTGCCAAGAAATGAAGAAACATAGACATGTATATCTGAGAGTCGGAAAAATTAAAAAAGAATATCTATTAGCAGGGGCTGTGGAAATAAAAGATTGGGAAGGAGAAGAGTGGATAGAAATAAATAAATCGACTCTAAAACTCTATAGAATTAAAAACTTATTATTGTCCAATAATATTGTCGATAAGAACGAAAAAGAAAAAATATTAAACGACCCATACGATGATATTAAAGTAATTTGGTTTTCAGAATATTATTGGTGCCATTAGTTTATAAAAAAATTGAAAAATAAACTATTTACATCATTCTGAAAATCCAATTAATGAGCAATCAAATGATAGGGGGAGTGGCCGATACAATAAAAAATTATGCGATAACGGGAAATACAATTGCCGATACAATTATATTAGCCAACATAATTCCCATATTCATCGTCTATATAACAACCATATTCGAACTTTTAAAGAATAATATATCCTATATTATTGAATATCTAATAATGATAGTTTATAACAAAGCCAAAAGCAAGATTGCTGGTGAAGTTATGTGCGATGTTCATATATCAAAAACTAGTCCCATATATATTCCTCTAAAAAATATAATATCCAGTACAAACATACATGAAAAAGAAATAAGAGATAATGTTACAAAAAATATTTTGAACATAGTAAATAGCAATCACAGTTATCGTCATAAATATTATGGATATGACAACAAATATTTTTTGCACACAAATCCAAAAACTGGTAGTTTGATATTGGACAATTATATGTGTGCTGAGGATGAAAAAATAAAAATATTTTCAAAACATGATTTATATTTTGTGTTTAAGTATGCACAAGATATAAATCATCCAACCAAAAAGGAAACACCAGATGAAACATCTGGACAAACACATAGTACTATAGAACGACTCGAATTAAAGATTATAAAATTCACAGATAAAATATATTCAAAATCAGAAATAAACGAAAAATTTAATGATTTTATGAAATCAGATCTTAAGTTACAGTCAGATGTTATTTACCTATTTAGATTAAACAGTGATGACAAAATTTTCTGTGATATGATTGATCGATTTTTTAATAATGTGAAATATAATGAGGCAGGTAAATTTTTAATCGGAGATAATATTTTCGAATCAGCTGAGGTACAAACATACAATGAAAATAATGATTATAACGTTACGTTTGACATATCTCAATTAAACGAGGCAACTGAAAATATAAAAAACAATCTCAGACTGAATCCTCCTAAAAATACAGAAAGAATAAACAGTGCGCATAACTTGTACAAAAAATATACAGGTCAATTAAATAACTTAACTGGTATGATAGGGTATTTTTTTGATAATAACTTGCTGTATTTTGTGAAAAGTGATAACAAAGAAATTATTATTATTTCAAAAGGTAAACTAATTACTCAAGAAACGATAAAAGAAAAAATAGAATTTTTGGTAAAAGAAAGTTTCAAAAAAACAACAAATAACAATAATAAAAAAAAATATCCTGTGGGGTTTAGCTCGTATGATTCCAATAAACAAAAGTGGAATAGTGTTGTAGTTGATCCTAGAGGATTTGACACTATTTATTTGCCTCAAAAAACAATTGATAGTGTTACCGAAGAAATCAAAAGTTTTATTGCTCAGTCAAAATTGTATAAACTTTGTTCGATTCCATATAAAAAAGGTTTGCTCTTTTACGGACCTCCTGGCACCGGTAAGACTAGTTTTGTTAAGGCAATTGCGTACGAGTATCAAATGGGTATTTACAGTATAAATTTGAATGACAGTAATATTAACGATGAGTCAATTAGTGCAGTTCTCAATTCAATGGGTTCTTTGAGCAATAAAATTTTATTGTTCGAAGATGTTGATACAGCATTTGCTGATAAAGAACAAATTAAATTAGAATCCAAATTGAACATCGAAAGCAATGATTCGAATAAGGAAAAAGATTCAGATAAAAAATCAGTTGCACAGCCACAAATTAAATTCTTGACATATTCAGGTCTACTAAACGCTTTAGATGGTGTTATGACAAATCATCAAGGTGTTATCACAATCATGACGACAAATTATATCGAAAAACTTGGTCCAGCTCTGATCAGACCAGGTAGAATAGATAACAAATTTTTGTTAAAAGAATGTAATAAGGAACAAATACAAAAAATGTGTCACAGTATTATCACCAAGTTCATTACAATCGTTGACGAAGAAGCATCCAATGATACTCCTATCATAATTCCTCACGAATTTAGAAATACAGATTCTCTAAACAAGATAATTAATGATTTTGCTGATAAATTGGTTGATCAAAACAACGAAAGCAATATTGCGCCCTGTAAATTACAAGTTTATATTTTAAAGTATATTAAAAATATTCAAGATATCTTTAATAATTATGAAGAACTATTGCAGTCTTAATTTTGGAAAGCTTTGAGAATACCACTGCTTTGCACAAAATGATTGTCAATTAATTTAGATATTATGTTTTCATTTATGAAATTTTTAATGTTTGCTGGAATTGAATAATTTGACATAACTTCTTGATCTATTTTTGGTATTATTTCACTTTTTATTTCTTGATAAATTTTACTGCCCAATAAAGTTCCTTCATTTATATTGCTTCTTAAATTTTGTTTTAAGCTGTTACTTAAACCGTTTATTGTCTCAGTTACGTATTTGTTTATCTGTGGTCCAAGTATACTTATCAATATTCTATTTTGTATATCTGTCCATGATGATATTCCCAACGAATTTATATAGTTGTATGAATTATTTACAGCTGACATACAACTACTAAGACACAAAACAACTATAATGCAAATCACAATTAAACATCCCCACAACCAAGTACACGAACTATCCGAATTATTCATATATATATATCTATAATATAATTTATTTAGCCGTTAATATATACGTTAATATATACGTTAATATATACGTTAATATATACGTTAATATATATACATGCTCGAAAATGAAGCAAAACGCAAGTATTTAAAATACAAAGAAAAATACCTACAATTGAAAAAATTAATCGGAGGTGTCAATACAAATGCTGATAAAGAATTAAAAACTCTTGTCACATCTCTTATTAAAAATTTTATAATACCCTTTTTAGTAGAAGTCAATTGTTGTAAAAAAAATTTAAATGTGGTATATTCTAAGAGTAAAAACCAGAATAATTATTTAACTTTCTTAAAAGATACATATAATGAATTCTCTGAAAAAATAAGATCGATTATCATTAAAGTCGCAAAAGATGGAAATTTAAATAATATAACAGAATTATTGAACAACGAAATAAAAAATTTATCTGTTAACAATATTGGTGAAGAATTGTCTGATAACGAAGTGAGAAAAAGATATATTATTCCAATTTGCTTAGAATTTGCCAATCAGTATATAAAATTAATTAAAAAAATATATGATTACATCCAAGACAAAAAATTACCAGTATATAAAATAAAAAATACTGACGAATTAAAAAAAGTAAATTTAAAACAAAGAAACGATAAAGAAAATTGTATTAAAAACTATGATTCCCAAACTTGTTGTGGCGAAACAGAAAATGCTTCTAATTGCATATTAATGTTGGGTACAAAAACATTACCAAATTTGAACGAAGATTTAAAAAAAATTAAAAAAATATTAATGGATAATAAAACTAACAAGGATCTTAATGATTATAATTACACTAAAAGCTATATATTAATATCGACCACTACAGACAGTATAATGTCTTTAATTAATATTTTTACTAAAAAGAAAAAAGAAATTGATGATTATAACAAGAACTTGAAGAGAAGTTTTATTAATAAAATCCAATATGGCAGTGAAGAGATACCAATCTCCATAAAATTATAATTTAAACTTTAACATTTTTAATAAAATATTGAAAATATATATTATTTAAACAATTCAAAATATTTAGAATTAATATCCAATGATTTCAGAAATCACAAACAAAAATATTTTCACATTGAGAGGACAAATAAAAGGTTTTCAGATGGTTAGAAAACTGAATGAAAACCAAAGAATTTTCATCATTTACATGGATCAAATTGTGTCAATGATATTCATCACTATTTTTGACAATATGATCGAAATTTCTTATGTTTATACAAATGATAATTTTAGGAAAAGAGGATTCGCCAGTATGTTAGTTAAACATATTATGGAACTATCGAAAACATTAGATGTCAAAATAATAAAAGCCAGTATTTTACCTAATTCTGAATCATTATATGTTTTTAAAAAAAATGGTTTTAAAATAAGAAATAACATTGCAGAACTTAATTTATCATAAAAATTGAATTAATAAATGTTAGCACCATCCAACATTTAAAATATCATATACCATGACTAGTATTTGTCATCCTGATTTAATATCAATAATTATTAATTATTTGTCAATTGATGATATATTAACATTGTTTAATATATTGAAATCAATGCCTGACATTGAAAATGTAAATACTATTTTAATAAATAGAGATGTTTCTTATGATAAAATTCGTAATATGGATGAATATTTATATCCTTGTATAGTCAGTTTAACGGATGTTAACGAAATTTCAAAAAATAGATTAAAAAAATTATCTAATCTCAAAAAACTGGAATTAAAACTTTCAAAAAAGTTTCCTCTCAAAAAACTGCCCAATACGATTGAATCATTAAAAGTTGATATCAGATGTGTTAATTTTAAATTCGAAACAGAATTTCCAGAAAATCTAAAGCATTTTTCATCGTATGATAAATTCACCCATAATTTACCATTAAGTTTGGAAAGTTTAGAATGTAATTACTATTATGTGGATAAAGTTTTATCAAATTATACTAAATTAAAGGAATTAACTTTAAAAAATTATAATTATTGTCAAATAATACCTTCTAGTGTTTTAAAACTTAAATTAATAGAAAGTTATAATAGAAAACACTGCACAAAAGATCATTTTCCTCAAAATCTTATATCACTGGAAATAAATTGTGATTATAAATCTAATTTAATATCTTACTTTCCTCTAAGTTTAGAACATTTATCGCTTAATGAAGACGAAAAAATAGGTTTTAATAATAATGTACAAGATATTGATTTAAGTAAATTCATTAATTTGAAAACTCTAAAAATATTTCTAAAAAGTTTCAAAAATATTATAATACCAGAAAATGTGACAGAGTTCCAAATAAATGATATTTTTTCATTAGCAAACTTGCCTGATAAAACTGAAACTATAATAAACAGTCAATATAATGTCAAAATAACAAAACTATCTTTCTTTCCCTGGTGTTTGCCAGCTATAAAAGATTTTTTTAGTTAATATTATTTTTTATTAATAAACTAACAATTATCAGATGGAGACAACATATGTTTTACAAATCTCCAATTAAATAATAGCACAAAATCATACATATAAAATCCACACAAGAAAATCATCGTTACAATGCCAAACGTTATTGACATATATTGAATAAAAGTTTCAGATCCGTCTGTTTCCTGTAAATATGGATAATCAGTTAATTCGTTAACGTAACAAGTATTATTTTTCACAACAAATGCATTGGGAGCGCATTCTGCAATTTGATATAAATTATTGTTATATTTTATATCAGCTTTTACACAGAATTTTTTTTCTCCCATATATTCTCTTACGTTTTGTATTTCACATAATACTGCTCTTCTTGTCATATATTTGACACTAAATAAAAGTCCAAAAACACATATGAAAAGTACTATCGCAGATATCAAGATAATAATACAACTCATTATTTTATTCGCTTTTAAGAAAGAAAGAACTTTTCTATCTTCCGGATCAACAATATCCTGATTAGTGTTCATTCTAAATAATGATTATTTTTTACTATGGTTATAATAAACAATTAATATTTCAATATTTTATCTGTATACCTATATCAGCCCGATTTCTCAATTAAATTGCGTTAAATAAGGTGACAATGCATAATATCATAATATTAACTCCTAATAATATACCGAACATCAACTGAAAGAATAATTTACTATCACTATGTTCATATAAAGATGGATAACCACTGATATAACAAGTATTATTTTTAATAGTCCACATTCGATCTAAACATTCAACTACATTATACATTTCACATTCCACAGGTTTTTTCGTTAAATGGACAACAATACGAATGACAAAATAATAACAAACAATCCTGTTGTTGAGCCATTAATTTAATCAAAGAATAATATAGAGATATTATGTAGTTATTAATTCAATATTTTAAAAAAGATTGAAAAATCAAATGTCTGTTAATCCTCTAATAAATCCAATTATTATATTAAAAATGGAAACATTCTTATTTGATGATACTTTTCTTGATAATGATAAACTCAATGAATTGAAGAAAGTTATTGATTACGATAATCTTAACAATAATTTTATTACTTCTCATTTTTACAATAACGAGAACAAAAGTTTGGTAGTTAATAAGCATATTAGATCGTCAGAAAAGGTACAGTTTAAAGATGATAAAATTTTTGATTGGTATGAGCAAAATGTTGTATCCAAACTTAATCAAAATTATGATCATCTTTATTTTGTATTATTAAGAGACGATCTGGAAATGATTAGATATCGAGTTGGAGATTTTTTCAAGAAACATATGGATACAATCAATTATTATTCCAACGAATTTTTAAGTTATACTTGTATAATAAATTTACAACCTTGTAAACAGGGTGGCGAAACAATAGTTTATGTAAATGAAGAGGAAAATAGATTCCCCGAATGTGGACAAAAAGAAGGCTCGTTATTAATTTTCCAAAAACAATTATTACATGAAGGTGCAATAGTTGAGGAGGGAGAAAAAATAATCTTAGTGGCAAATATTGTTGTATTCGATAAGACAAAACAATTAGACAAAGATGTGCTCATTGTGACAATAGAAAATACTAAACAATCATATGTAATTCCAGTCAAAGATTTAGAAAAATTCAATGAATCTGTTTACTATTTGTATTATAAGTTTGAGAAAAGTAAAACCCCATCATGTTCTATATTTAGATATACAGAAGCTCAGTTGACTAACAATGAGTTTATGGTTTTCTATAATCTCATATATCCACAAAATACCAAAAATAGTTTACAAGTATTGGATTATATTGGAGTGAAAAAGAGTAATGTTTATAGTGACTTTAATAATTTCGTAAATGGAATTAAGGAAAATTCTAAAGACAAATATATATCAGAGAAACAGTTAAAAGAGAATAATTTATTTTTGTGTCATATTAATGATTATTATCATTTGTTAAAAATGATCGACAATGATGACATTATACCATTTCAATTAATTACATTTGAAACTGATTCTAGAAATAATTATTATAATTATGGAAACAAAACACAAAATATTGTCGTTTGGTTTGGTATTTATGACAATATGTTTGTCACTTGTGATTATTATCCTTATTACTTTTACCCAAATGATTATGATGATGATAACGAAAATAAAAATGTAAATTCTAATGAAATTGAATCAGCAATGTCCAACGTGGTAATCTATGGCCCCGGTCATTTCGATGTCAATACTGGACGAAAATCGAATAGCAAAACAATTTATCATCTAAATGAAATTATGTTAGAACTTAACGGATTTAGAAAAATGAGTGACATCACATTTTCTAAATATGATGATCCATACGTGCAAATGAATAAATATGTCGTAAATATTATGAAACATATAGAATCACACCAGTGCGGAGGAGATGAAATGTCATGTAGAGGAAATCATAATACGAAACACATTAAACTTGACCCATTGTACAAATTACATGATCACGAAAAAATATCTGATTGTTATAATAAAAAAATAAATGTTGATCAACTCAAAGAATTAAATTGGCTACAACTTCTCAATGAACTAAAAAGAATATGTGCTTTATCAGATATTAGAAAATCCAATACTTCTGTCAGTTTAACTTGCAATTCTGCACAATACACGATATTTGATGTCGTATATAAATTCGGTTTTGTAAGAAAAAGCGCACTACAAAAGAGAGAAAAATGTAATTTGGATCTTCATATATCCGAAATTGTTAAACATTATAAAAAAGGTGATAGTTTTGACAATGATGATAAGCAGGATTATCAGGATGACAAATTTAAAAACGAATTAAAACTGTTCGACTTTGATGATTACACCAAGAAACAAGACTTTAGAGAATATGCATTTGGTGTTGATAACGATAACGATAACGATAACGATAACAGCGATGATGATAATAATAATTAATATTTTTTTTTTATTTCCGTTAAAACTCTTAAACAATTGGCAATTATAATTACAATAAATGAAATACAATTGTGATATTTGCAATTATTCCACAGAAAATAGAAATTCATGGTATGCTCATAAAAAAAGTAAATTACATGAAAAAAACTCAAAAGATAAACCAATAAATACAGATGAGATAAAACCAAAAATTATAAACGAAAAACCAAAAAAAACAGATGAGATCGAATTATTAAAACAAAAAATAGAAGATTTGGAAAGAGAAAACAAAGAAATGAAATATAAATATGATCTTAGAATTGAATCACTCAATAACTGTATTGATATACTCAAACAAAATGATCAATTTCAGCAAAAGGTAATAAATTCCTCTCAAGAAATTGTTAAAAATTCAGTTAGTATATTCAGTCGTTTGACATTTAATAGTGAAAGTAATAATATAGATCCATTTAGAAATTATATTAACATCTTGAATAATATGAATATTCCTGGTCAAAGTGACAGTGATGATGATAGTGATAATGATAGTAATGATTTCAGAGACAATCCTATAGATAATAATATGACAAATGGTCAATAAGAGCAAATGACAAAATATTAGACAAACAAATTGACCATAAAAATGATATTATTTACAATTTTATTTACCTTTTGTTTTATTCTATATTCTGACAATTGCTTTCAAACAGAGCTATTGACAATATTCCATAATGACAATAGCTTCGGGAATTAAAAGTAATCAGCTAAATAATTTAAGAGCAACTGACCAAATATTTAAGAAACAAATTGACCATAAAAATGCTATTATTTACAGTTTTATTGACCATTTGTTTTATTTATATTCTGACAATCGCTTCCAAACAGAGCTATTGCCAATATTCCATAGTGACAGTGGCTTCGGACAATTAAAAGCAATCAGCTAAGCAATTTAAGAGCGACTGACCAAATATCTGAGAAACAAATTGACCATAAAAATGTATGGTTTGACAATTTTATTGATCATTTGTTTTATCTATATTCTGACAATCGCTCCCAAACAAAGCTATTGACAGTATTTCATAGTGACAATAGCTTCGGGCAATTAAAAGTAACTAGCTAACTAATTTAAGAGCAACTGGCCAAATATTTAAGAAACAAATTGACCATAAAAATGAATAGTTAGACAATTTTATTTACCATTTGTTTTATTTATATTCTGACAATTGCTTCCAAACAGAGCTATTGACAATATTTCATAATGTCAATAGCTTCGGGCAATTAAAAGTAATTCGCTGGATAATTTAAGATCAACTAACAAAATATTTAAGAAACAAACTGACCATAAAAATGATATTATTTACAATTTTATTTACTTTTTGTTTTATTTATATTCTGACAATTGCTTCCAAACAGAGCTATTAAAAGTAATTAGCTAACTAATTTAAGAGCAACTGGCCAAATATTTAAGAAACAAATTGACCATAAAAATGATATTATTTACAATTTTATTGACCATTTGTTTTATTCTATATTCTGACAATTGCTTTCAAACAGAGCTATTGACAATATTCCATAATGACAATAGCTTCGGACAATTAAAAGTAATCGGATAAAACATTTTAAGAGCAACTGGCCAAATATCTGGGAAACAAATTGACCATAAAAATGTATGGTTAGACAGTTTTATTGACCTTTTGTTTTATCTATATTTTAACAATCGCTTCCAAACAGAGCTATTGACAATATTCCATAATGACAATAGCTTCGGGCAATATTATGTTAACATAGATAATCTTTCAATATAAGGGTGATTTCTAGAATATTTAATAATAGGAGTTCTATTTATGGTCAATTCGTTTAAAAACAAATCAATTTGTTCATACATATCATCCAAATAATGTATTCTTAACATCGAAAAACATTTCTTCCAAATAAAAATTTCCTTTAATATATCCTTATATACTGATTTTTCATTGTTAAAATGAGTATTGTCATCTAATTCAATAACAAAATAGTAAAGTTGCTGATCATTCTTATTTAACATTATCCCGAATAAATCAAATCTCAAACTATTTACATATTTTAGTTCTTCATATAACTTTTCTCTTTTATAATAAACAATAAAATATTTGTCTAATAATTTAACAAAATTGCTATATAAACTAAAATTATAATTAATATCTACTTTTTTGGATTTATATAACAGATTTTCATCTTTTATAATATGTCTGATATATTCAATTAATTCTAAATTATTTTTCTTATCACTTATTGACAATTCTTCTAATAACTTATTATAAATATATTTGTGAGCAGAATTATCTAAATTATTCTTTTTTGGAATGTATTGACATTTTTTTATGTGATCAAATATACTCAATATTATACTTTTATCGAATAAATTATTTTTTTTTGGTTTGGATAATTGATCCAAAAATTCTCTCTCTTGATCATTCATTCTATTTTTATAATAGTCGTCTACAATAGTTCGAAAATCATTATAACACTCGTTTATATTGATATATTGAATGATGTTATTGTCAGATAAAAATTTTATTGCTTCGTCAGTATTTTTAATAGCTTTTTCGATCAAATCTTTTTTTTCTATTTTATTGACAATATATTTATCCAATATACTATCAATCTTAGACTCATTTATTTCTTTACTAATATTTTTTATTTCATTAATAAAATCTTTTTCATGATTCTTACAAACAAAATTTTGATAAACTGGTAAATTACAATTTAGAATTTTACAATAATTTTCTTTTTTTATTATTTCTTTTATTTTATTTTCAATATTCATCGTATTATTCCCATACAAATTATATTTTTATATTGACTGCGAATTTATCATAATTATCATATTTTTATATTTTACCAAGTTTTATATTATAAAAGTCATTTAGACTACAAAATAATGGTTAATAAATAGTGCGAACTTTATTACCAATAATTTTTAAAATATATAGAAATTTTTTTTTTCTAAACCTATATTAACTATCAAATTGGCGGGGAATTTGATAGTTATTTGATATGATATCAAATGACTCATTCGATATCATTACTCTGATTAAAGAAAATCAATGATCTATTCGATATAAGAATAGTCTTAAATAAGGTTAATACTCTAATATTTGGAAAAAGGTTAACAATGCAAGCATTGTTAGTACTCTGATTTAAAACGGTTAAATACTCTAATATTTAAAAACGGTTAAACAATGCAAGCATTGTTTGTACTCTGTGGGCGCGGAAAAAGTAATTAGCTGACAAATTCACCACCAAATGCCCGGTTGATATACTTTTCACCCAATAACGACAATTTTATGTTCCCGCAAAATCGCATTTGTCTGCATTCCAGACGACCAATCTAACCATTATACCTTATTGGATCAAACAATTAATGAAACGTATGAATAATCTATACTTTTCATTATTATATCCATGTCGCTCTTCTTTTGTTATTTGCAAATATCCTGTCGCTCTTAATTCTATCCAACTAACTGATAATATCGCGTTCCCCAAATTATTGATTTTACTATTTTATATCGATTCTAATTGTTTTTATCGTCGAACCCAATTTCTAACTGTCCATATTAATTCTTCCAACTCTATCTGCTCAAAATACCTGATCCGCCATTGTTAATTTTATTGTCCGATCTAATTTCGATTGTTTTGTCGAAAATAATCGATTTCCTAATTCGCTATTTTTAATTATTCCATCGCCGATTCCAATTCTAACTGTCCATAATAACTCTTCCAACTCTAACTGTTCACATTATTGATCCCACCACTGTTAATTTTATTGTCCGATCCAATTCCGATTGTTTCGTCGAAAACCATTCTCCATTTATTATCTCTTTAATTAACCAATCTTAACCATCCATTTAACTGTCCAACTCTTTATGTTTTTCGCCGATTGTCCAATTCTATCTGTTTCTCTCTTATTGTCCAATTCTATCTGTTTCTCTCTTATTGTCCAATTATATCTGTTTTTCTCCAATCGTCCAATTCTTTATGTTTCTCTCTAATTGTCCAATTCTATCTTTTATAATTTACCAATTCTTTATGTTTTTCGCTGATTTTCCAATTTTATCTATTTTATCATTTTGTCCATATCTATTAATTTTCTGATTTTTACTATTTTCCAAATTTTTATTTTTATAATTTTGTTTGTTTACTAGCTTGGCATATTATTATGTA